>Ga0257119_1000087_pt1 | contig 106146 bp, 172 predicted proteins | sample SI112_200mmetaG_FD_190179 | JGI IMG/M metagenome (GOLD analysis project Ga0257119, IMG submission 190179) | Marine microbial communities from Saanich Inlet, British Columbia, Canada - SI112_200m | ecosystem: Environmental > Aquatic > Marine > Inlet | place: Canada: British Columbia | collected... | reverse complement strand
CACATGGATATGTCACAGGTGTGAAAGAACAAAGAGCCAATGCAGAGTGTGACAACAAAGATTTATTAAAACTATGGGGTAAGAACTCATAAAGAACAAACAATTTTGTGGCAATGATCATGTGTGTGAAAGCAAGTGGTTCGATGAGTTTTTCCAAAATGTTAATTAATTGGCTCATCAATGAACTACTTGCTTTTTTCAATATAAGATGATGGTGTGAAGTACTACATATTATCATCTGATAAGAGTTTAATATTGCATCAGCATAAAAGTGAAGTCGATAATAAATGGTGGGAATCTATAGATTGGACTCATGGTGGATATTATGCTACTACAAGGGGTGGTCATACCTATAAGAGTTATGAACTAATGGCATTTGAATCACGAGAAGAAGCTGAAAAAATTATAAACAATCGTAAGTATGGTACAGATCGAGATGATGAAGTTTTATCAGAAGCAGAAGTAGTGGCAATGATGTTATGAAATGTTATCTATTAGCAATCCCAAAGACAAGCTTTAAAAAAGGTAAAGATTCAATGTGGTATTGTGGAGCTGTACAATATATAGGTCCTCTAACATATAACTTACATGGATGGATTGAAGACGTTGACGATGCTAAAATGATACCATCAAAGACTATGGCTAGAAAGATAATAAAAGATAGTAAAACTCATGGAGACAATGAAAGTGGATATAATTATAGAATAGTACCAGTCTCTGAAGTAGTAGCTAGGCTTCTATAATGGTAGCATAGAGGGCTTATAATCATCATGAAGTGGTACATAGTCAACACAAAATTTTTAACACAGAAGAATGGTAAAGAATATAAAACATTCGAAATATATATACATACAAGACCATCAGGCACTGAATGGAGAGGAGCATATAAAGAACTCAATATAGACTATGAGAAGGACTGTTCATTCAAGACAGAAGTAGAGGCAACATTTGCAATGAATAATAGTGATAAACAACTAACTACTGATAGAGTAATATCAGAAGATGAACTAGTAATATTGATATTATGAAGTACATATGAAACGTTATTATATATACGATTGTGATGATAATATATTTCCATATTTTGGTATTAATGGATGGTGTATAATAGCACAAGAAAAGATTAAACCATTTGAGTCATATAAAAAAGCACATAATGCATTGGAAATGATATTACATGGAGTAGGTAGAAATCGCAAACATTATAAGATAGTATCAGAAGATGAGCTGATAATATTACTATTATAAGAAAGAAAACAAAACACTTGTTCCATATAAGGAAAGAGTCGTAATTTATAGGCTAAACCCAGATGCACATATGCTAATATAAGCAAAGATAAGTGTTGCATCGTATACGGAACTATTCGTAATTTACGTGCTAGGGTGGTTTGCATATTTGGGCCACAAAGATAACACTTGCATCACATAACAAAAGAGTCGTGCAACGCATAATTTATGGGCTATGCCCATCTTCATTTGGTTGTTCGAGCTTTTTTATTGTGTTTTTGGGTGCGTCGAGTCTCCACACGAATTTTTCACCAAAAATCATATGTCAACTTTTTTTTATGATGAAGACTACCACACTCCATAATTTTTCACCAAAAATCATATGATCGAAGATTCAACTTTTTTTCTGATATGATGAAGACTACCACACTCCATAATTTTCCAACAAAAAACAGATATGAGGATATTCCCCATATGCCCCATATGCTCAAAAAATTTCCATAAGAAAAAACAGTTGCATCATATCATATTTTGATTTTAAATTTCAATGTGTTAAGAATGAACAAAAGAAAAGGAAAACGGATGAACAAATATTTGGTAACAATCGAGTTTAGATTCTCAGTTACACCAAAGCATGATGATGATTTTACCAGCAAAACAAAGAAAATAACAATTGGTGTTTATGACGATCTGAAGAGTGCTTGTGATAATGGCAATAAAAACTTAAAGGTGCTTGAGTCTAAATTTGAACTAAATCCCAACTACAATAATAAAGAACAAAGATTCAGTGCTAATGGTGGTTGTTTTAATATTCCAATAACTTTGGTTACACATCTAGGATATCTACTAACACCTTTTGAGTTTTATGCCAAAATAACAACATTGAATTTTGAGTCAACTGAGAATGCCATAAACGAAGTTGTGGATGCAATAAACGATTGAAATATCACATTGTATATTTAATTACAGCAAAACACTTTGGAAAGCCACATGGTAGGCTATCATTCTATTTGAAAAACAATACGTGGAGTACGGTGCTAAGTCGTACTTATCGAGAGTTGGGGTTTCAAGCAGTTGCATCCTTCGACACACGAGATGAGGCTACCACTAAAATGAAAACGTTATATTCCACACATAGGGTTAAAAATGGTAGAGCTCAAACATTGGTGGTGCGAACTGATGAGATTGAGTCAATGCAGGATGCGTTGTCTGTGATGATCCAATTGTGATGTGAAAAAAAGTCTTTGTTTATATTATATTATGGTTTTAAATTTCAATCATGAGACAAGAGAAAGAAAACAAAAAAGGAACACACACATGTGTTTGCATCACATGAAGTTAGAGAAATATCAGAATCTGAATTGATTGCACTATTGATATGAAATATTACATAATACGAAACATGAATATAAAAAAAAGAAGTAAACGTAATCGCACTACTTACGTGTACGATACTGGCAAAGTAGATAATGGTGCTCGTAATATTCATGGTTTAGTAAATGAATTCAGAGCATATGATAATATTAATTATGCCACCACATATGATAATAGACAAGAACCACAAAATATTATTAAACTAGGAAAACTATATAGTGGTAGTGACACTTGGTGGAATGATGCTGAAGTATTATCAGAAGCACAACTTAAAGCATATATGGTTATATTAGAATTGTGAAACGATATTTGATAATTGATCCACTTGATAATACATATATACTTAAAGATACGAGTGCTATATGGGGAAGATCAGTGGATGATGCCGCCTCATTTGATACTAAAGAAGAAGCTAAAATATATTTAAAAAAAATAATATATAAATATGTAGTGCGAAATCAATGTGAACCTGTTATGAAAAGACATATCATTTTAACAGAACCAGAATTAATTGTGAGGATGTTATGAAATTTTATTACGTAGTTGTTTTAAAGTTATCAGCGACACCATATCACAATGCATATTTAGATCGTTATGGGATGTGGCATAGGACCTTGGATGATGATTGTAGATTTTCAAAAAAATATGATGCCATAAGTGTTTGTAAAGAACGTTGGTCCATCGCCTGGCATGAGGGTAGAATTGACATCATAACAGAACCAGAATTAATTGCGAGGATGTTATGAATAATAATAATAATAATAATATGAAGTTTCATATAGTACAAGCAGTTTCAATGATATGGGAACACGCCCCATGTGGAATAGTGTTATATTATTTAGCAGAAGATGCATGGATGGTCGAATATTCATTGTTGAAGGACAGTGGATGTTTGATTGCATCGTTTGATTCGCACAATGAAGCTACCGATAAAATGGAATCATTGAAAAATCATGGACATATTTTTAAGACAAATGATTCCACGTCACAAATGATGGTGGTGCAAACTGATGAACTTGCTACAATGAAAGATTCATTGGATGTGATGGTTAAATTGTGATATGAAATATGTTGCATTAAGATTGAAAGATTATATTAGTGATCCTTCTAGATATTCATATATATGTACCAATGGTATGTGGCAATATGATTATGATCCAAAGTTCTGCTTATTTGAATCAAAAGAACAAGCAATGAAAATAATAGACTTTCACTGGCCTCATGTCTATAAATCAAAATGTATAAAGTTATTAACTGAGAGTGAATTAATAGCTTACTTATTATAAAACATATATGAAAAAAAAACATTACATTTTTATAAAGCTTAGAGGAGAAGATCAATATGTTACAACTGAATCAATGTATTTTGATGCAGGTGCATATACATCAGATATAAGATATGCTAGAATATATGAATCAAAAAAAATTGCAGAATTGGATATGGTTGGTTTTGGTGAAATTCCAAGAAAACATGAAAGAATTTTAATAATGTCTGAATCAGAATATATGGCTAGATTATTGTGAAACAATATTTAATAGCAACATATATAATTGATGATACCTCATATTTATATACTCCAACACGCCCAAGTGGTATGGGTACATGGACAGCTATATCAGAATTAACTATGGATATATTCAACGATATAAATACAAGTCAATCAGAGATGGATGATAAAGTGAAGTCATTAAGACACGTTCCAACTTATACTTTTAAGATCATATCAGAAATAGAATTAATGGTGATGGTATTATGAAATATATGAAATACTATATAATATATATGTGGGCAAGTGAACCGTCAAACTGGCGTATATGGACTCATCTTGGTACTGATAAACCTCAATCGTTTAAAACTAGAAATAAAGCAATGAAGTATATTAATCATAGTATACCATTGAGTAGACATTATAAAAAGGGATATATAAAAATAGTAAATGAAAATGAAGTGGTAGCTTATATATTGTGAAACATATGAAATACTACATAATACGATTGAGTAAAGATAACTTTTTTAATGAATATGGATTTATACAACAACATTACGATGAGTTGAGAGTGCTACATTATAGAACAGTGAGAATATCAAAAGCGACAATATTTAAATCAAGAACAGACGCTCAAAATATAATTGATGCTAAACCACATTATGATGCATTTTGGACAAATACTAAAGTGTTAAATGAAAATGAAGTAGTTGCATATCTATTGTGAAACATATGAAATACTACCTACTAGGAATTGATAAAGAACATATAGATAGTGTATATGTATATACTACCAATAGTACACAACATAAGCGTGTAGATTATGCTAATTGGACACATATAAGATATATCAATGAAGTGGATACAGAGATACCATTACAGACGCTTAAAGATGTGATTGATAATATAGATAAATTGAATACAACTGTATACAAATTTAAAATAGTAAGTGAGCCAGAACTAGTGGTAATGATGATATGACCTCTAAAAGATATTATGTATATGATCCAATTGATGATTCTATGCCATTTGCCAGTAAGGATGGTCCGTGGAAAGTGTGTATAGAGGAGGTGATACCATTCGACTCAAAAGAAGAAACTCAAATGGAATGTGATCGATATAACACATGTTCAAGAAATTATCCACAATCAATAAAAGTTCTAGTATTAACTGAAAATAAAATGGTAGCATATTTGTTATGAAATATGTAGCATTAATAAAAAGCGGTGCTGGAAACAAACAGTCATATAGTTATATAAGCAATCACGCTAATGCTTACTTTTCATTCACTGACGATTGTAAATTCGATTCATATGCAGAAGCAATGGATATAGTTAAGTTAAAATGGCCCCATTCATATGCAGAAGGTTGGATAACAATAATACCAGAATCTGATTTAGTGGCATATATATTATGAGTGGTTACTATATATTTGATCCCAATGATAAACTCAGACCATATCGTGGTTCAAACATATGGGTTGGTGGCATGGGTTATGAAGAAGATAAAAAAAATGAACCAAGAGTTACCACGTTTAAAGATGTTATACCATTTGAATCATATGCAGATGCAGAACGTATTGTAATTGAAACGTGTAGTATAAATACTAATGTACGTATTGTAAACGAAAAAGAATTAATAGCTTTGATGTTATGAAATATTATTTAATATCAACTCAAAATTATGATGCTGATAATATACAGGTGTTGGTTACAAGTTCAACATTGAATGTAAATTATTGGTGTAGATTGGATCGTATGATGAAGGCTGATTTAGATAATACTGATATACCAATACGTAGATTGGATTATTTAAAAATAATGTATAGCTCAGGATTTACAAGAAAGATTATATCAGAAGCTGAATTGATGATAATGATATTATGAAATATATTGCATTGCTAAAGGATTATGATTCTCCCGTTGACAAGTCACCTAGATATATTTCTAAACATGATGCCGCCGCCTATCCTAATCTAACTGATGATTGTAAGTTTGATTCTGATCGTGAAGCAAGAAGTTATGTAGAAACTTATTGGCCCGCTAATTATAAAATAGGGTTTATTGTTATCGTAAAAGAATCAGAATTGGTGGCATATTTATTATGAAGTTTTATATTGTAAATATTGAACATAATGAAATATTAAGTAATGAGATGCACAATCCAGCAGATGCGTCTCCACGTTATTTTTGGTATGGGCTTGATGATATTGATGATATTATACCATTTGATTCATATGAGGATGCTCAAGTTGCGGTAAAAAATGAAAAAAAAGCTTGGAAACCATTTAGGTATGACACTACTCTATTTAAGATTATAGATGAAAATGAATTAATTGCGAGGATATTATGAAAAAAACAAAAGAAATAAACAAAGCCCTTAGGAAACTTAATAATTTATTGGATTATGTCAAACTTGAAAAACAAGAATCTCTTTCAGATGATATCATAAAATCTATTGATGTACTTTATGATAAGTATAATAAAGAAAAAACTCTTGATATGAAATATTACATATATGATCCAAAAGCAAAAAGTGGAAATGCATTTTGTGGTAAATATGGTGTATGGGCAAATGTTAATGAATTATGGAGACGCAAGACTTCAGATTACAAAACCATCATTCCATTCCCATGCAAGCGATTGGCATACGATGCCCTAGCTAGATATAGGAGTGCTTGTTATTGGGATGGTGGTCATACTTGGGCAAGAGATGCAAAAGTGGTATCAGGAGATGAGTTATTGATGATAGTGTTATGAAGTGGTATATTGTATATAAATCGATATTTCGTGAAGATGGTAATGAGATGATACCGTGGAGAAATGGTTTACACGATGACCACCCTCACCCATTTGCAACAAAAGCTAAAGCTATAGAATATATTAATACTATGATATTATTAAAATCACAACTTAAATCTGGACATGCAAAAATAATAACAGAAAATGAGTTGGTGGCTTATTTATTATGAACGATCAATCACCATATATCATTGTTGTGTATTGTCGAGAATTTAATACACACACACCACAACCAATTGGTATTTATGTTGGATCAAGTGCATCACCAGCAAGGCGATTTAAACGAATTGATTCATGTCCAGATGATTTTCCAGATAGCTTATTTGCAGATGCAACCACAAATATTCATTTGTTTAAATTGAAGAGAACTGCAAAAATGGTATTGACTAAATTAATCAACAATGGTAAGTTACACATTGAAGATTATAGTTTTAAAGTACAACCAGAATCTGAATTGGTTGCTATGATGTTATGAAATATTATATATACGATCCACATGATAAAAACTATCCATATCGAGGACACTTTAGATGGGTTCATATAAACAATGTACATACTGTAAGACCATATAGTTCATATGAAATTGCCCACGCAGATTTATCTGCTTGTAGTGAAGACTGTATGGTTGTTAATGAAAATGAGTTGGTAGCACTACTGATATGAAATGGTATATATACGATCCAAATGATAAAGACCTACCATATATGGGAAGGAATACAAAATGGTTGGGTGAATTCGATGGAACTCTTACTACACACGAAGACATCATACCATTCAAAACAAAAAAAGATGCATTACATTATTTACACGATACTAGTGGTTTATATCTAGATGATGATTATTTTATTGTTGTGAATGAATTAAAATTGATTGCATTGATGTTATGAAATATTATTTATATGCATATGAATTGACAGGTGATAATGCACCATACTATATTGGTATGTATGGAGTGTGGGCACTTCCTAGAGTTAAAAGTTGGGCTAGTAAAGAAATATATATGCCAAAAGTGACACCATTTAATTCGAGAGAAAAAGCACAACGTGCATTGTATCGTTATATAAGACTTTATAATGAAAATAAACCATTTACTTCATATCGTTGGGCAACTAAAAGTAGGGTGATAACTGAAACTGAACTTGTTGCGTTAATGTTATGAAAAAATATGTTATATATAATACGTCCGATAAACACTATCTAAGACATTTTAATGTAGATATTGATGATGTGTGTGAGTGGACACCCAATTATGATGAAGCATTGAATATTGATGATCGGGCTATGGGTCAGGGTATGGTAAAAGAGTTGCTATGCCCATGTAAATGTGATGAAATGAGAATTTTATTAATGTCAGATCAAGATTTAGTTGCACACTTATTATAGAAAACAGTTTGATTGTGTCATGTTTTATTCTTAACTTTAATTAGTTATGAAAGACCAAAACAACAACATTAGGAAATCACACATGTCAAACACATCAACACCAACAATGGGATTCACCAATAAATATTTCACACTGTGGATGGTAAGTGAGCCATATGAACAGTATATCGATAAACACTTATATGTTATGAGAATTGATTATACATATAGACAGAATCTTAGTTTTAATGAAAAGTCTGCAACTGCAAAGATGGTTGATAGATTTGGTGATGATTATAACGTAGACTTGGAATTACGATCTACACAATCATTCTACAGAGACAGTTCAATTAAGAATAACTATCCAGAAGATGTGTTTTCATTTGGTATGTTCTCTGGAGTAAAGTTCAGCGAATGTGATGATGTATGGCAGTTGAATCGAGCCAGATCAAGTGAAGAATCTGATGTCAGAAAACAACATGCATTGAATCGATTAATTGAATTGAATGAAGTTGTGAAATGTGGTAATGAATATCTAACACAAAAAGAATATGAAAAAGTTATAATTAAAGATAAGATTAAATCACTAAATAGTGGACACTTATATGTTGATGGTAAACGAATTGAATTGTTAGTGAAAGAAATTGAGTCATTCTCATTTGAGGGTGCTTATGGATCATGTAACGTTATCACATATGAAACTGATGATGGTAATCTTGTTAAATATGTTGGTGGTGGTTATCCAGATACACTTGGTACTGAGTTTACTAAAATTAAAGCGACCATCAAACATAGTGATTACAATGGTACATCAGAAACTAAACTACAACGAATTTTTAATGTTAAATAAAAGGAATCACATATGAAGTCCATGAATGCAAAAGAGTTTTTTGAAAACAATTATTATTCACTTGCTGAATATGATGAAGGTGGATTTATTGGTATCGATGAAGTAAAAGTTGTCGATCTATTGAATGATTATGCTAATCAACTACCAAAAGAAACACTACGAGATAAATTAGCAATGTCTGCAATGCATACTAATGTGACCGTTTGGAATTCTCAGTTAAGGGATGATCAACGAAAATTTTGGGAAGATGCACTAACGAATGAATTTGGTAATATTCCAATTGAGGAAGCTTTAGCCAAAGATAGTTATAAGATGGCAGATATAATGTTAAAAGCTCGTACTAACAATTAAAATTACCTTAATAACAACACAAGGAGATAGTGAGTAGGCAAGAAATACCTACATTGAATTTAGTGGTCATTGTAGGTGCTTACTCACGTTATTATTATGACACGTAAAAATTATTATATATATTATCAATGGAATGCACCAGGAGCATATCCACAACATCGATATTGTGGAATGCATGGTAAATGGTTAGTTGGTTGTTATTCTGATAATCTAATTGAACCGTTTTCAAAAAAGAAACATGCACAAAAAGCACTTAATCGATATAAAAGAAATGTAATAAATGGTGGTCCACAGGCTGAATATAAATATGGTTGGTCAGCAAACGCCAGAGTAATATCAGAAGCAGAAATAATTGCAATACTCTTATGAAACACTATTTAGTAGCAATACCAAAAAATTATAACAACAACGTATTATGTGTTTTTATTCAATCCGATGGTTGTAAAAAAATTAAACTACCACAAGGTTGGGTGGTTGCACGAGATGTAACTACTATAATGTTGGATAATACAAATATGACAGACGGTGAGTTACATCAGGTGAGTAAACAATATTCATCCGTACCAGTACATGAAATAAAGATTGTAACTGAAGCAGAGTTGATGGCATTGTTGTTATGAAGTGGATTATAAGATCAAAAGAACGTGTTAATAATAGAGTACTTTATTATGGTCATATTGGATCACACAGTCGTTGGATTAGTATCGCAATTGGCCTCTATAGAGACCCATCATTGAAAATTGCAACACTATTATGAAATTTTATATATACGATAAACAAGATAAAGATTTTGCTGGTATATATGATGAAAATATATTATCTAAATATATATCTCATGATTCAGAAATGGTATCTTGGTGTCATATAAAACATGTTGATAAATTAACACCATTCAATTCATATAAAGATGCAAATGAGTTTGTGAAGTGGTATTCGGACATATATCTAGGAAATGATGATGATGCGGCTCGGCACCAATTTAAAATTATAACAGAAACAGAATTGTTGGTGATGGTATTATGAAAGAAAAATATTATATAATATATGCATTTGATGAATGTTGGGAAAGATTGCCAATGTATGATTGGAAGAACGAGAATGAGAATAATTACAAATGTAATGAAGATGATTCATTCACAACTCACGCTGAAGCGTTTCATGTTGTGCAATCAAAATGGAAATCATTATTTAGAAGTAAGAGAATAAAAATTGTAACTGAATCAGAATATATTGCAACGATATTGTGATGAACATATGAAATACTATATATATTATAAAGCTGATAGTTTTGGTGATCAATGGATTTTAGATAAACATAGGTGGTCATTGATTGAGACGATTGGTAGAAGAGGATTAACACCATTTGATACTCATAATGAAGCAGAGATACGACTTCGTGAAGCAGTAGAGTTATATGGTGAATCATACGTTATAACTGAATCAGAATTAGTGGTGATGCTGTTATGACACGTTATTATTTATATGACCCAGTAGATAAACACATAACTGGTAAAGATGGTGGTTGGCGAAGTGATTATAATTTAGTAAAACCATATAACACTAAACTAGGGGCTGATCTACATGTAGAGAGATTGCATATTGTTTTTCCAAACGTTGAATGGATAAATCGTGTTGAAATTATAACAGAAGAACAATTAATGGCAATTAAAGTCATAGAGGAACTATGAATCCTTATTATATAATAATTGATGAGGAGTATGAACAATACGCATTTGTATCTGGATATGACGTTAGACCAGGGCAGAGCTATTTAACTTATACTGACATTATAGAAGATGCGTATGAATTCGTATCGAAGCACTCAGCTGAAGAAGTATTACGTAAATTGCGTAAAGAATATGCTTATTATAATATGGTAGATCATACCATTGTATCGGAAGCTGAGTTAGTAGCACTGGCATTATAAATACTAAATATAATGGTTGCATCGTATTATATTTAATATCTAATTTTCAATAGTTATGAGACACACAAATCACACAATTGGAGAAAACTTATGATAATGAATACAATGATGGCAGTTAAACTGCATAAAACAATCAACTCAATGCATGTACCAAGAGTACGAAAAAATGTTGATTCACCTTCCACTCTCATATGGTTGAGAGACAATTTAAAACTTAAAAACAAATCACACCCAAAATTAAACGAAGCACTAAACATCGTTAAATTATTATTATCAGCATAAATAAAGAATAAACACACATGGAAAATAATGAAAACAATGAAAATAATTATTATATCTACATTGAAGAATGGAATGATATACTGGATGCCGATGGACAGTTTTTTAATCTAGATAGGGATAAAGACACCTTAGATGAAATCGTACCATTTACATCATATAGTAGCGTTTGTGCAGTACGCAAAGAAGCATACGCTGTGCAGGAATCCACAATACTTACTGAGGCCGAATTTGTTGCATTAGTGTTATGAAAAACAAAATACAAATAAAAGATATGTGTTTCAATTGTAATAAAATCATTGATGTATGTATTTGTGATCAACCAATTACTGACATACAAGAATATTATAATCATATTCAAAGTAAAACAAAAGTTGATACAGAAGAATATAGACTATATTTAAAATTGAAAAATAAATTCAGTGAGTAATAATCTAAATTATTATATCGAATATTTGGATATAAATACGCTTAGTTATACACAACCAATGTATATACGTAGTACTGCTGTAATGTCTGATCGTATAACCGATGCTCGTATGTTTGATACTGAATTACAAGCTATTGCATATCGACTTGTATTATATCGAAATGATATGGTTGAAAGATGTAGATGTACAATTAAATCAATATCAGATGTTGAATTGGTTGCATTGCATTTATGAAATATTATATCACAAATATTAATACCGTTCATGGTGAACCAGCTACACTTTATTTAGTATATGTAAATGGTGAACATTTTTGGTCAACATTTATGACAAATGCACTACATTTTAAATCAGCACATGATGCAAATTTATTTATTTTATTTTATAATCATAATCGCTCTAGTAAACATAAAAAAGTTAATTATAGTGAATATATAATACAATCAGAAGCTGAATTGATAGCTCGTATATTATGAGTCCAGAATATATATTCTATCTATATTATGATTCAGGTACGCTACACAGACATAAATATATATCCGATATAAATCGTGAAAATAATGATATAACTATAAGCATGCGTTTTAATGATTCTATGATATTTGATACGTGGGTGGATGCTTGGAATACTCGATCATATATTTTAAGTGTTGGTAGATTACGTGATAATATATCAGTTAAAAAAATGTTATTAGCAGAGTATTTAATAAAAATATTATAAATTTAAAATAATTGTTGTTTCACGTTATATTTTTTTCTTAACTTTAAGCAGTTATGAGAGGACACAAACACATGAGAAGAACAAATTTTATTTCGAACTTAATCCCACAATTCGACAATACATTAGGTACAGATTCAAAACTACAAGATATCATGTACAAAGCTAATGCATTGAAACTAATCAAAAATTTTGTAAATGTTATATCAGATAAAACTGCCATTGTAAAGTTCAATACTACTGATGGAGCTGGTGGTGGTCGTGCATCAATAACAGATAATGGTGAATATCAAGTATATATAAGTGGTAAACTAACAAAATCTACTTTTGATCATCATGTTGGTCTTGCACTACATGAAGCATCACATCTAAGATACTCAGATATGGATTATCTTAAAAAAGTAATGGCACATGCACGATATAAGGAACTTGATCCACAATACATAACATCAGAAATGTACACTGATGCACTTATCAAACTAGGTGTTCGTAGATCACAATTAACTGGTGCATATAAATCAATTGTTAATATAATTGAAGATCGTAGAATCGACACGTTAACATTTGAAGATGCTCCAGGATATCGAATGTACTATGAAGCATTATATAAAAAGTTTTATAGAAGTGCAATAGTGAACACTATGTTAAAATCATCAAAATATCGAGATGAAACACTTCAAAGTTATGTCGGTAGATTTTGTTATTTGATTAATAAAAATACTGATCTAAGTGCATTGAAAGAATTAAGTACAATAAATGATATGCTTGATATATCAAACATCACTAGACTTGATACTCCAGAAAAATTATTTAAACTTGGTACTGATATTTTAAATCATATATTAACTTCATTATTCACAACTAAAGAAGAGGAAGAAAAAAAAGAAGCAGAGTTGAATAACGAATCAGATGAAAATGAATCAGATGAAAACGAATCAGATGAAAATGAATCAGATGAAAATGAATCAGATGAAAATGAATCAGATGAAAACGAATCAGATGAAAACGAATCAGATGAAAATGAATCAGATGAAAATGATGATGATGATGAAAATGAATCAGATGAAAATGAATCAGATGAAAACGAATCAGATGAAAATGAATCAGATGAAAACGAATCAGATGAAAATGATGATGATGAAAATGATGATGATGAAAATGATGATGATGAAAATGATGATGATGATGAAAATGATGATGATGAAAATGATGATGATGAAAATGATGATGATGATGAAAATGATGATGATGATGATGATGAAAATGATGATGATGATGATGATGATGGAACTGAATCAGATGAAAATGAATCAGATGAAAATGAATCAGATGATGATGGTGATGATGAACTTGAAGATTTAACTCCAAAAGAGGAAAAGAGTTTATACAGATCAATGAAAAAAATGGCTGGGTTTGTACATGATACACTTCAAAAACCAACAATGTCAGAAGGAAATGCAACAGCAATAACAGCATTTTCAAAAACAAAATCTACTGAGTTAATATCTTCATTTTCAGATATTCAGATACTTGAGATTGATGATATAAAAGCTACATCAGAAATGTCAAAAGTATTTCCATTTCTATCTCAACATAAACCATCAAGATATGTTGATGCAGTTGCACAGGGATTTATATCTGGAAAACAACTATCAAAAAAATTATCAATAATCAATGATGATAAAACTACTATTAGAATGAGAACAAAACACGGAAATATCAGTCGAAGATTATTATCAAGTGCATCATTCAACTCTAATATATTTGATCAGAAAGTTACACAAGTATATGGTAATAGTTATATTCACATATCACTTGATGGTAGTGGTTCAATGTCTGGTTCAAGATGGGTCAGTGCTTTGACTACAGCAACAGCAATTGCAGTTGCATGTGATATAGTTGGTAAATCTCATGTTGAAATCGCAATACGAACGCAAATGGATAATTCACCAGTAAGTGCTATCGTATATAATTCAAACGTAGATAAGATTTCAAAACTTAAAAATATACTTCCAATGATTACTCTTGATAGTTATACTCCAGAAGGATTATGTTTCGAATCATCAATGAATAGAATGATGTTAAATTCTAAAAAATCTCACAATTCATATTTTATTAATGTATCTGATGGTGAACCTTATGGTTGTTATCGTACAAATACACTATCTCTAATGAAACGAACTGCAACTAGCAGATCAAATATGGATTCTACAACTTCAGTATTTAATGGAAGAAATGCTTTAGATTTTACAAAAAAACAAGTTGACACAATTAAAAGTCATGGATTTAAAGTACTGAGTTATTTTGTGACTAGTGGGAAATCGGATGGTGGTGTTGATGATATGAAAGATATGTTCACTCATATGTATGGTAAAGATGCATTTTTTGGTGATGTCAAATCTACCATTATTCTTGCTAAAAGTCTTAACAACATGATCATTGGTAATAAATAAGTAATTATCTCATAACGATGAACACAACACTATTCATTTCACCGATAAACACAATGTTGATAGTATGAACTCACATTGTAATTTACCTCGTGATTTGGTAGTGTTTTGTTCGAAATTTGACTATTCTGTGATTATAGATGAATCAATAAATGGTAATGTGAATACCAAAAATTATAAGAAAATAAAAAAGAGATTAAAAAGTTCTTGTTTCGCAATATATTTATTTCTTAACTTTCAGTAGATGAGAAACGAAACAATTAACAACTAGGAGAACACACATGATTTTACGACCAGAATTAAGAGGAACCAACACAACAGTATTAGTTGATGTAGATACTAACGAAATTGTAAAGAAAACTGCACTGTTTACTTACCAAAAAAGACGTGCATATAAAAGTAATATGTTGATTGATTGGAATGGTAAATTCAATAAAGAAAAACGATTTGCATACATTCCAAATGCAGACGCCCCATCATTTGTGACTCCAACATCGAACGAACCTACAAAACTTTCACCAGTAAAAAAAGTATTATCTACTGTTAATTTTAACAATGTACCAAAACCAAAACATTATATAATCAATGATTTGAAATGGAAATTTTTAGCACGTACTGTTCTCACTGGTAGAAATGCTATGTTGCGTGGTGATCGTGGTTGTGGTAAAACAATGGGTGCTGAAGCAATTGCAATCGCAACCAACAGACCATTTTTTAATATCAATCTTGGTTCTACTCAAGACCCAAAATCAACATTGATTGGTAACACTCATTATGATACTGACTCAGGTACATATTTCAAACCAAGTTATTTTGTTCAAGCTATTCAAACACCAAATGCTGTGATTCTATTAGATGAATTATCGAGAGCTAATCCAGAAGCATGGAATATCTTGATGTCAGTTTTAGATTTGAAACAAAGATATTTAAGACTTGATGATGCTGTTGATTGTGATACAGTTAAAGTTGCAGATGGTGTTTCATTCATCGCAACTGCAAATGTTGGAACTAAATATACATCAACAAATATTATGGATGATGCATTGATTGATAGGTTCGGAATTCTCGAACTTGATTTACTTGATGTTAGTGGTGAAATGAAATTAATGAATATGTTATTTGGTAACAGTGATGGATTACATGATGATTATAAAAAGATTGCAAAGTTTGCGGCACTGAGTAGAACACAAGCATTGTTAGATTCAGTTATCATTGATGTTGGAATTTCAACTAGAACATCAGTTGAAATGGGTCACTTGATTGCCGATGGATTTTCATTCATGGATGCGGCAGAAATCATGATCTACCCTCAGTATGATAATGATGGTGGTGTTGAGAGTGAACGTAACTTCGTCAAAGTCATGTTGCAGAAGTTCAATAGTGACGGGTCAGATGCTACGTTATTTTAAGAATTGATGAAAGTCATGTGTGTGTGGACTGGGTGTGGTTTGGTCACCCACCCAGTCTTTTTAAAAAATTTAAATTGGGAGAAATGAAATGGAATTTACAGAAAAAATGTTAAAAGAATTATGTGATAAGGCAAAATGTATAGGTATAATTGAATTTGGTGGCTCTGATAGTACAGTCACTGAATCTAATTTTGATGGAATTACCATATATTATGATGGTGAAATAGGCGCAAAATTTATCAAAAATAATGAGTGTGGATGTTGTTCAGAAAGAATAGTATCAATATCATTAGCTGATTTGAATAAATCGATGGATCAATTACAAGCTGAACAAGTAGAAGTAATAAAAAAAGAAGAAGAAGCTAAAATTGAAAAACACCGATTAGATAAAATAGCTAGAGATAAAAAAGCTAAAGAAGAACAAATTAGAAAAGATAAAAGAGAACATGAACTTTATTTAAAGTTACATGAAAGATACAAAAACACACAGGAGAAATGAAAAATGAAACTAACAAAAAAAGATAAAGTATTAGGAATTGGTGCATTTGCAATTATTGGTTTTGTTGTAATATATGGTCTTGTAATGGACATGTTATCATTCGACCGTACTGAACCAACATTTACTACAGTTGACGGTTATGACGGAAAGATGTTGCGTACTATGGTTGACATAGAATGTTTAAATTTCGATACACATAGCTATGAAGTTCAGTCACATATATATATAGTAGATGAAAGAGGTCGATATATACGGGGTGCTAATTCTATTCCATATAATACCGTTTTTAATATCACAACATCTAATATAGATAGTGTATATTATGCTGAAGTAAATAGATTGGAGCAGATGATTGCCGATGGACTTACATATAATGTGAATACAACGGTGTATGAAAATGAACGACTAGATAAATTAAGACATGATAGTTATTAATAAGGGATAAATTAATATGAAAACAGATATACCAAAATATATGAAAATATTGATGATAGCTGGTGGAATAATGATAGGTCTTTTAATATTTTTTAAGGGTGTTATGGGAACATTATTATTTTTTGATGTTATTGAAATCTCTATGGTTGATGAAACACCACCACCAACATCCACAATAATTGAAATTCTCCCAGATGGATCAGTGCTTAGAATAGAGTTGGATAATGATATCGTTCTTACAGATAGTTTAATATCAGTTTTTATTGAAGAAGCTCAGCGACGAACTTCATTTATTATGCAACAAAAAATGAAGGTTGATTCTATTAGAATTGCTGATCGTGCCGTTGCTTATAGAGCGTATCAGAAAGCATTATTAAATAATATATCTAATTTCTCTGTACCAGAAATGCCAGAAATAATAGTATCAGATAATAATGCTCGGGAGAAATATATTAAAAAATGTATTGAAGATATTGAAGAATACATTAACATACAGGGAAATTAAATGAATAACGAAGTAATGACAAAAAGTGGAATCAAAGTTATTCCAGTTAGACAATCTGAAATGGCAGTTACTCCAATGTTTATCAATCAAGCAGTTTGGAATTTTATCAAACCAATCGAATCTAAAAAAATTAAAAAAGGTAAGAAGAAAAAATGAATAAGATAAAAAAGTTTTATGATAATTTTAGAATTCGTATCTGTACACCAAATACTACATACGCTACACTTGGTAAAACCACAATTGATAAAAAGGAAATATTTGAATGGGTTGAGATATTGGTAAGTGGAACTTTTATGATAATCCTTTTATTTTTAACATTTAAAGCATTAGAAATGCAATCAATAAATGCTCACAACGGTAAAGTTGCATATTTTGAGAATAGACTTGACAGTTTATCGGTTGAGGCAGAAAAGCTTGAAAGTTCAATAGTACGTGAAATGGATAGTCTAAGAATAATTATAAAAAATAATCAAACATTAATAACTATATAATCGTTAACAAAATAAGTGAAATATTATATAAAATTTATGGAAAATAATTTACTATCTGGTTTTGTAATGCCAGGAAAGTTAGAGGATATTCCCATTCATAGGGGCATATCAGATGATCCTAAATTTGCTGAAGCATTCACATTAAAATGGAAAGCACAACATCTATCAGATGAAATAAATGCAGACAACCTAGAACATGGTATAACTCGTAAGACTAAATGTATTGTAATAACAGAAACAGAATTGATTGCACTTATATTGTGACGATCATATGAAATATTATTGTATTATACGATTGGGACCAAAACGATTATCATATTTAGATATGCATTGGAGATTTAGGCAGGTTACTACCGATGGAACGGTTGATTATGCCATAAGAACGTTTTATACAGCTGAATATGCTGAAGAGCGAAAATCCAGAATTATACGACGATCTGTATTTAGACAAAAGAAAAGAAATCGAAATCGAGATAAAACGCATCGTTGTGTTAAAATTCCAAACTTAAAAGTGATATGTATGGATGAACTATCAGCATATAAAGTTGCATATATATTATGAAATATTATGTAGTAACTCCACCTGGTTGTAGACTATGGTATGTGCGTGGTATTATTAATCACAGATTCGTTTGGGTTGACGATATTAAAGATGCTATATCATTTAAAACTGCTCGTGATGGATGGAAGTTTACAGAACAAGCGGATAGAGGTGAGGGTAATCATAAATGGAATCGACAAATTCATAATCACTATTTTACTAAACGGGTTGTTATGTCTGGTGCAGAATTAATAATTAGAGAATTGTAAAAAAAGGAAAATGAAATGTCAGAACAAAATGAAAAATTATATTTTAACATTGATCTTAAAGCGATCATTGCAAAAATTAAAAAAATTAAATCAAGTTTGAAATTTAGAATATCATTCTGCAAAATTGGTGTTCATTCTTGGGACAAGTGGGAAGATGTTAAAGATGGTAAAGTTTATCAGCGAGAACATCATTCACAACCTAGTAAGGATTGGCCTACTGTTGGGGTTTGGTATCGGCAAAAACGATATTGTAGCTCGTGTGGTAAGATTGAGCTTAGAACAATCAATGAATACACAATCAAGAATAATAATTAAAGGAATAATAAAATGAAATTCAATAAAATAAAAATAGAATGGGTAGTTGCATTAGTATTAATTGTGATGGCATTGTTTATATTCACGGATTGTTCAAGTGATAATTATAATGATGCTCCAAAAAAATCAAAGAGTAGACCGAAAATTGAATATGAAAAGGTATTAACAATTGTGGTTCATTATGAAACTTGTGAATCTGATACAATAACATTTAGGACTCAAAGCAGTAAAGATGTTATTTGTGGATTGCGTCGTAATACAAGTACTCAACCATGTTATCTATTTGGATATGATAAAAATAATAAACGTCAAGCTATTGCAAATAACGTTCTTTCGTTTGACATTATAAAAGTTGTCAAAGCTGAACGAATCACATTATAAAATAAGATAAAGGATACATGAAATGAGATCAGGAACAGGTTGGATAATAATAGTATTAGTTTCAGTGTTTTTTATTGGTAGTTGTTGGATTGATAATCATGCACCAACTGATAATTACTACGATGATGATGTGGATACTATTGTCACATCACGTCATTCTACGTCCGAGGATGTATCAAATGGAACACCAATTGAAGAACCTACTATAACTATTGAAGATGATAATTCCGATGGTCTTATCGATGATGATAGTGATGATGGTTATATTCATCCAGATGACCGAACAACTATAGACAAATACACTATTGAAGTTCAATATACATCTGGTGATATAGATACAATAGTATATAAAAGTAATTGGAAATATAAAGATAGATCATCATCTTTATTTTTAAAAAATAGTGATGGTATCATGTGTTTAATTGGAACTAAAGCAGAAAATATAAGAGATATCAAATTAGCATGTTATGTGCGAAATTTCACAGTTATAAGTAAAGAAATAGTCAATAAAAAATAAAAATTGTTTCATTGTATCATATTTTGTTTGTAACTTTCAGTAGTTATGAGAAGACAAAAATAAAGGAAACATACATGTTAAAACATAAAGAAGTAGAAATTAAACAAACAGTTAACTTTGATATAATTCATTGTGATTTCTGTGATGCCGTTTCTGTACAGCAACCACATACAATTGGTTCATTTAACAAAAATGATGTACATGTCAACACCGTTCCATTTGATTGGATAGCTCGATGTAATTTATGTGGTAAAGATGTTTGTAGCAATCACGGTTATTGTGATGGGTGTGAAGATGCATTTTTATGTCATGAATGTTCCGAAACACATTATATTGATAATAGTGAGGGTGTTGGTATTATTAATAAAAATACTGGTAAAAGTGTTAAGTGGGATTGTTCTTATTAAGTTAATACTAATAATAATCATAGGTCTTTTGAACACTAGTTTTGTTCCAGTTGAATTAAAAACTATCACCGTTCAAAAGGTATTTCTACCAAATACAGTTAATGGTAATACTTCATTTGAATATGTTGTAGACAATGATGGTGATGTTGGTGGTTATGTTTCAGATACAGAATATGACACTGGTGATACTATCTCTGAATATTATGATGTGTCATTATAAGAATAAAGATCAATTATGAAAATTAAAAAAACACTTAAATCAGTAGGCACGTTTATCTTCAATTCATTCATCAAGGTATTAGAAAATATGTTTACTGAAAAATGTTTAAAATGTGGTGGATTTGGTATTAGATTGCGTAGAAACTTAACACATGAGTCATACAAATGTGAATTATGTGGTAGCACTTGGGTAAAGAGATTATAACAATATGACAACTTATCATTATTATATAGAGCTTGCAGATATATTATCAAGTGATTGGAATGTTTTATTTTATTCAAAATATAGAACTAAAATCAATGGTGATAAAATCAAAGCATATTATTGGAAAGCTCAATTAAACGATGCTAATTTAAAAAGTATATCATGTGGATTTACCACATCAAAAGATTGTATCAAAAATTTAATAAACACACTAAATACTGGAGATAATAATACAAATGAGAAAAACATTAGTAACACGTATGCTTCATGTTGATCTGGAATGGGAAATTGATAAGATTGCAACCAAGCATCATGTTAAAGCTGAAATCAAAATGGTGAAATATCACACAGCCCAAACTGCATATGTGACATTGCATGGAAATAAAAAAGAAATAGTTGATGTCTTAATGGAAATTCATCGAATTTAAATATTAATAAAAAAAGAAAGAAAGTGAAATAATAAATGCGACATTTTATGGAAAATCCGAACTGTGACAAATGTGGAAGTAAAAGAATCAATATACAGTATAAAAGTCATACTCTTGAACCTCATCATAAAGATGAAATTGAATATATTCTTTGTACTTGTAGGACATGTAAGCACGATTGGGAAATGAAAGTCAAAGATGCTACTGTGGATGAAGGTGTTGATAATCGTGAACTCTTGTGTGACTGAATAAATAGATGTCAACAAATACCTACACATCTTTGGTTGATGATTTCATTGAGACAATTGAGAATGAAATTACAATTTCAAAAAAATTAGGTAGAGGTGTCATATTATCATCACTTGAATACGTAGAACATATTGCACTTCAAAATAAATCAGAAGCACAAGAAATGTTAATGTCTGCAATTATAAAGTTAATAGCCTCAAATAATATAGATCATATTTTAGTGATAATAGATATATTGTTAAAAACTAATGTTAAATTAATTGGTAATGTTGGATTATTCTTGATGCCGACTATATATACTATCGATGATCAAGTTGTTAAATTTCTTTCAATACAATTATTAGAACGAGCAATATCAAGCCAACCAAAGATTGTTAAATCAATTGTGACATCTTTACGTGCACCATCGAGTAAAATTGCACGCCAAAAATTTGATGCACTATTAGTTTTGTGTGAATTATAAAATAAAAAGGAAATAATAAACAATGAAGATTATTGGAATTGAACAATGACTAACGTAATACCAATTAACGCAATCATTCAAATAACAAATACTGAGCATCATTTATATAGATGTTTCTTATGTGTAACTACTCAAAGTGAAGATACTGGTAATGTAGTTGCATATATTGATTATCCTGTATTAGATAAAAATGAAGATAAATATTACATTAAACGACATGAACATTTCATCCAATATGAAGATTTCAATCAAGTTGGATTAATATAAAAGGAATAATATGAGCAATCCACACACATCAACAAATAAACAATTAGCAATATTACGTAAGTTTTTTAGATATGCATCTTTCATATCAATCGGTATAACTTTAGCATTGGTCGCAATTGGAATACCTTTAAAAATGTATTTCAATAGTATTGATCCAGATGTTCAATCTATATATGAATCTGGATATATGTTAGTCACGTCTCTTTATTTAAGTTACACATTATTAACAATTGGTGCATTAGCACAGAAAGTTAAAATGACACGCATATTCATATCAAAATCACTGTCAAATGCTGATTTGATGCGAATGTTCGTATTAACAATGATCAGCATTATTGGTGTAGCTTATTTATGTATCACGTATAAATCAATAACATATGGAGTGTTTGGAATTATAATTGCTATCACTCAATTGGATCGAATCACAATAGTTGGAATGAAATATACACAGAAATTTAGAGATGATTCAATATCAGCATATAAACAAACTCCAAAAGAATATGTAGCAATATTAGCTTCATATCTAAAACATATTAAATAATAATCAAATGGATAGAAAAATAAAAACTCAAGAATTACTCGATAATGGATTCAGAGAAGTTATTAGTAGTTATAATAACAAACCCGTTTTCGTTGGCTCACATGCATTATATTATTATGAGGCTGATTTCCTCTTTCTCAAGAGATTAACGGGTAGAAATATAATGATCGACAATGTTGAATATAATATAGAATTACATTTCAAATTAGAAGGTGTTCCAGCTGGAATTTATGGAAAAGAATAAATGGAGAATTAAATGATAAAGTATCAAGTAACATATCAATCGGGTAAAGTAATTGAAGTGGAAGTGCATCACCCAGGAGAAATATTAATGTATACTGCAAAAAATTCAGTTAAAAATGTCAAAAAGCTATCAGAAAAGAAAACATAAAAGAAAAAAATGATTAATTAGTTAAGTACTATATATAAATATAGGATAGAATCACCAAGTCAACAAGTTTTTTGAAAAAAGATGAAAATAAATGAAAAAAATAAAATAAATGAAAATAAATGAAGAAAAGTTGTTGACTTGCGACTTTTACCCTATATTTATTATAAAAAAGATAATAATAACTAAACAAAAGATTTTAATTCTATATGTAGATTAAAATAAAGAAAGATATGTAGATTAAAATAAAGAAAGATATATAATTTAAAATGAATATTAATAATATAAAACATTTTAATAGTGTTAATAATATCAGTATGGTTGATGGTTATAATTATTCATGGGAATATTCATATGATGATCGATCAGATGAAAAATCACTTAGTATGTCAATATATGATAAAGAACATAGAACAGTTCATTTTTCATTTGATGTTAAAACTGATATATTATCGATTGTCCCAAATGCATTTTGTTACGAATCCTCAGATATGATTGAATTTAAATGCACACTTAAAGATGCAGAAATGTTAGTAAAGGCTTCATTGGAAGCAAATGGTACTGAACTGCCACCACTATTCGAAAAAAGAGAAAGTAATAATTTAAAATGAAAAAAGATAACAATGAAAAATATTATATCGTATCCGTTAATTGCAAATTTGATGGATATGTTATATTAGATGTGAATGATAATTGGATACGTGCAAAAGAAATTATTAACAGTCACATATTCGAATCTCGCAAATCTGCCAATGATCATTATCTTGGAAGTGTTGATGAAATTAATTTAGTCACTAGTGATTTCGAATCAACATTTATTGAAGATGTTAGTACAATACATGATTCGAAAATTAAAACAGATTGGTTTGATGTAGTGGTATCAGAAAAAGAATTAGATTCACTTACAATAGCAACATTATTATAACAAAATTATAAGGAAAAGGAAAAGATGAAACATACAAAAATTAGAACATCTGTATTTGAAACAAACAGCTCAAGTACTCACAGTATGTGCATTGCAAAAAATGCAACATTGACTGTACCAGATAAATTACATTTTGCATTTGGTGAATTTGGTTGGGAGTATGAAACTTTAACTTCCGTTGGTGAGAAAGCTAGTTATATGTTCACTGGTTTATATAATTTAAATCGGATTGAAGAAATTAAAAAAGTAATTGGTATATTGGAAGCTGATGGTATTGAAATCACGTATGAAAGTAGAGATCAAAAAAACAAATCTGCTGATTGGTGGGATTATGATTCTGGTTATGTTGATCATATGCATGACATGGGTAACTTTTTAACTGCTCTTGTTACTGATAAAGATAAATTAAAATCATATTTATTTTCACCACTCAGTTTCGTAATAACTGGAAATGATAATGACGAAAGTGATACGGGCATTCATGTTGATTATGATCATGATGAATATTACAAACACAATTAAATAAATAAAAAAAAAGGTTGATGTGAATCAATTAGTAAAATATATTAATGGTAATACTACTGTTACAATAATGGAAGATGGCACAAAAATACGTGAGTATGAAGGTGATCCTATTGTAGAACATCCAGAAAGCATTGATGTTAAGATCACAGATTATTGTGATATGGGATGTGAATATTGTCACGAAGGATCGTCGGTAACAGGAGCACATGCTGATTTGACTACATTGTATGAAACGTTAAAGATACTCCCGTCTGGGGTTGAATTAGCTCTTGGTGGTGGCAATCCATTATCACATCCGAATCTATTTGAGTTTCTTGTTAAATTAAAAGATCATGGTTTCATTGCTAATATTACAATCAACCAAAATCATATCACCAGCAATTTTGAATTGATATCAGATTTGATTAATCATAAATTGGTACATGGAATTGGTATATCAGTGGTTAATAATAATTTCATCAATAGCATACATCGATTGTTGCAGTTAACAAATAATATTGTATATCATGTGATTGCTGGTATTAATGAGATCACTATCATCGATGATTTAAATCGGATGGATGATAATTGTAAAATATTAATATTAGGATATAAAAGATTTGGTCGTGGTGATCAATATTGGAATGTTAAAACACATTGTAATCTACATGCATGGAAACATAATATGCGTAAATATATTACAAGTGGTGTGATATCATTTGACAATTTAGCACTTGAGCAATTGGAGATCAAAAAGTTATTAACGGTTGAAGCTTGGGATCAATTTTACATGGGTGATGATTTTACATTTTCAATGTACGTTGATGGTGTGAAAAGAGAATATGCACCAACGAGCACAAGTGAAGAAAGACGAATGCTTTTTTCAGATATGTCTATATTAAAATATTTTAATGAGTAAATATCATTTAATATTATATCCAATTGGGAGATTTGCAGAGTCAATAACAGAAGATTTTATGTCTGTTGTTTCATATCGAGCTAGAGACGATTGGTGTGGTGATGGGTGGTGGTGTGAAGATAAAACTTATGCTAAAATATTTAAATCAAAAGAGCAAGCATTACATGATCCAGCACAGAAAGAAGAAACTGTTGGACTTTTAGGAATGTCTATTGTTCCAGTTGATACTGCTGAAGCATTTATTGTAGCAATGATGTTATGAAATATTACATATATGATCCACATGGATATTATGGAAAATTTGTTTATAGTAAAAATGGATGGACGGTGGATACAGTAGGTGCAAAACCATATAATTCATATGAAGAAGCTAAAGAGTATTTTGACGGGGCAGATTGGGGTGAGATGGAGACAGAAAATGGGATGCAGGAAATGAAATATCATTACATAATATTAGATGAAAATGAAATTATACCATATCTATTATGAAAAATTACGGTGTATTTTTTTAGATTTGGATCAGGACATGATAGATATACTGGAGATGTTGACGCAGAAACAGCTAAAGAGGTGTTCGAATTAGCAATTGAAAAATATTTTGATGATATTGTGAAAAAAATAAAAAAAGTAGTTTAATATATATAATATGTTTTAAATTACACTGTAAATGAGAAATAAAAAATGAAACAAAAAAAAAGGAAAAATATGGAAGTAAAACTTCAAGAACTAAATGCTAAATTAATGGCATTGAGTAATAAGATTGACGATGTTATATATAGCGAGAAACTGCAACATATGATATTGGAGATGCAGGAGGATGTGCTAAGTATGCAAATGATTTCTGTTAAAATGAAAAAGTCTAAATTGAGTATTGAGCAACAATGTGATATTGTAAAATCAGATGATGTACTTGAACCAACGGATACTTCAAAGTCCAATGGTGGTAATGGTAATGCAAAAATTGAATTGATTACACGGGAGTCATTTAAAGCTATGAGAAATGCTAAAAATCTCACTGCTAAATATGTGGAAGCTAATACAGGAGTTCCAATGCATGCGGTCTATACGTCTGAAAATCTCAATCTTAACGTTAAGGATGAATATATTAGTATATTACAAACTTACTATGCATCTGATGATTATAATAAAATTGCAACTCGTGATAAATCAAATGATTCAATTGATAACATTAAAGTTTGTAGAGCCAATTTCAAAAAACTTAGACTTAGAAAAAATATATCTGGATATAAAGTCGCTGAAATTGTGGGTGTTAGTGATTGTTCGATATATTCTGCTGAAAATGTTAAAAAATATGCAGTATCTAAGGATATGATTAATCGAATATCTAAATTTTATATGTCTGATTATTATAAAAATATCAATATTCAATCTAACAATAAAACTATTAATATGTTTCCAAAATTGAATATGATTGAAGTATGTAGAGATAATTTTAAATTACTCAGAAATTTAAAAAACTTATCTGCTGTTAAAATGGGTATGCTTATAGGAATTTCTCAAAAGACGATATATAAAGCTGAGAATGTTGATAACGATACCGTGTCAAATATAATGATTAAACGCATAACGTATTTTTTTAATTCTACTGTTTATAAGAAAATGAGTGAAGAAATTAAACCGTCTAAAGTTAAATCAAACCAGACTATACTTAACAACGCATCAGATGATTTATCAGGAATACAATTGAGATTGATGAGACTGAAACGTAAACTTACACAATTGGAAGTATGTAATGCAATTCAAATATCAGCTCCAACATTAAGTAGACTTGAATGTGATGGTGGTTCTAGGTTAGAAACTAGATTACGAGTATTTAATTATTATAACTCATTATAATATAATAATATAACGTATGATGAATAATTATAATGAATGTAGAGTCCACATATCAGACAATGATGATATGGTTTGCAATAGTATCATGTTACTTAATGCTACATTCATTATAATTTCTAATTAACAGTTAAAGGACAACATGAATTTAAACAAATTTAAATCAATACTACGTAAGATAAGTATCTATGTTAATAATATTAAAGCACTCCGATTTATAATATTATGGACAACGATCTTGATATTATTTCGATATTTGATAGTAAACATATTTTTGTGGGGTGCCAGTAAAAATTGTATGGGGTCTGGTGAGATATTTATGTCAATGGTTGGATTTTTCTCCATTATATTTACATGTTTTGGTATGATTATGGTGATTGCTATTGGTATAGAATGGGCAAAAGATTCAAAATCGTTTTATCATGAAGTACGAGTTGATTTATTGAAAATGTGGTTCATATTAAAATGTAAAGTTTATGATAATCTCAATAAAGTGAAAACTTCAATAGATAATGCTAATCGAGAAGTTAAAGATTCACCACATAAAACAAATCAGGAAATTGAGGATTTAGACGAATGATTTCATTAAAATCGTTATACGATTCTATTTATGTGCGCAACAGTATTATATATATTAATAATATGCCAATATTAAGACTGTTAATATCAGCTATATTAATCATATTACATTTTATTGTTGGTATATATTTCTTATTCATGTTTCCAGATTACAGTGTAATAATGCCAGCACTTTTTATTGGGATTAGTTTGTTTATGATAGTTAGTGAGATATGGGTTGCTATTTGTTGGATAGAAGACCCAGTTCAATTATATAATGATATATTAGTTATAATAGATAAGACTTATGGTAATGTTAAAGACTCGTATGAAAACGCTAATAAACAAATTGAGGAGTTAGATAATGAAACCGATAAATAACAGATTAGAAATATTGGATATAATATGCACGGTGATAGTTGGATTTACACTATTGACAGGTTTTGTTATAGCAATGGCATTAAATAAGACTGATGATACTTTAAAATTGGTAAATGCTATATTATTAGGAATTGGCCCATTATTTGTATTAACTACAATGTTATTGAGATATATGTATAAAGTCAGTGGAGATTTAAATAAGTTTCTACATATATTGATTGGTAAAATCTTTATGATAAAATTAATTGTTGTATTGTTATTAGTTGTATTTGGTGTGGTATTTCAATTACCAATAAAATTATATATATTCATATTACTTGGTGCGTTTATTGTGACACATCATATTGAAGCATATTTTGCTTACACTTTATTCTTAGAGGGGAACATAAAAAAATGAAATCATCAGCAGACAAACAAAAAGTAGAAATAACAGTAGCTGAATTTATGGAATTTAATGAACTTAAAGAACATGAAAAGATGGTTAAAATTATTAATAAAACTGAATATATGGGGCATGATAATAGAAAATGGGTTTCATCAGATATATCCTGGAAATCAGATGGTAAGTGTTGGATGCATCTTGCGGCTAAGTTAAGTAGCCAAAGTGATAAATTAAGAGATTTAGTTAAAGAAAATAAAAAACTAAAACGAACCAAGGATGATAAAAAATCAAGTTTGGAATTTTTATTCAATTCAATAAAAAATACAATGAAACCTATGTGGAGATGGTATACAAGATGAGTACAGCTATATTAAATCTAACAGATGGATTTGAACCATATTTTGAAACATCTCTACCAGAGTTTAATTATGATTCATTCATATTTAATGGGGGAGAAGTTCATTTTAAACTTGATCTTCATAATATGGGCTATCCAGCATATGATAAAGTCATAATCACATCTAGAGCATCATGTAGTGATGATATCATGAGAATATTAATTGCTAAAGATGCATTAGAACGTACTGGTGTTAAATCATTTGAATTGATAATGCCATATATCCCATATGCTCGTCAAGATAGAGTATGCGATGAAGGTGAATCGTTTTCATTGAAAGTATTTGCTAATATAATTAATTCAGCTGAATTTGATAAAGTGATAACATTAGATGCACATTCATTAGTGGCTCCTGCATTATTAAACAATTGTGTTGATGGTAGTAATGAATCATACATATTAAATTCGGGACATGCTACTTGGAGAATTTTACAAGATGAAACAAAAGAATTATTATTAATATCACCAGATATGGGAGCTAATAAGAAGTCTGAAAAATTAATGAGAGATTCTGATTTCAAAGAAATGATTCAATGTGATAAGACTCGTGATCCAAAGACTGGAAAATTAACAGGATTCAAAGTACTTGCTGATGATCTTGGTGGATTACCGTGTTTGATTGCTGATGATGTTTGTGATGGTGGTGGAACTTTTATGGGATTAGCAGTAGAATTGAAAAAGAAAAATGCTGGTAATTTATATTTGTTTGTTACACATGGGATTTTCTCAAATGGATTTGATGAATTAAAGAAACATTTTAAATTGATTTTTTGTACTGATTCATTCAGTGATTTGAGTGACAATGATAATGTTATACAATATAAGGTTGAAATATATAATATATGAGTAGTATTGTTTTTACACCTAAAGATAAGCATCAAGCAATGATATTGATGGGTTTACCATTATCTGGTAAGAGTACGTGGATAGAAGATAATGTAACATTTGATGATAATATAAAATTAGTATCAGCAGATGATATAAAAGAAGCTCATCCTGATTATGATCCAAATCGTGCATGTGATTTACATCAGTATAGTGTAAAAGAAGCTAGAAAATTGATGGATGAATATTCAGATAAGAAGCTTGATATTGTAATGGATGGTGGTGGTATAAATAATAATTATACTATTGAAATAATAAAAATGTTACGAAAGAAACGATATACTATAGGACTGGTACATATAAAAACACCATATACTGTGTGTATTGAACGAAATAAAAATAGAACGAGAAAAGTTCCAGATGAAGATATAATATATAAAGCAATACGAGAAAATGCACAGCGACATAAATTATCGATGTATGTTGATAAAATACATGTTGTTGATTATTTTTCAAACAAACATATCTTTGTTGATATGGATGGAGTGATTGCCGCATTATCTACACTACCAATAATAAATGGTGAGATTGATTTTGTAAATGCTGAAGTTCATAAATACTTAAAACCAGTACATCAAGTAATTAGTAAATTAAGAGAATTACAATTTAAAGGTCATGAGTTATATATATTATCAGCCATACCAAATTCATTTGCATATACAGAAAAGAATGAGTGGTTAGATCGACATTTCAATATTCCAATTGATCGACGATTTTTTGTAAATCAAGGTAGACATAAAGTTGAGATGTTATGTAACCTAGCTGATAAATTAAAATTAGATAGAAAAGACGTTACGATGTTAGATGATATACATGATACGTTATATAAAGTGAAAAGCCGTGGAATGAATAGTATGCATGTATCAGAATTTCTAGCAAAAGTTTTTGTACCAATTAATAATGATAAAAATAAAAAGGATAAATAAAAATGAATATTAACAGTTTACTAATCAGTGATGCATATAAACAATCACACAGAATTCAATATCCAGAAGGAACAACATTGGTATATTCAAACTGGACACCAAGAAGTGATCGACATTCAGTAACGAAAGGTGGAGTTGTCGTATTTGGAATACAAGCATTTTTGAAAAAAATAACAAAAGAGTTTAATGATAATTTCTTTTCAATGCCTCATGATATTGTGGTTGATTCGTATAAACAAGGATATCTTGAATATTTTGGAACTGAAACTGATGCTCAACATGTTAAAGATTTACATGACTTAGGGTATTTACCAATTTGTGTGAAAGCATTACCAGAAGGTTCTATTTGTCCAATTGGTGTTCCAATGTTGACGATATGGAATTCAATACCAAAGTTCTTCTGGATTACCAATTTTTTAGAAACGATCATGTCAACTGAATTATGGTTACCAATGACATCAGCAACAATTGCAAAAGAATATAATAACATATTGATGGGCTGGGCGACTTGGACTTGTGATAATTATGATCACATTCCATTTCAAGCTCATGACTTTTCGATGAGAGGTATGAGTGGATTAGAATCAGCATCAGCAAGTGGAGCTGGACATTTGTTATCTTCATCTGGAAGTGATACAATTCCTGCTGTTTATTACTTAAAAGAGTATTATCATGCAGACGCATCAAAAGAATTAATTGGTGTAAGTATTCCAGCTACGGAACATTCTGTAATGAGTATGGGCACGCAAACTGACGAGTTGGGCACGTTTCGAAGACTTATCACAGAAACATACCCAAACGGTCTTCTATCGATAGTTTCAGACACCTGGGACCTGTGGAAAGTGTTAACAGAATATGTACCAGCATTAAAAAACGAAATCATGGCACGAGATGGTAAAATTGTAATCAGACCAGATAGTGGAAATCCAGTTGATATTATTTGTGGTGATTCTCATGCTGAATATGGCACTCCACAAAGTAAAGGTGTAATTGAATTACTTTGGGATATTTTTGGTGGAACTGTGAATGATAAAACATATCGTGTATTGGATGAACACATTGGTGCTATATATGGTGATGCAATCACATTAGCACGAGCTGATGAAATACTCAGACGATTAGAAATTAAAGGGTTTGCAAGCTCAAATATCGTATTTGGTGTTGGTAGTTATACATATCAGTATAATACACGAGATACATATGGATTCGCTATGAAAGCGACATATGGTGAAGTTAATCATAATGGTAGAGCAATCTACAAGAATCCAGTGACAGATTTAGGTGGTGCAAAAAAATCATTAAAAGGTTTGATTCGTGTTGAACTTGAAAATGGAAAATATGTTGCCCATGATGAATGTAGTTGGGTGACTGAAAATACAGGTGAATTAATTGAAGTATATGCTAATGGTAAATTCGAAAAAGAATATACGTTAAGCGAAATAAGAGAACGATTAAACGGATAATATAATCTAATGATGAACAAACGATTAAAAATGGTATTGTACAAAGAACCAAATAAACACTTATGTATATTTGGTAACTCTGAACATCTAATTGGTCGGCATGTTGATATTCGTGATGAAAAGTATATTTCATTGAAAACTGATATTGAACATTCATCTGGTGTATTAATTGGATTAGAATCTGAGTTGATTGCGCCAGTTAAAGTCATTGTAGATAAATATGAATTAAATAAGGAATATGTACAGTATGTTATGTTATATAGTGTTACGGATATTTACGTAAAATGAGATTCTTATTATATATCATATTCTTTAATATTGCAATGGCATACGGACCATTTGTTCAACTTGATATTGTAGATTCTAATGGTGAAGTATATGTATCAGCACCGTCATATACATTCTTTGATATTGATGATAGTGATCGACGAATCATAATTGATGATAAATGGGATGGTGATGTTGATACTTTGTATTATGATTATGTGGATGTTGATGCTGAGAATAATGAATTCTATTATGTAGATGGTGAACCACGATTAATCATAGATAGAGTACATGAGATAATTTTAATTTTAGACATGTCATTTTCATTGGTGTATCTTAAAAACTGAGAGAAAAGGTAAATAAAATATGATAAAAATATTTAAGATATTAAAATTAATGGTTGATGAACTTAGATGGACTCGTCCGATTGTTGTACTGTTTGTTATATTTTTGATAATAAGTTTATTTTCAGTTAAATGTGCCCTGACGACAGTATTTGCAATTTTAGTATTGGTTGGTATGTTATTGAGTGTTTTATTATTTGTTGGTCTATGTGCGTGGATATTTGAAGATAAAAAAGAAGATACTATTGGTGATATTATTAAGGGTATTAAAAAGCTCATCAACAATATCAAATCTACAATTGAAAAAATTAAAGAATTAGATTAAATAAAAAAAAAGAAAAGGATGATAAAATATGTTACAATTTATATTTCCAGGAATACTAATATGTATATTTGCACTTCTAGTGTATAAAGCATTTAGACCTGCAATAGCTAAAGCTGAGATATTAGATGCTAAAGCTGATCTTCAAAACGAAATTGATGCAAGTGATAGCGTTCCAACGAAAGGTATCAATAAAGAAGAAATGAAGAATGCTAGGAAAAAGTTAAAAGATTTTGACAATCTGAAAAACAAGTAAGAAAAGAAAAAACGTAAAAAACGTAATAATAAACAATGAACAAAAAATAACAAAATAAAGGAGTTATAAATGAGTTCAACACAAAGACAGGGACTTCCTGTATTCAAAACGATCACAATGATCTTAGGTGCACTATGCTTGCTATTAGCTATATTCTTAGGTAAGAATCTAGTAGAAGAAAATCAAGCTGGTTACTATCAAATCAAACAATCATTTCCTAAAGGTATTATGTCAGAACGTAATGCTCCAGGATATTATGGTCAATGGCTTGATAAGTTGACAACATATAAAATATCAGAAGAAATTGCCTTATCATCTGACGATTTGGATGGTGGAGATGGTGCTGAAGCTCAAGCTGTACGAGTTCAATTTCCAGATGGATATGCCGATATTGATATTGTAGTTCAATATATATTGTCAACTGAAAGTACAAATCAGCAAGAGTTGCATAGATTATATGGATCAAATGTTGCGGTAAAAAGTATGATCAGACAGCAAATAATTGAAGCCTTTCAAAATACAGGCTCATTATTTAATTCTGGTGATGCATACGCTGATAGACGATCTGATTTCATATCAACTGCAAAAGATCAAGTAGTTGATGGGCTGTATATGCCTATGGTAACAGTTGAAACTATCACAAATAAAGATAATACAACCAGAACGAAAAAGCATTATACGGTTAAGTTAGATAATAACGGTTTCCCAATAATCAAAAAAGAATCAACAATTGCTAGCTTTGGCATTACGTTTACTCAATTTAATGTTAAAGATATGAAATTTGATCCAAAATTGATGGCATTAATTGATGCAAAGAAAGATGCTCAGAAAGCCGAACAAGATGCTATTACAGCTAAAGCGGCTGGTGATGCTAAGATTGCAACAGAACGTGCTACTCAAGAAATTGAGAAAATCAAACAAGTTACAATCGCTCAAAAAAATAAAGAAGTTGCTGTTTTAGATGCCAATAGGAAATATGAAGTTGAAGTTAGACTTGCTGAAAAAGCATTTGAAACTGAAAGACTTGCGGCTTTGAAAGCTCTTGAAACTGCAAAGAAAATCGAAGCTGAAGGTATGGCGAAAGCTAATGCAAATAGAGCTCTGGTTGCGGCTGGTTTAACTCCACTTGAACGTGCTAACATTGATAAAGATACTGCAATTGGTGTTGCACGAGAGATTGCAAAAGTGAATCTACCTGGTATGATGATAATTGGTGGTGATGGTCAAGGTGGAACTCCAGTTGATCCATTTACGGCCGTTGGTGTTAAAGCTATTTGGGACTTGTCAAAAGAGATGAGTGACAGTGGCACATCTAGTGCTAGAGTAAATAACAAATAGATAGATAAGTAGTTTATTTATTACATTGAAAATGGACTGCAACATAAGAACCAGTCCATTTTTTTAATACTAAGAGAATGATAATATTATGATCAAACAAGAACGAGAAGCTATTGATTTAGCAATTGAACTTTGTGAAAAAGCACAATATGGACAGCGACACATAAAACATTTAGAAAATATAAGACTGATATTAGAAGGTGTGGATACTCCTAAAGTATTGTTAATGTTAGAGCAGGCTAGAATAGCTAGTATCAAACATTGCAAAAAATGTGGTCAAGAAATAAAAAAATAAAAAAAAATGAAAAAAGTTGTTGACTTACTGATTTTACCCTATATTTATATATAGTAAGTGATGTAACTTACATAAACGTTTTAACAGATAATAACTGTTGAATTAAGGAGAACAATAACTTATATTGTAAAATTATGAGAATGTTAGTAGTAAATAGTAAAATTAATTTGAATGAATCGAATATTAGATTTATTGGGACTTGGGATATAAGTCTTGGTGTGATTGGTACGGATTGTCGTGACCATTATATGGAACATCAAGCGAGACTACCAAGAACTGAAAATTTAATGAAACCGATTATATCATCAAACTAATAATAAACTAATAAACTATAAAATACTAAACATAAAATATAACTCATAATCCTTAAACTTTAAACAGTGTAGTTTTAAAGACACTTAAAAAACTTTAAATTTGACATAAGAAAAATATTGCAGTAGTAGTTCCAATTGGCTAGAACGTGAGATTTCCAATCTTGATGCTTATGGGTTCGAGTCCCATCTACTGCACACTGCGAATATAGTTCAGTGGAAGAACACAACGTTGCCAACGTTGGTATGAGAGTTCGATTCTCTCTATTCGCTCAAATGAAAAAATAATTTAAAATAATTGTTTTTTTATATAGATTATATGTTATAGATTACATAACATAATTGAGATGCTATTTGACATTGTTGGTAACTGTTTTAATAATTGCTATGTTCATGAAACACGGTACAGTAGTTCGCTACACATCAAAAGTAGTGAACATAGCATAAGTTTGGCGATATGTGATGGTTCACGTGAATGCTTCATACGTATTCATTGATCAGTTCGAAACTGGTTGTCGCTACTGTGTAGGTGGTTAGATTGGTAATACACTCGACTGTGAATCGAGTTGGAAGATGTTCCTCATGCGGGTTCAAATCCCGTCCTACACCCTATAGGATGGCGTGGTAGCCTGAGTGGAAAGATGTTTTGAGATAGGGACCTCAAACTCATAGAAACTTGTAAGCCAATTACTCCTATATTTTGGATGTTTAGCCCGACTGGTAAGGGGGGAATCTGTAAAATTTCTTAACCATCAAGATGAGTTCGAATCTCTCAACATCCACAAAGTGAAGTCTGATTAATAAATTGATTCTTTAATGCTTATTTGTAATATACTGAGAGTGTATTTATTTTATTGAATTTTTATAATTACGCTGTATATTTAATTAAATAATGTATTTAACTAGACTTCACTTAATTTGGTTTGGTAGCTCAATGGTAGAGCGTGGGGCTGTTAACCTCGTGACTAAGGTTCGATTCCTTATCAAACCGCAATAGGAGTATGGTGTAACGGTAGCACACTGGACTTTGAATCCGGGAATGTCGAGTTCGATTCTCACTACTTCTGCAAAAATAAATAAAAATGATTTAAAAATTATGGGCGGTTAGTATAAATGGACTAGTACACAAAACTTTCAATTTTGGGAATGCGAGTTCGAATCTCGTACCGTCTACAGACTTGGGACAGGAGTTCGATTCTCCTATCGCCTACAAAAAAAGGATATTACATTATGAACATAGCACAAAAATTTATGGCTTATGTCTTTAAATGGCAATATGTAAGATTGATACATGATTATCGTATGAATCAACCAGATTTAATTAGACGTGCGTATTCTATCGATGATAATTGGTTTGCTAATCCATATTTACCAAGTACAAGAGTACATTTAACATCTACTGGTACAGTATATAAAGGTAGATATATTATTGATTCTGTGAATTATGCTAGTTATATTGATAGTTGGGAGCCAATTACAAAAGGTATGATTGCGTTGTATTTATGAAATATTGTATTTACGATATAGTCAATGAGAAATATCATACCAAATATGGTAAAATGTTTAATTATAAACATTGGCATGATGAATTGACGAGTGATGTACAATTGTTTGATTCATATGAAGATGCATTTGATCATTTAAATCATTGTGATATGGATGATATAGTAACAATGATAAAAGAAGTAACAGATGCAGAAGCGGTGATAATGTTATTATGAAATATTATATATATGATAACAAAGTAAAATTATATTTTAAAGAAATTGGATATTATGAAGAAGGTGAATGGTCGTATGATTTATCAATACGTGTTAGATTCTTTAATTCTAACATTGAGGCTCGAAATTACATGTTTACGTGGTTGGAATATAAATGGTACAAACATCTAGAAGTGAAATCAATATCAGATGCAGAATATATTGTAAGAATATTATGAAATATTATATGAAATATTATATATATGATCGAGATGATCCTGAGGAAGTATATTATAATAAGTGTGATATCGATGATCGTAATTCAATGTTCCCCTCAAGGTGGTCCAATAAAATTACAAGTGAACTTAGATTATTTGATTCATATGAAGATGCTTTTAACTACTCACAACAATGGTCTGATAATATATGGTATCGTGATTTAGAAATAAGATCAATATCAGAATCAGCGTTTGTGGCAACCATATTATGAAATATTATATAGTGGATAAGTATGAGGATGTAACTTCAATATATTATATAGGAAACCATCGTTGGTATTCTACATTAAGTAATAATATAAAATTATTTACAACTAGATATTATGCAAAAAAATATATTACATTGAATCTTAATGTTGTGCATCATATCTTTTATAATGGGATCATACATGGGAATGGTTGCTATGTGATAAAATCAATATCAGATGAAGAAGCTGTAATAACAAAATTATAAAATAAATGGTTCTGTGGTGGAACGTATACACGCTGTACTCAAAATGCAGTGATCGAAAGGTCGTGAGAGTTCAAATCTCTCCAGAACTACAATAAAGAATTGGTCCTGTGGTGGAATGGTAGACACATCAGATTTAAAATCTGTGGCTCTTTATGGGCGTGAGAGTTCAAGTCTCTCCAGGACTACAAAAATAAAAAAAATAAATGTTTTTTTATATTAATAAAATGTAATATATTTACATAGTTAATTGATAACAAAAGTAAGGAAATCACACATGAGTAATTTATTTGATAGAATGTTTCCACCAGAGAATTATCCAAAATATATGTTTAGATTGTTGAAAGATTTTGGTGATCATAAAGCTGATACTGAGTTTGATTGCTGTGGTGGAAATGTACGAGGTATATCAACTAAGAGTGGAGCAACGATTAATTTTGATGATAGTGACTATTTTGAATACGTTGGAGAGGTTGAAAACAATGTCTAAACAAAATATCAAAAGATTTTTAGGAACAAGATTTCATGTTTCTAAACATGGTGAACGAGAACTACGTAAACATCAGTTGAATCCAATAAAAGCTATGCAACGTCTTACAGTTGAGTTAGCAAAAAATGATGATAGAGGTGGTGTTTATGTTGAATCAAATGGTAAGTTGTGGAGAAAGAATAAACACGTTTCTCCAGAAGAATTGTTTAATCAATTAGAAAAATAAAGGATTAATGATATGAAAGTAACCATGCCACTAACAGTTGGTAGATTATTATGTGGTACAGTAAGAGACTTTTTAAATAAATGTAAGTTTCAAGGAATGGATATTACATTTATAGAATCTTCTGGATGGATTGAACGAGACTTTATTGTCAAAGGTTCTAGAAAAGATATTGAAACTATTAGAATTTCAATACAAAATTATATAAATGCTTAAAAAAACAATGGGTGCGTAGCTCAGCTTGGTAGAGCATTATTGTTTTTAGTTTTTTGAAATATTAAAATGGTCCATAGGTTAACTGGTAAACCAAATGACTTTTAATCATTAATTCTCAGTTCGAGTCTGAGTGGGCCAACTTAAATAAATTTTTAATCAAAAAACATAGGTTCGACTATATTTATTAGTATAGGAGAATTTATAAATGAAGAAATGTAAAAAATGTGGTGATGAATTTGAACCACGAAAAGGATTGATAAGTTATTGTTCTTTGTCATGTAGAAACACAAGAGTACATTCAGAAGAAACTAAAAAGAAAATATCAGATACGAATTCTGGTAAATATTTTGGAACATATGCATTACCAAAAAAATGTAAATATTGTGAAAAAGTATTAGTAGATTATTTACGCAAAGCAAATACTTGTAATGGTTGTAAACCGTATGTTCTTAATATAAAATTATTTGAAAAATTAAATATACATGAAACTGATTTAGGTAAAGCTAACATATTAGCATGTGATAAATTAATTGATTTATATTATTCTAACAATAAATCATTAAGTGAGATATATGAAGAATATAATATACGTGGTAATACCATATATTATTTTTTAAAGAAAAACGGAATACCACTACGGACAGTACGTGATGGAGTTAGATTAGCTATTGCATCTGGAAAGATAATAACACCAGTAAATAAACAATATAAGTCAGGTATACATACGACATGGTTTAATAAAGATATCTTTATGCGTAGTTCATATGAATTTAGATTTGCAACACATTTAGATAAACAGAAAGTTTTTTACCAATATGAGAAACAATTTGAATATTACTTTGATGATTTATATAGAACATATAGAGCTGATTTTTTTATTCCAGATTGGAATCTTGTGGTTGAAACAAAAAGTAGATACTATTATGAAAAAGATAAAAAAAAGATTGGAATACAAAGGCAAGCAGTGTTAGATTCAGGGTATGAATTTGTATTGTTATTAGATGAAGATGAAATTGATAATTTTAATAAATAAGGTCTTTTAAACCATTGGTCGTCGGGTTCAAATCCCACCGCACCTACAAATATGAAGTACTATATAATATCACATAGAGAAGATGATAAAGGTGATCCTCTAATATCTGATGCAATTGATTTAAATGAAGCAAAAGATTTATTAGCTGAAATTATGGATGCTTTTACTGGGAGTATAATTTTTCCAGATGCTACATCAGATGATTTTGAAATCGTTGATGAAAATGAAGCAGTGGCATATTTGTTATGAAATATGTTTTAAAATATACTATAGATGGTGAATATGTAAGTAAAGATTGTGATACTTATGTATCTAAAATGAGAGATGCTATAGTATTTGATTTAAAAGAAGATGCTGAATCTGAAGCTGGTGTGACGGAGCGTATAATCGAAATGACAGATGCAGAATATATAGTTAAAATATTATGAAGAAGAAAACTGATATCAAGAAAATTCATATTAAATCCAATGGTAGTTTTTTTATGAAATCGAAAGATATTTTCGATGATAAAGAGAAATCATTAAAACTTATTAAAAAATTACAAAAGAGTGTTGATCATTATATAGGAAAAACTAATAAATATAAATGTAAACATTGTAAAAAAATAGTAGAACGTGATAGTGATAAACAATGGATTAAAAGTTATTGTGATGTGACTGGAAAGAATGTACATTTGATATTGATAAAGAAAAAATAAAAATGGCTGATTGGTGGAATTGGTATACACGCTGGCCTTAGGTCCCAGTATCCGAAAGGGTGTAAGAGTTCGAGTCTCTTATCAGCTACATGAAAACATATGCCTCAGTATCGCCTCGGATTTCTAACCCGTAGAAAGCGTAACGGACACATAAAGGTTCGAATCCTTTCTGGGGTACAAGTAATTGCGAATTACGTATATAATAATATATTGTCTAGTAGTCAATTCCAATGACTTTAATATTTCCTATGGATGGAAAGCTAGATGATGTGTTATTATCTGAATAAAATAAAAAATTATGCTGACATTACCTAAGCGGTCGACAGCAGGATTTATATAATGCTTCTATATGCTTAACTGGAAAAGCAACTGCCTTGTAAGCAGAAGTTCGGGGTTCGGTTCCTCGTAGAAGCCCAACAAAAAAAAATTGAAAAAAGTAGTTCGATTTTCATTGTTGGCTTATATTTATATATATATATAAGAACGGAGAATTGAATATGTATAAATGTAAATATTGTAATAAAGAATGTAAAACGTATCAGTCGTTAGGTGGTCATACAGTCAAATGTAATGATAATCCGAAAAAAGATGAGTATATAAAAAAAGCTAATAAAGCAAAAACACACGAACGAAATGAATATGAATTTGAGTGTAAAAAATGTAATAAAATATATAGCGTAGAATTAACTGAAAATCAATTAAAGAAAAATCAATTTAAAAAGCACTGTAGCAGAGCGTGTGCGAATAGTAGAACCTGGTCAGATGAAGATAAAGTTAAAAAAAGTATAAGTAGTAAAACATCTAATTTTGTACGAGAATCACGAGAAAATAGATGGAAAGACTATAAAAAGAAAGTAAAAAAGGTAAGGGCTAGTTCATATATTAAGGTTAAAAATCCTAAAAAGCCTGGACCTATGCGAGCCGTGAGACGTATTGTATATTGTAAACATTGTAATGTTAAATTTGAAGTATATAATAAATCAATTCAAAAGTTTTGTTCACAGCCATGTTCGAATGATTTTAGACGTGCAAATAAATCGTATAAAAAAATGATGAGTGAACAAATGAAATTACAATATAAAAATGGTCGTAAAATATATGGTGGGCACGACAATGTTAAGTGGTATGAATATAATGGAATTAAAGTGCACGGTACGTGGGAATTGCGAACTTGTAAAATTTTAGATAAGTGGAAACGAATTGGTAAAATTATAAATTGGGAATATGAATCAACACTACATAGATTTCAATATGTAAATGATACTGGACAACATACATATATACCAGATTTTGCGATTTATAATGTTGATGGTACAGTTAGTATTCTTGAAATAAAGGGATTGAAGCGTGATGATGTTGATTTAAAAACAAAATCAACATTAAAAGCTGGATATCAAATTGAAATTTGGGATGATATTAAAACAATAAAAAGATATGAGTTGGAGTAATCAGGTGGATAGATAAGTTCTCCCACGTAGGTTCGAATCCTACTGTCAGCTCAAATAAAAAGGAAAAAAATGACTGATCTAAAAGAAAAACTAATAGCACTTGCTGTTGTAGTATTTTGTGTTGGAGTATTATTCAATTTACTATTATGGTGTATATTTACATTACCATCAGTTATGGTGCAAGGATTGATAGTAACAGCTTTTATATGGGTAATAGGATATATCAGAACTAATAACGCTGAATGGTATATGAAATATGTAGAAGAATGAAATAAAACATGGGGGATTAGCTTAGATGGGAAAGCACTGGCCTTGCAAGTCAGCGTCACGGATTCGATCACCGTATCCTCCACAAAAAATAAATTAACTGGTACTGACCTACGGTGGCATCTGTGTTTTGGAAACATGGACTGATTGACTCAGACTCAATGTACCAGACAAATGAAAGAGATGAAATGAAATGAAAAAGAAAAGAATTTTTACAGACAAAGGCATGGGATATTTTGATCCAGACATAATATTGAATTGTGAGATAGATGGTACTATTGCAATAATAAAAACCATTAAAAAAGATTTGACAGCTGAAGGCGTGACTGATATTCAATTTAAATGGATAGAGGAATATGAATATTGTGCAGTTGAAATATGGGGCGAACGACTTGAAACAGATGAAGAATTTGAAAAACGAAAACGGAAAGCAGATGGTAAGCTGACAAGATTGAAAAATAGAATGAACAAAGATAAAAAGCTATATGAAAAACTTAAAGATTTAGAGAAAGATGATGAAAAAACCATCTAAACGAAGAATAAGAGAAGTCATTCACAGATTACTAATGTCAGTTGTTTTTGTGGATGCAGATAGAAAGAAACCTGGTGCATTGGTTAAGAAAATGAGAAAAGAAGATCGAGAAATTTTAAAACATGCAACATCAGAAGATTTCTATCATAGAGTGAAAGAATGGATGAAATGAAACCATCAGGATATAAATTAATACAAAATATAATGAATGATAGAAACGCTAAAATTCAATATATGAAATTTGTAAATAGTACTAATAAGTCAGGTATAATATTTATAAATGGTATAAAATATAAAGTAACAAAAGATTAAAATTGCTCTCTTGTATACGACCACAGTGTCATGAGCTGTTGGTGGAGAGCTACCAATTGAAGAAAAAAATAGCGGGCGAGTGAAATGGACACATAAATCACGCTGGGCTCATAACCCGGAAATAACGCGGTTCGACTCCCGTGTCCGCAACAAATGTGAATAGGAAGTTGGCTTAGAGGTAGCCATCTTTTAATGAGTGGGGAAAGAACGAAAGTTCAATGATCAGAGTTTATAAACTGAGTGACAGGTGAAAGAAACTGCATCCCTTTGGTGTAATAACACACTATTCACATATAATTGATTGATAATAGACACACTATCCGTGGAGGGTAGGTTTCATTGAAATATATAGTAACGAATAGTTGGATATCGAACTGGTTATTCATTGTATATGTAGTAGAGAACTGTGGATTATATATTGGACATACAATGACGATACATTGTATGTGAAATCATATAATATATTATTTCTGGAAACAACCAGCAAACACCATAAGAAACAAAATAATATATCAATCATAATTTGCGTGCTAATGTTCCTTGGTGGCGATTGGGATTCCAAACCCCGATGGGAGAGTTCGAAACTTTCAGTACGCGCAAAGTAGATGCCATGTGGGAGCTCACTGGCTTTAATGAGTTCGAATCTCAGCTTGGGATATAATTCGTATATCTTCGGCATAGTTGAATATCGGTTAAGAACATCTACTGTATTATTTGGAGTATGGGACTGCTTGGTGTGGTCATCTGCCTGTCACGTAGAATATCAGGAGGGTTCGAAACCCTTATGCTCCGCAAATGAATGAAAATAAGTGTTTTTTTATATGTGTATTTATTCTTAAATTTACATAGTTAATTGACAACAATACATAAGGAAACACACATGACGAACACAAAAAGAATTTGGAAAAAAGAAGAAATTCGTAAACTGTTAGAAACACGAGATGAAGCAGTTCTACGTGGAATGTGTAAGATTTTTGAGTTGCAGACTTTTGATGAACAACAGTCTGATAGTACAAATCATGATAATGGTGTAGGATTTACAGGTGCTGATGCAATGATCATGTCGAGTTTTGTTAAGTTTTATCATAAGCGTGGATTCATCACACTTAAACAGATGATGATTGCAAGAAAGAAGATGTTGAAATATTCTGGACAATTAGCAAAGATCGTAAACGGTAAAATTATAATATGATATTAAAAGATTGGCTCAAGTCAACAGGTGAAGAGTTTAATCCAATCACAAAATCAGATGAAAAGCTTGAAACGTGGTTGAATGTTAATGTTGTATCTACACATGGATTTGAAACTGGTGAAATTAAGCACAATATATTTAAAGAAAAATATGTATATAATTGGTGTAAATTAGAAAATGGATACGCAGTCGGTTGGAATGAAAATCCAGCTAGAGGTTGGTCATATCCTTGGAAAAAATTGAAATGACTACAATTTGAAATATTATATTTATGATAAGTGCAATCACGACGAAGCTTATTATACAGGAAACGATGGACATTGTGACTATTGGATAGATGTATTAGATCGTAATATAAAACTATTTAAATCAAGATATTTTGCAATGAAATGTATAAAAATGTTATGGCCGATATCAACTGATGCAGATTGGTTATATGATGTGGCTGGTAGATATGTATTAGAAATAAGATCAATATCAGATGAAAAAGCTGTTATATTAAAGTTATGAAATAAACAATGGGATGGTGCTAGAGTGGTTGAATAGGGTGGTTTGCAAAGCCATTAGAAGAAATTCTCACGTCAGTTCGAATCTGACTCATCCCTCAAAATAGAAGAAAAAATGAAAAAAAATAAAGTAGATAAGAAAAAAATGTTACGAGAAAATTTAAGTGGCATACTTAAAAATGAAAATGATAATTTCATATATGTATCTGTTGAACTTATCGATGGATCAGTTGATAAAATAAAATCTTATTTAGATGAAATAGATGTTGCTGGTAAAAAACTTGGCTATACTAATATTGAAGTTACAACTGAATGGCATAGGTATGAAGATACTAGATCACTGATGGTGTATGGTAATCGAGAAGAAACTGATGAAGAATTTGAAAATAGAATGGAAAGAAATAAAAAACAACGTGAGCGAACAGAAAAAATAAATGCAGAAAGATTATTAAAGAAAGATGATCGAGATCACAAAACATGGAAACGATTAAATAAAAGGTTTGGAAATGAACGCAAATAAAAAAAGAAAGCAAGATGAGGCTATTATGCGAGAAAGCACAAGATCGAAACGAAGTCCACTTCAGCAGTTGAAACGACTAGACGGGATGTTTGGAAAAGATAAAGGTGCAAAAAAAGAACGAGCCAAATTAACTGCGTTAATTATCGAGCAGGTGAACAAGAAGAAAAATAATACATCTTCAAAAAAGAAGAATGCAAAGCAAAAAAAATAAAAAGAAATCATATATTGTAATTCAAAATATATGTAAAAGTGATGAAAGTTTTAGCGAATATGTGGATTGTTATGATGATTATACACCAGACATTGATAACGCTAAAGTATTTGATTCAGTAATTGATGCTGAGAAAAATATTGATAATCATGGTATTGGTGATGATGAGAAGATTTTTATATTAACTGAAGCTGAGTATATTATAAAAATGTTATAATATCATGTCAGAACGAATTGTAAAATATGTAATTGTAAGTACTGATACAGTAAATGGTTGTGTTGGTGAATATGTACATAAAGATGAAATGGGATATACAAAAAATATTAATAATGCGTTTATATGTGATACCGAAGACGTTGCATATGCAATAATGGCTAGTGAAGAGATTGTTGTTAAATTAAAAGAAGAAGAATTAGTGGCGTTAATGTTATGATTTATTTAGCATTATTCGATAGACCATATGATAGTTCAGCAGTGTATATATCAATCGATGATGATGATCGTACAGCAAGATTAACAACACGAGTTAAAGATGCTGTTGTATATTGTGATTCGGGTATATCTGGCGTTAAATATTATAGAAAGATATTTAATACTAAAGAAAAATTTTATGATCTTGAGCGTCAATATATGTGTACGATTATTAAAATGACAGAACAAGAATATGAAGCACTAAAAGTTATTACAGAATTATGAAATATTATATTATATGCAAAGATCATTCAGATGGTAGATATGTTCGATACATTAGACGTGGTAGTGAACTTGATGCTACTAATAATTTAACAACACATATATCAAGAGCTATGATATTTGAAACGAGAGAAGATGCAAATGAATTCAACCATGATGATGAGTATACTGATAATTGTGATATAGTGGTATCTGAATTAGAATTAATTGCAATGTTATTATGAAAAAAAATAAGGTGCGGAGTCCGATGTGGTTAAGGTACTTGAGTGAAGCCCAAGATATGTTGGTTCGATCCCAACTCGCACCACAATGAAATATTATATTATAGATTTAAATGATTTACAAATAGTAAGCAATGAAATATTTAATAACGGCTATATTAACGACGGATATACGTGGTATGATATTGAGCGAATTGATGATGTTACACCATTTCAATCGTATAGTGACGCACAATCAGCATTAAAGATTGAAAATGAATATTGGAAAAATAGTGTACCAAGATCATTTATGATATTAACAGAGAATGAATTAATACCGTATATATTATGAAATATTATATTATAACATATTTTCAATATATAGGTGATCGTAATAAAGTACCGATTTGGTATAAGCGTGATTTGATTGGAAAGTCTAAAAATGGTTGGAACGAATATTGGACAGAGAATACGAAATATGCTAAACAATATGAGTCAAGACAAGACGCACAATATGAAATTGATATTAGATTAAAAACAATTTCTAGTTCAAATAACTTGAAAGTATTATCAGAAACTGAATTGGTGGCTTTTTTATTATGAAACGTTATTATGTAGTAGATACTGGCGCCGTGCCATATGAAAATACTATAATGAGTAGTGTGTTGTATAATGGAATAAATGCAGATATAGGATACCTTTGGGGTGATCTATCTGAAGATAATCCAGTAGAGCCATTTGACTCATATGAAGAAGCAGAAACCGCAATGAAAATAGAACTGGAGTACCTTAATGAGGGTAACGATGATATGCTATATGAGTTAAAGGTAGTAGATGAAAATGAATTAATAGCGTATATATTATGAAATATTATATTATAGATACTAATCATAATGAAATATTAAGTAATGATATGCATAATCCTAATGATAGAAATCCTCGTTATTATTGGTATGATATTAACTATAGTGAAGATGGTGATATAATACCGTTTGAATCATACAAAGATGCTCAACTTGCGTTAAAGAATGAAAAGAAAGCTTGGGAACATTTTACATATGATACTAGTGCATTTAAAATTATAAATGAAAATGAATATATAGCGTATATATTATGAAGTGGTGGCAAAAAAAAGTAAAAGGTTGGACAGTACCATTTTGGTATACTGATACACCATTATTTTCTTATAGATTTTCTAAGTTAAATAAAAAAGAATTAAAACAGATATTAAAACAAGTGAGAAGAAATAAGTTTTAAACAACACTCTGGTAGTTCAATGGTCAAGAACCGAAATCTTATAAATTTCAGATTCCAGTTCGATTCTGGGCCAGAGTACAAAAAATAAAAAAATGGAGGGGTAAAGCGTAATTGGTATCGCCACGGTTTTGAACACCGTTGTCCGCAAGGACGTGCAGGTTCGAGTCCTGTCCCCTCCTCATGAAATAAATAAAAAAAAATAAATGTTTTTTTATATGATAAAAATGTATTAAGTTATGACATGTTAAAATAAAAGGAAGAAGATAAATGAAACATATTGAAAAAGATCAAATAATTGTAACGGCAAATGTAGGCACGACTAAAGCGGAGTGTATTGATGAAGCGATAATACTTGCAATGTCTGAAAATGTATCTGTGATATTGATATATCACGCCATTCAGTATGAAATACAACCAGCTGATGTTAGATCATCTGTGATTAAGTTGGTTTCTTAATTATATAAAGATTATGAAACATTTAAAATTTATAATGGAGATCGTCTCAGATTTAAAATGGGTTTATATACAAGCATTTATTGTACTGTATATAATAGCACTCATAGGAACGACACCATTAACTTATATCGAACTTGCTGTTAGGGTAGCTTTATTTACTTTAGTCGTGTTAATTGTTGGAGTTGGTATACATTACAAGAAACTTAAAATACGCTGGAAAAATAGATAATGTGGGGATTATTATTATTAATAGCAATAGTGATAATAATGCATTTACTTTTTGGATTATGTTTTCAACATGATTTAAAAGAAATAGAAAAGCATAATCCTGAATACAGAAAATTTTTAAAAGATAAATATGATATATAAATAATAGCATCTCAATATTTATATTATATAAAGAATATAGCCTTATAGTTCAACGGTAGAATATGTGCCTGATATGCATGTGATTCCAGTTCGATTCTGGGTGGGGCTACAACAATAATGGGAGTATAGCTCAATTGGCTGAGCAACTGATTTACATTCAGCATGATGTGGGTTCAAGTCCCTCTGCTCTCACACAAAAAGAAAAGGTTAAGAAAAATGAATACTCCACATTATTATTTAAACTATAAATGTTTAGAGTGTGATACTGAATATGGTAACAAACCAACTAAATGTCATTGCTGTGGATGTAATAGTTTTAAAAAAATTAAACCTAAATATCAAAGTTTAGCAGGAAGAAAAGGTTAAGAAAATGTCAAATTACATAGAACATAAGTGGAAGCGATTCGGAACAAATGAAAAGATTGAAAATATCGAAGAAACGTTGTTAACTGATATCGCAAATGCAGAACGAAATGATACTAAATTAAAAGTCATTGTTGGTGCTGATTCACAAGTGCATAGAAAATTCATTAAATATGTTGCCGTGATTATCGTTATCAATGAAGGTAAAGGTGGAAGAATCTATTTCAGTGATAATAAAATTGATAAACATGTAAGCCGAAGACAACGATTATTTATGGAAACATATCAAGCGGTTGATGTTGCTGTTAAGATTAATCCAATACTTGAAAAAGTAGGATTGGAAGTTAATGAAATTCATGCTGATGTAAATCCAAATTCAAAATACGCTTCATCAGAAGTTGTACAACTATGTCTTGGTTATATTGTTGGTATGGGATTTGTTGGAAAAGCAAAACCAGAAGCATGGGCTTCAAGTTGTGTTGCAGATGCGAGAGTTAGATAGTATGAGTGTATTAGCATGTGCCAGATATGGATGTGATAACATTATGTGTGATAGATATAGTTATATACATGGATATATCTGTTACGAATGCTTTAATGAACTTGTAGATTTAAGAACATTAAATATATTTGATTTTATGGAGTCAGAAAAGTCATGTTGTGAGCGCATTAAAAAAACAAATTATTTTCAATTGATGGACGATGAATTTGAAGATAGAGGATTAAACAATTTATGAATTGGGAATATAGATTATTGTCATATACATATGTAACATATTGTCAAGGTACAGCTGATGAAGGACAGGGTTATGCTTTAATAAAAATTCCAGATGATGCTTCGTTTAATAATGCTAGAAGCACCCTCATTCAACGAAAACACATTGAAGGTCAGTATGAAATAGATATTGAGAGTGTAGAAGATTTAACAATAAAATGGTAATATTGTGAAACGAATAACAAAACGAGCAAAAAAAGTTGATATCACATATAAAACCGTGACAGCTGAAAGATCAGAATATGTTTGTCCATCATGTCGTACAACGTTTATTGGAAGTGGTATTGGTAAAAACATTACCAGATTCATATGTGATTGTGGTCAAGAATTAATTGTGAATAAAATAAAACGCATTGAAAATAGTACAATAAAAAATAATGAAGATATCAAAGACATAAAAGTAATTAAAATAAAAGGAACAACTAATGGGTAGTATGAGAACTGACGCAATCGACATAATTGAACTTGTTAAAAATGGTTTGGTTGAAGATAGTCATGAAGATTTAATACAACAGGTTGAAATTGCATTATTAAGACTTAAAATCAAAGCTCAACTCGATTATTGATTAATATAAAAAAATAAATGGAGGATTACTCAAGTGGTCTAAGAGGCTCGGTTGCTAACCGACTAACACGTAGAAATACGTTGCAAGAGTTCGAATCTCTTATCCTCCGCCAATGCTCCCGTATGCCCTCGGAGTTCGATCCCGTTGAAAGGCTAACGACACATGAAGGTTCAAATCCTTTCGGGAGTACAAAAATATGAAATATTTAAGAGAACATAAAAAGAACATTATATCAGAAAAAAGATCAAAAGTCAAAGGTAAATTTAAACCTGGACATATCATTCGTTTTTCATATTCTGGAAAAAACGTACATGATAAAAATCCATATGTATTATATTTAGGAAAAGATAAAAAGAATTTATTACATGGCTTAAATATAAATTATGTCAGTGAAGATCAATTACAGACGATAATAAAAATAACGGGTGAGACATTAACCAAGAGAAGTAAATTTTTAGATAAGCTAAGACTACCTTTTTTTAAGGTTGATATATCAAATTCACAGAAGTTTTATTATTCACGTTTAAAGAAGGTTTTAAAATCAAAAATAACAAATAGTGTATATCGAACATATAAAATGAAAGAGATAAAAAGTGTAAAGATAATTGATTACAGGTTTCATCAAGAGTTTTGGAAAAAAAATAAAAAATAAATTAAATACGGAAATATGATTATATGAAAGCACATAGAGTGAGATTACTTGAGGAGTTGTTTAACCTAGACGAGCCAGAGGTAGCATATCCATCGAACACTGAAGAGAAAACTAATAATGATAAAAAATTACGTAAATATCAAGTAGATGGATATGGTAAATATTATCCAATAGAAGATTCAGTAGATAGATTAAGTCCTGGATATTATGAAAGTATATTTAATCATCAAACTGGTAATGCTTATTTTTCTAAAATATCCAGTAAGACTAAAAACATTTTACAACTAAAAGATTCAAAGATAAACATTTTAAAATCAGAATGCTTTGAATTTTTTAATCTTCGTGACAAATATTTAGAAATGAATGAAGATCACAATCGTGGATTTTTATTATGGGGTCCACCTGGAACTGGAAAAACAGTTGCCATATTAGAAATAGTAAATGCATTCATAGCAGAAGGTGGAGTTGTATTTAAATGGGGTGAGCAAGCAAAGATTGCAATAGCTGCTTTTAGAGAAATTGAACCAAATAGGCCATTCATAGTGACTGCTGAAGATATTGAGAAAGTATTTCATGATGGTTGGGAAGATGCATTGATGGACTTTTTAGATAGTAATAGTGCATCAAGTAATATGATTTTCATAGCAACCACGAATAATCCTGAATTGTTGCCTGATAAAATAATAAACAGACCAGGTAGATTTGATGTGATATTAAATATAGATTTCCCATCAGATGCAGACAGACGTATTTTTGTAAGAAGTAAAATACCAAAAATTAAAAAACGAGATTTGGACAATATTGTAAAGGATACAAAAGATTGGACATTTGCTCACATGCGTGAGTTGTTAGTTGCATTTAAAATTTATGAAAAGGGTTATGATGCAGTAAAAGCTCGCATAAATAAAATGCGAAGTGGAAAAGGATTATCAGCAAAATCATATCAAGCTAAATTACATGATGTGGGTGGATCATCCGATGATCAAAATCGAATTGGATTTGATACGACTGAGGATGGTGCTGATAATGTGATTGGTTTTAAAATTAAACGAAAAAGATAAGAAAGGAGAATCATGTCAACATTAAATAAATATGGAGTATTAAGATTATTTCTAAATTTCATTACATCTGTATTTGTAATTTCAGGTGGAATTGAATTAGAATCAACACCAATTATAATTGCAGGAGTTGGATTTTTTGCAAGTTGGATTTTTGGATTAGCAGAACGATTAAGTGACTAATATAAAAAAAAATAAAAAAACTTGTTGACTTACCGATTTTAGACTATATTTATATATGTATAGACTAATTGTGCTATCTCAAGTGTTATGGTAACATTTGAATATAACTTCGATTATATGAATTGAGACTGCACGTATATTAATATAAATAGGAGTTTATTATTATGAAAACAACAAGACGCATAAGCGTTAATACGACTTATGATTTCAAAGAACACGTTTTAGCAGAGATAACAGTTAATAAAAATAGAAGACCAAAATACGATAAGAATATAATTTATTTAAAAGATGGAACTGAATTTGAAATTGAATTATCAAATAACACAAGAGGTACTGTATTAGCACGAATCAAGTTAGATGATAATTTAATATCAGCATCTGGTATTGTATTGAAACCTGGTGAGCATGTATTTCTAGATAGATATTTAGAAGATCAACGAAAGTTTATTTTCAATACGTATAATATAGAAGCAAAAAATGAACAATCAAAAGAAGCAATAAAGAATAATGGAAATGTTGAAATTATCTATTATAAGGAACAAGTACCAGACTTTCCAATAACTTGGATAGGTGGTACACACACGTTTGAATCTGATTGGTTCAATAATCATGGTACTACGAATAAACGTGGCTTATTATTTGAACGAGATTGTGGCACAGGTGGCACATTAACTACTAATACATCATTTTCAGCATCATCTTTATCACAGGCGAGGGGTGCAAGAGTTAAAGCTACCGTATTAAATGATTCTATATCTATTGGTGATAAAGTTGCTGATGATGATAGTGGTGATGATTTAATTGAAACTGGTAGAGTTGAGATGGGTGGAACTTCAAAACAAGAGTTCACTAATGCATATAATAAATTTAATTCTTATTCATTTGAAACAATAAGATATAAATTATTACCAGAATCTGAAAAGTTATTAACTGTAAATGACAGTAGATTAAGACGATATTGTACTAGCTGTAGTCGCAAAATACACCCAAAATGGACATATTGTTCTGGATGTGGCACTAAGGTATAAAAGTATATAAAACAAAAAACTGAAAGAAAGTTCTTGTTGAAGATCAACAAGATAAATTAAAACAAAAGAAAGGGAAGAATATGAAAAAACTTACAGCATTGCTTGTAACGCTAATCATGTTTACATCGATTGTAACCGCTCAAACTCAATTTAATGGTGAGATGAGTACAGCAATCATCAATCAAGACAATCAAACTGATGTTACGATGCCATATGTTGGTATCGACGTTGGTGTAAATGATTGGAAATTAGGTATTAATGTATCATCTGATTTAACATTTAAAGTTGAAGAGATGAATTTCACATATAATATGGGTATGTTAAATACTGATATTATATTTGGACTACAACCAACACCATATGGTATTACATGGGACTTGAGAAAACCAACAGTCAATATGTTTAGTACTGTACCAGGAACTATTAGTTCAACAGTGACTGATGGTACTGCAAATGGTATTGGATTAAGCACTGATTTGTGGTTGGCAACATTGGATGTGTTTTATTCTAATGACATCAATCCTTATGAAGAATATCTAGCATATAGAGTAAGCTCTGGTATGTTTGGAGTTTCATTTGACAATCAAAATAATAAAACATTTGATTGGAAAACTGATATTGTCTTTGGTGATTCATTGTCACTTAATGTGATGGGTGAATACGATTTGGATTCAGATGAGGATTCATATTGGACAAGAGCTACATTGAATACACCAAATAATTTCATTTTCACAGGTGGATATAATTCAGATGAAGATTTTGAATATGGTGTTGGATACAAATTAGAAAAAGATTTGTTTTTCATTGTAGATTGCTCAGACAGTGATGTTTGGACAATTCGATTCACTAAAACTTTATTTTAAATAAAGTATATTTTTCATGAGAATTGGTATAGATTTAGATGGTGTATTGAGAGATTTTGTTTCTGGTGTTGTACAAGCAATAGCGATACACAATCCATCATTAATACACAAAGTAGAATTACCAATGTTGGGATATAGTTTCACACAGTGGTTGCCATTTTGGACTGAAAAAGAAAGTGATGATTATGTATTCCGTAGTGGAGACATTACGGAATACATTTATACTCAAGCTCCACCAATAGCTACTTCAATTGTAGATTTTAATAAAATACGAAAATATCTACATGATAATGGACATGAATTATGTTTAGTTTCATATCAGCCAACTGAAGAAGTTATGGAATATTCTAAATATTGGATAGATAAACACAATTTAAGATTTGATGATGTATATTGGTCAAGTGGACATGATACTAAAAAGGATTTTGATATTGATTGGATGATCGATGATAATAATCAGGTATTATATAGTGTTGAAGACTCAGGTAAAAAAGCTATCAGATTTGTGACTGCATATAATATGCATGAAAATTATCGGCATATGAAATATGAAATCAACAGATTAAAAGAGATTAGAAAAATAATTTAAATGTTTCTTGTATTACCTACTTACTTCTTCGTATATTTAAGTAGTTATGAGAGACAAGAATTTAACAATTGATGAGGCAACAAAATGAATGAAATGACACATAAAGAATTTGTTGAACAAATAAATAATTATAAAGGCACTACATTTGTGTCATGTTCCACTGAGACTGATCCACGTATGCTAAAAACAAATAATCCATATTTGGGTGCAATGAAAACTCAGACATTAAATGGCTGTATTGGTTTTGATTATGAGAATTCAGTAAACAGTCAAAGAAATCGTGAAGAGATTGCTGAAGTATTTGATGCAAAACCTCGTAAATGGGGAACATTAATGGAAGGTAGAAAATTTGTTGAACATAAAGGAAATTACTATCTCCAATTAAAAGTTGAAGGCACCAAAGACATTAAATATGTTTTAAATGGTGAAGAAGTTATTGATGAAACATGTACTGTAGCTGGTAAAACGGTTGTTAAGAATAACTTATCAGAATTGAAAACATTTTTACCAAAAAGATATGATTCAAGACAAGATGTTGACCGTGAAGTTATTATTAGAGATGTGAAATTATCATCAATCAAAACAGTTAGATTTGGTGGGAATGAATTTAAATTGGTAAAGTGATTAAATGAAAACAAAAATAACAGCTAAATTACGAGACTTGGCTGATAAATATCTTTATTGTAAACTATGTGATTGTCACAATGAGAAGTGTGCTGGAGATACACATGCAGTGATATGTTGGAGATGTGTTTGTAGAGAAACTTGGCCTACTGAACTTTTAGAACGATTGTATTTGAAAAAAGTAAATTTTAAACGACCAGTTGGATGGCATTTTATGGCAGAGTATGTTGATAAAACTGGAAAGGTATTTCATAAAGGAGTTGAACAGCCAGAATTAAAAGGCACATTGAAACCAACTAAAATAAAACGGAAAAAGAAAAAATCTAAAACTGATGATGATGTGATATTGGTTGAAATTTCAAAGCTAAAAAAAGAATTAGCGAAAGAACACAGAAAGTCTTATAAAACAAGACTCTTTAAAAAAATTGAAAAACTAAATGGTAAATTAAAATGATAGTAACAGACAAATATAGATTATCAAAAGAATGTGAAAAAGTCAATGATATAATTGAAGGTGAAGAAATATCGGCTAAATTATTAAATGAATTAAAATTACATAAAACTGGAGTGGCATTAGCGGCAAATCAAATTGGAATAAATAAACGAGTATGTGTTTTAAATATCGATGAACCATTATATTTTATAAATCCAGAAATTATTGAATCATCTGGAAAATATATATATTTAGAATCATGTTTATCATTTAAAAATAAAAAAATTAAAACTGAAAGATTTTCAAAAGTAACAGTATCATCAGATAATTATGATGATATGGTATTTGAAGTAATGCCAAACAATCACCACAAGACTTTAGAATGTATTGCAATTCAACATGAGATAGATCACTTGGATGGTAAAACCATGTATGATCGACGAATTAAGACAATTATGAGAACAGTGAAGACGAAATATAAACCAAATGAAAAGATAACAATATCAGATGGTGTGCAGACAAAAGTAATAAAATATAAAAAGGCATCTCAATATTTATTGAACGATTGGATAATAATTGCTGATTAAAATGAAAAAGTTGTTGTTTTAGTGATTTTAGACTATATTTATTAGTATATGAAAAAGAAAATTAAAGAACTAGAAAATAGACAACGAATATTATTTAATCATGTTAAGAACATGACAATTGTAGTTGAAGCTTTGGTTGATACATTAATCATAAATGGTAAGGATAATTTGAAAGTTGAATTTGATGCACAATTGGATGAATTAAATGAAATGATAGAATCAGAGTTGGATATACCATTACATGATGATATGAATGAATCAGAATCATTTGATGAAATGAATGAATTTTTAAAAGAAAATAATATTGATTTAAAATCTACAACAATTGGAGATTCATAAATGCGATATGATATGGAAAATATTTTTGATAATATTAATACATCAATAACATTGATTGAAGATATGTTGGCTGATGATGATTATACTACATTAGAAGATGTGTTGGGTATATTACGATTAGTATCAGAAGCTAAAATTAATATTCAACAAAATATTAACGAGGAAGAATTAGATGATCGGATAGACATATCTGATACCAGTGAACTGATTGACAAAGAAACATTGGATATGATAAGAAGCTGGTAAAAAAATAATTGGGGGTGACTTGGTTTCGACTGGATTTTTGAAATATGTAGTGCAAGTAGATTGATTGACTTAACAATCACAACAAAAGTAATTGGAAACGATTATAACTATCACGCTGTAGCGTAGTAATACGTATAAACAGCACTCTTAATGTTTGACTCAGATATGCATTAAGGGACATTAATCTGATAGCCATGTTCATTTGGCGAAATATAATGGATTGTTTGTTTTATTATTTTGGATGTACAACAACATTAAAAAAAATGCGTTTTTTTAGTTAAATTTTTTCGCATAGGTTGCAAAAAAAAATAATCAAAACTTGTGAACGACTATATATGTAGAGTATTCAGGACGGGGTTTCGATACCCCCACCTCCACCAATTAAACGTGATGATAAAAAATCATCACAATATTAGTATAAAAAAGTAGGATATAATTATAAGCAAACCTAAACGTGCATTACGTAGATTTCATAGTAGACGGATGAAAGCCAAAGCTAAACATCTTTTTAAAGATGTTTGGAATAATCGAGGTAATTGGAACAACTGGCAACATGTCGATGATGAAACATTCGAAGAGGGTATGGCATCTTTTGCTAGTTATTTTAGCGATAGATTATGTTCATGTTCTTGTTCTATGTGTAGCTCCAATCGAAAATATGATGGTATAACCCTACAAGAAAAGAAAAACTCAGATTCGCATATCGAACAATTAAAAGAGTTATAATATATAAATTTAATCAACAGTTTTAATCAAAAAAAAAGGAATAAGTTATGGTAAAGCCAGAGGAAATTATCGAAGAATATAAATCATTAATCAACGCAATTGATAGTATGTTTGAGGGTGATCAATTAATTAGTATAAAAGCAATGATAGCACATTTTGATCAACGATTAGTTGAAGCACCAGCCTCTATTAAAACAGAGTTTTATAATAGTAGACCAGGTGGATTGTTAAGTCATATGATGTTGACTGCTAAAGTTGCAATGAAATTAACATCTATTTTAAAATTCTTTAATGTGAAAGTAACATATAGTAACTCAGATTTGATGTTGGTGTGTTTATTTCATAATATTGGAAAAATCGGTGATTTGAATAATGAATACTATCAAGTTGAAGATGATGTTTGGGTTAAACAAAAATATGGTAAGGGGTATAAAATTAATGAGGATGTATCATTTGGATATGAAATAACAGATCGTTCATTGTTTATCTTAAATAATTTATTTAATATTAAATTATCTGAAGATGCGTGGGAAGCTATATCATTGTGTAATTCAACTGATGTTAATAAAATATATAAGTGTATGGATAAAAACTCATTAGCAGTGGTATCGTTTGTTAGTAACATAATATCGATTTTCATATCCAAGAGGAATTCTAAATGATTATTGAAATAATTTTAATATTATCTGTAAGTTTTAATATCATATTATTGGTTGGTGTAAATAGAGCTACCAGTAGAATTGAAGTGTATAATGATATTTATTCAAAATTATATCATGTCGTTAAAACTTCACATTCAGCATTGAAGGAATTAGATGACACTGGATCATTTGAAGCTGATGATGAAGTTGGATACTTTTTTAATACACTTAAAACGGTTCAGAATACGCTAGATTCGTCGTTTGTTATATCAATCGAGGGTGAAGATGGAGAATACGATTTAATGGGAGATATGAGTGGCAAAAAAGAGAAATAAATCATATTATTTTGATCAAACTGTTGAAGATGCTATAGTTGAATATAATAAGTGTACGTGTTTCAATCAAAGAAGTAGAATATACTCTAATAAAATACATCCAGCATTTGATAAAATGGTTGAAAATATTCTCAATACGTATAAATTTATGTATTTTGATTATTCATTTACAAGTGTGAAGAATGAAACGATATCTCATTTGGTGTTACATTTGCATAAGTTTGATGGGACTCGTGGATTTAAAGCATTTAGTTATTTTTCAGTTGCTACAAAATATTATTTAATTGCTGAGAATAATAAAAATTATCGAATAAAGCAACGGAATATTAATATAGATAAAAGTATGATGGAAATATTATATGCCACTGATGAAGATGAGTTGGCGATTGATATTATAACCGAATTAACTAAATATTTTGATGATAATATTCATATTATATTTAGTAAGGAGAGTGATCGTGAAATAGCACATTCTATTATATATTTGTTGAGAGATAATACCTCTATAGAAAATTATAATAAAAAGACTATGTTTTTATTGGTTAGGGAAATGACTGGATTCCAATCATATAGAATAGCATCAGTGCTAAACATATTTAGGGACAAATATTTATCATTGGCTAAGAGAATGTCATAATATAAACTAAAAAAAACTAAAAAAACTAAAAAAAGGACTGATTTCAGTCCTTTTTTTTTATCTATAAATGTTAGTACCGACATATTTATTATTATACAAGGAGTAAGTAAAGATGTCAGATGATTATAAAGATATAAAAATATATGATGGAAAAACATTAGAAGATTTGTTTAAGGATATTTATACCAATTCGAAAAGTAAGAATAAAAAAATTACTGTAATTATAGATACATTCAATAAGATAATTACTGATAGTGATAATAGTATAAATACTGCATTAATGTTGGGTCCTATAATTCGTGAATTTTATGATTCATCCATAAAAAATGATGACCAGCTGGTTAAAATGGCAAGTGTTATTCAGAGATTAAATAGTAAAACTAAAACTGAAGATGATGGTCCACTAACACAGCGTGAAATTGAGGATTTGATGGAAGAAATTGATGCAGGTACGAATGGAAATGTGGAAAGCGTTGTTGAAAAGAAACTATCAACAATAGTTGTTGAATCAGATAGGGTAACTAATTAGTGAGTAAGAAAAAAACATTTCACATTACTGAAGTTTCAGCACGTAAGTATTTAGATAATAAATCTATATTTAATACGAGCAATGAAAATACTCAATTAATTCAGTTCATTCCTGGTAGAGTTGTTGATGTTGCAACAAGTATGCAATCAGCTATTTATTCACACAAAGGTGATATTAATTCTATAGTTGCAAAGCCATATATTGGTAATGATTTAAATTTACAAAGTGGTAATGTTAAATATTATCCATTATTACGTGGTATTGTTGATACTCCAATGAAAGGTGATCAAGTATTATTATGTTCATTCGGTGGTGTTAATTATTATTTAGGACCATTAAATACTGATAATAGTCCCAATTTCAATGTTGATTATATGAGAGCTGATATTGGATTAACAAACGTTGCTGAATTAGTAGGAGAGCAAACATCAACACAACATTCTGAAAATTTTCAAGCTGAAGATTATGCACGAATACAAAAAATATATAATGATAAATTAGATGATCCTAATTCAGTTAGTGCTACATATAGAGATATACATGGTGATATGTTATTGGAAGGTAGACATGGTAACAGTATTAGAGTTGGAAGTAGAAGTAATTCACCATATGTTATAATATCCAATGGTAGGCGTGTTGGATCGATAATAGAGAGTACAACTGATGGTAGTATAATCTCTATTACTAATCAAGGCACATTGGCTGATCATTTTCCATTTGATGGTCAACTTGTAGATGGTTCAATAGTAAAGCAGAGCTTCATTATATCATCAGATACTATACAAGATTCAGATCGATTAATAGGAAGTGAAGCATATGATTATAAATATTCAGATAACCAGATATTAGCGACTTCAAATAAGATTACGATAAATTCAAAAGGTGATTTATTTGTATCAGCATTTTCAAATGTATATATTGGTGCTGGTGATTCTGTTAAAATAGTATCAAATAGAAATGCTCATATAACTTCTAAAAATATATATTTGGGTGAGATGGCACTTGAACAAACTGAACCAATAGTATTAGGAAATACATTATCAGATGTATTAATTGATATATTGGATATTTTAAAGTCAGTTAAGATGACTGCATGTGTAGCTGGATTATCAGGACCTCCTGATCCAAACACATTATCAAAAATACAAACATTATCGAATAAAATAAAAAAAGATACAGCACCATTTTTAAGTAAATCACATTTTATTGAAAGTAATAATTAAAACAAAGGACATAATATGAAAGTACGTAGATTATTAGAATTGATTAAAGAGGCAATGCAACAATCAGCTCTTACAGAAACAACAATGAGAAAAATAATTAGAGAAGAGATTGAATTGGCATCAACAAAGACTCCATTATTTGAACAAACAAAACCTACAATAATACAAGAAAAAATAAAACCCAAAGTTCCATATATACCGTCACAAGCACGACAAGATGATGTGAAATATATTCAACAAGAGTTTTCTAAAAATTCAGTATTAAATAAAATTTTAAATGAAACAGCCGAATCGGCAATAGGTGAGCCACTACTTAAAGATGGTGAGGTTCAAGTTATTGATGAGGTGGCTGAGTTCCAAAAAGCATCACCAGAGGTTCAGGCGGTAATGAAAAATATTTATAAAAACCATAAACCAGTATTAGATGCTGTTAAGCAAAAACGAAAGTTTAAAGTTGGGTCTAGGTAATGACATATATTCTGCATTTGTTAATAATGCAGTAGGAGAGTTGACAGATGATCAACGTAAAGTTTTTAAATCACTATCATCAGATATGTCGAAAGCATTTATTGAATTTTTAACAAAACAAACGTTTACAATTACTGAAATGAAAGCCATATTGGAAGTAGAAGAGATAAAAACTACAGCGCCATTGTTTGCTGATGTGCAACCAACGGTAGCAACGGCTGCTGGTGGTGGTCCGATTATACCAGCTACTGGAAAAAAGGGTGCTAAACTTGATAAGTTAAAATTAAATAAAAAAGGTGGACAGGGTGGTGCATTGAAATCAACTGGACATGCTTATATAGGAAGAAATTCAGTCTCAAATGAGACAAATGAAAGTAATACAAAAGTGAAATTATTAAAAGAAAATGTAGTTGGAGAATAAAATTGGCTATAATTGATTTAACAAAAAAACCATATATAAATGATAGAGATGACAACGTATTCATTGGTATTGATTTACCATTTAGAAAATCAACTGGAGTTGAAGGATATTTTGCATCTACTGATAATACAATTGATGCAGTTAAAAATAACATATCTAATTTATTGAGAACAAATCAAGGTGAACGTTTATATAGACCAACATTTGGTACAAATTTACATAGCTTCTTGTTTGAACAAATAACAGATGAATTACAATTGATCATTAGAGATGAATTGACTAGCACAATTAAGTTTTGGCTACCATTCGTTAGCATATTATCACTGAATATTGTAGTTGGTAAGAATAATGATGCTAATGTATTCAATATTGAAATGCAATTTAAAATAAATAAAGACCCAAATACGTTAAATTCAATTAACGTAACTGTGTAACGGAGAACATAGATGCCAAGTCCAGAACGAGAATATAAACAATCAAATGTTGATTATATAAATAAGGATTTTATTGGATTAAAAGCTAAATTAATTGATTATGCTAAATCCTATTTCCCAAATTCATATAAAGATTTTAATGACTCATCACCAGGTATGATGCTAATGGAAATGTCAGCATATGTTGGTGACGTATTATCATTTTATATAGATCAACAATATAAAGAAATGTTAGCACCACTTGCAAGAGAAAAGAAGAATGTTATTAATATTGCAACTATGCTGGGTTATAGACATAAGCCAATAACACCAGCATATGTTGATTTAACTGTTAAACAAACTATTGATTCTAATACAACGGATATGAATAATATTGTACCAACATATTCTCAAGCAACAACAATCGATAAAGGAATGAAAATAACGTCAACAGTAGATTCTTCAATTATTTTTGAAACACTTGAGGTTGTGGATTTTACAATGAGTTCATCAAATGATGTAGCTCCTGTTCAATCTGCGTGGGATGCAAATACTAATGTGGTATCTCAATTTACATTTGAGAGAAAGGTAAAAGCTATTTCTGGTGAAACTAAAACGGCTACATTTATAGTTGGACAACCAAGTAAATTTTATAAAATAACTTTAGCTGATACGAATGTCATTGATATTATATCAGTAGTTGATTCACAAAATAATACATGGAGAGAAACTAAATATTTAGCACAAGATAAATTACCAGTTGAAAAACACTATTCAGTTGATTATAGTAGAGCAAATGCATATATAGATGCTGATGGTAATGTTGTGAATGTTCCAATCCCATATACATTAGAATATGTTAAAACTAAAAAACGATTTGTTGTATTGGTTGACAATGATGATAATACATCTTTAATATTTGGTAATGGTGTACTAAGACCATCAGATACATCAATCGATGATGGATTTATACAATTGGAGCAAGTTGGTATTGTCATTCCTGGTGAATCAGATTCTTATGATGATACGATTGATCCATTATTAAATGAGAAATCAATGACGTTGGGTGAAGCACCATCATCTACTACACTAACTGTGACATATAGAATCGGTGGTGGTATTTTAAGTAATGTTCCAAGTGGTGATTTAATAACAAATGATTCTGGTAATAATTCAATATCAGTTACAAATGTGTCACCAGCAGTTGGTGGAGCTGGTTCTGAAGATATTGAAAGTATAAGACATAATTCATTAGCATTTTTTGCATCTCAAAATAGATGTGTGACTAAAGAAGATTATGAAGCACGGATAATGGGAATGCCTGCTAAATTTGGAAATATTGCGAAAACAATAGTAGATCGAGATACGGATAATTCACATATAATTGCAATATATACTTTATCATATGATAAAGATAAAGCATTAACAAATACTCCAGATTTGATATTTAATAACTTATCTAATTATTTAAATGAGTTTAGAATATTGACTGATGAAATATCAATCACAAATGGTAAGGTTGTTAATTTTGGTGTGGTGTTTGATGTAACTTCACATAGATCAGCAAATAAAAAAGATGTTAAAATCAGATGTATTAATAAAATAAAAGAATTCTTTGATATTAGTAAAATGCAATTCCATCAACCAATTTATATAAAAGATTTAGAATATGAATTAGCTGGAATAGATGGTGTTCGATCAGTTAATTATGTTACAGTCACACAACAAGTAGATTATAATAGCACAGATGGCACACCAATATTTGGTAATGGCTTATTTGATTATAATGTCAATAATCAAAGTGGTGGTGCTGGAACTGCTGGATATGGATGGCAATATGATTTTAATTCTGCAACTATTAATGGTGTGATTTTACCATCAATAACACCATCAACATTTGAACTTAAAAAATCAAATGAAAATGTAAAGGGGGTGGTTAGATAATGATATATGCAATGTATCCAACTAAAGATTCATGGATTTCAAGTGGATCAAATCATATAACTGGTGAATCAGAAAAAGAAAAAAACTTTGGTGGTGATGAAATATTAGAATTAAAAAAAGTATTTTGGAATAAAGCATTTGATTATCCAACACGAGTTTTGCTTCAGTTTGATAAAACTGAAATAGATAATGCTGTCACAGATGCTACCACATTATCAGGTAGTGCTGTAACTAATCAACGTTATTTTTTGCGATTATATGAAGCAAGTGGAAATTCTGATATGTCAAGTGCATATACACTAACAGCTAATCCAGTTACACAATCATGGGATGAAGGTATTGGAAAGTTTGGGCAAGAACCAAATTTAAAACGAAAGGTAAGTTGGATAAACAGAACAAGCAGTGATAATGTATATACATTGGATACGGCGTGGGATACTCCAGGTGGAGCGTTAAATTTAACTCAAAGCTATGAATCATCTCAATCATTTTCATATGAGTCTCCAGACATTGAAATGGATATTACTAGTATGGTTAATGGGTGGCGAAATAGCACATTTTCTAATTATGGATTACTATTAAAGTATAGTGGTAGTCAAGAAACAGATGATGTAACATTTGGTAAATTGAATTTCTTTTCAAAAAATACACACACAATATATTCACCTAGACTTGAAATGAGATGGGATGATCATGTTGCTTGTACTGGTGATAATACTGGATCATTGTTACAAATTGATGTTACTGGATCAGCTGATAATATTATATATGCAAAGAATTTACAACCAAAATATAGAACTACTGATAAAGTTAAATTTAGAATTGGTACTCGTGAAAGATATGTAAATAAAACATTTTCTAGAAGTATATATACAATAAGTGGTTCATATATTCCAGAGGGTAGTGGATCATATTCAATCGTAGATGTTGCAACGGGTGAGAATGTTGTACCATTTTCAGATAGCTATACTAAATTGAGTTGTGATTCAACTAGTAATTATTTCATTCAATGGATGAATGGATTATACCCAAATAGAAAATATAAAATATTATATAAATTGAAATATGATAATGGGCAACAGCAAATATTTGATTCGAATTTTGAATTTGATGTTGTGGAATAAGGAGTTTTAAATGGGTGATTTTACAATATTAGGATGTACAAATGAAAATTCAACAAATTATAATCCAGAAGCTACGAACGATGATGGTAGTTGTATTAATTGGAGAGAGATTCGATTTCAATCATTTATTGGTAACAGTGGAATTGGTGATGTATTTAATAACAATACTATTCCAGGTCTCATAGAAAATTCAATTCTAAAAGATGCTGTTTTATTTTCGGAATATCCTGGACCATTATTTGGTCAGTGGTTTGGTACATTAACAGAGCTTGAATTAAATACAACATATTGTTTAAAAACATTAAATGATGCTGTATTTTCATATACTGGATTATATACTGAAGAAATAGTTGGCTTAGAGTGTGATTTGCAGATTGGATGTACAGACTCAGCTGCGTTGAACTATAATCCAGGGGCTACTCAAGATAGTGGAGCGTGTGTATATAATGTGTTTGGATGTACCGATTCTGAAGCGTTGAATTATAATTTAAATGCCACTGCTGATGACAATACATGTGAATATGAAACTAAAACAAAAGTAAATATAATAAAAGAATATATAGCTGATAAAATATCTGAATTATTAATTAGTGGAACTGGAATAGATGCTGATAATAATAGTATTAATTATGAGATAGATTTAAAAGCAAGTCAAAAAACAATTAAAGGTGGTAAAGTACAATCTGGAGTTGAAAATACTGATACGTTAGTGTTATATAAAAAAGACATAGATGCTAGTTCAGAAGATATGAATATAATAACTATGATTACAGAAGGCTTTATCGATATTGAAACAGGTGAGCCATTTTCAGGATGGACCAGTTTAAACGATATAAAAGATCATATAAACGTTCACTTTGCAGTTAGAAAATTAGATTATTCATATTACATTATTACGGGATTACAAGCTATAGATGGTGGTGAATCACGAGGTGTATTTATTGGGCAGGATGGTGTATTTGATGATAGCATAGTGAATCCGTTAAATGTTAGTCAGTTTCTACAAGTAGATAAAACTAAAACGGTGATTGATCCATTCAAAGCTAGAAACATATTAGATATTAATATTCACGAATTAACATCTAATCAGATAACAAGAAAGCAAAGAATTATAAATTTGTTTGCTGAGATATCAGCATTGAAAGGTGACATACCAGATTATACATTTGATTCAAATGATGATTCAATAAATGATACGTGGGAAAGTGACATACAAGAAAACCAAGATGAGTTTTCTGATGATAGTGATGTTGTTGCAAATGAGTTGGATGGTAATATAACTCGATTAGATAGACATGCTGATGGTACAGATCAGTCAGGATTGACCCTAGAATCGCTGAGGAGTACCCTAGACGGACACTTAACTGATATAGGTGACTCTATTGTCAACATTGATGATTCACGCCCAGAATACGTAAATAAGACTGATGGATATTTAAAGATTAGAGACTTAAATCAATTTGTTATTGTTAGAAATAGAGATATTGATATCAATAAATTTGAAGAAGAAGTGTGTAATACTGATGGATTGGTAGGACCGTCATATTTAGTGAATGGATTTACATTTACAACGTGGATAAGATTTAAAGATAAAACAGGTCGAGGAACAATATTGAATTTTGGAAATCCACTACGTGATTTAAATCCAAAAGGCTTTATGTTGGAAACATATACTGTGAATAAAGATGATTTATTACTTAATGTTGAAGATGGAACATGTAGAGATGAATCTGAGTTAGAATTACCAATTGATGATTTATTTCAAAATAAAAATAATGAAAGATTTATTAGATTAGTGGTTCGAGATATTGATGGCAATTTATTAGATTCACATTTTGGATTACCTGATATGCCAAGATTGACTACAGCTGGAAGTTTACCAGCATTAGAACAAAATCCAGACTATATGTTTAATTACACAAGAATACCAGTTGATTTATCAGAATGGTATTATGTTGTAGCAACGTTCAATCCATTTGGTGTGATTGAGGGTGGTAATCTTTTCGAAGGATACGAAACTTCACCAGAATTTTGGATGGGGCATATCGATGAAAATGGTAACGTAGTTGCTAATTCAGGATATGGATCAAAATGTAAAGTTGAATTTATTTCAAGAACAAACTTATTAAGAGCAAGAGGATATAAAATTTAAATAAAATGCCAGTTAATAATAGAGATCAAGAAATACCAGGATGTACTGATCCTGAAGCTAATAATTATAATCCAGACGCAACATTAGATAATGGTAGTTGTGAATATGATACTGTAGGGTGTACTGATCCTGAGGCGTTAAATTATAATGAAGATGCTAATATATTATGTAATGATTGCTGTATTTATGAAATATTTGGATGTACTGATCCTGAAGCGGAAAACTATGATCCAACAGCAACAGAGGATGATAGTAGTTGTGAATATGCAGAAACATCGTGTTTTTTATATTATGATGCTTGGAAAGCATGGGACTTTAGAATTTAATTATGCCAATTAACAATTATACAATAAGTAGTTCATTATTTATGTACGAATGGTATTTAAATAACATAGAAGATGCTGGTCTGTGTAGACACGGTGGATGTTCACACGAAGATTTTGATTCGCTTAGGAATCATGCTAATCTTACTGGATGGAAACAATCAATAGATGAATTTGGTGCTGGTGAATATTCACCTGTTATTGCAGTTATTGATACTGGATTTGATTTAGAGCATCCTAGCTTTCAAAATAATAGATGGATATGTGAAGATGGTGGGACTGTTAGTGAGTTCATGAATGGTGATGCCCCATGTGTCAATGGAACGCACGGTTGGAACTTTACAGAAGGTGAGAATAATGATAATTTGGAGCCAACATTTTTTCATGGAACTGCTGTTGCTGGTATAATATCATCTGGTAATGCAGAAGAAGGTACACATGGTGTATGTCCAAATTGTAAAATTATGTTTTTAAAAGTTCCAAATTCATATAGAGGTACATATTTAGCTATTCAATATGCAATAGATAATGGCGTTGATATAATATCGGTTAGTGATACGGTTACGATTAGTGAGACAAGCCCTTCTTATATATCATTACACGAGGCTGTTACAAATGCAATTGATTCTGGTATATTATATGTAAATTCAGCAGGTAATTCTGGCATAGATGTTGATGAGCCGACTCCATTAGGTAATTTTGTAAATCCTCCACATTGGGGAATAACATTCACTGTAAGTGGAATTGACATTATAGACAGATTTGGATTTGGTACACTTAATTATTTCAATTATGGTTTAAATGTTGATATAGTAACACACGGTAAAGACCCAGGATTACTATATCCATATACAAAAAAACCACATGAATCATATGGTGATACTTGGAGTGGTGGGGCTGGACATCATGGGAAATTATTTAATAGTTCAGGTATAAATATATGTGATGATGCAACTCAAACGTGTGATGACGATCAAGATTCATGGAAAACTGGGGTGGGTACTAGTTATTCAACTCCATTAATATCTGGGTATGCTGGATTGTTATTGTCACATGATAATACATTATCATCAGAAGATTTAATTAATATAATTGTAAACACTGGTGATAATATTGACAATCAAATTAGTAATTTAACATTTTTTAATAGTCAAGATGAAATAACTCCAGATATGTTACCACCAAAAGCCAATTTTTATGCTGGAGTTTCATCGTTATATAATAATGTTGTGATATATGGGTGTATGGATGAATCAGCATTAAATTATAATCCAAGTGCGACTATTGATGATGGTAGTTGTATATATGAAAATGAAGAAATTATAGAAGTATATGGATGTATGAATCCACTTGCTTGTAATTATAATTTTAATGCTAATATAAATCAAGGTTGTATTATGCAAGTTGAATATTGTTATGATAATGATGGAGATGGGTTAGGTGATTCTAATAATTCTCAAGCATTTTGTCCAAATGATGTTCCTGATAACTATGTGCTAAATTGTGTTGATTTAGATGATGAATGTTTCTCCAATATATTTGATTGTACTGGTACATGTAACGGTGATGCTACTATAAATGAATGTGGATGTGTTGGTGGATCAACTGGACTTTCTGAGACTTGGTGTTATGGATGTACTGACTCAGGGGCTATTAATTATGATCCTACCGCTATTATTAATAATGGTACTTGTGAATATGCAATGTTTTATATACAAACTATTATGTTTAATTCATTTGTTAGTACAGATTTAATTAATGATGTATTGGATATTCAATATTTTTCAAATTCGGATATAATGACATATGCACACCTATTTACAACAAATGAATCATCTGCTTATTCAAATGGTGAGTGGTCTGGAGATATTCAAACATTAGATTTAAATAAATCATATTGTTTATTATTACCCGATACATCGATACAATATTCATATCCAGATTTAAATATATTATCACCTAATACATGTGCGCATGTTGGATGTCAAGATGAAACAGCATGTAACTATGATAATGATAATACATCTCCATGCGATAATTGTTGCACATATCCAATAACATACTATGAAGATTTAGATGGAGATGGATTAGGAAATCCTGATATTTTTCAAGAATATTGCCCTGGCACACAACCAGAGAATTACATATTGAATAATGGTGATGTTGATGACTCTTGCACATCAAATACTTACGATTGTGCTGGCATTTGTGATGGTGAAGCGTTTGTAAATGAGTGTGGTTGTGTTGGTGGATTAACAACACTACCAGAAACTTTCTGTTATGGTTGTACTGATCCATTAGCTATGAATTATAATCAATACGCAGAAATAGATGATGATTCATGTACATATTTAGTATATGGCTGTATGGATGAAACAGCGTGTAATTATAATCCTGAAGCTACTCAAGATGGTGGTAACTGTACATATCAAGCTGAATATTGTTATGATGAAGATGGTGATGGATATGGTGCAGGTGATCCACAAATGTTTTGTCCAAGTGATGTACCTATTGGTTTTGTATCGAATTGTGACGATCCAGATGATACTTGTTTTGATGGATTTGTTGTAGATTGTGCTGGTGAATGTAATGGTTCTGCATTTGAAACTGAATGTGGATGTGTTGGTGGAACAACAGGATTGGTTGTGAATTTTTGTTATGGTTGTATGGAAGTTGATGCTGATAATTATGATCCAGCGTTTGATGATATTTATACTATTAACACTGGTTGTATATATTATGGATGTACTGATCCAAATGCAAATAATTATGATCCAATTGCAACTGATAATGATGGCTCATGTACATATACTATTTATGGATGCACTAATCCTGAAGCTAATAATTATAATCCAGATGCTGATGTTGATGATGGTAGTTGTGTGATTTTTGGTTGCACTGATCCACTTGCATTGAACTATAATGAAAATGCAACACACGATGATGGTAATTGTGAATATTTTGATCAATGTCCAAATAGCATATCATGTATAAATAATGCCGAATGTAGTGGGTTGTTTGAATTTAATGAACGAGATGGTGAGCCAATTGGATTTGAATTTTGTAACGATGACGGTTGTTGTGAATTCATTTCAAATGAAGATGGTTTTGGTTGTACTGATGTAGGAGCATGTAATTATAGTGATACTGCAATATATGATAATGATAGTTGCGTATATACTACTCGTTATTGTGCAGATGTTGATGGTGATGGTTTTGGAGATGCATCAACTGAAATGTTTGTATGTCCTGGTGAACAACCAGATAATTATATACAAAACTGTGATGATGTTGATGATTCTTGTATTTCAAATGAATTTGATTGCGCTGGTATTTGTGACGGTGAAGCCATTATAAGTGAGTGTGGATGTATAGGAGGAAACACAGGATTGACTGAAAATTGGTGTTATGGTTGTACAAACGAATTGGCAAATAATTATGATCCAAATGCTACAATAGATAATGGAATGTGTGTATTTGGTGAACCTCACATTATAACTATTTCATTTAATTATTTTCCAGGTTCAAATGCAACAGCAGATGTAATGAATCCAGAATATTTTGTTAGTCCTCAATTATTAACACTTGGTACACAAATTTCAACACTTGGATTAGCCACAATGTATACAGTAAATGGTTGGGTTGGTTCATTACAAACGTTAGAATTAAATCAATCATATTGTCTACATTTACCAGATATATCTATTGTATATACGTATGAAGGACATGAAGTATTAAATCATGATCAATGTTTACATTATGGATGTACTGATCCAGACGCTATTAATTATTGTCAAGCATGTGACACAGATAATGGTAGTTGTGAATATGAATATTGTGACGATCCATTAGCATGTAATTTTGTATTAAATCCAGAACATGTAAACAATGATTTATGTGAATATCCTGTTTATTTTTATTATGACGGAGATGGAGATGGTATTCCATGTGATCCATTATTAGTTGATTCTAGTATTGAAAATCCATTAATAATATGTAACGCATCACCAGATACAATTCCAATAAATTATGTATACGTTGAAGATATAACTTCATATGATAATTTTGAAACAAATTGTAACTGTCAATCAAATATCATAGATGATTGTGGTATATGTGATGGTGGTAATGCAAATAAAGATTGTAATGGTGATTGTTTTGGTACAGCCTTCATTGATGATTGTGATGCTTGTGTTAGTGGAAATACTGGATTAGTAGAGAATTATTTAGATGTAGGTTGTGGATGTAATCAGCCACCAGAACAAATGTATTATTTAGACTTAGATGGTGATGGGATCGGTGGAGATTTTGGAGTATTATTCTGCCCAGGAACTGAGCCAGTTAATTGGGTATTAATAACTGGAGATGAATTTCCAGAATGCATTACAAATGATCCAGATTGTTTTGGTACATGTGCTGGTGATGCTTTTATTGATTCATGTGGTAATTGTGTTGAAGGGTTAACTGGACAATTAGAAAATTATGCATTAGATTGTAATAATGATTGCTTTGGACAAGCATACTTAGATAATTGTGGAATATGTATTGGTGGGAATACTGGAAATAATGAACCGTGTGTTCAAGATTGTTTAGATGTTTGGGGTGGAGATGCTGAGATTGATGTGTGTGGTATTTGTGATGGTCCTGGAGATATTTATGAATGTGGATGTACAGATATTTTACCAGGATATTGTGATTGTGATGGACATTGGCTTGATGATTGTGGAGATTGTAATGGTAATAATTTTCTTGATGTTGATTGTTCAGGAACTTGTCATGGTGATGCTTATTTAAGTGATTGTGGATGTGTAAGTGGAACAACAGGATTAGATGAAGATTTTTGTTATGGCTGTACTGATGAAACGGCTTGTAATTATGATGTTATATTTACTATCGATGATGAATCATGTGAATATCCTGATTGTAATGATGAATGTTATGGTGGAGCGATAATTGATGAGTGTGGTGTATGTGACGGAGACGGAGCCATTTACGAATGTGGTTGTAATGATATACCAGATGGTGATTGTGACTGTGAAGGGAGTGTTTTGGATGAATGTGATATATGTGGTGGTGATGGATCAACTTGTGTTGGTGGATGTACAAATCCAACTGCGATAAACTACAATCCAGATGCTACATGGGATGATGGAAGTTGCACATATTCACAAGAACCAACATTAGGTTGTACTGATCCAAGAGCTACAAATTATGATATATATTCTACTGTCGATATTGGTACGTGCGTTTATAATTTCGATATAGATGATTGCTGTAACATTCAGCTATTATCAACTAATAGTGTTGTATTTGAACAATGTAATAGAGATACAAGAGTTGCATTAGGAACATTCTCATTTGATGACCAACAAGATAATTATCAAGCAATTTATGCACAAACTGTATTTAAAAATATATTAGAAGAATATACATTCATATCAGATGAATTAATTCAAAATAGCATTAATTATGTAAATATACATCCAGAGGATCTATATGATTTTACAATATTAATGAAACCAATACCATCTACAATTTTAAATGAATTTGATGATATGACTATTTCTAATATACAATCTGCAACGTCTGTGGATAGATATTATGACAATAAAATATCTTTAGTTGAATATGATATAACTAGCGCACCAGTTGAAATAACATTTTTAGTAGGTGCATTATTTCCATTGATTCCAATTTTTGATGAAATTACAGCATTAGATAGTATATATGCATATTTAATTAATAATCATATAGAATTAACTGATTTTAAATTATTCATGGTTAATTTAGATTTTGGTGACGGTTCAGATATAGTAGGCGAATATAACGATCCAAGCAATTATATTGAAATGGGATTAAGTAATCCAACTGCTGAGATAACACATAAATATGAAAATTCAGGTATTTATACTGTTAGTGGATTAATTATGGGTGTGCATAGATTTATTACACAGGGTAGTCAATATAGAATAACATTTGCTAAGAATTTTAAAGTTAAGATTAATATTAATGATAATGATTTAAAATTAAATAATGAGTTTACAGAGTTTGGTGGATTGGATTATTTATTTATACCATATGGCACCCCACATAATAATATTACAAATGTGATATTGGGTGGAATTTCACAACAAAGCACATATTATAAATCTGTTGAAGATGTTGCTAAATATGGTGAAAATTTATCTAAATTTGAAGATATATATGATAATACAAAATTAATTAAATCATTAGAAGCATTGAGTAATATGAATTATAATAAAAAAAGTAAGACTCTTTTAAATTATAAAGGTGAATTATTATCTCAACGATTTAATAATATTAATAATGGTAATATATCTACGGTACAATTATATGATTTTGAAAACAACAATCAATTAGACCCAGAAACAGCTATTGGATATTTTGTTGGTGAACTTCTACCCTCTGGTGATTTAGATATAACTCAACCAGTATATTTGATACATACGGGTGAGTATAATGAATTGGGTGAGCTTGGTGAATCATTCGGTCAGTTTGATGTTCATCAGTCATCATTATATGTTGATAAAATATATAATATGTGGGAACTATTAGGCTTTACAGATGAAGAACTTGATAATCCAAATAACATTAGATATTGGAAAAATATAATACCAGATACTTATACTGTTGTGAATAGAAATGGTATAATTAATAATGATATAGATATAGAATCAAATCAGAATTGGCATGGTGAATACTACTATCCAGTATTACCTAAGATTAATCAATTTGGTAATTTTGATGAAACATTAGGATTACAACAAATAAACGATGTAGAAAATATACCGTTTGGTAGTGCAAATAGACAATGGGATGGTGAAGATTTAGATTCTATAATAACAAACAAAATTGATTCTACACATTTTATTTTTAATTTATACTTTGATGAGTTTGAAAATAATTTTGTTGAAGATAGTAGTGGAAATGAAAATGTAGGTGTAATAATCGGTGATTATTCATTATCTATATCAGATGGTATTGTAGATAAAAATGGTGATATGAAAGAACCAATCATTGGAAAGGATGAGAAAGTATTATAATGACACAATCACATTTATTAATTAATGATGAAAAACCAATATATAGAATAAATAACAAACAGCAGTTTATTAGTGGTAGCGATATTGATGATAGATTATATTCGGAATATTTAGATTATACTTATCATTATTTATCACCATATACTAGAATATGGCTTGGTGATATGAATAATATAAATGATATGCCGTTCAATATCAATAACCATATACCAGACGATGATTTTATTAGAATAGCTCCAGAGTTATATGATCATATTGATAATTTACCACATTCAGCTAATGATGTTAGAGAGATTATGATGCATGGTGAAATAGTTCAACCGTTTATACCAATATCAAATGTATATACTCAAGAACCTAATTTTGATAATTCATTTATTCAACAGTTTTATGGTGAGCATAATATAAACTTATTAAATATATCAGCACCAATTATTGTTAATTTGAATTTCGATATTACTTTTTGTATTGATTATACATCAACACCTGTTGCACTTTGTTCACATTTAATTAATAATGCGTTGGGTTGTGCAAGTAATAATTTTGATCCAGCATGTCTTGATTTGATTGATGATGGTGGTCAATGTAGTGCTCTAATTGATGTATATACTGAAATACAAGATTCTGATGTAGATGTAAATAATCAAATAGCTCACGGTCTTGGATGTCCACATAATGATGGTGATATGTTATTAGACTATGATGATTCACATTGGGCGGTAGTGCATCACGAATCAAGTATTGGTGATTTTGATATTTTTATGCATTCTATAGCAAATTACCCTAGTGCTACTGGTAGAGTTGGATATAAATATTTTGTTTTAAATTGGGATTGGGAAGAAGGTGATGAAGATGCTGGTGATTTTAGTAGTCTTGGGTACTCATTTCCCCAAACTAATAGTGATTTATCAGAATTACAATTACAAGGATTGTTTAAAGTTGAAGATGTATTTAATGTTGTGAATATTGGAGATGCATCATATGATATATATAATAATACAATGTCACATTTTTATGAAACACATGGCATTAAGATTATAAAAGCGATAGTGTTCTCATATGGAATAGAGCGTATAAATGAATATGATCCATCTTATGCTTTAGTTGGGCGTTCAAAATATGTTACGATTAAATTCAACACATATGATAGTACAATTATTGAAGAAGATTTCTCTGATCTTGGTGGTATCAATCAAACAACAATACCGTGGAATAATCCATCGTTAATTATAAATGGATTTGATGATAATAGTGTATATTATAATTCATTAAATGATATTTATAAGTCAAATCCATTTGATGAGTTATCTGATATTCAAAGAAAAGATTCAGTTGAAAGTGCATTAACGACCGATGTTGATGAAATGGGTGTTAGTGTTGGTGATATTGATCTATCTCAAATACGAATGTTTAACACTGGATCGTTTACTATGCAATCAATATTATTTCAAAATAATAATACTAATATATTATATAATTCAGATTATTGGACTGGAAATTCTGATATAACAACAATCCCAGGTAATAGTGCAGTATTAGAAACAAATATTGATAATATTATGGTAAATGAACAAAATAACTGCATAATTGAATTGAATTTCTTCGGTGGTGAGATATTTATTAATAAGACGAATGATACAAGTGGTAATAATAATTTTGGATTATTCGTAGGTGATTATTCACTATCTAAAGAAACGGTAGAAGATGATTTAACATTAAACTCATCAATCAACTATCCAAAAAAAGCATCAGATGACGGAGCATTTTAAATATGCCAATATTAGAACAAAACTTTAACGAAACTCAACTAGATTTAATTTTACATCCAGATTCAGCAAATTATGAATTTAATGAAGAAGCTGGTGATTATATTCAATTGTCTATATACAATGATGTTAATACTTTTATTGGATCATATCGATCATCATTAAATGAACTTCCAATATATTATAATATATCCAATGATGCTTATGTTAAGCCAAATGAAATATTAGATGCAAATGATTTCAATCAAGGGATATATAATTTAAAATTAGATTATTGGAAAAATCCATTATTGAGTGATGCAATATCAATACCAAACAATCCAAGATTTATAATACAAGAGATATCACCATCAAGGAAAGAAGTACGATTATTAATTAGAAATGATGATAATAGTGTTGTTATGAATACAACATTGCAAAATAATCTTCAAAACACTATTGGTACAGTTGAAGACGATGCATATTTAGAATATAAGTTTGATTATATTTTATCATTTTCAAATGGTAGAAGTTTAGCAATTGTTAATTATACATTTGATACTAATGGTGATGGCTTAACAACAATGATTGTTAAACTATCTGAACCATTATTTTCAGATATTCAAACATTAAGCTCAACCCATATAAATCAAGAAGTTTTAATTACTCAACTATATAAAATATATTATGTTGGATCGAGTGGTGGTATATTATCAGGTGATGGGTTAGAAGTTGATTTTAATTCACATGAAGGTGAATATGATGGAGTGGATGTATTAGAATCATATGATGATCTATATTCATCAGCATCAATGACTGAAAATGATAGTCTAAATATTATTGATGCAATTAATAATAATGATATTAATTTAAATGTTGATTATTCTGAATTTACAAATCATGTGGTGTTTGGATCAGCTCAATCTAAATTAGAAAATTTTAGAGATAAAGCAAAAAATATTGAAAATTATTATACTGAGTTGTCAGCATCATTATATTTAAATGGTGTTCATATTACTAATCGACGTGAAACTGTTTTTAATAAAATTAATGAAATTACTCAGAAATTTACACCATATGAAAAATATTTATATTATGATAATCAATTAACAACAACAGGATCAGCTCCAGGAATTGGAATCAATTATGCTAAGAGTGCTCCAGTCACAAGTGATGATAGTGATCTATACATAATAGATAATCCAACTGTATATACAAAATTAAAAAGATATGAAGGATTTAATGTTGTTCATAAACATACAAATGAAAATACAACTTCAACATTTATTAAAATAATATCAAATAAATATAATGTTGATAAAATGCCATTTACTAATTATAGTGGATCGATATATCTATCATTTTTAATTAAAGGTGATGAAACAATTGCGAGTAATGGTGCGTACTCTTCAACTGGATTGGGTGTTCAAAATGTAAATTCAGTATATGGTAATTCAATGTATAGTGGATATGGTAATATACCAGCTGATGCTAAATATCAAAATACGATATTAGCTCCATCAATAACTGGAAGTGCATATAGAAGATTTATTTATCAAGTATCACAATCACATTGGCGACCAACTGGAAGTGCTGTTGTAAATGACATTGGGTATGTATCAAATATATCAGATTGGTCTGCTGGTAGTAGTCAATATGAAGTATTACATGGAGCTAATATAACGGGATCATATTCTATTGCAAATACTGGAGTATATCCAACATTTCCAGTTGTTGAAAACAGTCTAGCGCCATTTGTTGGTTCAATTGTGCCAGGAGGAAGTGCATTTGACATTATATATTATTCTGATGTGTTGGCTACAACTTCATCATATGTAACAGATGTTAAAGTGACACTTCAAAATCCATTAAATGCACTACCATTTGCTCAATTATATAGTACAGCTTCAACCAATTGGAATTCATGGTATAATGGTCAATTGAGTCAATCAATAACATATGATACAAATAATATTCATAGCTTATCTAATAATTTACCCGAATATATGGATACTACTACTGATTATGCAACAATTGGTAAATTTTTAAATATGTTAGGTGAACACTTTGATTTATTGCGAACTTATATTGATACGTATACTACATTCCATAACAGAGAATATTCTACATATAAATCACCACCTAAGAATTTAACTACAATGATTGGTAATTCGATAGGGTGGGATTTCATAAACATATATTCAGGGAGTCTTGCAGAATACTATTCAACGTTTAATGATGGAGCTCCATTAAAAGATATAGAAGATGAAGTGCATAGAAATGTGTTAAATAACTTAATTCACATTTATAAATCAAAAGGCACATTAAATAGTATTAGATCATTATTGAATTTATATAATTATCCACCAGATTTGTTGAATGTAACAGAATATGGTGGTAACGTCGATCCTTCTGTATTACCAGTTGATGAGTTGCCGATTACAAGAGGAGTATCACATTTAACAAGCAGTGTGTCATTTGTTCAAAAAGAAGATACATTATATTCATTGCTATTGGATGGTACAAGAAAATTAAACATAGATTGGCGTACCAATAGCTCTGATGCTGAAGGAATTGAATTTGTATTTAAACACGTTGAGACTTCATATACATCATCTTTATTAATTAATAGTGGTAGTGGTAATGAACGAATGTGGGATTTGAGAATATCACCGAGTGGAAGTGCTAATATCAGTGGTTCAATGGTGTTTAGATTAAATACATCAAAAACAGGATCACTAAGTATTGATTCAAATAATATAACTATGGAAACTCCATATTTATCACTAAAAAACAATAAATATTGGAATGTATTATTACAACGAACGACTTCAAGTGTTGATGAAACGACTTATAAACTTTACGTTGCAGACCAAGATGGAGATGCTATACCTAGTTTTGTAAATGCGGTATCAGCATCTACATCTTATATGAATGTGTTAGATGACACAACAAATGAAAACTTTATTTCTAGTGGTAGTTTAAGTACTGCGGTATCTGGTAATTTAGTTGTTATGGAAGATTCAACAGGATCAATAGCTGAAATACGAACATGGGATACTGCGTTAAGTGCATCTACATTTAGACAACATGTATTGGATAAAAAAAGTATTGTTGGTAATGGTATATCTGGATCACTGGATGATTTAATATATAGATATAGATTAAATGAAAATTATGCATCTGGATCAACTGGGATGACAATTATAGATTCATCAAATACTGGTAAAAATTATACACAACCATTACCATTAGTTGCTGATAGAGCATTATATATTCAAGATACGATAATACGTATTATATTTTCTCTAATATCAGATGGGTATTCAATTAATAGTAATAAGATTATAATTAATCCACAAAATGTGTTAATCAATGATTTAAATCACTTACAGGGTAGTTATAATACTATATATGGTAGTGTTTTGAACAACAGAGTGGTGAATAGAAAATTGAGTATTACCACATCACCAACATCAGCAATAGATAGTTATATATTAAATAATATATCTAATATAAGTATCACAGAATTGATTGGTGAGCCTAGTAATGTTTATTCTGTGACGTATGATAAACTTGAAAAATTCAGAAGTAATATTTTACAAGGTGTATCGGTTGATATTAATAAATTTATATCAAAACAAGGCAATGTGTTTAATAATGATATTGTTAATTCAATTGAAAAACTAATACCAGCGAAATCAATGCTTGATACTGTAGGTGTAGTAATACAACAAGATTTATTGAGTAGAAATAAGTATGAACATAAGCGCATGACTAGAAAAACGGGTGCTGATGCTGGTAATTATGCTGGAAGTTATGATGTTATTGATCAATTATATGGAATGACTACAACAGCCATTCAAACATTACTTGGTGATGCTGAATCATATAGTATACCAGATATGATTACAATAACAAATTCATCAGCTAATACTGATCATATTGGTAATAGTGATATGACAACGGTATATTCAGTGGTTGGTACTAATAATGAGAAGGATTATATTGCTACATATAATGCGATTGGGTTTATGACGGGATCAGCATCTGAATATAAAGTAGGATATCCATCTAATATATCGTACACATCATCAGTATCAATAGTATCACAAAATGATAATAAAACATATATAAGTCCAGATATAGATTATACAAGTGTATATACATTACCAACAAATGCTATATTCCCAATTCGAAGTGGAACTGATACTGAAGTGAGGGATGTCAACTTAACATCGAAGGTTAGTTGGGAAGATTCTGATGGTAATGATTATAATATTGTAACTGAATTATATGCAGGAGCTAATGGTGAATATAGTTCTGGATATGTTGAACGAACATTCATATTTAATATGATTGGTGATCTAGAAATAATATCATCATCACTTAATGGTGTTGGTAATCCAAATATGGAGTTTACTGAAAGACGATATTTATTAAATAGTTTGAATAATGCAAATGGGGTTGAAATTGGTAGAACTGCATATTTTTCAACATCAAGTGTTGGTGATATCGTATATCCAGCAAATCATTATATTGTTGCTGGTACATCTAAAACAATGTTAGGTAAACTAACATATGATGGTACACAAAATTTGGTCAGTGGTACATTAGTACAAGACCCATTACATCAAGATTCATTACCAAACAGCCCAGCATACACGAAAACTGTTGGTGGTTCGGATTCAGATGCAATATTGAAAGTAATTAGAAAAAAATAAAAAGAAATTAATTAAATAAAGTGAAATGATGTATATTTATTATTATACAGATATATGTTATAATACAGGAGAATTTTAAATGGGATATTTAAATGGTGCAACAGTAATTGTTGATGCAATACTAACAAAGCACGGACGAAAAAGACTTGCAGAAGGTAAAGGTTTAGGAATTACCAAATTTGCATGTAGCGATGAAGGTGTAGATTATGGATTATGGAATACGGCACATGCGTCGGGATCAGCATATTATGGTGAAGCCATTACCAATCTACCAATGTTAGAAGCAGTGACGGATGATTCTGCAATAATGAGATATAAATTAACAACATTAGATAGAAATACTGTTTATATGCCATTAGTTAGAATTACCTCACCAATATCATTAGAAACACAAGATGATTCAAAGAAAATTTCACCTACTACTGAAAATGGTACGGATGATGGTTATGAATTCATGTTCACGGATGTTTCATTTATTAATGTAATAGGTGGTAAGAAAATCGATATTGGTGGAAGTGCTGTTAATTTCTTAGCGAGACAAGAAATACCACAAGCGGCTGCATATACTGGTAAAGAAATAACAATAACAGCAAAACCAACGAGTGTTAACAGAACAGTTTCATGTATTGTAACTGGCACAAAAACAGGTGCAGTTGCATATGTTGACCTAACGGTTAAAAAGAACGTAAAAACTGTTTAACGGAGATATAAAAAATGAAATATATAAATTTCACACAAGATGATAAAATTGTCGAAACGTCTAAAGTAACTACTGGTTATTTTACTGGTGGTGTTGGCACATTGGCTGGTACGAATTTAGTAACAGCATCGTTAGCGGCAGGACAAAAAGAATATTATTACAATTTACAATATAGTTCTGCTGATCAATTATCAGTAACGTATGGACATAAGGCGGGATCAGGATCAAATGATACAATTGGACAAACACAAGCTATATATGGGCAATTAAAAACAATATTACTTGATCCAACAACAATTGATAATGATTTTATATTAACTGGATCATCTGCTGAAAATGATGTATATGCAATATCATTTGAACGAGCTAGAATGACTGATCGAATCAATAAGAAAAATTGGACATTACAACTGAGTGGTTCAACTACAACAGGTGGTGGTTCATTATTACATTTAACTGATGATAGTTCAACAATTGCATCGGTATCTACACCAGTAGGACCGAGATATAATGTTGTGAGTGGATCAGGTGGTGCAGTTGCAGTTGCCGCGTCTACGACAAAATATGGATGGCTATATCCAAATGTTGGTATAATGTTATTGAGTGCTACAAGATTATCTGCAAGTATTCCAGGAACGGTGGCTGCTTCAACAAGTGGATTTGCACCCGATCCTGCTACAGATGGTACAGCTGACAATGCCTTTTCATTCTTTTCAGGAATACAATCTGGATCACAAACATTTAGAAGCGAAGAAGATCAAGCAACTACATCATATTTTTGTAGATTAAAAGCTAGAGATTTTAACTTTAGTAATAATCCAACATTCACAAGTGGATCGACAAATGAATTTAGAAATTTATCATTTGAAGGTAATCCACAGACATTCATAACGACTGTTGGTTTATATACATCAACAAATGAACTTGTGGCAGTTGCTAGATTAAGTACACCAGTGCAGAAGAATTATTCATCTGAAACTGTAGTAAAAGTTAATTTAACATATTAAATAAATTAAAATAAATGATATGTTATGTCAATTTTTAAAACTATCAATAAAAAGGATATTCTATTAACTGAATCAACTGTAAATAGAACAGTTAATTTAACAAATAATAATGATGGTCTTGTTGCTATTAACTATAGATCAGGATCATCTATTAACTCGGGTAGTTATTGGACATCATTGCGTGTTAATTATTATTTAAGTGGCTCTGATGTAGAAACTAAATTTAATAATCCAGCATTTGTGTTTGGTATCGAGAATAGTAAGAATCCACAACATAAGAATAAATTCTTTACATCAGGATCATTGATTTCAATACCACAACAATATTTTGGTGATGAGATTAAGCGTAATAGTTTTACATTCACATCAAGCTCAGTCATAATTAAAGATGATGGGTTTGGTAACTTATATCCAGTTGGAAATTCAATATCACAAAGTATAAATTCACCATCATCATCAAATAATTATGTTGGTAACATTTTTTATAATACAGGTATTGTAAATATCACTGAAACTGGGTCGTTCTCATCTTCATTATCATATATGAATTTAGTAGATAATTCGTTTAATGTAAAATTTGATTCGACTCATACAATATATTCAACTGAATATAAATTGCTTATAAAAAGTAATGAATTTAACGTTTCAAATAATGTTACATCCAGAGCATATATAAGTAGTAGTGGTTTTTTAGGAAGTACTGATAAAACACAATCACCATTATTGAGTAATAATTTAACAGGTAGTGGATGGTCACCGTATATTAGTACAATTGGGTTATATGACGATGAGAATAAATTAATAATGGTAACTCGATACTCACAACCGATTAAAACGACTAAAGATATTGATATTACCTTTAAAATTAAACAAGATTGGTAATATGATAAAATGGACCCAACAACAAAATATGAAATAATTCAGTTTTTAGGTAATAATATGTACTTGCTTATAATCGTAGTGGGTATGTCAATGTTTAAGACTACAATAGAATCTGCTGTAAGTGGATTGTCATTTTGGATGAGTAGAGAGTTTAATGAAGATGAGATTGTATATATTAATGGTAGAAAAGCAAGAATAACAAAAATAGGATTTAGAAATACAGTATTTTTTATGTATAAAACAAATTCAAAGATAATTATGCCAAATGGTAGACTAAAATATCAAGTATTGGAAAAGTTATTACCAAACGGAATAAATAATAAAGATAGAAATGATGAAAATTAAATAAGAGGTTAAATGATAACATTAGGATTAGATGCATCAACAAACGTAGTTGGATATGCATTTTTAGAAGATAAGAAGATATTAACAGGTGGTTTTATAGATATATCAAAACAAAAAACAATCAAAGAAAAATCATATTATGTATTAGATATATTGGAAGATATGTCTTATATTATAGATGATAAAGTTGATACGATAGTATTGGAGGATACACTATCTGGATTTGCATTTGGTAGAACAAGAGCACAAACCGTTATAAAATTAATAAAGTTCAATGTACTATTCACATATATATTAGAAGAGGCGTTAAAACTTGATATTGTACACGTAAATCCAAGAAGTGCTAGAAAAAATGCATTTGGTAGAGCATTTATAAAGGGTGTGAAGCCAAAAGATTTCGTGAAGGAAAATATCGAAAGATTATATGATACATCAAAATTCACTTTAATGAATAAAAGAAAGAATTGGGACCGCAGAAATGCAGATATGTATGACGCAATTGTGTGTGCATTATGGAGCACAAAGCAAATAATTTAACATTTATGTAAAAAAGTTGTTGTTTTGGGGATTTTAGCCTATATTTATATATATATATGAGGTTATATGCAATATAAAATAGTTACATTATTAGAACGAATATTAAATGATGGAATTGTAAGTGAAGATGGTGAATGTTCATTCTTTTGTCCATTTTGTCATCATCATAAGAGGAAATTCACATTAAATATTTTTAGTGGAAAGTCACATTGTTGGGTTTGTAATAAGAAATTCGGATCGGTGTTATATTTAGCGAAAGCACTAAGTACTGATACTGAATACATAAGAACTTTAGTAGATGAATTTAATTCAACCTCTAATAATAAAATAAAATATGGTAATCAAAATAATGAAGAAGTTGCAATTCATTTACCGTATGAATGCAAACCAGCACACATAAAACAAACAGATATTATATATAGACATGTGAAGAAATATCTATCAGATAGAGGCATCACTACAAATCATATGATGCGATATAGTATTGGATATTGTGAAACTGGTCCATATGCAAATCGAGTTATTGTACCAAGTTTTGATTCAGACTGTAATTTAAATTATTTTATTGCAAGAGATATTTTCCCAAATTCAAGTTTTAAATATAAAAACCCAAAAGTATCAAAAGATATTGTTATGTTTGATAATACTTTGTATTGGGATGATCCAATTGTATTGGTTGAAGGAGTTTTTGATGCTATCTCTGTTGGTATTAATGCAATACCAATATTAGGAAAGATGATACAACCAATGTTGATGAATAAGTTAATAACAAGTAAAAATAAAGATATATATGTGTGCTTAGATTCTGATGCTAAAAAAGTAGCATCAATAATTGCATCAGAATTGATGGATAATGGTAAAAATGTATATTTGGTTGATTTACCTGAAGATAAAGACCCAAGTGATTTGGGACATATAAAAATAAATGAATTAATAAGAAACACCACTAAACAATGCACATTTAGTGATATAATGAAATGGCGGATTTATGGATAAGAGAATAACAACAATAGCACATTTGAGCGATTTACACATTCGCCGATTGCAAAGACATAGAGAATATCGACACGTTTTTGAAAGAACATATACTAAATTAAAAGAATTAGCTCCTGATGTAATAACTGTTACAGGAGATGTTGTTCATGGTAAGATTGAGACATCACCAGAAGAAATGAGATTAGTTGCTGAAGTATTAGAACAATTATCTAACATAACTACAACTATAATCATACCTGGGAATCATGATTGTTTATTAGGTAATCTTCAGAGAGAAGACGTAATATCACCCATATACGACCTTTTAAAAGAAATTACACCCAACATACGATATTGGAAAGAAAGCGGTGTTAAGACACTAAATAACGTCTCATTCGGCGTGTTATCAGTCATGGATGGGGAATCAGAGAGTCTAATTCCCGACCCAAATGATATGGATTCAGAATACAAGATTTGTTTGTTTCATGGTGGTATTGGATCATATTTTGTAGATAGTGGAATTACACTAACAAATGAAAATATAAAGCCAAGTAGTTTTGATGGTTATGATATTGTCTGTGCTGGTGATATTCATTTACCACAAACTATTGGAAAGTATGATAAACAAAAGAATACGGCCGCTATAAAATATCCTGGTAGTTTAATTCGTCAAAATTATGGTGAGGGTGAAAAACATGGATTTTTGATGTGGGATTTAGAAAGTAGAACTTCAACATTTCATGAAATAACAAATGATTATGCATATCATGATATTAAAGTGATAAATGGTGCAACAGTTGCTAATTTAGATAACATACCTATATTTGGTAAATTGAAAATTAAATATGAAAAGACATCACTACAACAATTAGATCAAATAATCAAAGAAATAAAAGAGAAACGACCACATTTAAAAAATCTTGAAATAGATGATAAAAATTCAACATCAATAACAAAAGATGGTGTTGAGGTTATAACTATTGGAGATGTAAATGATGTAAATTATCAAAATGAATTAATAAAAGATTATGCCTCAAGTGCCTTACTATGTAGTGATGAAGATACAATGCAACGATTATATAGTATAAACAAATCGTTAAATAATTCATTAAATATGAACGAAGTATTGGAACGAAATATTAAATGGAAATTGAAACATTTAGAATTTGATAATATGTTCTCATATGGTAAAGGTAATGCTATAGATTTTGACAAATTAAAGGGCATTGTTGGATTGATTGGTCCAAATGCATCTGGAAAATCAAGCATCCCAGATATTATAGCCTATACTGGATATGATATGTGTTCAAGAACATCGTCTGCAATAGATGTGTTGAATACTCAATCTGAAGAATTTTCAACTAAGATGGTATTGAACATTTCTGGTGAAGATCACACTATAACCAGAAATGGAACATTAGGAACAAGAAAAGTAAAGGGTGTTAAGAAGAAAACATGTGCTGTTAAAGTTGGATTTGAAAAAGTAGGTGAGAATTTAGCTGGAGCATCAAGAAGAAACACAACATATGGTACTGGAACGAATGAAGAAATTAGAAAACGAATAGGAACATTTTCAGACTTTGTATTAACAGCACTATCATCACAAAATAATGGAATAAATCTATTGGATAAGAAACAAGGTGATAGAAAACGAATATTATCACAGTTTATTGGTATAGATATATTTGAACAACTGTTCGATTTGGCAAAACAGGACATAAAAGATGATAAAGTGTTGTTGAAAAGATTCAATACATTAGATCATCATGATAGAATAAATACTGCAACTGATGAAATAACACATATTGAAAAGAATGTACTATTATTATTAAGATTGCAACTATTTGATAATGAAACTGCGTTAATTCGAGCTGATGAAGATAAAGAATTATTATTGAGAGATATTAAACCAGTTGATAAAGCTGTTTCTACGTTAATATTAGAAGATGAAGAAAGATTAATATTAAAATATAAGAATGATTTAATATTACACGAAACATCATTGAAAACACATCAAGATACTATGGCTAAATTAAAAGATAAGTATATGAAATCGTATGCTACAGTCAAAGCTGTAAATGAAGCTGAATTAGTGAAAAAATATAACATAGTTGGTGAAATAACTAAAGATATAGAGACTCTTGAGAGTGAAAAACATAAAAATGAATTACAAATTGAAATAATGAACAAACATATATCAGAATTAGAAACATATGAATATGATTCAGATTGTGCATATTGTGTAGAGAATGGTCAAACTCAAATATTAGGCATTGATAGCACATCAAAACAAATTTCAGATTTATTAGATGCTAATATATTAAAAAATAACAAAATAATTAATTTGGTGAATATAATAAATACCTCATTAATTGGTGTAGTAGATGAATATGAATCATATTTGGTATTAAAGCTTGAATTTGATAAAATAACTCAAGATGCTACAAATACCAAGAATGTGATGGAGAGTAGTAAAAATAATATAGAGAGAATCACGAATTTAATTGATGTTGTATCTAATAAAATCGATTTATATAAAATAAATAAAGATAATATTAAATTTAATGAGAAGATAACTTCTAGATTAGGAACAATAAAGAAAAATATAGAAGATACAAAAAAAGACACATCAATCAAGACACTTGAAAAAGAAAAAGCTGACACTGATGTTATCATATTGCAAGAACGCATAAAATCAATAAAAAAAGAGCTTAATGATCTAATAAAATTAGAACAGCGAGTAAATGACTATGATTTATATATAAAATCAGTATCAAAAGATGGAATTCAATTTTTATTGATAAAAGACACAATATCATTGATCGAATATGAGATAAATAAGATTCTTGATAGCATGTCAGTTGAATTTACTGTTAAATTGGCAATGGATACCAAAAATATTGATATATTCATCTGTAGGGGTGATTTACAATGGCCTCTTGAATTATCAAGTGGGATGGAACGTTTTGTATCATCAATTGCGATACGAGTTGGTCTAATCAATGTATGCAATCTACCAAAACCAACATTTTTCATTATTGATGAAGGATGGGGCACGTTAGACCCTGAAAATCTTGTTAATATGAGTGGATTATTTCAATATCTAAGAAATAGATTTGATTTCGTGTTGGTGATATCACATATTGATGGAATACGTGATTTTATGGATGATTTTCTAGTAATTGATAAAGAAGATGGAGATTTTAGTAAAATATCCTATAATTGATCAATAACAACTTCAACTTCAGACATGATTTTAAAAGTACTCGATTTAAATATCTTAGAACGGTAATTATGTTTAACAAGATAATTTTCAGCTTCGAGTGTTGATTTAAAATTGAGTGCTTTATTAACATTTCGTGTTAAATCTGAATTGTATCTATTAACTCTGAACATAAGATATGCATTTGAATTGTTACTACGAGGGGGGTAAAATTTAATATAAAATTTCATAATTGATCAATGACAACTTCAATCTCAGACATAATTTTAAAATCATCATGCTTAAAATGCTTAGATCGATAATTATGCTTGATTAAATAATTCTCAGCATCAAGTATTGATTTAAAACTAATTGCTTCATTGACATTTTGTGTTAAATCTGAGGCATCACTTTCTGTACGTTTGAGATATGAGCGTAATTCAACGTGATGTATATATTTAATATAAAATTTCATAATGCATATACCACCAATTCTAGTTCTGTTAGTACAAGCCATGCTGATGGTAATGCCATATTATTAGTACTATCATCAATATATTCAATTGCATCATCTTTGGTATCAAAACTTCGTGCTAATGATATATCTCTTGTTATTCCTGTTTCTGTACTAGTAGATATATATATAATATCTTTTAGGTATAAATATGATTTAAATACTATATAATAACGACTCATAATTTCAATGCTATTATATATGCTTTTAAATCTTCACCAGATATTATTATCCAATTAATTGAAGTCTTTGGTTTTATTACATATTGAATAATATTCTCACATGCAATCATAGACCCGAAAGATGCAATATCACCCTCTAATCTATCGGATTGTTTTATATCGATAGCGTCAATATCTATATCGTCAAAATACATATAATAAAACTCTCTTGCTTCATCACCATCTAAACTTCCCAATATATAATCGTAAGTATCATCTATAATAAAATATTGTTTCATAATATAACCGCCAATATTTCAGCTTCAGAAATAATATTGGTCGTAAAGTTTTTAAGTGAATGTATAGTGGATATGTATTTAACACACATTTTAGCATCATATATAGAATCAAATGCTATATAATCTTCAATTATTGTAAGGTTTTCAATAAGATGCTCAATTGGCTCCCAACTCATTTCATATATACCATTAAATGAATCACTAGAAACCAATACACATGTATCCTTCGTAAGAACAAACTTCTCATCTTTTGGCGTTGATGTTGCATAATATTTCATGTGATAATATAATACATAATATATACATGATAAAACACTTATTTCACTTTAAATTCTTTATTACAAATATTTATATATATAAAGATTTTTCTTTATATAACCAGAGAAGAAAGAAATTAAATGCCAGAATATCCACAAATATTAAATTTAGATGCAATACAAGTACTTCATGAAGAAGATGCTAGCAATCCTCAATATTTTATCATTGAAGAATTACCTAATTTCTTAACATACGGTAAACATCATTTTAAAATATCAATAAACAATCCAGATACTGAATTTATACTAAAAGACAGTAGCACGGTAATATTCGAATTTAAAGATGCGAATGGCACTGTAATATTCTCTGATATAACATCATATAATGAAATAGATGGTGTTGTTATGTGTTATGTGTGGGTTAAAGAAAATCCATTATCAACGCACAACCAAATAGTAAATGGATTAGGAACATTATCAGTTGTAGGTGAATTAGAAAATGTACCAAATAAATGGGTTGGTAATTATAATGTAAGATTAACAGCTCCAATTGAAGTTAGAAAATCATTACCAAATACATCAGAAATTGTATTCAAAGATGTACCAGCAATTCAATTAAGTGCGAGCTTTTCAGAAAGTATCGATTTAGATACAGATAATGATAATTATAAAAGAAGTTATGTTCATGTAAGTGCGAGTCATTTAGAAACATATGGTGGTAAAGTAGAGTTTATTGAATTATCATATAATGAAGGTAGAGCAATAAATAATGAATATACTGTTATTACTACATATCCATTATCAAGCTCAGTATATGAAGTATCAGCAAGCACACAATCGGGATTAAATCCAATATCAGACAATCAGGCAATACCAATGCCACAATTATTAAGAAGAACTGGTGATGTTGTATTCAAATTAAGATTCTTAAATAAATTAAATGAATATGCTCAAGATTATACAAAATTAAATGATATTGATGTTCAAATAACATCTTCAAATGTAGCATTTGCAGGAGCACCATTAGTAATTGAAAAAGAAGATAATTTATTAACTGGATCATTGTTTGTAGGTCATAATACATCTGCTGGTGGAAAAAGAATTGAAATAAAATACGAAAATGATAAAAATGTATTAAGTTTCACTCAAGATAATAAATCAACAGATTTGATTGAAATGAATCAATTTGGAAACAACTCATTTATTATATTATCTGGATCGGTAGCATCAACTACATATTATAAAACCGTTACTGGTGTAAATAAGTCGATATTATATCCTGATAAATTTTCAATGTTCTTGGATGGTGGCAAATATATTGGTGAGTTGGATATTGGATTGAATACTGATGGTCAATATGGTTGGCATATGCAGAGTTATTTACCAGTAGCTAATAATCCAACAGGAATATGGATTAGTACAGATAATTCAATTGGAATAAATACAAAAATACCACAAGCAAGATTGCATGTAAATGGTACAATTTCAGCATCCAATTTAGATATTGCAGGTTCAGCTTCATATTCATCTTTATCAATAACAAATGATTTAGATGTAGGTGGAACTGTAACTGCTCAAGAATTCCATACAGAGTTTGTATCCTCATCAATAATCTTTTCAAGTGGTAGTACTAAATTTGGAGATACAAGTGATGATATTCATCAGTTTAGTGGATCATTAAGAGTAACTGGATCAGGTGATCATTGGATTTCAAATGGTAATGTAGGAATTGGTACGACAACACCTACATATGCTTTAGATGTTGCAGGAGATATTGGATTAGATCAATATTTATATCATAATGGTGATACAGATACGTATTTACGTTATCTTGCTGATGAAATGCAATTTAGAGCGGGTGCTGTTAATTTTTTAAAGTTGGATGAAACTACACAGAATATAATTCATTTTAATTGGGATAATGCTGATGTTGATTTTCAAGTCGATACGGCTGGTGGAGATGGTGCATTGTTTGTTCAAGGGAGTGATGGAAATGTAGGAATTGGAACAACAAGTCCAGATTCAGTATTAGATGTGAAATCTTCAGGTGATGAACAACTATTTACTTTAAAGAATTCAGCTGGAAACAATATTTTACGAGTTTGGAATGATGATGATGACGGTGCAACTTGGAGATTGTTAGATAGTGATGGTGCAATTGTCAATCAAATCTCATCTGAAAAATCAGGAACGACATATACTTATTTAAATTCAGGAAATGTAGGAATTGGAACAACATTACCTAGTGGATTATTACATATCTCTGGTGGTACTGGTGATAGTGAATTAATATTAGATTCATCAGCAAATCCAAATTTAGATTTTTATGCTGATGGAATATTATCATCAAGAATATTATCAACAAATGGTAGTAGTAATTTAAAATTCTATACGAGTGGTGCAACTGAGGCAGTGATAATTAATTCATCACAACAAGTTGGAATTGGTGTAGAACCAAGTGCTCCACTTCACGTATATAATGCAAGTGATTTCCCAGTTAGAATAGAATCATCTGATGGTTATTGTGGACTTGAAATAAAAGATAATAGTGATAGTTTATATGTTGCTACTAATGGATCAACTGCAAATGTAGGTTTTGCAAATACAATATCTGCAACTAATTTAACAATATTATCTTCAGGAAATGTAGGAATTGGCACAACAACACCATCATATAAATTAGAAGTAGATGGTACAGGAGACTTTGGTGATACATTATCATTTGGAAATGGTAGTGAAGGTAAATTAAGCTGGACTGGTAACATGGGTAATGGTCAGCGAGCATTGACATTTCGTGGTGAAACAGATAGGGCTTTATCTTTTGGATCAGATGATGTTTTACATAGAGTAGTATTAGATGTAAATGGATATGTAGGAATTGGAACTGTATCACCATCTTCATCATTACATGTAAGAAGTGATATTCGATCAAATTGGTTAAATAGTGAAACTGATTATTTTAGAGTATCAGCTGGCTCTATACAAGGATTGGCAATATGGGAAAATGCAGGAACTGGTGAAGTATTCATAGGAAATGAATATAATAATGATGCGGGTGATATACATTTTGCAACAAAAGTTTCACAAGATGATGATAATATAAAAATGACGGTTCAAGGTAATGGAAATGTTGGAATTGGCACAGCAACACCAGCCGAATTATTAGATATTGAAGGAACTAGTGGTGTAATTCAATTAACAGGTACAGGTGGAACATTTGATTCATATATTAATTTTGGAACAACTGGTGATTTAAATAGTGGTCAGATTTATCACAGACATGATGATTTTATGAAATTTAGAGTTGGTGATGATACAAGAATGACAGTTTCAGCATCTGGTTATGTAGGAATTGGAACAGCAACACCAGCATATGAATTAGATGTAAGTGGTACTATACAAGCAAGTGATGATTTAAGAGCAACAGATGATGTTTATGCAGGTGATGATATTTGGGTTAATAATGGTGGTGGAGCTAGTGAAACAAATACAATATCTTTTACTGGACAAAGAGCAATATTTGGTTATGATGGATCAAGTAATGCATATATGCAAGGATCATCAGGAAAAAGAATAGCACTTCAAACAGATGGTGCAAATACAAGATTATTTATTGAATCTGATGGTGACATTGGAATAAACACAACATCACCACAAGCTAAACTTCATGTAAATGGTACAATATCTGCTTCAAATTTAGACATTGCTGGTTCAGCATCATATGATTCAATATCAATAACAAATGATTTAACAGTAAATGGTAATTCATATTTAGGAAATGCATCAACAGACATAACAAGCATAAGTGGTTCATTAAGAGTAAGTGGATCAGGAGATCATTGGATTGTAGGTGGTGGAAACGTGGGAATTGGTACAGTAAGTCCAGCTTTTAATTTAGACATCACTGGAACTATACGTGCTACTAGCACTATTTTTGGAAATCAATTTAAAGCAGGAGTTGGAACCGTTGCTGGTAATTCATACTCATATTCAGGAAATGGAAATATTGGAATGTATTTCCCAAGTGCTGTAAATATTGGTTTTTCAACATCAGGCACAGAACGAATGAGAATTGATTCATCAGGACTTGTAGGAATTGGTACAGATAATCCAGCTAGATTATTACATTTAGATTCAGCAGGACAAACTGATTTACATATTACATCAAATGGACAGGGTAGTGGTTCAACAGATGGTATGACAGTATTTGTAGATGCGTCTGGTACAGGTGGATTATGGTTAAGAGAATCACAAGCATTAAGATTTGCAACAGCTGGAACAGAACGGGTTAGAATTGATTCATCAGGAAATGTAGGAATTGGAACAACATCACCATCAGATGATTTACATATAAGCTCATCAAATCCAATAATAAGATTATCAAATTCAACAACTGGTGGTGTACAATCATTTATACAAAATGTATATACTGGTGGCAATAACTTTATGAGATTTTATGCTGGTGCATATGCAATGGGAATACATTCAAATAGTAGTGTTGCTATTGGTGGTTCATATACACCATTACAACCAAGCTCATCAAATAGTTTAGTGGTTCAAAGTAGAGTTGGAATTGGTACATCATCACCAACTGGATCATTACATGTTGTAGGATCATCTACCTCTGGCATATTTGCAGGATTATTTGTAGAAAATGGTGTGACTTATGAAGAATCAACAACAGGGACATCAGCCAATAAAAGAATGGTATCAGTTCAAGGTGATGGTGGTGCATATTTCATGGGTAGAGATGTAACAAATAATATTGAATTTGTTATGGGTACAAGTACTTTAGGTGAAGCATTCGCTGGAGCAATGACAGCTCATGATATGAGTTTAAGAACTGATAATAGTGATAGATTGACCGTAAAAGCCACAACTGGATATGTTGGAATTGGAACAACAACACCATCAGCCTTATTTGAATTGTCAAGTGGAGCTGGTGGACATTCATCATTTTCAACTTCAGTTGGTGGTGTAACAACACAAATAAGTTCAAGTGCAAGTAGCACAAACTTAATATTAGATAAAGGTATATCAGGAGCAGATGCAAAGATTCAATTTAAAACGGCTGGATCACTTAATTTTGAAATAGGCGTTGATTCAACACCAGCAGACATATTTAAAATTGGAAGAACAAATAATAATGCTGATTTCGTTGTAGATACATCTGGAAATGTTGGAATTGGTACAACAACACCATCAGCATCATTAGAAGTAAATGGTGGAATACGATTTGGAACAGATTCTTTTGCTTCAAATATTGGTCAACTTTACACTGATAGTACTTTAGGAACTGTGTTAACAGGTGTTGTTGGTGGAACATATGAATTAGCTTTAGCTGAATCTGGGGGAAATATTTTATTAGCAAGTCCTCAAGGAACAAGCCACGTATCTTTAGTTCCAACGAGTGGTGGAAATGTAGGAATCGGAACAACAACACCAGTCGAAACATTGACAGTGGCTGGAAATATATCCCAATCATATTCATCAACAGGATCATTTGGAATGGGATATTTCAATGGAAATGTGGGAGTAGGAACAACAAATCCAACAGGTATGTTTGAATTGAGTAGTACACAACCAAACGTTCAGTTTATGGAAACTGATGGTAGTGCCGATGAGAATTGGAGATTGTCAACATCTGGTGGTAAATTTTATTTTTCTACATTAAATGATGTTGGTACAACTTTAGCTAATCGAGTAATAATACAACAAGATGGAAATGTTGGAATTGGAACAACAACACCATCAGCATCATTACATGTTGCAGGTGACATTCTATTAGATAATAATCAAAGTATCAAAGGTGTAAACTCACTAGGTACTGTTTTTGATATGATGAAATTTGATAATCAAAATGATTTATATATTGGTGGCTCTGGATATAATCAAAGATATATTGGATTAGCAAATAGATCACAAATAGTATTAAATACACAATCTGGTGATTATATGGAGTTCAATGTTAATGGTGAAATCGTTAGAATGACATCAGCTGGTGATGTTGGAATAAACACAACAACACCACAAACTAAATTACATGTGAATGGAAATATATCAGCATCAAGTATTGAGATAGCATCATCAGCATCATTCTCAGGAGATATATTACCATCAGCAGATGATACATATAATTTAGGTTCAACAACATATAGATGGAAAGATGTTCATTCAGTACAAACAACAACTGGTGGTGTATTTGAAGTAGGATTAAGAACAAAAGAAATAGGAACAAATCCAACAGGAACAGTTGTGATATGGAGAGATAATAAATTACAACCATGTGATAAAGAATATGACAATAGAGTAATGGGTATTGTCAAGCATGGGAAAGATGAGCCGATGATTCAAGGAGCAGAAAAAATATTAATTACTGGTAAAATATCTGAGGGCGACTATATAGTTTCATCAGATAAAATTGGATGTGGTATGAAAGCTGGAAAGCGATTTGGACTTTTTAATAGAAATTTACATGGAAAGATAATTGGTCAAGCATTAGAAGATGGTAATGGTGATAAATATTTATTGAAGGCTATGATATGGAAAATGTAAATAATATATATTATGTTTATGCATTAATTGATTCATCTACAAATACATCGTTTTATATTGGTAAGGGTAAAAATAATAGAATGTATGATCATGTTAAGCACACTAAATCTGGCAAAATATCTAATAATAATAGACATTTGTTTAATAAAATAAATAAATTGTTAAAAAATGATATTGATATTAAGCATATTAAATTACATGAAAATATAGAAGAACGTGAAGCGTTACGATTAGAAAGTATGACAATTAAAGATATTGGATTAGATAAACTATGTAATATGAAAAGTGATGGTGTGTATATAGAATATTCAGACGAGTTACGTAAAAAAATGAGTGATGCACATAAAGGTAATATACCGTGGAATAAAGGTAAGAGAAATATATATTCAGATGAAACCTTGGAAAAAATAAGAATTGGTAGAAGCAAACAAGTTTCTGGTATGTTGGGTCGAAAACACACTAAAGAAACTAAGCAAAAAATGAGCGATGGTAAAAAGGGAAAAAATTGGGAAGAGTTATATGGTGAAAAAAAGGCTAAAACAATGAAAAATAATTCTAGAATCGCTAAATTGGGAACGAAATTATCACAAGAATCTAAAGATAAGATAAGTGTACGCCATAAAGGACGAATATCACATATTAAAGGTCAAACATGGAATGACATATATGGTGAAGAAAAATCTAATATCATTAGAAAGAAATTGAGTCAATCTAGAAAGGGTATTATTTTTAGTGATGAACATAGAAAAAATATATCAAAATCACTTAAAGGGAAATCTTTTGAATGTAAATTTGGTAAAGAAAAGGCTGATATGATTAGAGCTAAAATGTCTAATTCTAAAATGGGTGAAGTTAAAGAAGTAGTTACGTGTCCACATTGTGACAAAAGTGGAGGTAAACCCGTGATGTATAGATTTCACTTTGATAATTGTAAATTTAAGAAAACCGAGAGAATGTAAGAATGTCAAAAATAATAATTCAAAATGGAATAATAAGTAGTAGCGCAAATTATGCAATATCACATGGCACATCACCTGTATTTGCAGTATCAAGCAGTATAGTTGATTTTCCATCCAATAACACATTATCGTTTGATAATTCAAATAATAATAGTCAATGGTGGATGCGAAATATTGGTACAAATACACCAACGTTAGTATTTGGTAGAGGCACAATTGGAACAACTGGAGATGTCACATTTAATCAAAGTGGTAGAGTTGGAATTGGTGAAGCACCAGGAAGTTCATTATTGCACGTTGCTGGAAATGTATCTGGAACATTAGGTTATACAGGATCATTTGATTCAGGTCATTTTATTGGAAATGTAGGAATTGGAACAACAACACCTACTAGACCTTTAAGTATAGAAGGAGTTCAAGGGTGGTTAATTTCGGGGACTGAAAAAGCTTATATTAATCCAACTTCCACAGGTGTTGATTTTTCTCTTGGAAATATTAGAATTGATTCAAGAACTAATGCTGATAGTTATTTTAATAGTGGTGGTAATGTAGGAATTGGTACAACCACACCAGGTACTATATTAGAAGTGGCAAATCCAGCGTCTGGTGACACTATAACTGTTGGTAGAGCTTCTGGAAATGCTAGTATTAAAGGCGGTAGTAGTTACGGTGCATATTTAATAATGGATTCAAATGCACAATTCACTAGCATAAATCACTATGTAAGTGATGAGGTATATTTGGGTATGGGTGGTGGAAACGTTGGAATTGGAACAGCAACTCCATCAGAAAAACTTCATGTAAATGGAACAATATCAGCTTCAAATTTAGATATAGCAAATTCAGCTTCATTTAATTCTTTAACTATTGTAGATGATCTAACAGTAGGAGGAACTGTAACAGCTCAAGAGTTTCATTCTGAATATGTTTCTGCATCAATTGTGTTCTCAAGTGGATCAACTAAGTTTGGTGACACAAGTGATGATATTCATCAATTTTCTGGTAGCATAAGAATATCAGGATCAGGTGATCATTGGATTTCAGATGGTAATCTTGGAATTGGAACAACAACACCAAATGCTAAATTAGAAGTAGAGAATTCAATAGATAATAGTGCTGATTGGTGGACTAATTCACATCTATTATTAGATAATCCAATTGAAGCGGCTGATGAGAGTGCTGCAGTATTAGCATTTCATAATCGTCGGGTTGGTGGTGGAGAAGGTAAAGCTGGAATAGCGTATACATATGCAGGGGCCGCAACAGGAAAGTTACATTTTAGTATGGATGCTGATAGTAATACTAAAGAGTTAACAATTCAAGAAAATGGAAATATAGGAATTGGAACGACAACTCCATCTTCATCTTTGCATGTAGTTGGTGTAATATCTGGTAGTAGTGATTTACAAATTGGTAGCGATATAAAACCAAATGGACATTTAACATCTGCTGGTGATCTTGGAATACCAAGTCATTATTGGAATTGGGTTAGAGCTAACAGTATGCAAATATTTAATGATGGTACAAATACATTTGATGTTCAATCAGATTATGTTAGTGTTGGTACTTCAAATTTATATATTAAATCAAATGGTGATATAGGAATTGGAACAACTAATCCTAGTGTTAAATTAGAAGTAGTTGGAAATATATCTCAATCATTATCATATACAGGATCATTTGATGCTGGTCATTTTATGGGAAACGTAGGAATTGGAAATGCATCACCATCTACTATCTTAACAGTTGGTAGTGCTACAAATCAAAGTCCATTAAGAATAGAGTTAGATACAACTTTAGCAGATAATGATAACTTCTTAGAACTTTATGGCTACTGGCCAAAGATGGAATTTATTGATACCAAAGCAGGTGGATTTACTTTTGAAGTATGGAATATTGGTGCTACTTTAAGGTTTGGTACATCAACTGGGTCTTCTCAAAATTCTGCATTTTATATAAAAGCTGGTGTTGCCGCTAATACTATATTTAATGGAAACGTTGGAATTGGAACAGCAACTCCATCAGAAAAACTTCATGTAAATGGAACAATATCAGCTTCAAATTTAGATATAGCAAATTCAGCTTCATTTAATTCTTTAACTATTGTAGATGATCTAACAGTAGGAGGAACTGTAACAGCTCAAGAATTTCACACAGAGCAAGTATCAAGTTCAATCATATTCTCATCTGGTTCAACGAAGTTCGGAGATACGAGTGATGACATTCATCAATTCTCAGGTAGCATAAGAATATCAGGATCAGGTGATCATTGGATATCAGATGGAAATGTTGGAATCGGAACTGTAAGTCCAACATCAGCTTTACATATAGTTGGTACAACTACAATTGGATCAAGTAATGTGATAAATGGTGTAGCATCGTGGGATTTACAAAGAGCTGGTGATAATAGAATAAGATTCCAATCAACAGTCACAACGATTGATGGCCCAAGTGGTGGTTCTATTATGAACTTTAGAGCTGGAGCTATTACAGTTGATGCAGGAGATGTTGGACTTGGAATAACCGCACCAACTGAAAAATTACACTTAGATGGTGCTGGAACATATAGTTTATTTATAGATAGAGCGGCAACCACTGTAAGAGCTAGTTTATCTTTTGGAGATGGTGGTACAAAACGTTGGTTTGTAGGTATGCCTGACAGTGATGAAGTAGGCGCTGGAACAGAGTTTTTCATTGGAACAAATGCAATTGGTACGACTCCAGCGATATGGATCGAAACTAACGGAAATGTTGGAGTTGGAACAACAGCTCCAGCTAAAACGCTAACAATAGCAGGAACTGTATCAGCATCAGCACAATCATATTTTCAATCTCATATTGAACAAACACAAGATTCAACATCGATATATAATAATTATCAATCAGGATTTGCAGGATCAGGTTGGAGAATTGATAGAGGAATAACAAACTCAGGACAATCATCAGCAGAATTTGATAATTTAACAGTTCGTGGAAAAATGAGTGTATATGAATTATTAATACATCAAATAAGAGCAACGAATGGTTCAGTATGGATTGCAAATGCTGGTAAAGTATCAGAGTCAGTAAATTATTCAGGTAGTAATTATTATTTAACATTTGATTCTGGTGAAGGATATGGACATGGATTTGCAACAAATGATTTAATATTATTTAAACGATGGGATAATGCATCTACATCAAGTTTATCATCAGGATTATTAGTAACAGGTGTTGAAGGAACAGGATCATTATCTGCATCATTACAATCTGGAACAGCTCCAGTATCTGGATATGAATATGTAAGAGTTGGTAATACAACCGACACAAGTAGACAAGGAGCGATATATCTAACAGCAGATGATAGTAATGCTCCATATGTAGATGTTATTGATGGTGTAGATTCATTAGCATATACTGGATCAAATAAAATAAAAACAAGAATGGGTAAACTATCTGGATTAACATCAGATTATTTTGGATCATTAAGTGGATATGGATTTTGGGCATCTGGTAGTGCATATCTTGAAGGATCAGTAAATGCACGAGAAGGTTATATTGGTGGATGGGTAATAAATGAAGATTATATAAAAAGTTCAGATGACACGTTTAGATTGCAACCTGGTGGTCCGTATGTAATTTCATCATCAAACTTTCAAGTAGATGTTGCTGGAAACATAACAGCATCAAATGCAAATCTTTCTGGAGAGATTACAGCTACATCAGGAACAATTGGTGGGTGGACAATCACAGAGACAGCATTAAACGCTCCAAATGACGCTCTAAGCTTAGTTCCAGCTGGTCCTTACATAATATCATCATCTAGGTTTAATGTGTCTACAGACGGCTATGTAACAGCAAGTACGTTAAGAATATTAGATGATGCAGGATCATTATCACTTGAAATAAAAGGTGATGTAGGAAGTGGTACTCAAATAATTAAATTGGGTGATTTAGAAACTAATAAAGAAGGTACAATTTTTCAAATTGATGATGATTCAATCGGTGCTCATTTTGTTGCGACAGCTCCTAGTGCTGTTAGAATTGGAGTTGGAACATCAACACCAACAGCATATATTCATGTATCAGCATCAACAAGTGCATATGTTGGTGGATTATTTCATGCTCAAACAAGTGATGGTGAATCTGCATTAGTTGTAAGTTCATCAAAATATGTTGGTATTGGTACAAATACTCCATTATCTAATTTACATATTCAAAATGCAAGCGTTACAGACGGTGTAATCACGATTGATGACCCAATTACAAGTGGAGTTAAACTTTCAAAAATTGCTGGTGTTGGTGGATTGTTGCAATTATATAATTCATCTAATGCATTAAAAACAAATATTGATTCAAATGGTGATTCATATTTTACTGGTGGTAATGTAGGAGTTGGAACAAAAGCACCAACAGAAATGTTATCAATTGGTGATGGTGTAATTGATTTTCAAAATGATTTAACAGCTACATATGCTGGTGGAACTAACCCAAGAATATTCAGAGACTCAGGTGGATATCTATTCTTACAACCGAAAACAGGTGTTGCTGTTCATGTGATAAATGATGCAGGTGAAGCGATTGCACATTTTGATGAAGCTACACGAAATGTATATATGGGATATGGTGGAAATAAAGTTGGAATTGGAAATATATTACCAACTGAAGTTTTAACTGTTGAAGGAAATATATCTCAATCTTATTCATCAACTGGTTCATTTGGTATGGGCTATTTTGATGGAAGGGTAGGAATTGGGATAACAGCACCAACATCATTATTGCATGTAAATGGAACTGGACATGTTGTAGGTGAATTTCTAAATGGTGGTGGACTTGATGTATATGGTGGAAATAGTCGAGTTAGAGATGATATAAAATTTGCATTTGGTACTGGTAGAGATTATACAATGGGATATGTCTCATCTAATGATACATTTCAAGTTGTTAATGGTAATACACTTGGTACTGATGTTGTAATAGCAGTATCACAAAGTTCTGTAGGAATTGGTACAACAACTCCTGGTTCTAAATTAGAAGTTTTCGAATCAGGCGTTATGGAGACATTGTTAAAATCTAATTCTGAAGTAACTTTAACACTTCATTCAGATGCTGATGGTAGTAGTGCAAATAATGATATTAAATTATTATTCAAAGAGGATGTGGCTGGAACAATCGTAGGTAGTGTTTTTTATGATCAAAGTGCTGATATCATGTCTTTGGGTTACGGTAATAATAGACATTTAAATATAAATTCATCAGGAAACGTAGGAATTGGAACAACAAGTCCATCAGAAAAATTACATATTGATGATGCAAGTGGTGGAATGATTAAACTTACACGAACAGCTGGAGCAACTTCAGGAGAATTAGGAGCATTACAATTTGGAAATGTTGATGTAGATAATTATCTTGCATCTATACGAAGTTTTCAAGATGGAGCTACTGATTCTGCCAGAATTGCATTTTATACAGAAGCAACAGGAACAACATTAACTGAGAAAATGCGTCTTACATCTGATGGCAAGTTAGGAATTGGTACAATAACACCATCAGAAAAACTTCATGTAAATGGTACAATATCTGCTTCAAATTTAGATATAGCAGGTTCAGCTTCATATGATTCAATATCAATAACAAACGATTTAACAGTTGGAGGAAGTGTAACAGCACAAGAATTCCATACAGAATTTGTATCAAGTTCAATAATATTCTCATCTGGATCAACAAAATTTGGTGACACATCAGATGATATTCATCAGTTTAGTGGATCATTACGAGTTACAGGATCAGGTGATCATTGGATTTCAAATGGAAATGTAGGAATTGGAACAACAAGTCCTGATCAGAAACTTACTGTTAAAGGAAATTTACGGATTGAAGATGATGATAGTACAGATACGGTTGCACTTATCGCAAATTCTGGTGATGATGGTTGGCTTACTTTATATCAAAATACCGCAGCAAAGATTCACTTTCATGCAGGTGATGGTGTAGATAGTTATATTATTAATGGTGGTAATTTTGGAATTGGAACAGATAGTCCTTCTGCTAAATTAAGCATAGTAGAATCCTCAGCTAATCTAATATTAGGTAACAATGGTTCAACAAATGTCTTCTCTGTGGAAAATAATGGGGATATAAATGCCCAAGGTATAAACTTCTGGAGAGGCACCTCAGCTAAGATAGAAGCTACCGGTGGAAAAGATATTGAAATAATACCTGCTATTAATATGGATATCCTATTGGAGACTACTGGTACAGGAAATGTAGGAATAAACACAACAACACCATCTGCTAAACTTCAAGTCAATGGGACAATATCAGCTTCAAATTTTGATATAGCTGGATCAGCCTCATTTACTGGTCATTTAACATCTTCAAATATTCAAGTGTTAGACGATGGATTAAGTAAAATATTTGAAACGATTGGTGACTTAGCAAATTCAAATGGTTACGTAAGATTTGGTGATATTGATGCAAGTGGTGAAGGTACAAAATTTGTATTAGATGATGCAAGTCAATTAGCATATTTAATTTCAAATACATCAAATAATCCATATCTAGGAATTGGCACAACAACACCAAATGCATATTTACATATTTCAGAATCAGTAAGTGGAATTAATCAAGCATTAATTCATGCTGAATCAAAAGATGGTACTGACGCTTTATATGTTTCTGCATCTGGAGATGTAGGAATTGGTACAACAAGTCCTAATAAGGAATTAGAAGTTAATGGTCAGGTTGGAGTAGGAGATACAACTGATGGGCTTGTATTATTAAGAACAGGAACAATAGGAGAAATATTAGGTGTTGATACTGGCGGGAATGGTTGGAATGATTTAGGGTTTAGAACACAAGCAGGAACTCAATTATATTTAAAGACAGATGGAAATGTAGGAATTGGAACGATATCACCAGATTATGAACTTGAAGTTCAAGGAATATCTACTCCAGAATTTGTTGTGCATGATACGACCAATTCCGTTAAAACAAGAGTATCCTCAACAGATACTTATGGAATTATTGGAACACTTTCAGATCACAATTTAAGAATACAAGCAAATGCTAGTACAAAACTATTTGTATCGTCATCTGGAAATACAGGAATAAATACAATATCTCCATCAGCATCATTAGATGTTGCTCAAGTAGAAGATGATGCAGGATTAATTGTAAGAGGATATGACGATCAAGCAACATCAACAATTGAACTTAAAAATACAGGTACATATAATAGATTAGTATCATCTAAAGAATTATATTTATTAGTTGGTAGTACCTCAGTAGGGTGGTTATCAACTACACAACTTGCTTTATATAATGACAAAGAATTAAGATTTGGTAATGCTGGTGGATATAATGCTACTTTACAATGGAGTTCAACACAAACAAGTCAATCATTATATATGGGACTTGACAGTGGTGGATCAAGAGCATTAGTCATTGCTGATAGAGATGATGATGGTTATAACTTTAATCCAGGCGTTAATGCAAATCCAACTGTATTTATTCATTCTGCAAATCAAAGTCAAACAGAATATTTATCATTATTTCATGATCAATCTGATGGCTATATAACAACAGGTGGTGGTGATTTAATATTATCAGCTTCAACTGGTAGAGTAGGAATTGGAACAAATTCACCATCATATGCATTAGAAGTAGTTGGTAAAATAGCCGCAACATCAAAATCATTCATAATAAATCATCCAACAAAACCAAACATGAAATTAGAACATGGTAGTTTAGAAGGACCAGAAAATGCAGTATACTTCAGAGGTACACTAAATGGTAAAGGTGAAATACAATTACCAGAGTATTGGAGTAAATT
>Ga0257119_1000084_pt1 | contig 108188 bp, 96 predicted proteins | sample SI112_200mmetaG_FD_190179 | JGI IMG/M metagenome (GOLD analysis project Ga0257119, IMG submission 190179) | Marine microbial communities from Saanich Inlet, British Columbia, Canada - SI112_200m | ecosystem: Environmental > Aquatic > Marine > Inlet | place: Canada: British Columbia | collected... | reverse complement strand
GAACTCATATCAATAAGCAGCATGACAATACTTTCACGTTCTTCCTTATAAAGTTTGACAAAGGGCTTGCCAAGCCTTGCTGAAACCTTCCAGTCCAGAGTTTTGACATCATCTCCGGGGGCATATTCCCTGACTTCTTCAAACTCGATACCAGAGCCCCTGAACACGGATTTATACTGGCCTGCCATAATATTGTTTACAGAACGGCTGGATTTAATATGAATTCGTTTTATTTTTTTAATAATATGCGCAGGAATCATTTAAAAAGCTCCCTTTAGGGCACCTCAACAGAGTCAAAAAGGGTCTGGATGATATCATCGGTTGAAATATCTTCCGCCTCTGCTTCAAAGCTTAAAATAATTCTGTGACGTAATACATCAGGGCCCACAAGCTTGATATCCTGGGGCGTGATATAGGCTCTGCCTGATAAAAATGCATTCACCCGGGCAGCTTTTGCAAGGAAAATACTGGCCCTTGGAGATGCTCCATATTCGATATATTCGGCCACATCCATTCCATAACTATCCGGCTTTCTTGTGGCAAATATCAGATCTACAATATACTCTTTTAGTTTTTCATCCACATAGATCTGATCAATCAATTGACCCATACCCGCGATTTGGCCACAATTGATTACCGGGCTTATGGCATCAGGTCTTTGAAAACTGTTCTTTTTAAGAATCTCAAGTTCCTGAGCCTTGTCTGGATAGTCAACCCGCACTTTAAGCATAAACCTATCCACCTGGGCTTCAGGCAAAGGATAGGTCCCTTCCTGTTCAATGGGATTCTGGGTGGCTAAAACAATAAAAGGGGCTGGTAATGAATATGTTTGATCCCCAATGGTCACCTGTTTTTCCTCCATGGCTTCAAGCAGCGCTGACTGCACCTTTGAAGGTGCCCTGTTAATCTCATCAGCCAGGATTATATTATTAAACAAGGGTCCTTTTCTTGTTACAAAATCAGATGTTTTGGGCCGGTAGATTTCAGTTCCGGTTAAATCCGCCGGAAGAAGATCCGGGGTAAACTGAATACGCTTGAACTGAGCCTGCACAGCAGAAGCAAGTGCTTTTACCGCACTTGTTTTTGCCAATCCCGGAACCCCTTCAATAAGGATATGCCCTCCTGTTAAAAGCCCTGTTAAAAGACTGTCCACCAGTTTTTCCTGACCCACAAGTTCCTTTGCGATCTCATTTCGGATACTGCTGATTAAAAGATGATTTTTCTCTATTGATTCTTGGATCTGTTCCATATTCTTTTATGCCCTTATCCTATAAATTTTACCCATGACAAAAATATAATTTTTGATAAATATAATATTTCAAAATAAAGTGTCAAGACATGAAACAAGCAAGGCAGGGCAATCGCATGTAGTTTCCTTATGATTCGTCCATACCCGTTCAGACCAGTTTACCTTTCCATCGCCGACTGGAACTAATTGACAGGCCCCAAAATGCTCATCCAAGGTAATCTGGTCTGAACTAGCTGCTTTGCCAATAATTACAATCCTTGTTGAGGATAGTAACCAAATATTATTTACATGCGTTGGACCTGCAAGCAAGGAGTTAAACCTTAATTGCTATTTATTTATAAGCTGATCAGCATAAAGAGAGGAAGTGATTTTGATTACTTTTATAATGTGATCTCTAACGGCTTTTTTATCTTTTAACGAATAATTGCGGAAGGTCATCAAAATACCGGTTATCGATGCAATAAATGAGTGGGAATACAACCGGGCATTCTGATTCTTTACGTCATGCCTTTTCAGAAGCTGCTCAAAAAGATCGAAAAAAATCTTGGTCACGGAATCGAATTTGCCCATAACCGGATTTGCAAGGTTATTTTTCAACATCAGATAGGTCATCATCTGAAATGTTGATTCATTGTCTATCAGATGGTTGGCGAATTTGATGCCAAACTCTTCAATACTTGCCGGAATATCCTTTTGAACCAATGTTTTAAACTCTATGCTTGCAAAAGAAATATCCTGAATAAAAGCTTCATGGAATAATTCTTCCTGGCTTGGAAAATATCTGTAAATGGTTGCAGGAGAAATGCCTGCCTCTTCGGCGACTTCCCTCATGCCCACCTCAAAGAAAGGCTTTTTGGCAAAAAGTGCTAAAGCAGATTCAATGACGATTTGTTTTCTTGCTTGTTTTTCTTTTTCCTTTAACTCTGCAAATCTTGATTCACCCACTAATATCCTACCTTTTCCAAGTATTTATGATTGATTGAATAATCTTTTTGACTTATCATTTGTTCAGCCATCTGACAAGGAAAAAACTTTTCTATACAGGGTAATCGCATGTAATTTTTTTGTGATTACTCCATACCCGTTCAGATCGGTTTACCTTTCCTTCGCTGGATGGGACATGTTGACAGGCTCTATGTCGGGCTACACTTGTGGCGGAAAAACTGTCACAGATATTGACGCTTCTTCTCAAAATTGATACAAATAAATTTGTAATTGTTCAGCCCGTTAAAAAAAGTTATCCCCAAAGCCCTGTCTGATGGATATTTGCAGGAGGTTAAGCGAATAGCCTCGAAACAAATATCCATCAGACAGGGCGGGTTCAAGCGTAAGAGCTGAATAATTACATAAATTTTAACTTTTTATTTGAAAATATTTTGCCATGGAAACCATCATAAATAGAGATATGTTTGATTTTGAAATCGGGTACTTAACAAAAAGCCCGTGCATGACTTGTGAAAACAAACCTTTGCTTCCCCGTTGTCATAAAGATTGCCTGATCCTGGACAAAATCCAGACAATGCTTGCAAGGGGCATCTCATCACAGTCATCTTTAATCGAGAATTAACACCTTTTGAGCACCTTTTCATTTCCAGAAGAATCCAATAGCCTTGTAAAAAAATATTTATCCCAAAAAATTTGTAAAACCCTTGAACAAAAAAAAACTGATTCAGGATTTACACTTGCAAAAGCTGTCAATTCCGGTTTGAAAAATCCTGATAGCAAAATTGGTATTTATGCAGGTGATGAACAGTCATATAAGACATTTTCGCTAATTTTTGATCCAGTTATTTCACAATACCATGGAGAAAAAGATCTGAACCACAAATCAGATATAAATGAACTTAAGCTTTCCGCCATTGATCCTGAAAAAAAATATATTCAGTCCACAAGGATAAGGGTTGCCAGAAACCTTAAAGGCTTCAACTTCACCTGCAACATGGACTTATCCCAACGTCATGATCTTGAAATAAAAATCATCAGGGCATTAAACTGTCTGCAAAAAACTTTTAAGGGAAAATATTTTTCTTTGGAGCATGATGATAAAAAAGAATTAAAACAGCTTGAAAACGAAAACATATTGTTTCACAAAGGTGACCGTTTCCAGGATGCCGCAGGAATCAATTCTGATTTTCCCAAGTGTAGAGGAGTATATCATTCTTTTGACAAAAAATTAATGGTCTGGGTAAATGAAGAAGATCATTTAAGAATAATCAGCCTTGAAAAAACGTCAGAATTTTCAAGTGTTTATAGCCGTCTTTGCCGCGCCGTCTCAGAGTTAAACAAAAATCTTGATTTTGCATGGAACAAAGCCTATGGGCATCTGAGTTGCTGCCCTACAAACATTGGTACATCCATGAGGGCCTCCGTCCATGTTCAACTTGAAAAACTTGAAAGAAAAAAAGAACTCCTTTTTAAACTCATCAAGGACTATAACCTTCAGATCCGGGGAACCAAGGGTGAAAAAACAAAGATCGAAAATGCTGTATTTGACGTCAGTAACCGCCAAAGACTTGGAATTTCAGAATCCGGGATCATTAAAAATCTTCATGCCGGCCTTATGGCCATTATCAAGGCTGAAAAAGCCCTTTAAGCATCTCTTATCATAATTTTACCCTGGCACAAAAAATGCACTTCTAGGGTTCAGGCTGTAACGCGTTTTAAGAGGTGACGTCATGAAAAAGATAAAAACAATCTATTGGATAATTGTATTGTCAGTTATTACAGGCATTTTTATTCAGATAATGCCTGCTTCAGATTTAAACCAGGGGAAACTTATCATGGATAATAAAAACTTTGAGACTGCTGTTTTTGCCGGCGGTTGTTTCTGGTGTGTAGAGGCAGCTTTTGAAGGGCACAAAGGTGTTATTGATGTTGTTTCCGGATACACGGGAGGCCATGTTAGTGACCCCGGCTATGAACAGGTCACATCCGGTACAACCGGTCATTTTGAGGCCGTAAAAATAAATTTTAACCCGGATATCATCACTTACAAAGAACTTTTGAAAATTTTTTTCCAGCAGATTGACCCCACGGATTTCTCCGGGTCTTTTGTTGACAGGGGAAGCCAGTACAGTTCTGCAATTTTCTATCAGAATGATACCCAGAAAAAAGAGGCCTTAAAAACAATTGATAAAATAAACCAGTCAAAACTTTTTAACACTCCCGTGGCAACACAGGTTCTTAAATTTAAAACATTTTATGATGCAGAAGTGTATCATCAGGATTATCATAAAAAAAATCCCATTCGCTACAAATATTATCGGGCAGGCTCGGGAAGGGATCGTTTTATTGAAAAAGCATGGAAAAATAAAGAATATATATTTGATTCAGATATGAATTTAGAAAAGAGTGCTGCCGTTAAGCTGACTCCGCTTCAATATAAAGTAACCCGTGAAAATGGCACTGAACCCCCTTTTGATAATGAGTACTGGGATAATAAAAAACAAGGCATATACGTAGATATCATTTCCAATGAGCCCTTGTTTTCGTCACAGGACAAATTTGATTCAGGTACGGGATGGCCAAGTTTTGACAAACCCATCAACAAAGAATCTATAAAGAAAATAGAGGATAACTATCTGTTTATGAAAAGAGTTGAGGTTCGAGGTAAAACATCGGATTCGCATCTGGGTCATGTGTTTGATGATGGTCCTGATCCTACAGGATTAAGGTATTGCATCAATTCGGCATCCCTAAGGTTCATTCCAAAAGAGAACCTTGAACAAGAAGGGTTTAAAAATCTTTTATCCTTATTTGACTGATTGATAATCATAATTGATTCATTACATTTGTATAAAAGTCGCAGGCATCAATTATCTGGCTTATCCCGCAATTTTCATTGATCATATGGGCTAATTTATATTCGCCCGGACCAAATCCAATAGTGGGTATACCCATTGCTACACTTGCAACGGCATTTGTACTGAAATCCCAATAGTCCAGGTCCGGGTCAGACCCGAACGAATCATTAAAGGCTGCAAAACAGGTTTTTGTAAATTTATGGTCAAGATCAATCTGCCAGGGCAAATGAAACGGGTGATATTTTATTTTTTTTCCTGTCCAGCTTGTCCGGTTAAGGACGCCAATCTCCCATGATGCATTTTTCCCTTTAATGATGGAATTCATTTCCTTTTCTATCAAATCCTGTGACTCACCCGGCACTAATCGCCTGTCCAGGTATATTTCACATTCAAAGGGCACAGCATTGAGAGATTCGCTTACACTTGAAATTTTTGAAGCCACCAAGGTTCCGTTTGCCGGTTTGGCCTTTAAAAGTGCATCACTTGTTTTTTCAATCCGCTGAATAATGTCTGCCATTTCATATATGGCATTCAATCCTTTTTCAGGAGCAGATCCATGGGCTGATATGCCCTTTGTTTTTATTGCAATCTGGGCTTTGCCATTATGGCCTGTAACCAGTTTGTTGGCAGATGGCTCACAAATGATCATGTAGTCAGGTTTAATACAGCATTCCTTAAACAGATGTTTCAGGTTCTCTCCATCACAGTCTTCCTCCATCACCGTACATGATACATATATGGTTTTATCTGTGTGAAATCCCAGCCTTTTAGCAACTGCCCCGGCATATATGGAAGCTGCTGCCGATGATTTCATATCCACGGATCCTCGCCCATGCAGCCTGCCTTTTTCAATTATACCGGCAAAAGGGTCATGGGTCCATTTTGAAGCATCATTCACCGCCACTGTATCTATGTGGGAGTCTAACATGAGAACTTTTCCGCCATTACCGATTCTACCCACAAGATTGCCCATTGAATCCAGGATGACCTCATCATAATCCAATTGTTTCATTTTTTTTTCTATAAGATGGATGATCTCTTTCTCATCTCCGGAATAACTTTTTGTTCTCACAAGATCCTGTGCAAATTCAATCAGGTCTGACTGTAATTCTTTAATTGTTGATTTTATATTGATCATATTGATTCCTCAGATTTTTATTTATAAAAATTAAATCTCAAATACTAAATACCAGGATAAAATGCAAAAGATTTGAAATGAAAAAGCATAGGCTCTGGCGTGGAATTATTTGAAACTTGTTAGGATTTGGCACGGGTATGTGGTTGTGGTTTTGCAGGCTAAAATTACAAAAAACACTTGTCACAAATACCTGCGCCCATAAATAAGAGCATGGATAAATTTATGGCTGCAAAGGCAATAGAAATGGTTTGAGCTTTTTGATTCAGCATAATTGTTGAAATAAAAAAAATGATCACCACAGCATTCAGTCCGGAAACGCTTGACAGCACAGGGTTTTTTATAGACCCATTCATTAAAAATAATAATATGGCAAGGCTGTAGAGGCTTGTCCAGATCAGGATCTGTAATTTAATCTCATTTTTGGAAAAAAAAGTTGTAAAACAGGGAAATCTTTTCAAAGAATCAGTTGCAGTTTGAGCCTGTCTTGTTTTTAGCAGGATAATAAAAAAATGAGGAATCTGCCACAGGCCAAAAATAGTCATGAGGATAAAGATATGGGAATCCGGCATGGATTTTCCTGCGGCTGTCCACCCGATCAGCGGGGGCAGCATACCTGTAAGACTCCCGGGAATAATGGCCAGTAAAGATTTCTTTTTCAAAGGTGTATAAAGACCATTGTAGCAAAAAACAGCTACAGCACCCCAGACAAAGGGATAAAACCCCGTTGCAAACAGCAAGCCTGAAAGCCCGAAACCTATCATTATCAAAGAGATAACCTTTGCATGAAACACGGGTACTCTTTTTTGAGGCAGACTTCTTTTGCATGTTCTTTGGAAAAACCTGTCATACTCTCTGTCCTGGACATTGTTCAGGACAGCAGACCCAAAGGCCAGAACCATCACGAAAAACCCCAATACAAGAGATGTGGAAGAAAAACTCTTGCCTGCCATAACATGACCCAGAATTGCGGAAAGACTTATATAAATGCACAAGTGTACTTTAAACATTGAGAGGTAATCTTTTAAAATATAAGAAAACCCTGGAGCCTTGGCATGTGAAAAACTTATTTTATTACCATTCATCTTCTTTGTTTACCCATTCTTCATATTCTTCCTGGGAGACCACCCTTACAACCCCTGTCATACTCGCATGATCAGTGCCGCAAAACTCTGTACACTGGAAAAAGTACTCGCCTTTTTTCTCCGGCAAAAACCAGGCGTAGGTATCAAGCCCTTTCACTGCATCCACCTTTACCCTGAATGCAGGAATAAACAGGCTGTGAATCACGTCTTCCGATGTAATATTCAGCTTAACCGGCGTATTTACAGGTACCACAATTTCATTTTCAGTCTCTTTTTCATTGGGATAATAAAAAAGCCATGAAAAGGACTGGCCTATCACCTCTATTTCAAGGGCGCCTTCAGGAACATTTCTAAGGCCCGTATAAGATTTCCATCCAGATGCAAACATTAAAAGAGCAATAATCGTGGGAATTACAATCCATACTATTTCAAGAAAAAAATTCCCCCTTATATCTGAAGGGGTTGGATTTTTACTTCTCCTGTACCGGATAACAAACCATATCATCACAATTGTAATGGCAAACAGGAAAACAAAAGAAAAACCCACAATAAAATAAAAAGACCTGTCAACCAGAGTGACTGGATTTACTATATCATTCATTTTTTACCTCATCTGAATCCAACATCCCAGAATGTAAAACTGATCATGATGCCAAGAAAAAAAACAGTTCCCAAAAATGAAAGAACAAGAACTCTTCCTTCATACTTCATGTGCATGAAAAAAAATAAAATAAAAGACCCTTTTATGGATGCAATGAAAAGAGCAATCCAGACATTCATCTTTCCAAGATCAATATAGGAAGCAATCACGGTAATACCGGTTAAGGCCAGTAATGTTAGAAGAACATTAATCAGTATTTTATATTCAAAAAAATGCTGTGTGTTTAAACTTTTCATCAAATATCTCCTGAACAATGGCTTAAATAACCAGATAAAATAAAGGGAAAATAAATATCCAGATCAAATCCACCAGATGCCAGTAAAGACCCGAATTTTCAAGCAGGGCAAACCTTTCATGGTTTGTTCTGTTTCTTTGGACATACACAAGGCTGATAAATAGAAGGGTCATCCCGAGAATTATGTGAATGCCGTGCAGTCCTGTAATTACAAAATAAAGCCCGAAAAATATATTCTGCCCAGGCGGCCCGTCCAAAAGCTTTTCCGAATTGGGAAAGATTCCAAGATCAATCTTGTGGCTCCATTCAAAAAATTTATTGACCAGAAAAACAAGGCCGCATAAAAGTGCTGCGACTATTCCTGCCATTGCCCTTTTCTTTTCTTTTTTCTGAATAGCGGTAATGGATGCTGCAACACTGAAACTTGAAATCAAAAGAATAATGGTATTAGCAACACCAAACAGCCGGTTCAATTCTTTGCCGCCTTCAATAAAATCGCTTGTGTACCTTGCAAAATATACGGCATAAAGAACAAAAAGTCCGCCGAAAAGAATGATCTCAGTATACAGGAAGAGCCACATACCAAGCTTTTTACCGGACTCATCCGAAGGGGAAGACATCTATTCTCCTTTTGTGTTTTTGGCGTATTTTTTTACAACCCCGGTAAAATCATAGGGGTAATCCAGCACTACAGGTTCTTTCACAAAATTATGCAGCGGAGGCGGTGAGGGTGTCTGCCATTCGAGTGTGGTCCCGCCCCAGGGATCGGATGATGCATCCATTGGTTTTCTCAAGGTCAACAAAAGGTTGATCACCAGCAAAAATATCCCGATAATCATGAATGCCGCTCCAAATCCTGCAAAAAAATTACCCTTGGCATATTGGGGAAGATAATCAAAATACCGTCTTGGCATCCCCTGGAGCCCCAGAATAAACATGGGAACATAATGAAACATGAATCCGCCAGTTAAAAGAATGGCACCGATGTAGGCCTTTTTAAAATCGTACATCCGCCCGAACATTTTGGGCCACCAATAATACAGGGCGGCAAAGAAAGCAAATCCGGTTCCCCCAAACATGGTGAAATGAAAATGGGCCACCACAAAATGGGTATCATGAACATAAATATCTGTTCCGGCTGCACCAAGTACAAGTCCTGTTAATCCCCCCACTGAAAAAAGATAGATAAAACACAGGGATAAAAACAGAGGCGGTGCCATTTGTATCGAGCCTTTATACAGGGTGGCTACCCATGAAAAAACTTTAATGGCAGAGGGAATCGCAACCACAAAGGTAAGCAGGGAAAATACAAAAACGGCTGTATCACTCATTCCGCTTGTATACATATGGTGGGCCCAGACAAGGGAACCTGCAACGGCAATAGCCATTGAAGAGGCCACAATAGCCTTATATCCGAATATGGATTTTCTTGAAAATACGGGGATGATTTCCGATATAACACCCATACCTGGAAGAATCATAATATAGACTGCGGGGTGGGAATACATCCAGAACAGATGCTGGTATAAAATCGGGTCCCCGCCCTTTGCAGGATCAAACAGGCCCACCCCGATATACCGCTCAATCATGACTAACAATAAGGTTATTGAGACAACGGGTGTGGCAAGAAGCTGGACCCATGAAGTTGCATACAGACTCCATGTAAACAAAGGGATCTGCATCCAGCCCATATTTTTTTTTCTCATGCGGTGAATGGTGGTAATAAAATTCAGACCCGTTAGCATGGAAGCCATTCCCAGGACAAAGGCTGCAAAGACAGCCGTGGAAACATTTGTATTGGTTGAAATGGAAAAAGGAACATAAAAGGTCCAGCCTGTATCAGGAAAGCCATCGGAAAAAAGAGATATAACAGCAATGATACCGCCTGCCATATATAGATACCATGATAAAAGATTCAGCTTGGGGAAAAAGACATCATCGGTTCCGATCTGAATCGGCAAAAAGAAATTGCCAAATACTGCAGGCAGTGCCGGGATGATAAAAAGAAAAATCATGATCACACCGTGAAGGGTAAATAGTGAATTGTACACTTCAGGGCTGATAAATGTTTCACCGGGGAACATGAGTTCAAGCCGGATAAAACCACCTAAAAGGACTGCTAAAAGGAACCAGAAAAGGATGGAATAAAGATACATCAATCCAATCCGCTTGTGGTCCGTGGTCAAAAGCCAGGACCATATTCCTTTTAATCTGCTAGAAGAAGGGGTTACAAAAAACGAGTTTACAACTTCCATACGCGCCTCATAAAAGTTTAATAATTTGTAATTATTCAGCTCTTACGCTTGAGCCTGCCCTGTCTGATGGATATTTGTTTCGATGCTAAACGCTTAACCTTTTGCAAATATCCATCAGACAGGACTTTGGGGATAATTTTTTTAACGGGCTGAACAATTACAATAATTTTTAATATCGGCAGTTTGAGCAATTATTATGTATCATGAGACAATTTTGTCTTTTATCTCTTGTCTCTTTTTGACGGATACAGCAAAAAAATAATAAATCCCAAAAGTAAGATCAGGATGGCCGTCCCTGTTATCCTGAACAATTTAAATACATAGGTTTTATTTTTTGGATCATAATCAAAACAAAATGACAGAACCCCCCTTTTTATTGAGATACCGGGGGTTCCCTTGTCTGCTTCGCTTAAAGCCATCCCAAGGTCAAAAGGAAGAAACTTGGGCCCATACAGGTAGCGGATAATTTTTCCGTCCTTTGCAAGCACCATAAGAACGTTTGGATGAACATAGAGATGGGGTTCTTTTTTGATGAAATAATAGCCCAGGGAATCGGTCAGTTTCAGTATATTTTCCCTGTCTCCTGTCAGGTAAAACCAGTTGTCCAGAACAAAATTACGCTTTATCATGTTGGTATAATTTCTTTTGGCTGTATTTGCATGGGAAGGGCCTTCATCATCGGAAAAACTTATTGTAACCACGTTAAAGTCTTTACCCGGGACCTGATCCACAAGGTTCAATGCATAGGCAAGATCTGCCTGGAGAAAAGTGCAGACTGTGTTACACATAAAATAGACCGGCAAAACTACAACCGGCTTATCAAAAATAGTTTCAAGCTTTATTTGCTTACCATTAATATCTTTAAAATAAGTATCAAGAGCTGCAAGGTTTCCCAGCTGCTCTTCAACTTTAACCTTCTGGGCTAAAAGCGGGCTATCATTTTCTACAGCCATGACCACCTTAGAGTGGTCATGGCCTATCTGATCTGAGGTTTGATCTCCTTTGGCAAACACTTCCTGCAAAAAGACAAGGCTTAACCCAAAAAAAACTATAAAAACTGCTGATACAAATTTTGATCCCGTCATTTTATCTTTTTATTTTCACCCGTTGTATAATTGATTTCATAGACTGTCCTGTACGGGTGGCGGGATTTGAAAGAATCTTTCCCGGCCCCATAGGCAAACATAACAAGGCTTGTTCCCTCAGGTTTGATGGGTTTGTCATATTTATCACCCGTATCCAGCGGCAATGTAAAAGAAATGGTTGTTACACCGTCTTTTTCAGAACCAGAAGGGTTTATGACATTATTTTTGCCCCCAAGTTTCTCATCATTGTCATGCCCTCTTTTCCTGTTGCCATAATGATCCTCAACCTTGAAATTGCCTTTTTTAACTGCGCCGATGATTATATTGGCACCTGACATGGCTTTTTCAGGATCAAAACCTATACCTACCCAGCCCGTGGTTTTTGCAGACAATTGAACATGGATCAAATCCCCTTCAATGGTCCATGAGAACTGCATATTTTTTATTTCAAGTTTATGCTGGTATTCCATTGCCGACAAAGGCAGTGTGAATAACACGAGCATGATTAAAACCAGTATCGATATAGAGTAAATTTTTTTCATAATGTTTTCTCCTTCTTATCCATATTGAAGTTCACCCCCGGAAAATCCCAGCCCGATGGCAACGAGAACTATTAAAATATAGAAAAATGTCTTTTTATCAAATCTGGTATTTTCAGGATCATCTGTAAAAGCAATTGCTGCCAAAAGTATTGTCAAGACGGCGGCAAGGACTATTTTAAGTATGATCAAAAATTCCCACTCCCCTCCAAAGGTATGCTGCCAGTCCAGGTAGCCTGCAAAAGCCGTTGGAAATACCCCTAAAAGCCCCAGAATAATACAATGGTATCCGGTTTTTGCCAGGAATTTAAGTCTTGGCAAAAAAGATGCCATCCTGAACACAACCGCCCCCATTACCATCCCCATGGGGATATGGGTCAATGCAGGATGCAGGGGGTGGGTGAATCCGATTTTGTTAAGAAACTCAAAAATAATCTCTGTCATGTGTTATCACCTTTGATTTAATTTAACTTTCTATTTATAATGAACAAGCAAATCCTGTGCCCTGATTTTCATTTATCTGCACCTTTGCTTTTATCTTCGACAAATTAGATCCTTTTATTTTAATACTTGAATTATAAAAATAGTATGAAATAATCGTATAAAAGTTTTAAGGTTTTTACAAGCATATTAAAGCACCTTAATACTCAATAAACAACCATTTAAATGGCTTTATCATTTGATTTTATAAATGAAAACAAAACTTATTGATAAATTACAATTAACCGGAAAAGGAGTTATCAGCATAATCGGTGCAGGCGGCAAAACAAGTCTCATGTTCCAATTGGCTAAAGAACTTGAAAATTCAGGCAAATCAGTTTTAACCACAACCACAACTAAAATTTTCATGCCCACGCTTAAGCAGTCGCCTTTGACCATTATTGAAAACTCTATTGATGAACTTGTTAAAAAATCAAAAGGTCTTCTCAAGAGTTCATTTCAATTTTCTGCAGGCCAAAAATATAATCCCATAACGGAAAAACTGGAAGGATTTACCCCGGACTGTATTGATAAATTGTGGCAAACTTCTCTTTTTGACTGGATAATTGTAGAGGCTGACGGGGCAAGGCAAAAACCGATTAAAGCAACTGGTTCTCACGAGCCCGCCATCCCGAAAGTCACCACCCATCTGATTCTTGTAGCAGGGCTTGATGCCCTTGATAAACCACTTGATGAAACTTTTGTCCACAGGGCTGAAATTTTTTCAAGGAATACAGGATTACCCAGAGGGGAAACCCTGGATGAACTGTCAATAGCAAAATGTATTGCCTTTGAAATTAAAAAAGCCGGCCATTTGGCTCATAGCCTGTCAAATTCTGTTCTACTAAACAAAGCTGACAGCCCTGACCAGATAAAATCCGGTGAAAAAATTGCAAAGCTTCTGCAAACAAACAAAACTATTCACCGGATTATTACAGCATCACTTATTGATAAATTTCCCGTTAAAAATAGTTTAACACCTAAATAGTGCCTGACCTTGCATCAGGACAAACCAAAAAGAAAGACTTTATTTTATGAATTTTTCCAGCAAAAAAATTGCCGGTGTCATTCTTGCCGCCGGATCAGCATCACGAATGGGGAAAACAAAACAATTGCTGCCCTTTGGGAAAACCACCCTTTTGGGTCAGGTAATTTTAAATGCAAGGGAATCAGCCCTGGATGAAATTATTGTTGTTCTGGGCCATAATGCCCATAAAATAACTCAAACCTTAGATCTTCGCCATATAAAAATCATTAGAAATAAAGAGTACTCAAAGGGACAAAGTACCTCCCTTATCAAGGGCCTTGAAAATGTCTCAGCCCAATGTGATGCAGCGATGTTTCTTTTAGGTGACCAGCCCCTTGTCAATGCCGCTATTATCAACCACTTGATTATAGACTTTGAAAGGGCTCGTAAATCTATTATAATTCCTTATTTCAATGACAAACGGGGCAACCCGGTCATCATTGCCAGACCATTGTTCCACCGACTGGAATCTTTGTCCGCAGATACCGGGGCAAGGGTTATTTTTGATGAATTTAAAAAATCCATATTAAAAGTACAGATTCCTGATAAAGCAATTCTGGTTGATGTGGACACAATGGACGATTATGAAAAATTATTCAAAAATTGAAATATCTTTGTAATTGTTCAGCCCGTTAAAAAAAATTATCCCCAAAGCCCTGTCTGATGGATATTTGCAGGAGGTTAAGCAAATAGCCTCGAAACAAATATCCATCAGACAGGGCGGGTTCAAGCGCAAGAGCTGAATAATTACATATCTTTTATATTAAGGACTGCTAATGATTGCGATCCTGACTTCCCTGGAATTTAATGCTTGACTTGGACTGTTTATTCTCATAAAAAAAACTGTGGCAGCGATAAACCTGTTTAGTTTGTAGGTAATGCATATTCTTTGAATATGTTTTAATATTTCCAATGAGTTTTAACCCCATAACTCTAACCACAAACAAGGAGGGCCTATGAGAACCAAAAAGTATGTATTAACAGAACAAGAAATGCCGCGACAATGGTACAACATCATGGCAGACCTGCCCAATGGAATGGAACCACCCCTTCATCCAGGTACGGGGCAGCCCTGTGGCCCTGAAGATCTGGCACCTATTTTCCCCATGAATCTGATCGAGCAGGAAGTTTCTACCCAGAGATGGATTGACATTCCTGAAGAAATCCTGGACAAATATGCGATCTGGCGTCCTTCTCCTCTATACCGGGCTTACAATCTTGAAAAAGCCCTTGATACCCCTGCAAAAATCTATTTTAAAAATGAGGGTGTAAGCCCTGCCGGAAGTCACAAACCCAATACTGCCATTGCCCAGGCCTATTATAATAAGATGGCAGGCACAAAAAAGATTACAACGGAAACAGGGGCCGGCCAGTGGGGCAGCGCCTTATCCATGTGCTGCTCATTCTTTGGCATTGAGTGCAAGGTATTCATGGTAAAAATTTCTTACAACCAGAAACCTTACCGCCGCCTGATGATGGAAACCTGGGGTGCCAATTGTACGGCAAGCCCAAGCAGTGAAACAGCAGCCGGCAGATCCATACTGGAAAAAACGCCTGATTCTCCGGGCAGTCTTGGCATGGCTATCAGTGAAGCCGTTGAAGCGGCTGTGGGTGATGACAACACCAAATATGCCCTGGGCAGCGTGCTCAACCATGTTATGATCCATCAAAGTATCATCGGCCTTGAAGCCAAAAAACAGATGGAAATGACAGGAGACTATCCCGATGTAATCATAGGCAGTGCCGGAGGCGGAAGTAATTTTGCAGGCCTTGCAGCCCCCTTTGCCCATGATAAAATTAATGGGAAGGATATTGATATTATTGCTGTGGAACCCAGTTCTTGTCCAACCCTGACAAGGGGTCCCTTTGCCTATGATTTCGGGGATACAGTCCAGATGACTCCATTGCTGCCCATGCATACCCTGGGTCATAATTTTGTGCCTGCACCCATCCATGCAGGGGGACTCAGATACCATGGTATGGCACCCATTGTCAGCCAGCTTGTGCTGGACGGTATTGTCCGGGCAGAATCTGTCCAGCAGATGGAAACATTTAAAGCAGGTTTCACCTTTGCCAGGTCGGAAGGATTTATCAGTGCCCCTGAATGCAATCATGCCGTTGCCATTGCCATAAGGGAGGCCCTGAAAGCCAAAGAAGAAGGAAAGGAAAAAACCATCCTGTTTAATTGGAGCGGCCACGGGCTTGTGGATCTTGCTGCATATGAATCTTATCTTCGGGGAAATCTATCTGATCATGACCTGCCCCAGGAACAGATTGACAATGCATTAAAGGATATTGCACCCTTACCCAAACCCAGACAGGCAACATAAAACAATTATCAAAGGTCTGCAATAGTCCTTGAAAAGACTGTTGCAGACCGATTTAAAAACCAGGATTCAAATGACAACTCAAAATACGGATTCACTTTCTGCAAACCCGCCAAAAGAAGAGTTTTGTATCAGATGTCCAAGACTCGGCCACCAGATCAATTTTTCCTATTGCAGCTCGGAAAACAGCGGGCTTCCCTGTTTTAAAACCCTTGACTGCTGGTACAGCTATTTTGATGTCCATGCCCATCTTAAGGACAAATTGACCAAAGAAGAATTTCAAAAAGCCTTTCTTGAAAAAGGCAAACCAAAGGTATTATCTTTATTTGACTTGATTGAACAGGCCAAAAAAAGAAAAGGTAAGCAGATTTGATCTATTTAAACCAGGTAACCATCCATTTGGAAAAGTTTCCTGTTTTAAATCGTTATCCCTTTAATCTGAAAATATTCCAAAATACAAAAAAAATTGGATTCAACAATCCGATTACATTGTTTATCGGTGAAAACGGTACGGGCAAATCAACTTTACTCAAAGCCATAGCATATAGATGCGGTATTCACATCTGGCAAAGCGAGTTCAATTTAAGGTGTGAACAAAATCCCTATGAAGAAGACCTGTACAAAACCATTTCCACTCAATGGGAAAATGGTCCAGTACCAGGTTCATTTTTCGGGTCCCAGATATTTTCCCATTTCGCAAAAAATCTTGAGGAATGGGCCCTTAATGATTCCAAAATGCTCCAATATTTTGGAGGAAAATCCCTGATTACCCAATCCCATGGTCAATCGCTCATGTCCTATTTCCAGTCAAGATATAATATCAAAGGGTTGTACTTTTTAGATGAGCCGGAAACAGCTTTATCTCCATCTTCTTTAATCGAACTTTTAAATCTTTTGATCAAAATCAGCTGGCAGGGCCATGCCCAGTTTATTATTGCCACTCATTCTCCTTTTTTGATGGCCTGCCCGGATGCCCTGATTTACAGCTTTGACACCCCGGTTATTGAACCCATTCTATATGAAGATACACAATATTATAAAATTTATAAAAATTTTATGGCCCATCCTGAAAAATTCATAAAACAAAGCCAAGTTTAATAGAGCTTAGATGAATCACCTTTCTGATAAAACTTTGACTACTGTGAGCGTACCGGATAATTTTCACCAGATTTTTCTCACTGCTCAAAATTATGTAAGAAACTATTTTTCCACAAGTCAACGTGATCCTGAAAAAGGGTCTATAAAATTTTCAGGGGAAAGATACATTCTTGTCAGAGCCGCATCCATGTCAATAGAATTTTTTGATATGATGGCGCTCCTTTACAAGGACCGAGGTGAGAAAGAAGCAAGGGCCCTTTCATTTAATTTCCTTTTTGATATTGCCCATTCAATAGGCAAAGCTGATGCAAGAAGTTTTTTCTCAAAAATGAAATTAACAGACCCCATTGAAAAACTTTCAGCCGGGCCCATCCATTTTGCCTATACGGGATGGGCATCGGTTAAAATACATCCCTTGTCCAAACCAACTGCTGATAAAAATTATTATCTGATTTATGATCATCCTTATTCATTTGAAGCCCAGGCATGGATGGACAAAGGACAAAAAGCCGAATTTCCGGTCTGCGTTATGAATGCCGGATATTCATCCGGCTGGTGCGAAGAAAGTTTTGGGATTTCCCTTGTAACTGCTGAAGTAGAATGCCGGGCCAAAGGGGACAGACACTGCCGGTTTATCATGGCCCATCCTTCCAGGATCAAAGCTTATATAAGAGAATACAGCAAAAAAGCCTATATTAAATACGAACATTACAAAAAAATTAATATCCCTGAATTTTTTGGACGCAAACGGCTTCAGGACGAAATAAGAAATTATAAGATCCATCTTGAACAGCTTGTCAAAGAGAGGACTGACAAACTTAAAAAAACCAATCTAAGACTTGAGGAAGCCAATATTGCCTTGAGGGTGATTTTAAAACAGATGGAACAAAAAGAAAAAATTAACAAGGAAAATTTTTTAATCAATATAAAGCAATCCATCCGGCCATTTCTTGACCGGCTTGAAGAATCCGGTCTAAACAAAGGGCAGCAGATCTTATTAGACAGGATACAAATAAATATTGATCAGATCACATCACCTTTGATCGGAAAATTGTCCTCCAAATACTTGAACCTTACCCCAATGGAAATCAAAGTGGCTAACCTTGTTAAGGACGGGGCGGTAAACAAGGAGATCGCACAAATTTTGAATGTATCCTTAAATACCATCACCTCACACCGCTATAAAATACGGACAAAGCTTAACTTAAAGAATAAAAATATAAACCTACATACCTATCTGCTTTCCCTTGAGGAATAATATTTATAATTGCTCAGCCCGTTAAAAAAAAATATCCCCAAAGCCCTGTCTGATGGATATTTGCAGGAGGTTAAGCGAATAGCCTCGAAACAAATATCCATCAGACAGGGCAGGTTCAAGTGCAAGAGCTTAAATAATTACTAATATTTTAATGAATGGTTATTTTTTAACACCATTATATCACTATTTTTACAGCCTTGACCCATTGTTTTTAATATTTCTATAATTTCAGCATAAAATCTTTTATTAATTTTGTATTAATAAAAAGGAGGACCTTCATAAAAATACTCGATAATGTTTACCCAATAGCAGTTAACCCGTGGAACCCCCAATATTATCAACCAAAAAAATGATTTTCCAAAAATTAACAGGATTAAGCATTTTTTTAAAACCCCAATAATAGGAGGAGTTATGAGGACCAAAAAGTTTGTTTTATCTGATCAGGACATGCCGAGACAATGGTACAACATTATGGCAGACCTGCCAAATGGCATGGAACCCCCTCTCCACCCCGGTACAGGGCAGCCCTGCGGCCCTGAAGATCTTGCACCGATTTTCCCCATGAATCTGATCGAGCAGGAAGTTTCTACCCAGAGATGGATTGACATTCCTGAAGAAATCCTGGACAAATATGCGATCTGGCGTCCTTCTCCTCTATACCGGGCTTACAATCTTGAAAAAGCCCTTGATACCCCTGCAAAAATCTATTTTAAAAATGAGGGTGTAAGCCCTGCCGGAAGTCACAAACCCAATACTGCCATTGCCCAGGCCTATTATAATAAGATGGCAGGCACAAAAAAGATTACAACGGAAACAGGGGCCGGCCAGTGGGGCAGCGCCTTATCCATGTGCTGCTCATTCTTTGGCATTGAGTGCAAGGTATTCATGGTAAAAATTTCTTACAACCAGAAACCTTACCGCCGCCTGATGATGGAAACCTGGGGTGCCAATTGTACGGCAAGCCCAAGCAGTGAAACAGCAGCCGGCAGATCCATACTGGAAAAAACGCCTGATTCTCCGGGCAGTCTTGGCATGGCTATCAGTGAAGCCGTTGAAGCGGCTGTGGGTGATGACAACACCAAATATGCCCTGGGCAGCGTGCTCAACCATGTTATGATCCATCAAAGTATCATCGGCCTTGAAGCCAAAAAACAGATGGAAATGACAGGAGACTATCCCGATGTAATCATAGGCAGTGCCGGAGGCGGAAGTAATTTTGCAGGCCTTGCAGCCCCCTTTGCCCATGATAAAATTAATGGGAAGGATATTGATATTATTGCTGTGGAACCCAGTTCTTGTCCAACCCTGACAAGGGGTCCCTTTGCCTATGATTTCGGGGATACAGTCCAGATGACTCCATTGCTGCCCATGCATACCCTGGGTCATAATTTTGTGCCTGCACCCATCCATGCAGGGGGTCTAAGATACCATGGCATGGCACCCATTGTCAGCCAGCTTGTTCTGGATGGAATCGTCAGGCCAGAGTCCATCCAGCAGATGGAAACATTCAAGGCCGGCATGACCTTTGCCCGATCTGAAGGGTATATATCTGCTCCTGAATGCAACCATGCAGTTGCCATGACCATTCGCGAAGCTCTTAAAGCCAAAGAAGAAGGAAAGGAAAAAACCATTTTGTTTAATTGGAGCGGACATGGTCTTGTGGATCTTGCAGCCTATGAAGGCTTCTTCAGAGGCAAACTTTCCGACCATGAACTTCCCCAGGAACAAATTGATGCAGCATTAAAAGATATTGAAGCCCTGCCCAAACCCAAGCAGGGAAGCTGATTAAATTGGCAAACCCGGATCTGCTTTTTTTAAGTATAAATCAGTATCCGGGTTTGTTTGTTTTAAATAGGGTCATTAAATTAGGGTCAGGTTTGCGTTTTAGGGTTATTATTAAATAACGCAAACCTGATCTTTACGAACCCGCTTTAACTCCCTGTTTATTTCACAGCATCATAGGCTTTTTTGAATCTTTCCAAAGATCCTTTTATAGTTTTGTCCGGCACGGCATAAGAAAGCCTGAAATGGCCGGGGCCACCAAAAGCTATTCCCGGAACAGCAAGGATATTGTGTTCTTGTAAGATATCCACAAATTTAACGTCATTTTCAATTGGGCTTTTCGGAAACAGATAAAATGCACCTTCCGGCACGTCAAATTCATAGCCTGCCGCATGAAGTCCTTTGCAAAACATATCCCGCCTTTTTCTATAAATGTTGATATCCACTGTAACGCCCTGAAGCATACCAACAACCTGCTGAAAAAGGGCCGGAGCATTCACATACATCATGGTATTGGTGACCCCTGCAGCCCCTGCAATCATTTGGGCATCTTCTGCTTTGGGATGAATGGCAAGATAGCCGATTCTCTCTCCTGCAAGCGACAATTCCTTGGAATAAGAAGTCAGCACAATAGTATGGGGATAAACGTCAAACATGGACGGAACCTCAACATCATAGACAATCTTTCGGTAAGGTTCATCGGAAATCAGATAAATCCGCTTCCCGAATTTTACGCTGGCTGCATCAAGAATCTTTCCTAACCCCAACAGCTCCTCTCTTGTGTAAACTACTCCAGTGGGGTTGTTGGGTGAATTAACCAGCATCACCCGGGTATTTTTAGTAATGGCCTTTTCAATGGCATCAAGGTCCAGATGAAAATCAGAAAATGATGCCACAGTTTTTAAATTTGCACTTGCAACAAAGGCATACTGATTATAGCCCACAAAATAAGGTGCCGGCGTAAGGATATCCTCTCCCGGGTTTAACAGAGCTCTCAAGGTATCATTCAAAGCTCCTGCCGCACCCGCAGTCATCACAATAAGGTCTGAACTAAGCCCGACATTGTATTCTTTATTCAAATAATCCGCCACTGCCTGTCTGACATGGGGATATCCCGGGTTAGGCATATACCCGTGGGAAGTAGTTTTGTCGTTTATAAGTTCCATAAGGGCATTTTTTACAGCCGCTGGTGGTGGAACATCCGGATTTCCCAGTGAAAAATCAAATACATTATCAGCTCCATATTTTTCTCTCATTCTGATCCCTTCTTCAAACATCTTCCGGATCATGGAGGCGGCTTCAACCATTTTAACCATCTTATCTGCAATAGGCATAAAAATTTCCTTTTATATTAAAATTTAAAATTATCTTACCATACATCAAATTTTTCATGATGAAAACACTCCTTTAAAAAAGGGGCTACCGCTTTTTTGAATACACGCTTTCATCTCAATTACATATTGTGGTCTTACCTCATTTTTCCAACGTGGATACCCGCCCTTCCATACATACCGAATCAGTTCATGGAATACAGCTTTATCAAAATAATATCTGCCGATTTTTATTCTGCCATCCTTATAAATCTCAATTGAAATATCTCTTATTACTGAAAAGGGTTCAATATGCGATATCACAATGTCTCTTGTATCAAATCCATCCGGGTTCTGCTTAAACGCTTGTGGGTCATCTGGAAAAGGAAATATAGTATACAATTTTCCAATAAACCCGGTAAACCTTATTCCATGGATGGCTCCCATCAAATCTCCAACAGCATTGGGATCAGATATATGATATACGGTGCGGTCAAACGTTTTTACATGGGAATCATCTTCTTTTGCCATCTTATTTACCCACCTGCAAAAATCCTCTGCGAAAAAAAAATAATTTTCCAGCAGCAGCATATCCGACTCAATATTAAAAAAACCAAAAGCGATATTTCCATGGCTCTGGGATCTAAACGATAATGGCATAAATCTTCTCCTTTTTGTTGATGGCAATCCTTGTTTCAAATAGCCCAATTGTACACAATTTTAAAAAAATCTCAAACCCGGTTTTTCTTTAACTTGACGCTGATCTGCAAATCTAATATCCATATATATTAAATATAAAGGACGAAACCCAATGAAAAAAAAAATACTGGTATCCAGATTATACCCAAAAGAAGGGATCAGACTCCTGGAAAAAGAAAATTTTCATCTCACCTTATGGGAAGAAAAAAGGCCAATGACCCAAGTTGAGCTTATTGAGAAGGCAAAGAGCCATCATGCCCTTTTGTGCACCCTCACCGAAAAAATAGATAGTCATTTTTTAACCCAGTGCAGCCACCTTGAGATCATCTCTCAATTTGCCGTGGGGTATGATAATATCGATATTGATGCGGCCACAGGTTTTGGTATTCCTGTGGGGTTTACTCCGGATGCTATGAGCGAAGCCACTGCAGATATTGCCTTTGGTCTTATGATCGCTGTTGCAAGGAAAATGTTTTTTCTGCATAAAACCATTATCAACGGCCGGTGGGGGTATTTCAATCCCACTGGGAATCTTGGTTTTGAGTTGAAAGATAAAACCTTAGGAATCTTCGGACTTGGCCGTATTGGAGTTAAAATGGCCAAGCGATGTAAAAATGCCTATGATATGGATATTATTTATCATAACAGGACACGCAATAAAGAGGCTGAAAAACTTCTTGATGCAACCTATTTGGGATTTGACGACCTTCTTTTAAAAAGCGATGTCCTGTCGGTTCATTGTGCCCTGACACCTGAAACAAAAGAAATATTTAACCGGTCTGCCTTTAAAAAAATGAAACCATCAGCAATCTTCATTAACACTGCAAGAGGACCCATCCACAATGAAAAAGATCTGAGTTCCGCCATAAGCTCAGGCGAAATCTGGGGGACGGGCCTGGATGTGACAAACCCAGAACCTATGCAGCCTGATAATGCTCTTCTCTTCATGGAAAATGCCTGTGTCCTTCCCCATGTGGGATCAGGAACACAGGAGGCCAGAAATCAGATGTCTGTGCTGGCAGCCATGAATATAATTGAATTCTACCGGAACAAACAGGTCCCTCATATTGTCAATCCAGAGGTGCTGGCGCACTGATTCACTAAAAAAAGGTCATGCTTTTTTTTTGCATCAATGATTTTATTTTAATCCCAGGTTATCCAGAAAATGTCTGTGTTTCACCCGATATAGATTTTTGTCTTCCTTAACCAGATAAAAAAACCGCTTGTTGTCATCATCGCAGCACTCAAACAAACCAGTATAATCCTGCTGATCAACGACATCACAGATACGAGACACATCATCATTGAATTTTTCACAAACGGATACCCAGTCTTCCTCTTTGGCACCCTTTTTAATTGTAATTTTTTTGGATAGTTTTTCAAATTCCGCCTGGATGGATTTCATTATTTCTCCCCCAAACCTTTTAATATTTGAATAAAAATTAAAGTTTTAATCGGCAAAAGCCAGTTGATTACGCCCGTTTTCCTTAGCCCTGTATAAGGCTGCATCAGCCCTTGCAATCATTGCATCTGCTGTCTCATCTCCTCTTCTGCTTGTAATACCGATACTGATTGTGATACTTATCTTTCCTGCTCTTGTTACCATTTTTTGATCGGCTGTTATTGCCCGCACACGTTCATAGATTTTTTCTTCAACCATTCCAATAGAATCTGGTAAATCAGGTATAACTAATAAGAACTCTTCTCCACCGTATCGTCCAACCATGTCATAAGGCCTGAGGGTTTTCTGGATAATTTTAACGAAATTGAATAGGACATCGTCACCCGCCTGGTGGCCATACTTGTCATTGACATGCTTAAAGTGATCAATATCGCATATGCCAATGCTCAGTTTCAGGTTCCCTCTTTTAGCTCGGAGCAATTCATTTCTCAGCCTGTCTAAAATGGCACCCCGGTTCGGAGCTCCTGTTAAAGAGTCATGTGTGGCCTTGTGTTCAAGCTTTATGTTCAGTAATCTCAATTCATTTCTAATCTGTTTCTGCTCGGTGATGTCTTTTAAAATTACAACCAGCTTTGATATTTTACCATTTATATCTTTTATACAAGATGAGCTTATGATGACATCTATGCTGCGGCCTTTCTTTGTCAGCCTTTTACTTTCAAATTGTACTTTCTTCCCCGAGCTCAGCAACTCTTTTACTTTTTCAGAAGTTATCTTTTTTTGATCATCAGGAACAAAGGGGATACGCTTTCCTTCCAATTCATCCAAAGACCACCCGAATAGTTTAATAAAAGCCGGATTAAGATACTCTGTCCCACCCTGGTTATTATATATTGCAATTGGATCCGGAGTTGCAGACAGGATGGTCTTTAATCCTTCTTCACTCTCCTTCAGTGCTTCCTCGGTTTGTTTACGCGCTGATATATCATTTACCAATGATGCCATGCCTATATTCTTACCATCGGCATCCTGCAGGACTGTATTATACCAATCACAGATAATTCGCCTGCCTTTCTTAGTTATATTCTCGTTTATACTGTGGGTGCCTCCTTTTTCCGATAATATATCCTGGAAAATGTCCTCAACAATTTCTTTGCTATCTTCAGTAAGGATGAGATCTGCAATATGTTTGCCCAATGCCTCTTCTTTAGTATAGCCGAATATATTTTCAGCGGCAGGGTTCCACTCAATAGTTTTGAAATTCAAGTCCCATGAAATTGCTCCAATCGGTGTATTTAAAAGATGGGTGGAAAGTTGCTGCTCACTCTTTTGCAAAGCCTCCTGGGCATTCTTGAACTGGGTAATATTGCGAATTATTGATAAAATGAAGTCCTCGCCATTGATTTGCATTAGATGGGCGGATAACAGACCCACCACGATCCGTCCACCTTTGCAGATAAACCGGGCCTCCATATTGTCTACATAGCCGGTCTTTGCCAAACTATTGATCAGGCGGTTCCTGTCTTCAGGGTTTGCCCACATATTTAAAGAAAGAGAAGTTTTTCCTATGACATCGTCCTGCTTATATCCCATGATTTTGGTAAAACCATGGTTGACATTTATAAACATTCCGTCAGAAGCCCTGCTGATATTAATCGCATCAGGGCTTGTTTGAAACGCTAATTTATATCGTTCTTCGTTCTCCCGAGCCTTTTTATCAGATTGTTCCAGCTTCTGAATTTTTTTTTCTAATTCTTCATAAGTCGGTTTTTGAATCATATGAAGCCTCTTTTAAATATGAGATTAAGCTTTGGGAGCAAAATATTTATCATATCCACCACACTCCCAAATCAAAAAACCACTTGAAAACATTTTATATCCGGGACTTTCTCAATAAAAATCACAATAGTACATGTTATTCAATAAAGTAAATAAATTTTTACTTATAAAATTGCTTGCCGAACTGATTAATAGTTTTGGAAAAAATCTTCTATTGGTAACCGGAGGTCGGTCTTTTAAAGATACCAGTCAATACAGATGGCTTTTGAATGCCCTTAAAAACAACTCTGCTAAAATATATTGTTATTCCATCTCATCAGAGCCATCACCCGACATGATTGATGAAATAGTTCGGATATATCAAGAGAAAAATATTCATGTTGTCGTTGCCGTTGCCGTTGCCGTTGGTCGCGGCAGTGTTATAGATGCTGGGAAAAAACGTCTTAATAAATATTTTAAAATCCAGGCTTTAAAGATTTATTTTATAGTACTAATATGTTGCCGGATTGTTTCTTCTATGGCCCGGGCTTCTTCCAATTGTTGAGGTGATAATTTTTTAAGGAGAATATATCTGTCCTTAATAGCCTGTTCATGACCTTGTTCTGCGGCTAAGCTGCCCCACACATAGGCAAGTTTATAATCTTTAGTAACACCTGAACCGTTATAATACATACTCCCGAGAATGAATTGAGCTGCAGCATCACCCTGTTCAGCAGCTTTTTTGTACCAGTAGAAGGCCTTTTTATCATCCTTTGGCACCCCTTTGCCTTTAGAATAAAGAATCCCAAGATTAATCTGAGCGCTGAGATTATCCTGTCTGGCAGCTTTCCAATACCAGTATGCCGCCTTTTTATCATCCTTTGGCACCCCTTTGCCTTTGGAATACAGAAGCCCGAGATTGAACTGAGCCGCAGCATTTCCCTGTTCAGCGGCCTTTTCATACCAGTATGCCGCCTGTGTATCGTCTTTTGGCACCCCTTTTCCTTTAAGAAACATATATCCAAGATTTGCTTGAGAGTCTGCTTTCCCGTGTTCAAGTGCTTTTTTGTACCAGTATGATGCCAGTTTTTCATCCCGGGGCACTCCCATGCCTTTAGAATGCATGATTCCAAGATTGAATTGAGCACTGACATTCCCCTGATCAGCAGCTTTTTTGTACCAGTATGCCGCCTTTTTATCATCCCTTGGCACCCCTTTGCCTTTGGAATACAAAATCCCAAGATTAAACTGAGCCGCAGCATCTCCCTGATCAGCTGCTTTTTTATGCCAGAAGGCGGCCAGCTTATCGTCCTTGGGCAGCCTTTTGCCTTTAGGATATATAACCCTGAGATCATCGGGAATAACCGGGTTTACCGGGTCAGCTACTTTCTCTTTAACCAATGTTTCAGGCTTAACAGGTATTTTCCTTTGCTCAGGTGATTTTTTCTCAATAGATACATTCTTTTGCTCAGAAGGTTTCCTTTGTTCGACTATTTGTTTTAGTTCATATTTTTTCTGTTGTTCAGGCAATTTCTCTTTTTCACCTGTTCTCTTCTGTTCAGATGTTTTCTTCTGTAAAACCGCATTGGTCAATTCAGGTAATTTTCCCCTAACCTGTACTTTTCTTTTAAGATTCGCCTTTTTTTTAAGATTTACTTTTCTCTTAAGGGTTGCTCTTTTCTTAACCAGCCTTTTTTGGGTTTCCCCGGAAGGGAAAATTTTACCGGGGGCTAATTCAGGGCCCATCAATTTTATACCGGTCTTTTGCAGCCTAAAAGAAAAGCTGTTTACTTTGTCAGGACTTGTGTTCTTGCCTTTTTGCATAGGCTTGTCCTGGTAATTGCTGAAATGATGGGTTCCGTTTTCAACCCAATGATAAAATTGTGCATATGCAATGCAGGGAAAAAATAAAAAAAGGATAAATAAAACTATATTTTTCATAACCTGTCTTTAATTTTATAAACCATTATTATTTTGTAATTGTTCAGCCCGTTAAAAAAAATCATCTCCAAAGCCCTGTCTGATGGATATTTGATTAAAACCTTCCTTTTAACCTGTAATCAGTTTGATGCCATTTTCTATAATAACCTCCATCAGCTGTTCTGGCGGTTTTTTATCTGTAATCAATGTGTCAATTTCTCTGATACTTCCAAGCTTAACCATTGCATTTCTGCCAAACTTGGAATGATCTGCAACAAGAAAAACCTTTCTTGAATTTTCAATAATGGTTCTTGCCACATGAACTTCCCTGAAATCAAAATCAAGCAATGTCCCATCAAGGTCTATTCCACTTATTCCAATAATTCCAATATCCATTTTAAACTGTTTGATAAATTGAACGGCTGATTCCCCTGTGATACCTCCGTCTTTACTTCTTACAATTCCACCCGCAACAATGACTTCAAACTCCTCTTTTCTGCTCATAATAGCTGCAACATTGAGATTATTGGTTATGATTCTCAACTTATTATGGTTGCACAGAGCATTAGCAACATGCTCGGTTGTGGTTCCGATATTGATAAAAAGTGATGATTTGTCCGGGATAATGGATGCTACATTCCCGGCAATCAGCTTTTTTTCTTCAAGAAGGAGTTCTTTTCTATGCGTATATGCAACATTTTCCACACTGGAAGAGGACCCTGCACCGCCATGATACCTTGAAACATATCCTTCATTATCAAGAAAATTAATATCCCTTCTGATGGTTTGTGGAGTAACATTATAAAGTTTCGCCATTTCCTCAACCGTGGCAAATCCATTTTTATTTATCAATGAAATAATATTTTCATGCCTGTTACTTACTGCTTTTCGTGAATATTCCATATATTTTAATTATCCGCGCTTGTTAACTAGTGTTTGAACAAAATCCTCCGGATAAACTTACCCTAATCATTAATCTGCCGCAAACTATAAATGTCACACCCAGTCAAAAGATCTTTCAATGGCTTTTCCCCATCTTGAATACAGGTCTTCACATATTTTTCTATCCATGGATGGAAGCCATGTTTTCCCCTCTGACCAGTTTTTCTTCAAATCTTCTATATCACTCCAGAATCCCGTAGCAAGCCCTGCAGCATAAGCTGCCCCCAATGCAGTTGTTTCAATGACTATCGGCCGTATAATAGGTACATTGAGAATATCTGATTGAAACTGCATGAGCAATTCGTTCAATACCATTCCACCATCAACCTTGAGCCGGGTTAGATCCACCATTGAATCTTTCTTCATTGCCGTTATGATATCCCTGGTCTGGTAGGCGCTTGCTTCTATAGCAGCCCTTGCCAGGTGACCTTTATTTACAAATCCTGTAAGCCCTGCAATAATACCTCTTGCATCTGATCGCCAGTATGGTGCAAACAATCCGGAAAATGCAGGTACAAAATAAACATCGCCATTATCATCCACTGTTTTTGCCAGATCTTCTATTTCTGCAGCAGATTTAATAATACCCAGGTTATCCCGCATCCACTGCACAAGAGCTCCTGCAATAGCAATTGAGCCTTCCAGGCAATATACGGCTTTTTCATTATTGATCTGATATCCCACGGTAGTTAGAAGACCGTGCCTGGATATAACAGGTGTGTTTCCCGTATTCATCAGCAGAAAACACCCTGTACCATAGGTATTTTTCGCCTCTCCTTTGGAAAAACAGGTTTGACCGAAAAGTGCTGCCTGTTGATCACCAAGCGCACCGCAAACAGGTATTTCTCCTTTAAAAGGGCCTTCTTTCAGTGTTCTTCCCCAGGTATTAGAATCTATGGAAGGCTTTATTTCCGGCAATATGGATATAGGTATCCCAAGAGCTCCCAAAAGGTCATTATCCCATTCAAGAGAATGGATATTCATCATCATGGTCCGGCTGGCATTGGAAACATCTGTAATATGTGATCCTTTTTCAGGCCCTCCGGTCAGCCACCATATAATCCAGGTTTCAATTGTTCCAAAAAGAACATCGCCTGAAAAAAGATCTTTTTTTGATTCCAGTATATTGTCAAGCACCCATTTTACTTTTGGCCCTGAAAAATAGGTTGCCAAGGGCAGACCTGTTTTTTTTGAAAAAAATGCCCCCCCTGTCTCTGCTTCAAGATTCTTACAGATCTCATCTGTTCTTGTACACTGCCAGACAATGGCATTATAATATGGTTTTCCTGTTTTCTTATTCCAGACAACACTGGTCTCTCTTTGGTTTGTTATTCCAATTGAATCAATTAATTTAAAAGGGACACAGGTTTTATCCATCACCTCTGCTATAACCGAAAATGTATTTTCCCATATTTCAATAGGATCATGTTCCACCCAGCCTGGTTTTGGAAAAATCTGTCTGTGCTCTTTTTGAGCAGAGCCAAAGATATTGCCTTGTTTATCAAAAAGGATGAATCTGATACTGGTCGTCCCAAGATCTATTGAACCGACATATTTTGACATAATTTTACCCCCGGATTCAAACAAACTTCCTTTATGAAGATATCATTTAAATATAGGTCTTTAAATATAAATATATTAATTTTTAAATCTATGCAAATTTTTATATAAAGACCTCTAAACAACATAATGCTTTCATTTGATATTCGTTTTTTTCACTTGCAGAAGCTTTAAGGTCATGATATTTGTTTTATGAACATATCAACAAAGGTCTTCTTAATGAACAAATCCATAGAAACACAAGTATTGGTTATCGGTGGCGGGGTCACGGGAACGGGAATCGCAAGAGATCTTTCTCTTCGCGGACTGGAATGCACTCTAATTGATAAATCCGATTTGAATGCCGGAGCCTCGGGGGGGAATCATGGTCTTTTACACAGCGGTGCCAGATATGTTTATTCAGATCCAAAAGCTGCGATTGAATGTAAAAATGAACTGGAAATCCTGAAAAAAAATGCCGGACATTGTATTGAAGATACAGGCGGCCTTTTTATTGCTGTAAAAGGTGATGATGAAACATATATCGCCGATTTTCCAGGTTATTGCAAAAAATCAGGAGTTTATTGTAAAAAAATTGACCTGGCCCTTGCCAAAGAGATGGAGCCTGGTTTATCAAATGATGTGATAGCGGCATATCAAGTCAATGATGCTTCAGTAAATCCGTTTAAGCTTTCCATAGAAAATATGAACGATGCTGTTTTAAGGGGCGGTCAATACCTGAGCTTCAGTGAAGTGATTGGATTCAGACTTAAAGATAACTCCATAGAATATGCCACAGTAATGAACAAGAATAATGGTGAAACTTTTCACATAAAGGCACGCACCTATGTTAATGCCTCTGGAGCATGGGCCGGCACGGTTGCCGCCATGGCCGGCATCACAATTAAGATGGTCCTTTCCAAGGGCACCCTTCTTGTCACCAGTAAAAGGATGACAAAAAGGGTTATCAATCGATTAAGGAAACCTAGTGATGGAGACATACTGGTTCCGGGCGGGGTGGTATCTATACTTGGAACAACCTCGGTTCGAGTTGAATCTCCTGATAATATTTATCCAACCATAAATGAGGTTGATCAGATTATCAGCCAGGGTGAAAAAATGGTCCCTGAAATAAAAACATGCAGGTATATAAGGGCATATTCAGGGGCCAGACCGCTTGTCAGTGCAGGTAATGATGAAGATGACAGAGCTGTCAGCAGAGGATTTACCCTGAAAGATCATACAGATGACAAGGTTGACAATTTTATCACCATAACGGGGGGTAAGTTATCCACTTATCGTCTCATGGCGGAGAAAACATCTGATATGGTTGCCTGGAAACATTCAATATTTTCGAAATGCCTGACAAAAGAAATTCCCCTTCCGTCTTCAAAAAGCGGTGAATGGTCTGAACCCGGTGTTCAGATAAATGAACCCTTTAAATCAAAGACTGTCAGCGACCCGATTTTGTGCGAGTGTGAAATGGTACCTCAGAAAGCAATTGATACGATCATAAATTCAATCAAACAGGCCGGTGGCAAGCCGGATCTGAAATCTATCGCACTCAGAAGCAGGATAGGGAAAGGACCCTGTCAGGGAGCCTTCTGCAGTTTAAGGATCTTTTCCCACATGTATGACAATAATGTCATCCATGATTATTCAGACATTAATGATCTGAAACTTTTTTTAAATGAACGGTGGAAGGGTGAGCAATCTTTGCTGTGGGACCAGGCACTTGTTCAATCATCTCTGAAAGAAATGATTCATTCCGGGTTATTTGGATTGGAACTTATTAAAAAATGAAGTGTACTATAAATGAAAATACAAAAAAATACTGATTGTGATGTTCTGGTCATTGGTGCCGGTCTGACCGGCATGATAGCTGCAGCCCGTGCATCTTGCCTCGGGTTGAATACTATTCAAACCGGAAATTCATCCGCTCTCTTTTTTGCAAGCGGATTATTGGATTTATTAGGGGTTTATCCGATGGATTCGGGGAAAATAATAAAAGACCCCTATTCCGGAATCAAAAAATTACAATCTGATCAACCAGAACACCCCTATTCAAAAATAAGTCAAAAACAGATCCGTGACAGTATTCAGTTTTTGACGAACTTTTTGAATTCTGCCGGACTTAATTATCATTTGTCAGGTCCTGGAAACAAACAGATTCTAACCTCCGTGGGAACTTTCAAGCCTACATATGCGGTGCCTGAAACCTTTTCAAACGGTTGTGATCTTCAAAGACAGGAAAAAAATCTTTTAATCGTCGATTTTAAAGGATTAAGAGGATTTTCTGCCAAACAGGCAGCCTCAGGCCTACAAAAAAGGAAGGGGAAAACCTATACATTGAGTATTGATCTTCCTGGAAATAAAAACGGCTTAAATCCTGTTCATCTGGCTAAATCATTTGAAAGCAAAGAATTCATCCAGGAACTGTCAGATAAAATTCTTCATTTTTCATCAAAAACACAAATTGTCGGTCTGCCAGCCTTATGCGGAATTCATAATAGCTTTGATATCGTAAAAACCCTTGAAAAAAAGATTGGTATGGCGGTTTTTGAAATACCGGGAATGCCGCCTTCAATTCCAGGCCTGCGTTTGAAAAACGCGTTTGAAAAAAAATTATCAAATCTTAATGCCACATTTTTAAGCAATGCTAAAGTTGCTTTTCAATCCATGAAAGGAGACCATTTTATATTACAGGCGGTAAATGATAATTTAAAAACCAGAATAAAAGCCAGGTGCGTCATTCTCGCTTCGGGAAGATTTCCCGGAGGAGGACTTTTTGCAAAGAGAAATATGGTTCTTGAAACTGTTTTTAATTTATCGGTTTTTCAGCCGGACACCAGGAGTCAATGGCATCAATTGGATTTTTTTGATTCCAAAGGACATGGGATAAATCAATCAGGACTTGAAACCGATGATACTTTCAGGCCTTTGGACAAAAAAGGTAAACCAGTCTTTGAAAACTTATATGCCGCAGGTTCCATTTTAGCCCATAATGACTGGGCCAGGCTTAAGTCAGGAGCGGGTGTTTCCTGTGTATCTGCCTATACAGCAGTTAACAGTTTTTATAAAAAAATCAAGATAATGAGCAACTAATGATCCAGACTGCACTTCAAATTGCCATAAGTTTATCCATTATTGGTTTTCTTTATCAATTATTTTCCTTTACCAGGAAAAACAAAACCTTTGAAAATAGAAAATGGCTTGCCAACGGTTTAAATATTATCCCCTTTTTTCTCAATACCTTTTTACAGACAAAACTTTTCAGCGCCGGAAAAATCAGATGGATGATTCATTTTCTGGTGGCCTCAGGATTTATATATCTTGTGCTTATCCATGCTTTGGATGATGTTACCTCGTTTTACTTTTTCCAATATTATCAGCCTACTGTTGATCCGTTTCAATTTTTAAGGAATCTGGCCGGTGGGTTTGTCCTGGCCGGCTGCCTGGGTTTCCTGTATCGACGAGTGACTCTTTTCAAAGTGCTTTATAAAAGAAAAATTCATTTAAAAGGCCTTGTTTCAATCCTGCTTATCCTTTTGTTGATATTATCGGGTTTTCTACTTGAAGCAGTTAAAATAATTTCCGAGCCCGTCTTTATGGAAATGGTGGAAGAATATTCAAACCTGGAAGACGACACGGACCTTGAAGATCTAAAAATTTACTGGGAAAAACATTATAATGTAGTCTTTGATGATACCTTGATCATCACCAAAGAAAAACTGGCACTGGGAAAAGATCTAAATGAAGAGTACTGCATTGCCTGCCACTCTCCTGTAAAATCAGCTTTTATGTCCAATAGCATATCCCGGGCGCTGAAAAAAACCAGTGTTTGGCTGAACCGTTACCGGGCTGACAATTTCGTATATTATATTCATTATTTTCTGTCTCTTCTGATTCTTGTGACCCTGCCCTTTTCAAGGCTTTTTCACATCTTTCTAATACCCTTTGCAAGTTTAGAAAAAAATTTTAAAAAAGAGCTGCTGTCTTTAAAAAAGGGATATATAAACACAGCAACCCTGTACGCCTGTACAAACTGCGGATTTTGCTCGGATGTTTGCAGTGTCCTGCCCAATTATCTGGTCACTAAAAATATCCACACCCTGCCCCATTCAAAAATAGAGGCTTTTAAACAGCTCATGCATCATTCACCTTTTGAACCTGCCGCATTATTCCTGCTTCAATCGGGCAATGAAGATTGTACCTGTTGCCACAAATGTACTGATATATGCCCATCCGGAATTGACCTTCAAAATTTATGGGTAGTTCTGGAACAAAAACTCGCCTTAAAGGGTTTTCAGAATAATTACACCTATATTGACAGCAAATCCCTGAAAGAATGGACAGGGCTTGCGCCTGAAAAAGAAAAGATTCCGTCATCACGGAAGGTGACCACAAACCTTGCAGACAATGTGGATTCTTTTGAAAATTGTATTCAATGTACCATTTGCTCAAATGTATGCCCAATTGTTGAATATGATCTTGTCGGCAATGACTTTACCCCTCACCAGGTTTTAAATTTGTTGCGTCTGGGCAACAAACACCTGGCAGCGGGAACCTGTATGGTTTGGAATTGCCTGACCTGCTTTTCATGCCAGGAAAACTGCCCCCAGGGGATAAGAGTTGCAGACATCATGCTGGAATTGAGAAATAATGGAAATTTACGGGCAGACGCAATGAAAATTGAAAATTTTACAAACAAAAAGGCTGATTAAATGAAGTTTGCTTATTTCCCGGGATGTAAAATTCCTTTTGAACTTGAAGAATACGGGCGTTCTTTTAAAGCCATAATGAAAAAACTGGGGGTAGATCTTATAGACCTGCCGTTTAACTGCTGTGGATACCCTTCAAGAAGCAAAAGTCTTGAAATCTCCGTATTGTCTTCCATTCGCAATCTTGCCCTTGCCCAAAAGAACGGTCTTGATATCATTACACCCTGCAAATGCTGTTTTGGTCAGTTTAAACATGCCATCTACTTTTGGAATAATCATATAGATCTGAGGATCAAAATTGATGCCATCCTGAAAAAAGAAGGCCTTGCATGGACAGGAGAAACACAGATCAAACATTTGCTTTCCTTTTTGCATGATGATCTTGGTCTTCGGGAATTAAAACAAAAGATAACAAGACCATTTTCAAATAAAAAAATAGCTGTTCAATATGGATGCCACGCTTTAAGGCCTTTTTCAGTCACAGGATTTGATGACCCCCATGCGCCCAGGATATTTGAAGCTTTGGTAAATATCACAGGATTTAAAATAGTTGAGTGGTCAAAAAGCACTGAGTGCTGCGGAAATCCCATTTATGAGACTAATAAAAAACTGTCCCTGAAAATACTTGAGTCAAAATTAAAAGCCGCTTCTGAAACAGGAGCTGCCTATATATGCAACGCCTGTACCCATTGCCAGATACAATACAATGTCATGGACATGGAACAAAACTTGAAAAAATTCAATATCATTCCCGTCCTTTTTACTCAAATTCTTGGAATCTCAATGGGTTTAAGCAGAAAAGATTTGGGAATAAACATTAATTTATAAAATTAATCACAGGCTGGTTTTTTCAAAAAATAAGTTAAAACCACTGCACCTGAAGTCAGAATTGCACACAACCAGAAAGCCATACTGAAAGTTCCTGTTATGTCTGCCAGAAAGCCTGCCACAGCAGGCCCCGTGATCTGTCCGACTCCAAAGAACAGGGTTATAAAACCAAAGGCCTTTACTGCCTGGGCCGGGCCCATGTAATCTCCTACAGCGGCTGCCATGATAGTCGGGATACTCCACACAGCCAGGCCAAAAATCCCAATGGAAGCATATAAAAACAAATCAGGTAGATTGGCTGCCACAAGGACATAAGCAATTGTGAACAATGAATAGACCACCATCATGCCCATTTTTCTGCCCAGTTTGTCGGACAGCCACCCGAACAAAGGGCCTGAAAATAAAGAAAGCCCTCCAACAACAGCCCAGAACGTTCCTGCTGAGCCTTCACCAAAACCCCTCTCATTGACCATGGCTGTGACAATAAAAGTGGCATAGACTACATAGGTGGCCCCGAAAAGACTGTAAATGAAGCCCAAATGTACCATGGCCCATTTATTGGATTGTTTTTTCCCATGGGGCTTTTTATCAGAGGTAGACTCAGGGTCCTGGTTTGTTTCTCCCAAAGGAGCCAGGCCTTTTCCTTCAGGGTCATTTCTCAGAAGCATTGCAGCAATGAAAGCTATGACAAGGGATATAATACCTATGGTCAGCCAGGCAGTACGCCAGCCCTCTGCACCCTGGCCCGCATTAATCCATGGTACAAACAAACCTGTAAAAACAATTGCCAGCCCGTTTCCCGACAACATTGTCCCTGCAGCACGCCCCCTTGTGGTTTTTGAAAACCAGTGGGAGACAAGACCCATCATGGGTACATTTGCTAACCCCGTACCAATGCCTGTTGCAATATAAAGGGCCATCACTTCAATAAAAGTCATTGCCCGGCCGATCAAGATCATGGATACGCCTACCAGGACAAGACCAAAAGAAATGGTCCAGCGTGCGCCAATGGCTCTTGCAATTATACCGGCCAGTATCACGGAAATCATGTATCCCACAAAGTTACCTGTTCCGATTAAACCCATTTGAGAATAATTCAAGCTAAGTGAGATCCCCATTGACGGAAGCAGCATCCCCAGAGAAAAACGACCCAGACCAAGGCATGAGAAAAGAACAACCACGCCTGTAAAAACAATGACCCAGCTATAATGTAATTTTGTTTTGCTCGTTAACGCCTGATTTTTCAGGTCCATAACCTTCTCCTGGTAAAAAAATTAGGAAACATCTAATTCAGTGTCTTACCCAGCCCGGTAAAACCAGCATAAAACGATAAATATAAGATCTTCTTGTGTATCAGTCCCGCAGACCCCTGGCAAGTTCATATTAAAAATTTGTTGAAAGAATTCCCGACTCAGGCCTGACATGGAAAACTTTTTTTTTATCTCTCTTCTTTTTTCTTAATTTTTCATGGCATTGACAAGATCAATCCATCTATTTTATAAATTCCATGATTTAATATTGCAGGCCTTATGCCCTTTTTAAATGGCAGGCTGTAAAGACTTTTAGCAGCAGCCTTGTAAAAGACTGCAAAGGCGGATTCAATGAATACCCAAAAATATACACAGGATTCCATAGTGATTATCTCCAGGATCATGCTGCCCGGGGATGCCAACGCAGCAGGGATTGTCCACGGCGGCGTTATCATGAAGGAAATTGACAATGCCGCCGGTGTCACTGCGGTAAGACATACCAGAAAAATCTGTGTAACTGCTTCAATAGACCGGCTGGATTTTTATAAACCTGCATTTATCGGCAACCTTTTAACGATAAAAGCAGGTATCAACTGGACGGGTAAAACTTCCATGGAAATCGGGGCACGGATTGAAACTGAAGATTTGATGACCGGGGTCAAGACACATCTTGCATCTGCATACCTGACCTTTGTTGCCCTGGGGGAAGACAAAAAACCAGTGAGAGTTCCTCCCTTAAAACCCGTGACAAAAGAGGAATTTAGAAGGAATACACAGGCCATTGCAAGAAGAAAGCTGCGGCTGTCTGAAAAACAGAAAGAATCTGAATGCCAGATGGATACAAGCAAGTGTTAACAAAATAACACCATTAGGGAATCATTAATTCTCTGGACAAATCTCTATTTAGCGATTTTGCTAATGTTGGCATTTTGGCTGAATGCTTAACAAAATAAAACCCGGAGTGATTCTTTGCTTGAAAGAACCACCCCAGGCTATATGGGTATTTTTTATAGAAGACTATCCCAGAATTTTTTTCAGATCACCTTCAGGTGTTCCAATGGGAGTTAAATTATAATTTTTAACCAGTACGTTCAATATATTCGGCGTAACAAAGGCCGGCAGGGATGGTCCCAGATGGACGTCCTTAATACCAAGTTTGAGCAGACTGTAAAGAATGGCAACCGCTTTTTGCTCATACCAGGAGATGATAAAGGACAGGGGCAGCCCATTGACATCAGTATCAAAGGCCTTGGTCAGTGCCACGGCGATCTGTACGGCTGAATGGGCATCATTGCACTGGCCTACATCCAGAAGTCTTGGAATACCGTTAATATCACCAAGCTGGTGCTTAAAAAACTTGTATTTACCGCAGGCCAGGGTGAGGACAATACTGTTATCCGGTGTTTTTTCAACAAACTCCGTATAATAGTTTCTGGCTTTTTTAACACCATCGCAGCCGCCGACCAGGAAGAAATGGCCAATGGAACCGTCTTTGACGCCGCTGACAATTTTGTCGGCCACACCGAGAACAGCCTTGTGTCCAAATCCAACCAGAATTTCCATATCTTTTTTGTCTTCGGCATAGCCGGGAAGTTCCAGGGCTCTTTCAATCAATGGCCCAAGGTTGTTCTTATTCAAATGTGTCAAACCGGGCATTCCAACCGTACCCGAGGTAAAAATATTTTTCTTATAGGATACTTTAGGTTTCTGAATACAATTGGAAGTCATGAGGATGGAACCCGGGAAATTGGCAAATTCTTTTTTCTGGTTCTGCCATGCTGTACCATAATTGCCATAAAAATGGGGGAACCGCTCTTTTAATTTTGGATATCCGTGTGCCGGAAGCATTTCACCATGGGTGTAAACATAAATCCCTTTGCCTGCACTGGCTTTCAGGACTGCTTCCAGGTCATTAAAATCATGTCCGGAAACCAGAATCGCTTTTCCCTTTTTAACACCAAGGGGAACCTTTGTGGGGACGGGATCACCAAATGCATGGCTATTACCGAGGCTTAGAAGCTCCATGGCGCGAAGGTTTTTCTCACCGCATTCAAGGACCAGTCCAAGATATGCATTTGTATCCAGGCTTTTATCTTCAAGGGAGGCAAGACCCCGGTGGACAAATTCATAATTGCCTTCATCTTCCTGACCGTGCTCTGCTGCATGATCAGTATAAGCTGCCATACCTTTGATACCGAATAGGAGCATATGCTGGAGAGACCTCAAATCAGGATCAATATCAGGAACTGACATTAGCCCGTATTGTTTTCCCTGTTTTACCATACCTTCCAGGGAGGGTTTGAGTTTCAGGGTCAGGCTGTCACTGTCTGATGAAATTGTACCACCGGCAGCTTTCACCCTTTTGATCATCTTGTCCCTCAAAGAGACTGATTGCTGGAGGAGATCTTCAAACCGATATGGATCAAATTCTACATTGGTCAGGGTGGAAAACATGGCCATGCAGGTAAACTGATTGGTTTCCGAATCACTGATATTCACCTTTCGACCGGCAACAGCTGCAATGGAAAGCCCTTTAAGGGTATGGATTAAAAAATCCTGAAGCGCTGCAACTTCAGGCGTTTTTCCGCAGACACCGATCCTGGTACATCCTTTGCCACCCATGGTCTGTTCACACTGGTAGCAGAACATTGGGTTTTCTTTTTTTTGGGTGGCGGCAAAGGCTTTCTTACCTGAGAATATGGAAGGCAGAAGGGTTGATGCAGCAAGACTCATTGTACCCGTTTTTATGAAATTTCTTCTTGATACGCTTTTCTTTTTCATGGCAGATCTCCTATTTAAAATTATAAGATTCCCTTTAAAAGGTGTCTCTTTAAAAGCCACCATGACAAAAAAAAAGGCTGATATCATTGATCTATGTCAAGTTTTTGTTTTTTTTGATAATGCCTGGAAGATATTTTAGTGAATCACTCTTTTACATGCTTCCCCAGTTTTTGTATCTGGGCCAATAATTTTTGTGGATTCACCGGCAGTTCCTTTATCCTCACTCCTGTTGCGTCATAGATGGCATTTGTTATAGCGGCCATGGTCGGATTAAGGGCAGGTTCACCAATCCCTTTTGCACCATAAGGACCGTTGGGTTCGATAGGTTCAACCAAAATTGCCTTGATGTCCGGGATATCAAAACAGCTGGGAACAATATAGTCTACAAAATCGGCATTGATCATTTTACCGTCTTCATAGGCCATGTTCTCCATCAAGGTCCACCCCAGTCCTTGAGCAATCCCGCCTTGAATCTGCCCTACGGTGGCCATTGGGTTTATGGCACGTCCCACATCATGGGCTGCAACAAAATTTGTGACAGAGACCTGGCCCGTATCCGGATCAACTTCAACCTCTGCAATTTGACATCCAAAGGGATAGGCCGGTGAGATATTTCCCTTTTTGGTATCCGGATCAGGCAGCTCGGTCGGGGGCTTGTAAAAACCTGTCCCCACTATGGGGGCACCATGGTGTCTGATTGTGGCCTCGGAAGCAATATCCTGAAAAGAAATTTTGGTTTCAGAAGATGATTTAGAAAAAAACATTGCTTTTCGGCACGCAACATCAGCGGCTTTAGTGTTCAACATGTCAGCGGCAATATCCGCCATCTGATCATAGGCATCTTTTGCTGCTGCCAATACCCCGTTGCCACCCATCAATGTTCCCCTTGTGGCAAAGGAGCCCAGGCCAAAGGGTGAAATATCCGTATCCACCTGGGCTACATTCACCATGTCCATGGTAACCCCCAGCCGTTCCGCCACAATTTGAGCAAAAGTCGTGTTCTGCCCCTGTCCCATATCTGACTCGCCATGAAAAACTGTTATACGGCCGTCCTTACCAACACGTACGATCCCGGACCCGCCGTCAAACTCTCTTGCAAAAGGACGGTTACCGGATACATGGTTACAGCAGGCCAAACCAATGCCTTTAAAAGGGGTTTTATTATTTTTCTTCTGAGACCAATTGGCAGCCTTGCTTGCCTTGGTAACACATTCCCGCAATCCGGAACTCCCTATTTTCCAGCCGTGAACACTGGTTTCATTGGAGCCCATTCCATTTTTAATCCGTAGTTCAGCCGGATCAATTTTTAGTTGGATAGCCAATTCATCCAGGGCAGACTCCAGAACAAATGTGGACTGCGAGTTTCCAAACCCCCTGAAACATGCTGTGGGAACCGAATTGGTATAGACAGTGTATCCTTTTGCACGGACATTTTTCAACCGGTAAAGGGAATCTACCCGATAGCAGGCTGTGGCAACGATCACCTGGGAATAAACCAGGCGGGCACCTGCTGCACCGACGACTTTAACATCTTTTGCAGTTAAAATACCATCCTGTGTAGCACCTATTTTAATATCAAAATGCATGGGGACCCGCGGATTGCCTGCGAGGAAATCATCATGGCGTGTGTTCACAAGCTTAACCGGCCGACCGGATTTTTGAGCCAATACCGCTGCTATCAAATGGATGTTATTTTCCATTTTACCCCCAAAAGCGCCTCCATACTCAGGAACAACAATACGCAGGCTATCCGGAGACATACCCAGCGCTTTGGCATAGGTCATACGCATCATGTTCGGAATCTGGGTTCCCGTCCAAATGCTCACTCGACCGGACAGATCCACATCTGCCAGGGCTGACATAGGTTCCATGTAAGCCTGATAGACCTGATTGGTGTAAAAATGATCTTCATACACCACATAGGAATCATCCATCGCCCGATCAACATCGCCTGCCTCAACTTTAAATTCAGCCCCTATATTGCCGGGCTTATCCTCATGTACCAACGGCGCTCCTTGCTTCATGGCATCCAACGGGCTTATGATGTAAGGGAGTTCTTTGTATTCTACCCGAATCAGTTCCAAAGCTTGTTCTGCAATATCTGCATCAACAGCAGCAACTGCTGCTACCTCATCACCGTGGAATCGTGTTTTATCAGAAGCAAAAATAGTCCAGTCCTCTGACCTTGGCCCAAATTTGATTTTGGGTGTATCCTGAAAGGTTACAACTGCTTTTACACCTGGCAGTGCAGCAGCCTTGGCCGTATCAATGGAAATAATTTTTGCATGGGGGTAAGGGCTTCTGAGCACCTGCCCACAGAGCATTCTCGGGAGCACAAGGTCCGTAACAAATTTGGTCTCACCCGTGGCTTTTTCCCGTGCCGCTATCTGGGGAAAAGATTTTCCAACAATGTCTAATTGGCTCATCTTACTTCTCCCTTTTCTTTTTCAGACTGGCAGCCGCAGGAATGGATGGCGTCAACAATTTTGTTATAGCCTGTACAGCGACAAAGATTCCCGGCAATGGCCTGCTTGATTTCATCCTCACTGGGGTTGGCGTTTGCATCCAATAAAGCCTTGGCCGTGTTAATCATTCCCGGTGTACAGAATCCGCATTGAATGGCACCTTTATCTATAAAGGCTTCCTGGAGCGGATGCACTTCTTTTTCACCTATTCCTTCAATGGTGGTTATTTGGCACCCATCGGCCTGGAGGGCCAGGGTCAGACATGCGTGGACAGGACGGCCATCCAGCAATACCGTGCAGGCGCCGCATTTTCCAAGTCCGCACCCTTCCTTTGTTCCAGTCAACTCCAAATCTTCCCGAAGCACATCCAACAACACTCTATTGGGTGTAATAAAAAGCGAATAATCTTCCCCATTAACAACAAGATGAATCCGTACATGCTTCATGATTTCCCTCTTTGATTTTTTAATGTTGTTAAAACGTGTTGAGCACACCGCTGAACAAAAACATTGACAATTGTGCTTTTGTAATCTGCTGTAGCACGGACGTCATCGATGGGTTTTGAGGCCCTGGCAGCTTTTTGCGCACACAGGGCAATTTTTTCAAATGCATCGTCAATACAAAGCCCCGTAAGACAGGTCTCAGCATCGGGAACCCGGATAGGAGTGGGAGCAACTCCGCCCAGGGCGATTTTTACCTGGCCTATCCTCTTGCCTGTGGGATCGGTTTCAGCCTGAAAGGCAACACCGGCCAATGAAATATCGACAGCTTTTCGCCTCCTGAGTTTAAGATAACATCCAGCAGATGGATTGACCGGCTTTTTGATAAGAATTTCCTTCAGGATTTCGTTTGATTTTATAATGGTTTGGGCCGGGCCGCAAAAAAATGAAGTAATTGGAATGATTTTGTCTCCCTTAAGGGTGGCAATGACCACTGAGGCATCCAGGGCCAGAAGGGGCGGTGCAGAATCTGCAGCCGGAGAAGCATTGCAGAGATTTCCGCCAATGGTACCAATGTTGCGAACCTGCCATGATCCAATCAACCCCACTGCCTGGCAGAGAATTGACACCTCTTTTTCAAGAATGGGATTTATTGCAAGATCTGCGTGTTTGGCCATGGCTCCGATATGGATCATGCCGTTTTTTTCTTCAACATATTCTAAATTTTTAATAGAATGGAGGCTGATGACTGTGGAAGGAAGAATCTTCTTTTTTTTCATATTTAAGACAAGATCGGTCCCTCCGGCAAGCACCTTGGCATCGGGGCCTGATTGATCAAGTTGAATTAAAGCATCTTGCAAACTAACCGCCGCTTTAAAATCAAATGGCCTGATTCGCATGTTTTGCTCCTTTATTATTCATAGTTCTGATTCCTTAACCGCTTCCATGCTTTGATCAAGATGATACGCCATGAAGTTGCGGGCTTTTTTGACATGGCCTTCTTTTACTGCTTTAAAAATTGCCTGGTGTTCTTCAATCACCTTTACTGCACGGCCTTCAAGACTCAGGGCTTTTATGCCCATCACCTGGATCATGTCCCTTATATTTTCCACGATTGAAATCATGCGGCTATTGTTTGTCAATGTAGTGAAACTGGTATGAAATTTCCTGTCTGCCTCAATAAAAGCCATATAATCTTTTTGGTTCACTGCTTTGCGCTGCTCCAGCAGGGATTCTTCAATGGCAAGCAGGTCGGGCAGAGGGGAAGTATTGGCAATTTTTTCAACGGATGCCTGTTCAATGGCCTTCCTCAATTCAAATATTTCATCCACATCACGCAGGTTGAAACGGTTCAGCATCAATCCCCTTCGGGGCATAAAAATAATGAGATCCTGGGAGGCAAGTTCCAGAAGCGCTTCTCTGACCGGTGTTCGGGAAATGCCCAGATCAGCTGCTATGGCCTTTTCATTGTATAACTCACCGATCTGCCACTGACCGGAAAGGATAGACTGGCGGATGGCTTCATAGGCCATCCTGGCAAGGGACTCGGGTTGCTTTATGGTTGCAAGCTTTGGCATCAATAATCCTTTATTTTAATAGGGGTTGCATTTAATTTAATTGATCGCTTGATGGCCAATTTATTACTAATATATTACATACATAAAAATATTGTCAAGTATTTATTTAGTCTTTTCATAGGGAATCCCTTATTCTTACCGATACATCACTAAGATACAACCTATTGAATATATTAATATTATAGATAGTTATAGTGTTTTTTACTGGGAACTTCAAATCAATACGTAGGTATTATTGTTTTTTACTTGACACTGGATAAATCTTATTGTTATTGTATCTGATATATTACATACGTTATTTTTTTGCGAGACCTTAAACTTTAAACTGTGGTTTTATGGAGATCATCCAGGTGATCTCCCCTCGATTGACTAATAAATATTTAAAATTTGTTAATAAATAATGATTAAAAAATTTAAACCGTGACAAAGAAAAGGAGAAAAAAATGGCTAAGCCGGAAATAGAGTTTAAAGATTATGATACTGAATATGAATGGAATGATGTTGAGGGCGATACCTTCGGGATTAAAGAAAAAATCCTCAGCCATGATCCTGACACGGGAGATTACACCCGCATGCTCAAATTTCCTCCGGGTATTGAAACACAAGAGACCCTGGTGCATGATTTCTGGGAAGAGGTACTGCTGGTGGAAGGCAGCCTCTATGACATGGCCAAAAAAGAAACCTTTCTGCCCGGCTACTATGCCTGCCGTCCTCCTGGAATGCTCCACGGACCCTATAAAATTCCAAACGGCTGTGTTACATTCGAGATCAGGTATCATAAAAAATAAAAAAGGATAAACTGTGAAAATTCAATTATTATTACAGAAAAACAATGCATTAACACCTTTGTCTTTTAAGGTCGATAAAATGGTGAACGCGGGTTTTACCGGCAGGAATCAGGCAGAGGTGAGGCACCATCTGGATGAACTGGCTGCCAAAGGAATTGAGGTTCCTAAAACCACCCCTACGCTTTATCCTGTGATCCCGTCCACCCTTACCACGGACACTTCCATTGTTGTTTACGAAGAAGAGACCTCGGGAGAAATTGAATATGTCCTTTTTGTTAAAGATGACAAAGAGATTTATGTGGGGATCGGAAGTGACCACACGGACAGAAAGCTGGAAGAACTTGATATTCCACGGGCCAAGCAGATCACACCCAATGTCGTTTCACCCGTGGTCTGGGAGTTGAATGATGTGGCCGATCACTGGGATAATTTAAGTATGGAATGCTCTGTTAAGAAAGGTGAAGAAACCTTCCTTTATCAAAAGGGCGGTTTGGGTCTTTTGATGTCTCCTTCTGAACTTTTGGAATTTGTTTCAAAGAAAATTAAAGGTCCATTAAACAACATTGCCATTTTTTCAGGTACAGTTAAAATGGAAACAGAGGATTTTGTGTTTGCCGATACCTTTGCAGGTCTCCTGACGGACCCGACTTTGGACCGGAGCATCGGGTTCAGCTATGCAATCAAGCCGATGAATTACATGGAATAAATGATCTTAAGCCATATTTAAACAGTCACAGGGAGAGGAGTTGTTATGAAAGTTGCTTCAATTCAATTGTCGGTTGTCGAGGGAGACAAAGATGCAACACTTAAAAAAGCAAAACATGCCATAGAAGAAAGCTATGATGCAGACCTGGTTATTCTTCCTGAAATATGGAACATAGGTTTCATGAGCTTTGACCAGTATATGGACAAAGCTGAAACCATTGAGGGTGTGACACCAACCTTGATGCGGACGCTGGCCCGGGAAAAAGGCATTTACCTGCATACGGGCAGTTTTGTTGAAAAAGAAAAAGGGAAATATTACAATACCAGTCTTCTCTTATCGCCGGACGGGGAGATCCTTGCCAGGTACCGGAAAATCCATTTGTTTGGATATAATTCAAAGGAAACGCAGATCCTCTCCCCGGGAGAGGAAATTGTTGTGGCGGATACACCGTTCGGAAAAATCGGAATGGCCACCTGTTTTGATTTAAGGTTTCCTGAACTATTCAGGGCAATGGTGGATAAAGGAGCTCAATATTTTCTGGTCTGTTCTGCCTGGCCCTATCCAAGAATTGAGCCCTGGATAATGCTGAACCGGGTCCGCGCCCTGGAAAATCAATGTTTTTTAATCTCTGCTAATTCAGCAGGAATAAACTGTGGAAGCCAGTTTGTAGGCCACAGCATGGTGATCGATCCATGGGGGACAATTCTGGCAGGCGCTGGAGATGAAGAAATGATAGTTAAAACAGACATTGACCCTGCAAAAGTGGCCCAGGCAAGGGAGACCTTTCCCGGTCTGGCAGGTCGTAAAGATTTTTTAAACAATTAAAGGAGAATTACTATGGCTGATACAAGAATAGAATTTTGTGGTGTAACCTTTAAGAATCCATTGGCTGCTGCATCAGCAGAGCCGACGCTTAATGCCGCAAATATGAAAAAATGTATCGATGCAGGTGCCGGTGCTGTTATTGCAAAGACCATGACAGACTCTCCTGATATGCGGGAATTGACCCAGCGCGCAAAATGGCGGTTTTTAAATGCAAAGCATGAAGTCTGTCACGGCAAAGTACCCAGATCATTCAGCCTTTACAGCAGGAGTGGTCTTGCCCTTGAACCCCCCGAAGATTTCATGAAGGAAATCACGGAAACTGTAAAATATGCAGCCCAGAAGGATGCAGTGGTCATCGGCAGTATCGGGTCAACTGAAATTGATGGCTGGGTCACATTGGGCAAACAGATGGAAGATGGCGGCGTGCCCCTGGTTGAATTAAATTTCGGATGCCCCCATCCCAAACTGATGCCCGGGGTTCGAACCGGCATGAACGTGGGCCAGGACTTTGACTATGCCTGCGAAATCACCCAAAAAGTCTCAGAAGCCCTGGATGTTCCCATTATTATCAAGGTAACACCCCAGGTCACTGATCTTGTTTTATTTTCAGACATGCTCCAAAAAGCCGGAGCCAAGGCCGTCACCCTGACCAACCGGTTTATAGGGTTTGTTCCTGATATTGAAACGGGCGGACCCCTTATCTATGGAAAGGCCGGTGTGGGCGGTCCCTGGACCAAGCCCTTGACCTTGCGATGGATTAATGAAGTCAGAACGGCTTTAGGCGACAAACTTCATATCACGGGAACCAATGGTGCCTATGACTGGCGGGACATTGTAATGTTTATCATGAGCGGGGCTCACATTGTCCAGATGTGCTCTGCTGTCATGTGCTACGGGTATGACTGGCTGGGTAAACAGGTTAAAGGGCTGGAAACCTTTATGGATGAAAAAGGATACCAGACCATTGACCAGATGCTTGGAATTGCCACAGATGCCTGCATGGAATACAGCCAGATGCCCCATGAAAAAGCAAGTGTGGACAAGAAACTATGCATCAACTGCGGCATGTGCCTGAAGGTCTGTTTTTCAGATGCTATGCAGCCTGATGAAGAAAATGTATTTGTCAAAGAAGAAAACTGCGTGGGTTGCGGTGGATGTTACTCTGTCTGTCCTGTAAAAGGTACGATTAACTTGGTAAAGGTCTGATCACCAGTAAGGAGATATCACCAGCTTTTTTTTAAAATTGGAATCAGAATCCCTTTGGTTTTCTTCTAAAGATATAGATAGTTACCAATGTGCCGGGACTGTTACCAAAACAATCTCTTTTGTTGCCTATCCGAAAGAAAAATTTAATATTGCCGGCACATTTGTAAAAAAACGATTATTGCATACAGGGAGAGATAAATATGAAACCCAGTCTCAACTTTTTATCCCAAAAGGATATTGAAACCATCCATGAATGTTCCTTAAAAATATTAAAGGAAATCGGGATGAGATTTCCAGCCAAAGAAGCCCTGGAAGCTTTTAATAAAGCAGGTGCAAAAATAATCAATAAAGATACTGTGCTTATAAATGAAAGCCTTATAAATGATGCCCTGAACAAAACCCGGAAACGCAATGATCTGACACTATATGCCTCAAACCCGGAAAATGATGTCACATTTAAAAACCACGATCCGGGCCTTACCTGTATGACCATGGCAACCAGTGTAATTGACCCCTGGTCCGGTGAAAAAAGGCCTGCAACAAATAAAGACCTTGAAAGGCTTGTCAGAATTGCAGACCACTTAAAACATATCAAGATATCAGGCGGCCTTGTCACCCCCCAGGATGTGAACCACACTGTATGTGACTGGTATACCTGGGCAGGCTGCCTTAAAAATACAACAAAACATATTACCGGTGGCGTTTTGGGGTACAGAGGTGTCCGGGATGCAATAGAAATGTGCAGTATTGTTGCCGGCAGCAGGGATGCTTTTTTGAAGAGGCCCTTTATATCGGGCTGGGTCTTGACTCTCCCGCCTTTGGGTATGGACACGGCCTCCCTTGAAGCTATGATGGAAATGAACCGGCATAATATCCCGATAATGTTGAGTTCCGGGCCTATTTTAGGCAGCACTTCCCCTGTTACCATCCCGGGTATGATCGCCCAGGCCCATGCTGAGATACTTGCATGTATCACTTTGTCACAATTAATAAACCCGGGCGCTCCTTTGGTATATACAAGTTTTGCCCGGGGAATGGATATGAAAACCTCTAATATTTCCATGGCCGGCCCCGAGTTTGCCGTATTAAAAGTAGCCATGGCCCAGATGGGTCTTTGGCTTGACTTTCCTGTCAGGATGCCGTCCATGCTCAGGGATTCCAAACTGCTGGATGCCCAGGCCGGGTTTGAAACAGGAATGGTGGGAACTCTTTCTTCATTTAATGCGGATATCATGGATGCCATGCAGCTTGATACTGATTTGGTAGTGGATTATCCAGACCTGGTGTTCTGTGATGATTGCATGGCTTTTATCAGACATGCATTAAGACCTGTAAAAGTAAACCCCGAATCCCTGGCTTTTGATGCCATAAAGGAGGTGGGCCCCGGTGGTAACTATCTGACTTCCCAGCATACGTTTCAACATTTTAAGGAAGAACTCTGGCATTCAGACCTGTTTGACCACGATAACTGGGAAAACTGGAAAAATAAGGGTTCAAAAACAATCCGTGATAAAGCTTTGGAAAAAACATATAATTTGCTTGAATTGGAGTATCAACCCATTGTTTCCTCTGACCAGTCAGCTGCAATAGATTTTATTGTCAACAAAGCTCAAAAAGATTTATCGGGAAAATGATTTTTATAAGTCTAGCCCAAAGCAACATCCAGAATCATCATTACTGAAAATCCAACCATTGTTGCCATAGTTACCGTGTCGATATTTTCATATTTCCTTTGAGATTCAGGGATGAGTTCTTCCACAACTACGAAAATCATTGCACCAGCTGCAAAACATAAGGCATACGGTAAAATGTTTTGCATTTTCATAACAAATAGTGCACCGATAACTCCCGCAATGGGCTCCACCACGCCGGACGCTTGCCCCATTAAGAAACTTTTTCCTTTGGACATCCCCTCTCTTCTCAATGGCATCGACACAGCAGTCCCCTCTGGAAAATTCTGAATACCGATACCAATAGCCAAGGCGACAGCTCCTCCTATGGTAGCTGAAGGAAGGCCGGCTCCAACAGCTCCAAAGGCAACACCTACTGCTAAACCTTCAGGTATATTATGAAGGGTTATGGCAAGCACAAGAAGCGTGCTTCGCTGCCATGATGTTTTTACCCCTTCTGTTTTATCAATACTCAGGCCTGGATGAATGTGAGGCAAAAATTTATCAATTACCCGCATAAAAATCCCACCACCCATAAATCCAATAACAGCACTTAGCCATGGAATCTGCCCCAATTGTTCAGCCATCTCAATCCCAGGTGAAAGAAGAGACCAAAAACTTGCAGCTATCATCACCCCTGCCGCAAAACCAAGCATAGAATCCATAAATTTTTGGTTTATTGTCTTTGAAAAAAACACCAGTGCAGCACCTGCAGCAGTTACTCCCCATGTAAAAAGGGTAGCTATAAACGCCTGTGTTACCGGATTGTATTGTTGTAAGAAATCAATCATTTTTAGGCTCCTAAATGGCTATAAAAAAGGTGATAAACAATAATTATACAGCATGATTTTTTTTTAATAAACAAATTTTAATAAAATGAAAAATATCTGCTTTGAAAAAACAACGCTATTTAGGGAAAATGGCAGGTTTTTTTAATGAATGGTCTATATTTATTAACCGACATTCTCTTAAAAGTTCAAAAGAATCCGTAAAACACAGCCTGGATAAGGCTAAGATATAAAAAGCATATCTGGACAAAAGCGTTTTAATTATTTCAGTAGGCTATGGCTGAAAAAATGCCAAAATCTGACTTTTTACAGGTTCATCCTGCCTTTGAAATTATGGCACATTTTAAAGATTTAATTCCACCCTGCAATTAAAATTTGATCAAATTTGAAAAATGAGAACTGATTCATACAGTTGTTCAAGACCAAATTCTCATGTGTGTTGCTCTTGATATGATTTTGGCAAGCCACAGGCTCGTTCCTCGCACGATCTATTCATATTCGCTGAAATTATCCGGTTAAAATAAAATTGTTGACATAAATATAAAATCAATATATCACATCCAATATACAATATATGAGATTTTTTACGAATTATCTTTAAAATTCGCTATCCTCAACTTTTGATTGGAGAATGGAATATGCCCTTGCCTGTAAAAAATGAAAAAATCAACCGAGCTTCGATGAGGGAAGAAGTCTATAATAATTTATTGGATTGGATAATGGAGGGAGTTCTTCTCCCAGGTGAGAAGATCGTTGACAAAGAACTTGCCGAGCATATGGGTGTAAGTCGCACTCCCGTCAGAGAGGCACTTCGACGTCTTGAAGATAAAGATTTGGTTGAATCATCTGCAAATCGGTGGACACGAATTTCTGAAATTCCTCCAAAAGAACCGGAAATGATTTATCCTATTATCTGGACCCTTGAAAAACTGGCGCTATCTTCAGCTATCAATACCTTGACCCAGAATGATTTCATAAAAATGAAACGGATTAACAATCGTTTGGAAGCGGCACTACAGAAAGGGGACCCGGTTGCAGCGTCAAAAGCAGACTCTGATTTTCATGGTGTTTTTATTGAGCGTTCGAAAAATGTGCATCTTATCAAAATCATACAGGATCTTAAGGTCAGGTTTCGACGCCTTGAAGTCAATTTTTTTAAAGGCATCTCCTATAAAAAATCATCTGTGAGAGAACATGAAACTTTAATTTCTGCATTGGCTGACAGAGATATTGTTCTAGCAAAGAAAACTGTTCATCTAAACTGGGCGAAGAGCCTTGAACGACTGAAAAAAGAGTCAATTAAATTATGAAAACAAATATTATAAAAAAAGGGAGATTGAAGAGTGGGTAAGATACCATTTGGACCAACTTATGAAGAAATGCTTTATCCGGATAAGGCGCCTTCAGAAATTAGACAAAAAGCCATTAAAGCACGTAAAGAAGATGAAATGGATCCGGTGAATTTGTTCAATATCACATGGAAAGACGAAAACAATCAGGTAAGAAAGATCGTTTTGCCAAAAGAGTTAACCGGTGTAGAGGCCAACATCGTTGTTATGCTGGGCACTGATTTTCCATCCGGAGCCCATAAAGTCGGCCCTGCTTATTCCATGTTGATGGAGGCCAGTGTTGACGGTATCGTTGAGCCTGGGAAAAATACAATCCTCGGGCCTTCAACCGGGAACTTCGGTATTGGAACAGCCTATATTTCCAACTTGATGGGATATAAAGCCATCGTTCCCATGCCGGATAATATGAGCAAGGAAAGATATGAACGAATTCAACAGTATGGGGGCGAACTCGATTTAACACCTGGAACAGAATCTGATGTTATTTTAACCGTATACAGGACGATTGAATTAAAAAAGGATCCGATCAATTATTCTTTGGATCAGTTCGAGCTTATGTCCAATTATCGCTTTCATCGATATGTAACCGGCAATTCTGCCATTGAAGCTGTTGAAGGTGTAGGAAACGGCAGGATCGCCTGCTATGCCGTTTGTGTGGGTACAGCCGGCACATTTGCTGCCGGGGATGAAATGAAAAAAGTGTTTCCCGAATGTAAGCTTGTCGCGTTAGAGCCCTATGAGTGTCCGACATTAACAAAAGATGCAAGAGGACAGCACCGTATTGAAGGTATTGGTGATAAATTATGTTCCCTTATTCAAAATATCAACAACACTGATTTTGTGACATTGATTCATGATGATGATGCGGTTAAAGCACTCAAAATTATGCGTGATGGTAAAGATGTCTTAGTCAAAATGGGAATCGATCCTGAGGTTGCTGAAACATATAAAGATCTGTTTGGTGTTTCAGGTATGGCAAACATCATTGGAGCAATTAAAATGGCAAAATATCTGAAACTCGGCCCGGGCGATAATGTTGTAACAATTGCCACAGACGGCTTTGATCGATACCATTCTGTAATCGAAGAATTAGAACGACGGTATCTTGAAACCGAGGATTTTGTTTTGGAAAGATGGGCCAGGGATATATTCATGGATGCATCAGAAGACAATGTACATGATTTTCGGACCCCAAAAGCCAAAGAACGCCTTTACGAGCAAAAAGAACAGGACTGGGTTAGATTTGGCTACTCAAAAGAGTTTCTTGAAACATTGAAAAATCAAGATTATTGGGAAGAAGAGTATAGCAAGATTCCCGAATGGAACGAGAAAATAAAAACGATACGCGGAAAAACCATTTAACATTCAACGATTAAGAAATGTTGAAAATAGCAGATGAACAATCCTTTAATTGATAAGAAAGGAAGAAAATGATTTTTACAGCCAATAAAAGGCAGACCAGTTATGGCGAGGCAATCGGCATTCTTCTGCTTGATACAACCATTCCTTTTATCCAGGGTGATGTCGGAAATGCGACAAGCTATGACTATCCTGTAAGGTATAAAACTATAGAAGGGTTAACCGGAGAACGTATCTTTAACCATGACTACAGTTTTATTGATAAAATGGTTGCAGGTGCAAAAGAACTTGAACAAGAAGGTGTAAAGGCGATAACCGGTGATTGTGGTTTTATGGCCATTTTTAACAAGGAAGTAAAAGAATCTGTCAATATTCCTGTTTTTCTTTCCAGTCTTTTGCAAATCCCGTTTATCAGATCGACACTACCTGATAGCGCTAAAATTGGAATTATTACCGCTAATTCTAAGTCTTTGACATCGGAAGTGTTTGAAAAAATAGGTATTTTTGATGAAAAAAACCTGGTCATATATGGCTTGGAAGAAGAAAAAAATTTCAAAGAAGCAGCAATTGATGAAATAGGAACTTTAGACAGTGATGAGATAAGAGATGAAGTTCTTTGTGTTGCAAAAAAAATTATCTCAGAGCATCCTGAAACCAGATCATTTCTTCTGGAATGCAGTATGCTTCCACCCTACAGTAAGGCTGTTCAGCTCGCCACTGGATTGCCGGTTTATGATTTTATAACCATGATCGATTATGCGTATTCAACTATCGTAAAAAAACGTTTTGAAGATGTCATGTAAAAAGGCGTTTTTTTGATGAAAGATAAAGTGATCGTTTATGGGATAAACCCTGATGAAAGTTAAATTATAACCTGGATGATACCGGTTAGGAGAAAGGTATTTTTCTGATACCCGGCATTCGTCATCCAAAAAGAATGAAAGGAATTTAAACATGAAAAAATTATCTATTGTTTGCATTATTTTATTGTCTCTGGTTTGTGCCGGACTGGTATCTGCGGGTGAATACAAGGGTCGGGCAGTGAAAATCAAAATGGCTTCAGAAGATATCGAAGGCGATTTTATGACCACCTGGGGACAAAAATTTTCTGATGAAATGAAGACATGGTCCGACGGAAAAATTGATATCACTGTGTACCCATACGGCTCTCTCGGGGATATTCGGGATATCAATGAACTATGCCAATACGGTGTCGTAGGATCCGTATTCTCAGATTATGGATGGATCAGTTCTTTTGTACCTGAAGCCCAGGTCCTGGCCCTTCACTATCTGTGGCCAAAAAAAAGAGCACCAGAGGTTTTGGCATGGGTGATGAAAAACGGAAAATTCTTGAACATTCTTGAAAAAAGCTTTAGAAGAGTCGGCCTGGTACCTCTGGGTGTTATGTGGGAAGACTGGATGTGGATCACTTCCAAAAAACCGGTTTATAAAATGGAAGATTTAAATGGGGTAAAACTTCGCCTGATGTCCTCAAAACTTCTGGTGGAACAATGGAAAGCCTATGGCGCCACGCCCACGCCAATGAGTTATGGAGAAATCTATGGCGGACTTCAGATGGGACTCATTGATGCCCAGATGAACCCTATTTTTGCTGATTACAGCATGAAGTTTTTTGAGGTCACGGATTATTTTATCAAAACCTATGCTGAAGCATATCTGGGAATTCCAACGGTCAACCAGGTTCTTTTCGATTCCCTGCCTAAAAATGCCCAGGAAAAGATGCGACAGTTCTGGTCAGAGGCGAACATTTCATCAGCCAAATGGATTGAAGAAAAAAACAACTCTGATATGGAAAAAATCAAGAAAGAAAGACCAGAGATCGAATTTACAACATTTAATGACCAGGAAATAGAAAAAATGAGAAAAATTGCCGTGCCCAATTATTCCAATTTTTCAAAGATCGGCGGCAAAGATGCTCAACTCATTATGGACACCTTAGTAAAAGATGTTTCAGATGCTAAAAAAGCACTTGGCATATAATATCATTTTTGACATTTTGAGATAAAATTGCTGAAAATTAAATTCCCTGGGACCGTTGGTTTTGCGTTCCCAGGGAACTAAACGTAAGGATTAACAATGAGTGCATATGTAAGTACTCCTTTAAAAGCATTTTTTAGGAAAAGCTCCCATATTATCGGAGTGGTCATTAATGCCTTCGAAGTTGGAAGTCTAGTTGTTAGTGTAGGCGTCTTGTCTGCCCTTCTTATCATAAATGTCGTTGCCAGGGAATTAGGGCAAAGTATTTACTTTGCAGAAGAGATGTCTGAATTTCTGGTCATATTTACAACCTTTGTCGGGCTAAGTTACGGTGTCCGGAGAGCCCGCCATATCCGGATGGGTGCTTTTTTAGACCTCATGCCGGCATCTGCAGAAAAGGCGTTTACAATTATCATTTCTGCAGTTAGCGCAATAGTTATGTTTATTATGGCAAATGCTTCTTACCAATACTTGATTCACAGCCTGAATATGGGTCACACAACACCGGCCTTAAGGCTGCCCTACTGGATTTTTTATGTTATTGTACCCATCGGTTTTTTTATGGCTGGAATTCAATATATTCGGACTATTATCAAGAATTTCACAGAAAAAGAGACCTGGATGTCACCTGAGCAACAGAGTGAATATGATGAATAGGTCTGGTTTGCAGCTAACGAATATGTAACCAATACTTTTTTTTACCAGACAAAAAAAATCCAAAAGCTGTAAAGAATATTGGGTAAATATAAAAAGATTTTTAGAACTAGGAGAAGAGAGAATGGCCCTACTTTGCATTAGCATGATAATAATGCTGCTCTTTGGATTTCCGTTCATGGTGGTACTTTTGGGATCGCTGATGTTGTATCTTACCGTCTATATGCCGGCATTCCAATTTCCTATTTTGGTGCAGCAGGTCTTAACGGGTGTCACTCCCTCTGCCATGGTCTGTATCCCAATGTTTATCTTGTCTGCAAACCTTATTACTTCGGGTAAATCGGCAGAAAAACTGATCCGTATGGTCCAATCCTTTGTCGGGCATATACCGGGCGGACTGCCCATCACTGCAACAGCCAGCTGCACGCTTTTTGGTGGTGTCTCCGGCTCCACTCAGGCAACGGTGGCAGCAATCGGTGGGACAATGCGCCCCATGCTGCTCAAGGCTGGATATCCAAGTTCCTTTACCATAGGCTTGATAATCAATGCCAGCGATATTGCCTATCTTATTCCACCCAGTATCGGCTTTATTGTCTATGGTGTTGCAACCAGTACCTCTATTGGCAAATTATTCCTTGCCGGTATCATTCCGGGCCTACTTATTCTTTTTTTATTTTCACTATACTCTTATTTTTATTCAAAAATATTAAAAATTGGTCAATACCCAAAAGCCAACTGGGGAGAAAGGATTCAGGCGCTTAAAGATGGGCTGCCGGTTATGGGGTTTCCGCTTGTCATCATCGGTGGCATCTATACCGGTATTTTCAGTCCTACTGAGGCAGCTGCTGCATCCGTTGCCTATGCACTGATGCTGGAAGTGGGTTTATACAGGAGCCTGACAAAGGAAAAAATCGTGGACGCATTCCTGCAGACCGGTGTGATTACCGGGGTAGTGTTCGTGCTTGTAGGCGCAGGTCAGGCATTGTCATGGATGCTGAGTTTTCTCAGAATACCCCAGGAGATTATGCCCATAATATTAGGGATCGATCCTTCGATGCTTAAGGTTACAGTCGTTGTCATCATTTCATATTTTGTTGCCTGTATGTTTTTGGACCCGATTGTTGCCATTTATGTTCTAAGCCCGATTTTTCACCCGTATGTTGCCGCAGCCGGAATAGATCCAGTACTTCTTGGAACGCTGGTCTGCATTCAGGTGGCCATCGGTTCAGCAACACCCCCGTTTGGGTGTGACATATTTACGGCACAACTGCTTTTCAGGCGGCCCTATTTTGAAGTGATTGCCCATACGCCGCCGTTTATTATAATCCTATTGCTGGTCACGGCGCTGCTGGTGATATTTCCGAACATTGCTCTATTTTTACCGAATACGGCTTTTATAAATTAAGCTCATTTTTTGGCTCAGAAAAGAAAATATGCTCAAATATAGATTATAGTTTCCATAGCCTGTATTTGAGCATAATTTATCATAACAAGGAAAAGAATATGTTTTACCATACATGGCCTAAAGAAGAAATTGACCGTCGCCTGGAAAACTGCAGGAGTAAAATGAAGGCTGCCGGCCTCTTCGGCATGGTGATAACCGACGAAAATAATGTGACCTATTTTACAGGTTTTCGTACCCATGCTCCCTGGACAACGTATACGAGAACCGCATGGTATTTTTTACCGGTCAAAGAAAAACCGGTTCTTTTGCTCCAGAATATGATGGCTCCGGATGCGATGCTAAGAACACAAAATTGTGAAATTCAAAGTTACCCGGGCCTCTATGGAACAGATCTTGAGACCGTAAAAAACATTATGGATTCCCATGGTATGGGAGAGGGAAATATAGGCTGGGAATTAGGATATGAACAGCGTTTGGGAATTCCATATCTTGAATATGAATCATTGCGGGGGATGATGGATAAGTGTCAATTCGTTGATGGGAGTGACATCCTCTGGAGCCTTAGGCTGGTTAAATCTGATATTGAAATTGATTGTATAAAAAAAGCCTGTGATGCCACCAGTTTCGCTTTAGATAAGGTTTTCAATACGATGCATGAAGGGATGAAGGAAACACAGATCGTTAAATATTTCTTCTCCTATATGATGGAGGCGGATGCAGACAAACCCGGATTTGCCCTTATTGCGAGCGAAAAAGGTCATTATGACAGGATCAGCAATATCGGGTCAGATCGCAGAATTAAAAAAGGTGATCTGGTCTGGGTGGATGGCGGCGCCCTTTACAATGGGTATTGGGCAGACTTTGGCCGTTCCGGTATCGTTGGGCCTGTTGATCAGGAAAGACAAGAGTATCAGGCATGTGTTCATGATGTAACGATGAAGGCAATAAAGACCATCAAACCCGGTATCGCCGCAAGTGACCTGGCAGGCGCCTGTATTGATGCTCTTGCTGAATATGGATTTGATCCATCATCATTTGACTGTGGTCGTCTGGGGCATGGAATGGGTATTATGAGTACGGAACCCCCCTCAATAACACAACAGGATGAAACCGTTCTTCGCGAAGGTATGATCATTAATATAGAGCCTGGATTTGTGAAAGAAAATGGTGTTTTCAACATTGAAGAGAATGTTGTTGTTACAAAAGATGGTGCCAAGATTCTTTCAGGCGCTAAAAGAACACTTTATGAGATAAAATGTTGAGAAAGGAGATAGACAACCTTGGCAACAGAAACAATAGAAAATTTGTGTAATGCACTTGAAGATGAAGTCATCGGATTTACCCGGGAACTGATAAGGATTCAAAGTACCACCCACAACGAAGAAACAATTGTCAGGTTTATTTGTGAGAAAATGAAATCACTGGGTTATGATGAGGTGATTATTGATGATTTTGGGAATGTTGTCGGGCGGATTGGCAATGGCGATACCAAAATTTTGTTTGATTGTCATTGTGATACTGTGGAAGTAAACGACCCTGATGAGTGGCAAGCCGATCCTTTTGGTGGAGAAATAATTGATGGGAAGGTCTATGGGCGAGGAGCCGTGGACATGAAGGGAGCTATTGCAGCGGCCGTATATGCCGGTTATGCCATAAAAAAGCTTTCCCTTTGTAAAGATAAGACGATTTATATTTCATGCTCAATTCTTGAAGAGGATGTAGAAGGCGAGGCGCTTCTTTATTTGTGTGAAAAAAATGAAATTTCTCCCAATTTTGTTGTTATCTGTGAACCAAGCTCTTTAAAGCTGGCATTGGGACACAGGGGCCGGGCGATGCTGACGATAACGACAGAGGGTGTTTCTTCTCATGGCAGTTCTCCTGAACTGGGAGTAAATGCCATCTATAAAATCAAAAATATTATAGGGCGTATTGAAGAACTTCAATCAAAACTTGCAGCTGACAATACGTCAGGTTCCGTAACGCTAAGCCGTATAGAAAGCAAGGCCGTTTCTCTTAATGCGGTTCCGGACCAATGTAAACTCTATCTTGACAGACGTCTTGAAGTAGGAGAAACCGAAACATCAGTGGCAAAGGAAATGGATGCATTAGTAGAAGGAACAAAAGCCATCTGGGAAATTTATGAGATTACAGATAAAACCTGGACAGGCAAATCTGTTAGTTGCAGGGCTTTTTTTCTACCATGGGAATTAAAGGAGGACCATCTGTTAACTCGTGCGAGTATAAAAGCCGTCAATGATGCTACCGGTAAGAAGGCAACTTTGTTTAAGTGGAATTTTTCTACAAATGGTTTTGCCAGTGCCAGCAAAATGGGAATTCCCACAATAGGGATGGGGCCAGGCAATCCCGAATTGGCACATTGCCGGGATGAATGTTGCGATATATCAGAAATTGTCGGGGCACTTAAATTTTATGCATCAATCGTAAATAATTTATAAAAATGCAAATACATTAAATATCGTATCATTTTTGATAAAACTTTAAATTTTATGAAGTGTTAGATCAATAAATAAAAAGGATAAAAAAATGTCGAACCACATCATCACTGCTGACCCTGAAATAGCAACCATTCTTGAACAGGAAGAAAAAAGACAAGAAAATGGTCTTGAATTAATCGCATCGGAAAATTGTGTCAGCCAAGCTGTCATGGAAGTCCAGGGAAGTGTGCTGACCAATAAATATGCAGAAGGTTATCCGAACAAAAGATACTATGGGGGATGCACCTATGCAGATGCAGCCGAGACCCTGGCCATTGAAAGGGCCAAAGCACTTTTTAAAGCAGAGTATATTAATGTTCAACCCCATTCGGGTTCACAGGCGAATATGGCTGCCCTTATGTCTGTCGTAAATCCAGGCGATACCATCCTCGGGATGGATCTTTCCCACGGTGGCCATCTTACCCATGGAAGTCCGGTGAATTTTTCGGGAAAACTTTATCATTTTGCTCACTACGGCGTATCCAGAGAAACCGGTACCATCGATTATGCGCAGGTAGAACAATTAGCAAAAGACCATCAGCCAAAGGTAATTATTGCCGGGGCAAGCGCTTATCCCAGAATGATTGATTTTAATCGATTTGCTGAGATTGCCAAAAAATACAATGCTCTTTTAATGGTAGATATGGCCCATATAGCAGGCCTTGTCGCCACAGGGCTCCACCCGTCACCGATCCCGGTTTCAGATATTGTAACTACAACCACTCATAAGACACTGAGAGGACCACGTGGGGGTATGATCCTGGCTAAAGCAGGGTTTGAGTCGAAATTAAACAGTTCAATATTCCCGGGAATACAGGGAGGGCCACTCATGCATGTGATTGCCGCAAAGGCTGTTGCATTTAGAGAAGCACTTTCAGATACGTTCACCCGCTATCAGGAAAATGTTGTAGCCAATGCTGCTGCCATGGCTCGTATTTTCGTGGAAAATGGTGTTGATCTCGTTTCAGGAGGAACAGATAATCACCTGATTCTTCTGGACCTGACGTGTCTTAATATCACAGGCAAAGCTGCCGAAGACGGTTTGGGGCAAGCTGGAATTACCGTTAATAAAAATTCCATCCCCTTTGAAACAAAGAGTCCTTTCGTTACCAGCGGCGTTCGAATTGGAACACCTGCAATCACATCCCGGGGGATAAAAGCTGCCCAGGCAGAAACAATTGCCGGGCTCATCTCAGGGATATTAAAGAACCTTGGTGACGAGGCAACGATTCAGAAAACCAGAACTATAGTTAAAGAACTTTGTCAGGCATTTCCCCTTTACAAGTAAGGATATTTTACCATGAGTTTATTAGAACGTGGATTTGAAGATTCTGAATTTGAAATGCGGACTTTAAGGGCTCAAAAAATGATGGCGGAGCATAAGCTTGATGCTATTTTTTTGACAACCGAGCCCAATGTCCGTTATTTTTCAGGTTTTTTTACACAATTTTGGGAAAGCCCCACCCGGCCCTGGTTTCTCATCGTTCCGTTAACGGGAAAACCCATTGCAGTTATTCCTGAAATAGGGGCGAGCGGCATGGCCGCCACCTGGGTTGATGATATCCACACCTGGGCATCTCCAAACCCTGCGGATGACGGTATTTCACTTGTGGCGGACATACTGAACACTCTTCCCCGTCGATATGGCCGCATTGGTGCAACGTTGGGTACGGAATCCTATCTTAGAATGCCGTTTAATGACTTTATTGATCTGTCTTCCAGGCTGACTGGAACGGTGTTTGTTGATATCGCAACACAGATTCATCGTCTCCGTTCAATAAAATCGAATGCAGAAATCAAAAAAATCCGAAAGGCTTGTGAAATCGCAAACATTGGATTTGCCAATATCCCGGATCATGCCAGGGTAGGCCAGACAGAACGCGATATCTGCAAACAGATGCGCATTGATATGCTTCATGCAGGTGCTGATATTATCAAGTATCTGATATCAGGGTCCGGTCCGGACGGATATGACAGTATCATCATGGGTCCGACAGACCGCCAACTGACTAAGGGCGATGTACTGATTATTGACGTGGGTGCGGTTTATGATGGTTATTTTTCAGATTTTGATCGGAATTTTGCATTCGGTCACCCCAGTGATTCCACTCTCAAAGCCTATACTGCCGTTTATGAAGCAACTGATGCAGGCTTTAAAGCGGCCCGGCCCGGAGCAACCACCACTGATGTCTATACTGCCATGTGGTCCGTTATGGAATCGGCCGGAGCGCTTGGAAATGATGTGGGCCGTTTGGGCCATGGACTTGGGATTCAGTTAACCGAATGGCCTTCCAACACAGCATCGGATAATACTCTGCTGGAGCCGGGTATGGTAATCACTCTGGAACCGGGAATGATGTATGCCCCAGGAAAGTCCATGGTTCACGAAGAAAATCTTGTTATTACAAAAAACGGTGCTGAGTATCTGTCTGTCCGATGTCCACCGGAACTCACTATTATTGAATAGGAAAAAAGACTCCCATGACGACAAAACAAGAGTTTGAAGCTCTGGAGATCCCTTTGAATTACACAAAGAGCACTCGTCCTGAAAAAATTCATATAGGACTTGTACAACTTTCAACCGACCATTCGCTTGAGGTGGACTGGACAAAGCTGAGCGGATCGTCTGCAATGGTTTTCAGCAGCCGGGTGTATTACTCCAGCATCATGACGTCTAAAGCCCTCAATGACATTTCTCAAGGAATCACGGCTGCTGCCGATTTGATTGCAGTGGGTCTTCCAATGGATGTCATGGCGTTTGGATGTACTTCTGCTTCAATGGTGATCGGTAGCAAAAAAATTGAAGCATTATTAACAATTCATCACCCCGGCATTCCGGCAACCAATCCCTGGGAGGCAGCAAAAGCTGCTTTTCGACACTTGAATACGGGAAAAGTTTCTATTTTTTCGCCCTATCCAACAGAAGTCAACTATCCGCTTTACCAGGAATTGCGTGCCGAAGGATTTGATATCCCTGCCATTGGTGCCCTGCGAATCCAAAATGACACTGATATTACAACAGTCTCCCTGGATTCCATGATAAAAGGTGTAGAAAAAATTCTTGATCAGGCAAAAACGGATGCCCTCTTCATGTCCTGTACAAATTTAAGAATTTTAGATCACCTTGAAAAACTTGAATCGATCTTTGATATTCCAATTATATGCAGCAACCAGGCGATGTTTTGGCACGCAATGACACTTGCAGGAAAATCGCCAAAATGCAAAGGATTTGGACGCTTGCTCAACAGCTAATCCTGCGGGATGGATATACTTAAAACGCATTCGATAAAATTATCAACTTATAAGGAGGCTATTGGTGTTTGAAATTATTGGCAACCGAATCAATACGGCGCGAAAAATAATTAATATCGCTATCAATAAAAAAAGGGAAGCATACATCCAACATGGCGACAATTTAGGAAACGTCGTTCAGTTTATGGAGCGTCAACATAAAATCAAGTTTAAAAAAATCTTAAATAAAATAGCAGAAAAGATACCTGGCATAGATACTATTGATACAGAAAAAACTCCTGATGGTCGTTTGCTGTTAAGATTTAATGATAAAGGTTTCGATGACCCTTTCTATGCACAACCGTGTAATGTTTAATGGCTCTGAACCTTCGTTCTCCTGCAATAAGCTGAAACCTTCCTTTTTGTTGCGGCCGGACAATAATCGGTTCAATCAATCCATCACGTAAAATGCTTGCGCCAATCTCTCTTAAACTGTTTTCATCAAAGTATTTGTGGTGTTGATAGGGAGAAGGATCAATTTTATATTATGGTGAAGTCGCCGGCATTTCTTTTAAAAAAGTGATTTGCAGTTGACTATTTTCATATTTTGCTGATTCAACCTCGCTTTTGGCAAGAGTATCCGGTAGCCGGAGCACACGCGAGTATGTTCCGGCATTTATCAGCAGGTCATTATCCTTGCGGCCAATATCAAGAACTGATTTGTCGATGTTGGGCAGAAAAATGGATAAAACAACCTGATCATCCTGTTTTTTAAACGACACTGTATTGACCTGCGACAGGACGCTTGACGGATTTAACTCTCCGTAGATGTCTCTGCCCATGGCCTCGAGACTGGCCTGACCCATGGGTTCCTTTTCGTAATGCTTGATCGGCAGTATCCTGGTGTTTAAAAATGATTTATTCAATACAGTCATCTGTTCTTGCTGTAACTGGCACCAATTTTGGAAATATCCGGTTGCAAGTTCTGCAGGGAAAAGCTTGTTGACCAGGACAGCATCAACCGGAAACCCGAAAAGTGAAAAATATGTGAAGGCCCGCTTTGATTCTGCAATAGCAATTTTATCCGGATTCAGCACCAGCCGGATGGATGACTTTTCCGGGTCTCGAAGAATCACACCCAGACGTCCGATATCTTCAATGATTTGACCGAAAGTCACATACAGTTCATCCTTGGGCAGGATCTGTTTAACCCCTTTGATGTGCTTACCAAAAGGCCGGATCAATTTTATAACACTTCGTTCAATCTGGATTATCCGGTTCATTTTACTGGAGGAAGAATCGGTCATGGTTAACAGTCGAAGTGTGCCTGCCGTGGGGGCACAGTCCACAACCACAACATCATATTCGTCACTTTCTATTTCCCTCAGAATCCGGGTTAAAAGAAATAGTACATCTATTCCCGGAATAAGGGAGACTTCTTCGGCAATCATCCGATCAATATTTAGGTAAGTGAGAAAATCTGCCAGATATTGCTGGAGAGAATCCCAGTTCTCTTTGATTTCTTCTAAAATATTGACCTCAAGGATGGTCAGGTTCGCGGATACGTCAACCATTTCCCGGGCACTCTTGATATCGAAAATATCAAACAGATTATGGGCAAGGTCTGAACTGACAAGTAAGGTTTTTTCCCCTTTTGCTGCTGTTAATGCTGCAGTTGCACAGGCATTGGTTGATTTTCCCACACCGCCCTTTCCAACAAATAGAATTGTTCTCATACCATCCTCTCAGGAAATTTTAATTTTCTTTATCACAGTTGGAGATATCTCTCCTTGTTTTAAAAACAGGTTGAGAAGATACTCTGCAGATTCAATATATTCATTGATTTCTGAAAACCGATCTTCCAGAAATGAAATTTCCTCAATTTCCTCAGAATTTTTACCTTTAATATTTTTAAGGGCATTGCCATTGTGGGATAAGATTCTCTTTACCCGTTCGATTTCGTCTTTGGCAATGGTGGACATAATCTCAGTTTCAATCTCCCAGATACTGCCGCGGATTTCATAATAATTTTTCCGTGCACCTCTGTGATAGACTTTTTTAACCACTTTCCAGCTTTCAAGAAACCGTATGTTTGTCGAGATAGATCCCTTGGAAACTTCCAGCCTTTCTGCCATTTCATCTAAGGACATTGGCTCTTTGGAAAACAGCAGCAGGCCTTCCAGTTGGCCGGCAATCCTTGAAAACCCGAATTTTTCCGCTTTTTCTCCAATAGCGTTAATCAAATCGTTCCGGATATCGTCTATATCTTTTTTCATATCAGCCCCCCCCTCTCTTATATAGTTTGTTTAGTATGTACTAAACGTTTTATATATACTACATAAACCATAAAATAAAAGTCAAGTATAAATTTGATATTTGGTGTTTTTCCCCAAATAAATCGATTTTTAAACATTCTACAATATAGATGGTCAAAACAATCGTCTGGTCCTTCATGATATAGTTTTAAATACTGAGACTGGAAAGCAAACTGAACTCCGGTCAAGTGATGAACTTTTTCAATGCACTTTATCAGATTTTTAAAAAAAGAAGTAGGGATTCAAAATGGGTCATCAAAGGGCTTATAGAAACTGCTAAAAAATGGGGGGCGAATCCTAAAGAGTGGTATGTTGTTTATGAAGATGTCCGTTCTCTAACATCCTTCTTATTGAAAGGTGGAATGGTGAAGACTGGATTTCAATGATGAGAGCAGGTTAATCGTGTTGAAAAAGTATCTGGCACACATTGATGCTATTAGTGCCACAATGCCAATCCTGGCATTGTGGCACTGATAGCAAAATCATTAAAAAAACTGCGATTTTGTAGATCTCTGTAAGCATTGCCCGGCAATGGTTTAGCTGAATTCTGGACTGCCAAAATATGGATGCCCCGTTATCGACTAAAAACCCTTATGAATGGTAATTTTTTAGCTGGTAAATTGCCGAAAAAAGAAAATCAGCAAACTTTTACAAATTCACGCCATAAATCATTATGGAATGTACCGGTATTATCAAACAGGAGTCAAATTCCCCAATTTAGCGAGCGCTTCTTTCACCAGTCCGGTCTTTTTAAATTTTATTGTGATACCATATGTTGTATGGGTATATTTTAAATTTTCAAATTTTAAATTCAATTGGTAAAATCAAAATTTTAAATCCAAAGAAAATACATCCTTTAAAAAATCCTTAGAAGAAAATCACGCAACAAAAAAAAGACGCTACATAATTGGAGAGTTTCTGTAACAGATTGATGCTGCATTCTCTCATTAATATTTTTTCATAATGTCTACAAACCGGAGGTGACCCCTTTAAATACAATTGTAATCCCCAAGTAAAACACCTTGGGGATAGTTAAAATATTTTTTACCAGCCGGATGCTTTGTTCAATAGATTGTGCAACATTTCAGCAGTTGGATGAAGATATCTGGAACTTATTGTTTTCTGTGTATCCCCTAATAAACGGGCGACATGATCCAGATCCATCCTAAAATTATAGCGCAAATTTGTAGCCACATAATGGCGAAAGTGTGCGGTCCCCTTCCATCATCATTTGTTTTAAGGCCAAGGTCTTTAAGCATACTGTCGATAATTTTGTAAATCATATTTTTCCCTGGGAATCTTTTTTTGAATGAATCTTTAGCAGGATCAGGAAAAAACGCTTCCAGATGCTTATCTAAATATATTGCTGTCTCTGGCGTGAAAAATACCGGCCTCGGTGTAGTTTTTGAACAGGACAAAAGGATGGCCTTCTCTTTGAGTTTTATATCACAAACACTGATGTTAGCAATTTCATTAATTCTGGCCCCTGTTTCACACATTAATCGAGCAAGCAGATGATTTCAGATATGATTAACCTTAAACATGTAAGTTTTACATTTTGCAATATCTTCTCCAGAAAACCATCTTTTTTCATGTTTCAGGTCAAAGGCCTGCTTATCCTGCCGTGGGATCTTGTATGTGTGCTTGATATGATGCCCATGAAAAGTGAATAGTAGTTTTGTGATGGTCAAATAAGATTGAATCGTGTGCGCTGATACTTTTTTGTCCCGGAGAAACCCACCAAAACCGTCCATATGGTCCGTGAATTTTTCATTGAGATTGTCGATTCTCAGTGCTTTGCAAAAAGGTAAGAGTTTTTTTCTGATGACAGCATTATACAATGCCTTTGTGCTGTCTGCTAAAGCCATAGTGTTTTGAGAATTGAAATACTATAAAAATTATAGTGAAAGAATGTCTTCTGGCAAAGGTTCTGGTTCATATAACTTAATGGCTGATAAAAAATATGATTCTTTCCAACCACAAGATATGGAGTCAGATTTTGATTGAAAAATGAGAAGAATGCCCCTGCTATTCTACATTTTTTGAAAGCCTTGAAAGTCGAGGGCTATAGCCATTATTCTACTGTTTCAATTTTATTTTTTATCCAGCACTTCACGTATCTTTTGGGCAAGATCATTCATCACTATCGGCTTCAATAGGAAACCCTTAATGCCCAAAGACGCCGCCCTTTTTTCGGACATGGTTTCGCTGAATCCTGTACAGAGCAATATGGGAATATCAGAGCGTATTTTAATCAGTTCAGCCGATAGTTTTTCTCCAGGCATATTTGGCATTTGCATATCAGTGATGATCAAGTCGAATTTATCGAGATTTGCACGGAAAGCTTCAAGGGCTTCAAGACTGCTGCTACGTGAAGTAACCTGATACCCCAACCGCTCCAGCATCCGTTTTTCCATACTAAGGATCGCTTCTTCATCATCCACAAGGAGAATCTGCTCAGTACCGCCCTGGATTTGTGCTTTTGAGGTGGTTGCCTGTTCTTCAGAAAGAATTTTTTCCACTGGCAGATACACATGAAACTCAGTTCCTTTTCCAGGTTTGCTATATACTCGAATAGCGCCTCCCATAGCAGTAACTATACCATGCACTACGGAAAGTCCCATTCCCGTGCCTTTACCCAGTTCTTTGGTGGTAAAAAACGGATCAAAGATTTTATCTCTTAAGTTTTTGTCCATGCCAACTCCTGTATCAGCCACTGTCAGGCAAGCATAGATTCCAGGTATCATATCAGTATTTATTATGTCGTACTCACCTATCTCGACTTTTTTGAGGCTTACTTTCAGTTCCCCGCCCGTCTCTTCCATGGCATGATATGCATTCGTTGTCAGATTCATTACAATCTGATGAATTTGTGTGGGATCTGCTTTGATTACACCACAGTCAGGATTGATATCCTGTTGGATTTCAATTGTTGTGGGGATTGTAGACCTGATAAGCTTTAATGCTTCCTTGATAATAGGCTGCATTTTCATCAGCGTAAGTTCATTGCTGCCTTGGCGGGAAAATGTAAGGATCTGTTTTACCAGGCTCTTGGCTCTTAAAACACTGGTATAAATCTGGTTAAGACTTTCTCGAATTGGACTGTCTTCAGGGGTATCCAATAAAAGCATCTCAGTATATCCTACAATTGGGAAAAGAATGTTATTAAAATCATGAGCGATACCGCCGGCAAGGGTGCCAATGGATTCCATTTTCTGGGTCTGTTGCAGCTGGGATTGGAGTCTTAATTGTTCGCTGACATCGCGTTTGACTGCAACATAACTGACGATTTCTCCCTTGTCTGAGAAAACAGGAGAGATAGTGGCATCCTCAGTATATTGTGATCCATCCTTTTTTTTGTTGATGAAACGTCCAGACCAGGTTTTGCCATTTGTTATGGTTTTCCACAATTCCGTGTAAAAGGATTTGTCGTGGCTTCCACTTTGCAGTATCCGTGGATTTTTCCCCAATGCTTCCTCATGGGAATAACCCGTAATTTTTTCAAACGCAGGATTTACATAAACAATGGTTCCGTCCCTGTCTGTTATCACGATGGTGTCGGATGAATGATCTATGGCCAGCGCCCGGCGTTTTAGATTGGTCTCCATTGTTTTCTGTTCACTGATGTCAATTAACAGCCCCCTTAACCCGGTTGGTTTTTCATTACGGGTAATAAGATTTGCATGTATCACAATAGGAAACCGGGTCCCGTCACTCTTTATTGCAGTGTATTCCACACCACCTAACTCAGTGCCATTCAATACACTTTGCATATTTTTTATTGCCCGGTCAAGATCCTCTGGAATTATAATTTGAGTAATATTTAACCCTTTGGCAAATTCGTCTTTAGTGTACAGAAAAAGATTAAAAGCGTTCTGGTTTGTATAGGTAATATTGCCGATTTCATCAATTTCAAAAACAACCTGTGGTAAAGAATCTGTTAATTCCCTATATTTTTTTTCGCTCTCCTGAAGCGTCTTCCTGCTCATTGCCAGGGATTCAGCCATATCATAAAAAGCTTTGGTTAACATTCCAACCTCACCGGCATTGGTTGTTAGTTCACTGCGAGCCTCGAGGTCACCCTGGGCAAATTTTCGTGTCAAAGCCACAAGACTCTGTATCGGTGAAATCAATGTGTTTTTGCCAATCATCCATGAAATGAAAAGCGATATCACCGTGCCCAGGAACATGATCAGCAAATTCCGGACCAGGGAGTAGTTAGCAGTCTTAAGGATATAGTCTTTAGGAATACCGGCCCACACATACAGATAGGGAGTATCTTCTTGATTGAGACAAACTTTCTCATAGGCAAATATTCGATCTAGGCCATCTGAGCCAGCACCGAAGAATAATCCATGCTCCGCCCCTTTGCTGGCAGCGTTCCAGGCCTTGGCACCGATCGGCTTGCCAATAGGATTGGTATTCTCTTGAGCAGGATAGTAAAATAAACGAATTCCTTTATAATCGGTTACAGCTACAAAGGCTTTATCAGGCAGTGTTGAAATGTCATAGAAGCGGGAAAAAATATCCAGCTTTATCACAGCAGTCAAAACGGCCTTGGGTCTGCCTTCTTTGTCTAGCACAGGATAGGCGAAAGCAAAAGCAGGAATAGCTGTCCCGACCCTGGTAACGATATATTCTCCAGCTACAAAATCATGTTTTTCCAGAGCTTCCTTCACATGTTTACGGTCAGCCAGATTGGCTCTGGTAAAAGGTTTGCCCGAAGCCAAGACTTCTCCTTTGAGGTCAACTAACGCAATATTGTTAAAGTTAGGAGTCTGTTCCAGCGAAGCCCTGAGAATAGTAGAACTGGCGTTGGGATCCATGGCATGAATCAAGGGGAGTTGGGATAAGGTGGAGAGAATTTGTTTAGTAGATTGGGTGATCTCTTTTTGAGCTATGGCCATGCTGTTGGTTATTAATAAAACATTTGATTGGGCATCTTCTATAAGATGTCGTCTCATCTCTATGCCAGAATAAAGAAGAATGGCAATGCAAGGCATAACTGCAAACAGTATCATTAATGTCAGTTTCTTACTTATTGAACCCAAATTTAAAAATTGCATATCCACCGCTCCCAGGGTATCAGGGGGATCAGCCATGTTTGAGAGCACCCCTAACCTGTTTAATCTAACTATTCTCTATTTCTTTTACCCGCCCTACACTAATTTTTCAAGGGGTAAGTGTCTCACTTATACTGTCACAGAGGGAATTATGAAATATACAACAGATATTCTTGATACGTTAAAGCCCTGTGAAGGTCAAGTATGGGATTATCCTTGATTTTAATTTTAGTGATACTATAGATATTTGATCAATAATTTTTTATGATAGAATAAAAAAAATAAATGGATGCTATTAAAGGGTGTTGAAACCGTTCAAAATCTGACAGGATTATAATGTCCCTATCATATTTCAACCAATTTTTTTAATTATTTTTGCTCAAATCGTTTGCTATTTCACCTGATTTTGTTTTTAACCTTTTAAAATCTCATATTAGAGCGGCTCTTTTTGTAATTCAGGCAATACCAGAACAGTCCGAGCAGTTATCTCAGAAAAATTGTACCAATATCTATATTTTCAGATTGAATTTTTATCCCGTGGCGGAGAATAACTCCTTTTGTTCATCCTCTTGCTTCTTTGGTTTGCGACGTGTTCCTGCCATTTCAATCAACAATGTTACTATGGTCGTAAATGCTGAACGGACAACAACGCCATGCTGGCTTCTTACCCTTGTCGTTTCAAGACCTTCTCGCTTTTTCATCAGGTTAAAAGGTCTTTCACAGTTTTTTCTGATCTCCATGGCTTGTTGAGACGTATTATAAAAAGAAGGCATTGGCTGAAAATGCCCTTTATCAAAATTAATAATTCTTGATTTGGAACATGTCGGGTCCAATATACATTCGCCTGGATTTGCATTACATCCAAATTCGTGGCCTTCCTTAGTGCTGCCCAAAGCTATCATTGGGATATCACAAGCACCATGGCAGGTTACTCTGATGGGAGATTTCATGACATTATCAGGAATATCAACGTTTTCAGAAGGGGGTGCCACAATATAAACACCGGTCTCATCCAGCAAGGAGCCGTCTTTATCATGATACGCCTGATCTGCTGTTATAAGTTTCATATCGATACCAAGTGCCTGAGCCAGTTTGATCAAAGGCTTTAGAAAAAGGCTGTCATGATGATTTGCAGCTGCGACAACAGAGACCAATGGGAAACTGTGCCCGGTTGATGGATTGATGGCTGTCAGAGTATGTAGCCGATATCCTATAACATAACGGGATTTATCCCTTTTGTTTCGGCGTTTTCCACAATCACAGTCAAGATCGGAATAAATACGAATTTTCTTATTTTTGATTTTCACTGTACACAAGGGATAATTTATCTCAGCAGGCAACTCGGTTGAATCAACACCATGTATAACAGTATTCTCAAGACAGCCAGATTTATAAAAATAGTGAAGGATATACACAAAGACATTCATTACTTGTCTAAAGTGCAGGCCGGTCTTGAAATGGCTTAACTCAGTATGATCGACCATTGCCTTTGTATTTAAAGGCAGTCTTACAAATCTTCTGTTTTGCTTTCTCTCCATACCGAAATATTCATCAGTACAAAATTTTCTGTAACTGATTTCAGGATATTTTAAAATTTTCAAAAGCTCCATTCTAAATAGTTGATAAGGGTGAATATTCCTGTGGGGTGCAGAATATCCATCTGGAGCAAGCAGACTGTTTATGATCTGATCATCAAAAAGATCATCGATAAATTTGAGTTCCGGGTCAATGATTTCAGGATAAGGCTTTTTCTTTTTATCGAAATCAAAAAGATTATCGCTATGAAAATTATCTATAAAATCAGCCATTTCTGAAAGGGATCGAATCCCTCCTGAGGGGGTTTGATTATCGATACCAGTAAGTTGTTCAATAGGCAGGTCCAAAGTTTGTGAATAATCATAGTTTTTAACCACTTCATCCACAACTTCCTTGGCTAATAGCTTTTTGGTTTTTCTTGTCATACTTTTCCAGTGTGGATGCTTAGTTTTTAGTTGCTTGTTAACTATTTTCCTGATATTTTTTCTGTGCATAAGGCCTCTGTTTTTTTGTCGGTTTTTTTTGTGTGGTGCTTAAAAAGCCATACACTAAAACAGAGGTTTTTGCAATACAAGTTATTGGATTTATATAAAATATTTGCTATTTTGAAAGATCGATTTCAACACCCTTTATTAAAAAAATGAAAAAAGAGATAAAAAGCCCTTTTCCCGATGGTAATTGTTTCTTTTGTGGAATCAATAATAAATTTGGTTTAAAACTTAAATTTTATTGGGATGAAGAAAAAAAAGAAGCCTCTACTGAGTATCTGCCTGCCAAGTACTTTACCGGCCAGGGGAATATACTTCATGGAGCGATTCAAATGGGTCTTCTTGATGAAATCATGGGATGGACCAGCTATGCATTTACTGAAAAAATGGCTGTTACATCTGATATTAATGTCAAATTTTTGAAGCCGACATATATTAATAGAGAAAAAATAAGTATTACATGCCAGGTGACTTCAAAAGAAGGTCCGAAGATAAAAATGTATGCAAAGCTTTTTAATATTGACGGTGCTGTCTGCACAACAGCGGAAGGGAGTTACCATCTTCTATCATCAGAAAAATATAGAGGCATTACTTCAATTATAAAGATAGTGCCTTTTGAAAACATACATGCCGCAGCATTCAAACAATTGAACCTGGACTGGCTTGAGGATTACGAACTCTTTGAACCTGCTGATTCAAAATACCTTGACAACCCCCTGTCGAATATCCTTGAACAAGGTGGCAAAATTTTAATGGCTATAACCAATAATGCTGTTATCGGCACTTGTGCAATTATAATAGAAACAAGTAATACTGCTGAACTTGCAAAACTGGCTGTTTCTCCCGATGCCCAGGGAAAAGGAGTTGGCCGTATGCTGGCCAAGGAATCTATAAAAGAGGCACATAAAATGGGGTTAAAAAAGATATTCCTTGTTTCAAACAAAAAATTGAACAGGGCTATCCAGTTGTATGAGTCCTTTGGGTTCAAGCATATGCCAATCCCTAAAGATACAATATACAAAACAGCTGATGTTTATATGGAATTGCAAATAAATTAAAAATCTTCAAGATTAAAATTTTGCATCACCAAAATTAATAAGATTTTTTAAATTCGACCCAAACCAAAAGTTATGATTTCTTGCATCAAGATTGATTCATCCAATGCTCAACGATTGAAATGATATCATTGAGACTTTTATAAGTAATTTTTTTGCAACAATCCAGGAGAGAAATATAACGTGTCTCATAAGGCTCTCTTTTTTTAAATTTCCCCACAATACCACATATTGTATAGACAAATTTTTCAGTCTTTAATGTGAAATTCATCTGGTACCTTCCAGAATAATTGATGTTGTGAATGTGTGAGAGTTTTTCAATCTCACTCACTCACATTCATGACTCAATTATTCTGGGGTAAACAGTTTCGCTTTTTCAACAGAATCTAAGCTGAAAACTGAATTATTTTTTATTAAAAAGGGTGAAGCTCCCCATAAACAAAAGGTACCATCTAAATTGGTATATTTAGTGATATTTTAAAAGATCAATCTGCAATAAAGCAGTTGAATTTTATGAGGAGCTTCACTATGAAAAAAAGAAACATTTTTCAAAACCAAAGTCAAGAAATCCTTTCTCTGTTCGAGACCGTCGAGAACAGATCCAAAATGATGTGTGTACCGATTGATTATGCCAAAAAAGATCATACGGTGATGTTCTGCAATGGCAATGGGGAAATTATTCGAAAACCATTCTCGGTAAAGAATTCACTTAAAGGGAAAAATTATTTGGTTGAGCAAGCTACAAAGTCTTGTCGCCATCATGGTATTAATCTTCAGTATGCTTTTTTTGGAGGTGAAGATTGCGGCTCTTTCGCTGATAATTTTACGTGTGACCTTCAGGTTATAACTGCTTTGCGTTCAGATGATTGGATAGTTGCAGGAGTAAATCCCTGTGATGCAAAGAGATATCGTGAAAACATGCAGGCAAGTACTGATCGATTGGACCTATTAGGGATTTGTAAAATGCTTCTCAGCTGCAGAGGCAATTGTTCTCCTGCTCAATCCGGCATCTATTTAAATTTGCGGACGCTTGTTCGGCAAAGGCGAAAACTTGTTAAAATGACAACCGGAGTAAAAAATAGAATTCATACGATTGTAGATCGGGTTTTTCCTGGGTTCTTAAACGAAAAGAAGAGTGGGCTCTGGCCATTTTCAAAATGCTCGTTGTTATTAATGAAAGACCGATTCAGTGCACATCAAATAAGGAGACGTCGACGCTCTACATTGGTGAAACTGTTTACCAGCCAGGCAATACACCAACCAGATCGCTGCGCTGAAAAACTTCAGCAATATGCGACCCAGGTCCTCACCCCGCCAGAAAACCATATTGCAACATTGCAGCTTTCGTTGAAACAACAGGTAAAACTTTTTATCTGTCTGCAAGAAAATATTGAGCAGACGGAAAAGGAGATAGCTGAACATTTAGCCCAAACCCAGGGGGCATTTTTAACCAGTATTCGTGGTATTGGAATTGTTTTAGCATCTGGTGTCAGTGCGGAAGTTGGGAACCCCGACAAACAGAAATCTATTAATAATTTGGTTTCATATGCTGGTATTATCCCAAGGATTAAACAAACCGGCGGGATTCAGGGAAAAACTCAAGTCAAAAAGATGGGAAAACGCTGCAATCATATCATAAAAGTGGTTTGTTTTGTACAGTCAGCTTCTCATATATTGTCATACCAGTTTACCAAAAATTGGACATATGGGACATGGGGTTCCACCGGTAACGCTCAATTGTGAAAACCTATGATTTTAAAAATTAACTCGGCCCCTTACATTTTTCGAAAACCGACAAGAATCGGATAGTTGGAGTGCGGCCTGAAAACAAGTTGAAAATAATGCTTGATTTTTTTCTGGTGCTCTATACTGGAAAAATCAAATTTTCAAATTCTTCATGAAATTATATTCGAGAAAGCTGAATTTTGTTAAGACCCTGGGATTATTTTTCAAAGCCGGCTAAAATGTGATGTATATATAAAAATTACAGTGAAGGGTTGGCTTGTAACAGCGGTTGAGGCTCATATAGACTTGTGATTTATTTAAAAAAAGTTAGTAAAGTCATTAAAAATTAAAGCCTATGATATAAACTTCAAATATTTCCCAATTATTGAGATTTGAATATCTTCAATAGAGTTTCCCTCTAATCACCTTTTATTTAATGATGTTATCATCAGGTTGATAATATCCAGCAGTATATAATTGTCAATATAACAGTATAAACGATGAGTGCATAAAACCATTTACCAGAAAATTTTGGTGTTCGAAGTGGTGACAGGTTTAGCCCGGCCATGGCTATGAACATTGTATATAGTATGATTGAAAAAACGGCAGGAGCAAAAAAGAATTCAAACAGAAAAACAAAAGCAAAAACGATAATATTGTTGTCCAGGGCAAGCCCTTTGTAGGTCGCACTGTCGACAAGACCGAAAAGATTGAAATAACTCAAGCGGATCGCGCTTGTGGCAACGATAACAAAGGCGCCTGGCAAAAACCATGCACTGAAGTTTCCATAGCTCAAAAGAAAAACAGCTGGACAGATTCCAAAGCTTATCATATCAATCAATGAATCCAATTGTGCTCCGAAATTTTTTTGTTCGTCTGTTCTACCTTTGATTTTTCTGGCAATAATACCATCTCCCCAGTCAAAAAGGACTGCCCATATCATTCCGATAACAGCTGCAGGAAAATTTTCTATTACTGCAAAATAGACTCCCAGCAGCGCACATAAAAGCCCTGCAAGAGAACAAAGATTGGGAAGATCTTTAGCAAACCAGAGCATCCCGATCTGGTGTGACGGTTTCGATTGTGATGTGCTCATCCATTCCTCACTATTAATTATCGCCCCTTAAAACCAATCCCACCGCCTGAACCAGGTTTGTGTTTTCATCCTTGGTACGGGCGGCAATGCGGATATATCGGTCAGCATCGGGCATGGTTTTACCCTGGCAGTGTTTGATGTAAATATTATGCTCAATAAATAGTCTTCTAGTTAGCTCAGGTGCACTTGGTCCTATATCCGGTAACCGACAAAAAATAAAGTTTGCATCTGGTTTATAGACCGTGAGTCCGGAAAAGTTTTTCAAATCTGTATAAAGCTTATCCCGGTCTTTTTTTACCTGATTGCAGCTTTTAATAAAGACGTCACTATAATCAGGTAAAATTCTTAAAAATTCTTCAGCAAATCCATTGATATTCCAAATATGGACACCCTTGCGGACTGCTTTTATAAAATTGGAATTTCTTGTCAAAAGATAACCAATTCGAAGGCCACAAATACCGTATGCTTTACTCATGCTTTTAAAAATTACGATATTCGGATATGTCTCTATTTGATCTTCCATGGATGTCTGACCAGATTTTTGACCAGGGTCCTGAACAAAATCAATAAAGGATTCATCAATTATTAGCTGGCAGTCATGATCAGCCAGTTTTTTTGCCAAACGTATCAAATCGGTTTTGGGAACAGCCATGGCAGTTGGATTGTTCGGTGTGACCACAACTGCAACATCTGCATGGGTTTCAATGATACGATCTGCAAATTTATCCACATCCAGTTGAAAAGAGGGTATCTCAAGGGGAAATTCTATGGCACGCCCTGCTGGAGCAGCATTCGCATATTCGTTAAACGAAGGCACGGAAATAATAATTTTCCGGGCAATGTGCCCGGAGACAATTTTTATAAGCTCTGCTGCACCATTGCCGACAACAATGTGTTCAGGTGATTGATCGATCAGTTTACCCACCAGGGATGCAAGCACATCCTGTGCAACAGGGTAGTTCAAGACAAGATCGTGGATTTGGTTTTTAAAACAGGAAAACACCTCTTCAGGTGGGAAATATAAATTATATAAATACGCATGATCAACAAAATCATGGCGATAATATCCGCCATGCTGACCTGAAATGTATTTATATTTTTCTGTCTGGTTTTTATATTCAGAATCAGGCATAAAAACTTTCCTTTACAACGGATTTACGGGCAGGTATGTTTGTTATTTTTTTATTGTTTGGTGTTAACCCATAAAAAGAAATCGGTGTGTCAATTTTTGCCGGGAACAGTTTTTCAGCAGAGGCAAGGTCTTCTATGGTGTCGACTTCATACCAGGGCTGATGGTCAAAATGGACCGCCTGGAGGGATAAGGATTTTTCAGCCACCATTTGTTTAAATACGACTTCGTAATAATCATTTACACTACCGGCCAGAATATATTGGTTCAGTTTTTCGATTACCTTGTACCACGATGAAACCGAAAGGCTGTAAATATTAACTGTCTTATATCTGATTTCATTTGATCCGTTGATTACGTCGATATGGAATGCATTCACTTTGTTTGATGGGTTGAGTGTGACGGTTGAGCCGTTCAGCCAGGGTTTCATTCGTGAGATGGCAATCCTGTCGGGATAAAGCATTTCTGTTAATAAAGACGGTTCAAAAATAAGATCGCTTTCGATGAGCATAAATGATTCATTGATTATTTTTCGGGCCATCCATAACGAATATATATTATTGGTAGTTTTGTATAATGGACTGAAAACATACTCAATCTTTATATTCCCGGCGCGGGTTTTCAGAAAATCTCGGATACAATCTTCCAGGTGACCTGTCACCACAACCAGACGTTTAAATCCGTTTTGATTCAAGCTTTTGAGCAGTCGTTCTAATATGGATGTTTCATTAACAAGGGTAAGGCATTTGGGTGATTTTTGTGTCAGTGGGAACAGGCGGCTTCCTGTGCCCGCTGCAAGGAGTAATGCGGTTGTTATGCGATTTTTGGGGCAAGGATTCGTATTAAAAAACATGAACCTCCTCATATTAATAAGTTAACGTATTCAAAAAAAGACACACTTCTTTCGAAGATGAATTTTTTTGCACATCCAACAAATTGTTTAGAAAAAAATAATGGCTTCGAACTTAGGGGGCAGACCACATGTGAGTAGCAGGATATACACCAAAAAGCGGAAACGTTTGTACGTCATTTTTAACAGCACAACTTCGTTCATGCTATAGGAATACAGGTAAAAGTCAAGGTATATATTTTTTTGCATTGTGAGATTCTTTTATACTGCAGGAGAGGAACCACACCAAAATACAAGATAAAGCCCCTGAACGGTATACCGCACAGAGGCTTTATTCTTTAAGTCACTCAAGATGACTTTTTCTTAATACAAATAAAAATGGTTTACTAAACCACGGTTACATTTGCTGCAGCAGGACCTTTTTGGCCTTCTTCAATGTCGAATGTAACACTATCCCCTTCATTGAGGGATTTAAAACCGGTAGTATTGATGCCTGAATGATGTACAAACACATCTTTTCCACCGTCTTGTTGTTCGATAAATCCAAAACCTTTTGAGTCGTTAAACCATTTTACGATACCATTAGCCATATTGGCAATCTCCTAAAAAAAAATAAAAAATACAAGTTTCTAACTGTGGGGGTAATGCCGCTTTTATTGTCGGAAATATACACCTTGGGAGGGAAACCTACGTGTTAATACAATATAACACAATTCATTAAAACTATAGGAATGTCGATTGGAAGTCAACCCTGATCCACCATCAAGGTACCACCTGCTGCGTTGACTGCGGTCGTTCCTCCCTGCGGAGTATGACTTATACGCCTCACTCGTCACTCCTTGCCGCCTTGCATCTGGCACCTTGCTGATGGCCAGGGATAGTGCACAACCCGTGGCCCGGCAGGCAAACAAAAATTTGATGGTGGATTTGGGAAGCATTAAATATTTTTTTGAAAATGGAGCTATCGTTTCGAATTTTGTTCTCATTCATCGAATTATCTTTGACCATCAAATTTTTTGACTTGCATTGAATAGCAACTATTGCAAAAGATGATCAATATTTTTGATGTGCTATGGCCCACCGATAAAATATAATAAAACTATTTTTTCAAGCAGTCGGAATAGTCTTTACTCGTACGTATATATGGTATAATCGCTCAGGAGTGAACTCCCCAAATTTACCGAGTGTTTCTTTCACCAGTCCGGATTTTCAAAATTTACCATAGAACAAGATACAGTACAGACATAATTTTTTAGTCTCGGGCCAAAAATTAAACAGTTCCATTCTGATGCGGTATGGACTATTAACAGTGTGTGATTATTCCCCGAGCCATAATTTGACAATATCAAGGCGTTTGTTTTCAGCAGCATGGGCATTATTTTAACCTTTCTCTGCCTTTGCCGGATATGCGGCACTTAGCCATGGAATCTGCCCCAATTGTTCAGCCATCTCAATCCCAGGTGAAAGAAGAGATCAAAAGCTTGCAGCTATCATTTTAAATGATCTGTCTTTTGATCCAAATACAATCTAAAAACAATATTTTTTTTAAGATTTATATTATATTTTTTAATCCGGTTCCAAACAGTTACACGATTTATACCCAGAATTTGTGCTGCTTGGGACTGATTCCCATTGGTTTGGCGAAGCGCATTAATAAGTTCATCTTTTTGAGAAGATTTATCATTTATCAATTGAGGAACAGCAAACGAATCTGCACGCCCGGTTATTGATTGTGCCATTGTAAACTTTCGGGGCAGATGCTTTCTGTCAATTAAACCTTTTTCAGCAATCACAAATGCATACTCCAGTGTCCCTTTCAATTCCCTGATATTTCCAGGCCAATTATATTTCATACTTGAAATACTATCGTTTATTTATGGTATTTAAATTCACGAGTCAAATGCTATAAATTACTGAGAGTTTTTTAACCAGTCCGAGTTTTTTTAATATTTCCAAAGACATCTGGTATAGAAAGATTTTTCATCCTATGATTTAAAAATCATTAGAAGAAAATCACGCTACAAAATAAACTCGCTACATAATTGGAGATACACTTTCCAGCAGTTCAAACCCTGAAAATAATTTTCTAAAATCTGACAAAATGATGTAAATATAGTAAGTGTAATGCAGGAATATGACAGGTAACGCCACCACTGGTTTATAGGTTGAATTAAAATTTCAACACTGGGAAGTGCCATATCCATAGATTGGGGGTTCTAAATTTTGTCTGGACTGAGTCTTTATAATACCAATGAACCCCATTAGTTTTCAGCTGAAACCCCATATAGATAGACAGAAGGTTCGCTTTTTAAGACCTCTAAAAATTTATCCAAAGTCGCTTAACTTTATGTCCGATTTTCTGGGGGAGGATCAGTAATAAAAATGGGAACTTTTGTGGGAAATGGAAAATGCGGCTTAGGAAAAGTGTCTATTTTTACTTGACCACATCAATACCCCCCGGTAAAGGAAGACAAAACAGCCATCACAGACAATACAATGAATAAAACTTGAAGTTTGGTGTCAATCTTTTTCATATACAGTCCAAAAATTAAAAAATTCTGATCTTATAGCGATTCTCAAAATAACGTTCCAATTGGATTATAAAAATTTTTTTGAATTTCAAATAGTTGATACTATTCAAAAGGGATATACTTATGGCAACTTTGTTTGGTATCTGCAACCCCCTGGGTTTCCATAGAAAAATGTTGACTTAAATCCATTATTCCCTTAAAAATTCCAAAGTAACCATGGAAAGGCCCCATCAATATTTGTCCCACAACCTTGAAATCAGGAAATACCATGACAACCTTAAAAAAATTAGTGATCATTCTTCCCATCCTCCTGGGCATGGGCCTGTTTGCTTTTATGAAATTTACCAAACAGGCACCTGTCCGGCACGGCAACAAAGAACGGGTTCAGATCGTCCGAGTGATCCCACTGGAAAAAACCCATGTTGTGCCAAGATCAATTGGTTATGGCTATGTTGAGGCAGACAGTACCTGGGAAGCCATTCCCGAGGTCAGCGGAAAAATAGTTTATATGAATAAAAACCTGAAAAAAGGGTATTTTATCAAAAAAGGGGATTTGCTTCTCAAAATCGACACCACAACCTATGGATTGGCAGAAAAACGGGGAGCAGCAGATCTCATGAGTGTTGATGCCCACCTCAGGGAACTTGAGCAGTCAAAAAAAAACACCCAGGGCCTTCTCAGCATTGAAAAATTATCTTTAACCTCTGCTGCCCAAGAATTAAAAAGAAAACGGGAACTTTTTGCCAAGGGCTATCTATCCGCCTCTGACATGGAAAAAGAAGAAAGAACTTTTTTATCCCATCAAACCACGGTGAATAACCTTGAAAATATTCTGGACCTCATCCCCTCACAGAAAAAAGCCCTCCAGGCCCAGAAAACATCCGGGGAGTCCACAATGACTGAACGCCGGCTGAATGTGGCCAAAACTGATATTTTTGCCCCCTTTAACTGCCGGCTATCTGCCGTGAATATCGAACTTCACCAATTTGCCTCGGCCGGAACCGTGCTGGTTGAAGCCCAAAGCGTTGACAGGGCGGAAATTCCCATCCAACTGGCACCTTCAAATTTTTTAAGACTCATGCCCAGAAAACAAAGTTTAATTTTTCCAGATAAAACAGACATTGAAACCCTTAGAAGGGCCATTGATATAAAAGCAAAAGTAAGGCTCCCCATGGATGGGGACAAAAAGACTGAATGGGAGGCCAGGTTCTCGAGAACCAGTGAATCCATGGACCTTAAGACCGGTGCTCTTACCATATATGTCACCGTGGATAATCCCTATGGCAATGTGCTTCCGGGAATACGCCCGCCCCTGGTCACCAACATGTATGTGGAGGTTGAGCTCAGGGGACGTTCGCTTCCGGATCGGTTTGTAATCCCCAGGGGGGCTGTCCATGGAGGAAATATCTATATTTGTACCCCTGAAAACAAACTTGATATAAGACCTGCTGCAATTGAATTCCAGATGGAGGATATGACTGTGCTTTCCACTGGAATTGACCCGGGGGAGACCCTAGTGCTGAGCGACCTTATTCCGGCTGTTGAAGGGATGAAGCTGAAACCGGTTCTTGACAATGATACGGCAGAAAGGCTAAAACGCATGGCCATTGGGGAGGCATTGTAAGATGAATCCATTTAAGGGAATGATCTCCTTCATGTGTGACCATCCCACTGCTTCCAATCTGCTAATGCTCATGTTTATAGCCGTGGGACTTATTTCAGTTACAGATCTCAAACGCGAAACCTTTCCCGATTTTTCCATAAATGCGGTTGAAGTCTCAATAGCCTATCCCGGGGCCACGGCAGAAGATATTGAAGCTTCTGTTTGCCAACGAGTTGAAGATGCCATTGATAGTGTGCCCAATGTGCTTGAGGTCAGGAGCACGGCTATGGAAAACCAGGGTATTGTTGTGGTGGAAATGAAAGAAGGCCAAAATATCATCGAATTTTTCAATGATATCAAGACTGAAGTGGAAGCCATCAATGATTTTCCGGAACAAGTGGAAGATGTGATTGTCAAACGGATGAACAGGACTGATCCTGTCGTGTCTGTGGCGGTTACAGGCCCAATGAGTCCCATGCATTTAAAATTTTATTGTGAACAGCTCAAGGACCGGCTCAAGGCCATTGATCAGGTTTCCCAGGTGGAAATTCTAGGCTTTTCCGGCCATGAGTTTTTAATTGAAATTCCCCTTTACAATATGATGCGCATGGGCCTTTCCGTTACTGATATAGAAAGGGCTGTATCCTCCCAGAGCCTGGATCTTCCTGCCGGTAGTCTGGAAACAAGGGATTCGGACATATTGATCCGGTTTACCGAAGAAAGAAAAACTATCCAGGAACTGGAAAAACTCATTGTGGTGTCCAGGGACACAGGCCTGGAAATCCAGCTGGGGGATATTGCCAGGATATCTGACGGGTTCAAGGATGAGGAGAATAAAATCCTGTTTGACGGAAAACGAGCCGGCCTGCTCCAGATCAATAAATCCAAATCTGAAGATTCCTTAAAAATACTGGATGCAATAACAAGTTTTTTTGAAAAAGAGCAGCCCCAGGCCCCTTCAGGTGTCTCCTTTTCAATTACCCAAAATATTTCCAAGGTGGTCAGGGACCGGCTCCAGATGCTGACAAAGAACGGGATTCAAGGACTGATCCTTGTCTTTTTAGCCATGCTTCTTTTTTTCCCCTTTAACTTTTCATTTTGGGTGGCCATGGGCTTGCCTGTCTCCTTTTTACTGACCTTTTTCTTCTTAAAACATATAGGACTGTCCTTGAACATGCTTTCCATGGTCGGGCTCCTGATAGGACTTGGCTTGCTCATGGATGATGCCATTGTCATTGCCGAAAACATTGCCGCCCATCTGGAAAAAGGGAAAAATAGTTTCAACGCAACGGTTGACGGCATTTTTGAAGTATCGGCCGGTGTATTTTCTTCATTTTTAACCACCCTTTTTATTTTCGGTGCCCTGGCTTTTGGTATGAAAGGGGATATAGGCAAGGTTCTCTACGTCATCCCCGTGATCCTTATCCTGACCCTAAGTGTCAGTCTTGTGGAAGCTTTCTTCATTCTCCCCAACCATTTATCCCATTCCCTGAAAAACCACGGAAAAGACAGACCCAAGCCAAGGTTCCGCCAAATGCTTGACAAAGGTATGGACTGGGCCAGGGAAAAGCTTTTGGGAAAATTTGTTGATCTGGCCGTCAACTACAGGTATTTTTTTATTGGGCTGGTTGTTTTTGCCTTTATTGCCGCCATCTCAATGATTGTTGGCGGGCATCTGAAGGTCAAGGCTTTTCCGGATATAGAAGGAGATGTGCTCCAGGCCAGGATACTTTTTCCCCAGGGAACCCCCCTTAAAAGAACTCAAATTTATGTGGATAAATTTGTTAATGCAGCCAATCTGATGAATGATGACCCCGCCTTGTTACAACCGGGTAATGCCGACCTGGTCCAGCACACAACCGCCATGTATAATATAAATGCCGATGCAGGGGAAATAGGTCCCCATGTGGCCACTGTTTCATTGGATTTACTCAATGCTGAAACCAGATCCGGCACCATGGAAGATATAATTTCCAAATGGCGTACTCTGACAGGAGATATCCCGGATGCCATTGCCATTGCTTACAAAGAACCCACCATTGGTCCTGGCGGCCTTCCCATTGAAATCAGACTTAAGGGAACTAACCTTGCTAATTTAAAACTGGCATCCACAAGGCTAATCGACTGGCTCCACGGATACAAAGGAGTCTCTGATCTTTACGATGATCTGCGCCCGGGCAAACCCGAAATCCAGGTAAAGCTTAAAAAAGGGGCAAAAGCTAAGGGTTTTGATGCCAGGAGTGCTTCACAACAGCTCAGGGCAGCCTTTTACGGAAGTACTGCCAGCGAAATCATTGTCAGGGACCAATCCTATGAGGTAAACCTTAAGATTGCCAGTCCTGACAGGCAAAGCATTTCCAACCTTGAAAATTTCTACCTCATGGACAGCAATGGACAGCGGATTCCATTAAAAACCGTGGCATCCATTACCCCCGGCCGGGGGTATGCCGGAATCAAGAGGGTCAATGCCCAGAGGACCGCCACTGTCACGGGAGATGTGGATACCAGGGTTGCCAATTCCAGGGAAATTATCCTTGATACAAAAAATAGATTTATCCCAAAATTAAAAAAAGAATTTCCCGATATCAGCCTTGAAATGGAAGGTCAGGCAAAGGAGATGAAAACATCCATGGGCGGCATGGCAAAAGCCATGGGTATAGGAGTTTTTGGAATTTTCTGCCTCTTAAGCTTCCAATTCAGATCCTTTCAGGAACCTTTGGTGATCATGGTGAGCATCCCCTTTGCATTTATAGGAGTTGTAGCAGGCCATATGATTATGGGGATTGATCTTTCAATGCCAAGTCTCCTGGGATTTGTTTCCCTGGCCGGCATTGTGGTTAATGATTCCATCCTTTTGATCAGTTTTGTCAAGTTGCACACTGAAAGGGGGGAGAGCATGGCCCAGGCAGGGAAATTGGCTTCAAAAGAACGATTCCGGGCAGTTCTGCTGACCTCGGTAACAACCATTGCAGGCCTTTTTCCCCTTCTTTCGGAAAGATCCATGCAGGCCCAGATCCTGATTCCCCTGGCCTGCTCAATTGTGTTTGGCCTGCTCATGTCCACCCTGCTGGTCCTGGTGGTGGTTCCCTGCCTATATACCATTATGGCAGATTTTAATCTATTAAGGTTAAAGAAGAACTAATTTACGAATCCTAAAAAAGAGGCTGTTTGACTTTAAAGCAAGGTTTGATAAAATAGAATTCATCAGGAATAGATAAATCTATCCGTTACGATTTCAACAGACCAATTTTTTGGTACGATGGAACTCCATATTATTGTAATTGGGATTAGATCTCCCATGGACCTATTCGTAGCTTATTTTTAACTACGCCGCAAGCGGCGGGTATTAAACTCGAGCTTCGCAATAAAAACAATGGGAAAAAAACCGAATCTTGGTTGTAGATGATAATGACAGCGTCAGACAAACGCTGGCAACAATGCTCAAAGAACTTGGATATGAAATAGAAATAGCCAGTGACGACTTTGAACCATTATCAAAGCTTGTATTTGATATTGCTGGATATCCTCATGCCGGGAATGGATAGGTTTGAAGTTATACCATCCGTACGCAAACAAATTAAGTACAAGGATATACCCATCATCATTGTTACCGGCCTCAGCAGTCGTGAAGACAGGATTCGAGCCGTAGCAATTGGGGCAAATGATTTTATCTTTCCGGGCTTTTTTATGGAGAATTAGGTTTGAGTCAAATTAGTGCCCGACCGAAAAGCTCGATCAGGCACGGTTTTACGTTTTAAGTTAAAGCAGGAAATAATCTCGGTTAGAATCTAGTTGTTATGATGCCAGCCTCGGCCATATCCCTGTCCCCCATACCGCGGGCAGTCCTGATTGTATCCCTGGCCCATTCCCTGGCCGCCTCTTCCAGACTCGTTGCCCCGGCCCTGGCCAAATCCTTTGCCCATGCCAAGCTCTGGTGCTATCTTTTTTGCAGCTAGACGAAAATCGATACGTTTGTCTCTAATCTGTTTTTGCTGGTCAGTTATTTCCTGGGATAATGTTCCAAGTTTGGCCCTGTCCGGATCAGATGTTTGCATGAGCATCCTCATTCCCTGCTGTTTTGCAAATTTTGCAGCACGAAGCTCATAGGTCTCATCAATGAATCTCTGACGAAGTTCATTTAAAGCAGTTCTCTGTTCCTTGGACAGATCATTAAAAGCTCCCTGGCCCTCATAGCGCGAGCAGTCCTGATTGTATCCCTGGGCCATTCCCTGGCCTTTTCCTTGGCCCCTTGCAAATACGTTTCCTGATACAAAAGCAACAATAAGTAGTGAACTGATGATAATGATTGATTTTTTCATAATAACCTCCAATTAAAGTTTAGTTTGTTTGTTGAACTTTGTTTCGTTCTGTTGAAACATGATAAAGCAAAGGGTGTGCCAAGAGGTAAAATATTTTCTAACTATATGATTTTTCGAAATATATTTGAATTAATACAAATTTAAACATTGTTATTGAATCTGTGGTAGTGTATACTTTTTACTCAGGTAAATGTATCCAGGTGTATATAAAATACACAGATGTCTGTTAGTCAACGATCATCTGTAAAACGGGTGACTTGTAATCCTAACGATATCCTTATCCTTAAGGAGACCCCTGATCTTGTTTCTTGGCTTTTTATAATCCCTTAAAGCATTCAACGGCAAATTGTAATCAAACTCTGCGGAAAACGGAACCAAACTTTTCATGATATTTCAACCATTATGTCTAGTAAATTGGACTTACCAGAGCCTTACTTCAGCCTCAGTACACGACAGTCAGGTGACACTACCGCTGGAAGAGCTTAGTAACCAACGGGTACCCTTTATGGAACAAACCTGCTTTTTTTGTACACTCTATAAACAGTTGCCTATCCCTCGCATAGGATTGATGTAGTCAAGGCCAATGGGGCATCATAAAGAGTGCATCAAATTTTAACCGGATATCTTTGAGCTGTTGATTTTCTTTTTTCAAGGCTGTGCTGATTTTTAGATAATTGCTCTATTATTTCCCAATTCCTTGACGTTAGATTGATTTGCCATAATATATTCTAAACAACAATATTTTTTTTAAGATTTATATTATATTTTTTAATCCGGTTCCAAACAGTTACACGATTTATACCCAGAATTTGTGCTGCTTGGGACTGATTCCCATTGGTCTGGCGAAGTGCATTAATAAGTTCATCTTTTTGGGAAGATTTATCATTCATCAATTGAGGAACTGCAAACGAATCTGCACGTCCGGTTATTGATTGTGCCATTGTAAACTTTCGGGGCAGATGCCTTATGTGAATTAGACCTTTTTCAGCAATCACAAATGCATACTCCAGTGTCCCTTTCAATTCCCTGATATTTCCAGGCCAATTGTATTTCATAAACGATTCCATAGTTTCCTGGGACAAACCGGTGATATTTTTACCGGTTTTGGACATGAGTCTTTGTATAAAGGTATTTACTAAAACAGGGATATCTTCAACCCGTTCTCTTAATGGTGGCAAAAATATTGGAATTATATTGATCCTAAAAAAAAGATCTTCCCTGAATTTGTTTTGCGCGACCAGTTGTTCGAGATTTTTATTAGTGGCAGTGATAATTCTTACATCTGTATTAATACGTTTTTGTTCTCCCACACGTTCAAACTCTTTGCTATCGAGAATTCTGAGTAATTTTACCTGAATGGAAAGAGGGATATCTCCGATTTCATCAAGAAAAATATCACCACCATTGGCAGATTCAAATCGTCCTATTCTGTGCTGATAAGCCCCTGTAAAAGATCCTTTTGCATGACCGAACAATTCGCTTTCAAGCAGGGATTCATTCAATGCCGCACAATTAAACGGGACATATGCTTTGTCTTTTCTGTGGCCAGACAAGTGTATGGCATTGGCAACCAATTCTTTGCCAGTTCCGCTTTCACCATAGATAATCACTGGGGCATCACTGGTTCCAACCTTAAGGATGATATCAAACACCTGCTGCATGATAGGAGATGTCCCGATAATGCCGTAAAATCCATCTTCAGAATCCAGCTGCCGTGATAGATGGGCAACCTCCTGATCAAGTCTGTCCAGTTCAGATACATCTGTAATTGTTTCAACTGCACCAAGGGGGTTTCCCCGCTCATCCTGAAGCACTGTGGCATTTTTTAATACCGGCATATAGGTGCCGTCTTTTTTGATCAAATTACACCGGCATTGCTTGATTCCGGGATGATCCGGGTCAAATAACGCACACCACCATTTTTGAAGTTTTTCGCTTTTTATTGCCAGTTCACAGGCATCACATTCAAGCATTGTACAGGATTTTCCTATAATATCACTTGATGTGTAACCTGTGAGCAACTCAAAGCTTTGATTGGCCATGACAATGGTTCCGTCTGCTGCTATTACGATTAAGCCCTCATGCATGGTATTGATAATTCGATTCCAGTATTTATGTAGTTTTTTGCCAAGCATCACTGTTGATATCCTTGTTTGATTGATTGGCTGTTATAAAATTCTTTATTCCCTAACAGCTTGTCTATTTATTCGGCCCCATGGCCTGCAATAAGCGTTAAACATGTTTAAGCATGTGTTTAAAAGCAATTAACACTTATTAAAGTATCATTGCTTATATCTATGTGCAACATAAATTTAGAATAGAATAAATCCTTATAATAACAGTCAGATATATTTTTTTAAACGATATAGAAAGGATTTGGCAAGGAATTTGCTCATGGTCATATGTTTAATAGATAAAATTATGATTTGGTGACCATAATTCATTTAAGGAATTGTATTGTGCCGATAAACCGAAACATTGATATTCGAGACATTGATTGGCCATTATGTATTCTCAATTGCAAAAAAGAGGTAAACCAAATGAAAAAAGGAGAGCAGATGCAAGTTATAGTGAAAGATATTGATGTGGTTAGTAATCTTATCGCTCTCGTTGAACAGACTTTTGGCTGCAGCATCGTAAAGCACAGAGAAGACAATCATTACAGACTTGTCATAAGGAAACGACAATAAGGATACCTGAACCATTCATGAGGGTTAAACAAAAGATGAAAATTATAGTGAACCTGACACATTCAATGGAGATTAAGGAGGAGTTATGGACTTAAGTCGTCGCGGCTTTTTTAAAGTGTTGGGTGCCGGTGGTGCGGCACTGGGTGCTGGAGCCAGCACGGCCAATGCCGCCGAGCTACCGATACCATCTGTGGACGGTTTGGGCTGTCTAGTAGATACGACTCTTTGTGTTGGATGCAGAAAGTGTGAGCAAGCCTGCAACCAGCGTAACAGCCTTCCTGCACCCGCCGAATCTTTTGAGGAGCTGACTGTTCTTGAAAAAGAGAGACGTATGGACGAAACTTCCTATACAGTCGTTAATAAATATTATCCTGAAAATATAGGCACACTCACCTGGCGTGAACGGCCAACTTTTGTGAAATTTCAGTGCATGCACTGTAATGATCCCTCCTGTGTATCCGCTTGTATCGTAGGGGCGTTGACAAAAGAAAAAAATGGTGCGGTTATTTATGATGCGAAAAAATGCATCGGATGCCGGTATTGCATGATCGCATGCCCTTTTCAGGTTCCGGCTTATGAATACAAAAAAGCGTTGGCCCCCCAGGTAAGAAAATGCACCTTCTGCTTTGAGTATGTAGAAGATGGCGGGCTTCCTGCCTGTGCCCAGGTCTGTCCCAGAGAGGTCATGACATTCGGGAAAAAGAAAGATCTTTTGAAACTTGCCGAATGGAAAATGAAAAACAATCCAGGCAAATATGTGGATCACATATACGGAGAAAAAGAAGTTGGCGGCACATCCTGGCTATATCTTGCTTCTGAACCCTTTGAAACCATTGGTTTCCCAAAATTGAGTCATGATGCCCCACCAAGGCTAACAGAAAAAATACAGCACTCTTTGTTCCAGTATTTTGCTGCTCCCATTATTCTATACACCTTTCTTGGTGGTGTAATGATGGCAACAGGATTTATGAAAAACGGCAAAAAAAAGACAGAAGACATAGCATCGGAAAGAGGAGATAATCATGAGTCATCATGAAGCAGCAGCACCGGTTCAGGAAAAATTTTTAACTCCCGGTGTTATGGTCATGCTGGGGCTGATGGTCATTGGCGGCATTTTTGTTGCCACCCGGTTTATATTTGGTATAGGTGCGGTAAGCAATTTGAATAATCAGTATCCCTGGGGAATATGGATCGGTATTGATGTGGCAACAGGCGTTGCGCTTGCAGCCGGAGGGTTCACCACCGGCGCCATTGCCTATGTGTTTAACCGTGATCAATACCATGCCGTCATACGTCCCGCTTTGCTTACGGCCATGCTGGGATATACTTTCGTGGTATTGGGACTGTTAGTGGATATTGGCAGATACTGGAATATTACCAGTCCGATTTTCAATCATAACGGCAATTCCGTGTTATTTGAAGTAGCCATCTGTGTGATGATTTATCTTCATGTTCTTTATTTTGAATTTATTCCCATTGTAACAGAACGATTCATGGGAAAGGTCAATCTGCCCGGATTTTTATCCGGAATGAATAACATTGTTGAAACCATTCTGGCCGTGGCTGATAAAGTTGCTGCAAAAGTAATGTTTCTCTTTATAATTGCAGGGATTGTTCTTTCCTGTCTGCATCAGTCGAGCCTTGGGTCGTTAATGCTCATTGCACCTTCCAAAGTTCATCCCTTGTGGTACACACCAATTCTGCCGCTTTTATTCCTACTTTCAGCTTTTGCAGCTGGATACCCCATGGTTGTTTTTGAATCCATCCTGGTATCCACATCTTTTGGAAGAAAACCTGAAATGCATGTATTAACCCCGCTGGCTAAATATATGCCGGTTCTAATGGGGCTTTACATGTCGGTTAAAGTGGGTGATATGATTGTGCGGGGCAGCTATGTCTATCTTCTGGACGGGACCTACCAGTCAAATTCTTTTTTAGTGGAAATGATCGTCTGTGTATTCATGCCCTTTGTTCTTCTTATGTTCAGACGGGTCAGAAGGTCTCCTGGGCTTTTGTTTTTTGCTTCCACTGTTTTTGTTCTGGGAATCGTATTAAACAGAATTAATGTGTTTGTAGTCGCCTATACGCCTCCCTATAAACTGGTTTCCTATTTTCCTTCAGTTGGAGAAATGTTCATAACAGCAGGACTGGTTGCAACCCTCATGTTCACCTACAGGGTATTTGTTTTCATCTTCCCGGTTCTGGGTTCACATCCTCACGAAATGACCCGCAAAAAAAGATCACCCCAAAAAGCATCAACAAAGACAATATCACCAAAAGCAATATCAATAGTCAGTGTGATCTTTTTTGCTGTTTTACTGGTTGCAGCACCTCAATATCCTGCTCATGCTGCTGACAACTCACTAAATAAAAAGACCCTGTTACCGCTAGAGGAAAACATAACTCCATCCATTGCAGATGCCCCTAAAGTGATGATGATGAACTCCAAAGTGGTTAATAAATATAGCGATCTTTATGAACCGGTCCGGTTCATGCACAGCAAGCATGCCAATGTACTCAAAGACTGCAGTATCTGCCATCACAGGATGCCCAGAGAAGACGGTGATAAATATGGTGAACCGGTTTCCATGCTGCAGCTCCAGCAAAAAGAGCAGGAACCTGTGTCATGCTCGGTCTGCCATGAATTGCCTTTTAATCCAAAAAACCTGCATACACCCGGGTTAAAAGGAGCCTATCACCAACTTTGCATGGACTGCCATCGTGAATCAGAGCAGGTTCCGCATATGCGCGGGGCGGTTCAATACTCTGCCATGGTCAGGGGCCCGATTGCAAGAACCCTTGATACCCGGGCACCAACAGACTGCCTTGCCTGTCATGCTAGAAAAGTTCCCAATCATAATCAACTGGTAAAGCTTTTTGGGAACGTCAGTCCAACAGATGTCACAAAAAACTGTCTTTCCTGTCATAAAGAAGAGGGGGAAGCCATACTGAAAACCTCTCACTGGAACTGGCATGGGCCTTCACCCTATACTGTCGGACATGAAAAAAGAACGGATCTGGGTAAAAAGACAAATACTATAAACAACTTTTGTATCAGCCTTAGTGGGAACTGGGCAAGATGTACCAGCTGCCACATTGGCTATGGCTGGGAAGATGACAGTTTTGATTTTACAGACATGACAAAGATTGACTGTCTTGTCTGTCATGACCAGACAGGTAAGTACAAAAAAGCACCCCCGGCAGCTGGTATGCCTGTAAAGAATTTAGATTTAATTACCATTGCTCAAAACGTTGGGCGCCCCAGCCGGGACACCTGCGGAATGAACTGTCATTTTATAGGTGGGGGCGGAGATGCTGTCAAACATGGGGATATGAGTTCTTTTTTAAGCAAACCGGATAAAAATCACGATGTTCACATGGGTGTTTCCGGTGGTGGCCTTGATTTTAGATGTCAGGATTGTCACAAAACCCGCAACCACATGATTTCAGGGCGCAGTGTATCTGTCCCCGTGGCAGAAGGAGATCTTTCCTGCGAATACTGCCATACAGACAAACCGCATATTGGAAGTGAGCTTATCGACCACCACTTAAACAAGCATACAGAACATATATCCTGTCAGACCTGCCATATCCCGATTTATTCAAAACAAAACCCAACTAAGGTCTACTGGGACTGGTCTGATGCTGGTAAAGATATCAAGCCTTCCAATGATAAATATGGAAAATCCAATTTTTCAGATAAAAAAGGCAGCTTCAAGTGGAAGGAAGCCATAAAACCAGAATATGCCTGGTATAACGGAACAGTGGAAAGATATATCATCGGTGATAGAATTAATGAAAACGGTGTAACAGAATTAACAAAACCCGTGGGCAGCTTAAAAGATCCGTCATCACGGATATATCCATTTAAAGTCCATCGCGGAAAACAGATTTCTGATGCGGTTCACAAACGGCTGATTACACCCAAACTCTGGAAAGGATTCTGGGACCACAAGGACTGGAACAAAGCTGCCGAGGACGGTATGAAAGCCAGCGGCATGGAATACAGCGGAAAATATGAATTTGTAGAAACCGCTATGTACTGGGGTCTTACCCATGAAGTAGTCCCAAAAGAGCAGGCACTTTCCTGTGCCGAGTGCCACGCATCCCTTACCAAGGCACCCCATTGTGGTGCCTGTCACCAGGAACGGCCGGATGTGGATTTTGAAGCCCTGGTTCACAAAGGCGTTGATTTTAAAGTCCTGGCTGAACAGGGAAGAGATGTAAAAGCTCTGATTGGTAAAACAAATTATATTGATTACAAAGCCTTAGGGTATGATGGGGACCCCATCGAGACCGGCGGCAGGTTTGATAAACTGGGTCTTGGTATCAAAAATGGTAAAAAGATTCCCTTAAAAAAATAATGATAAAGTATGAATTAATTTTCAAGGAGGTAAGAATGGCTAAAAAATTAGTTGTAGCAGCAATAATAATGGTTTTTATGGTAGTGACAATAGGAGTTGCAATGGCTGAGGGAAAAGGAAATGCCCGTAAAGGCAAGTATCTTTTTCGCAAAACCTGTAGATCCTGTCATATGGAAGGCGGATCTGCCAAGGACCTGAGCCCTGTCAGCAAAACCCAGGCAGAATGGCAAATCGTTTTTGATAATATTGGCAAACTTGAATGTAAGGGTGAATGGGCAAAGCTGTCTGAAAAAGACAATTTGGATGTTTATGAACATCTTTACGGGCATGCCTTTGATTCACCGTCTCCTGCCAAGTGCAAATAGTACATAAACAAAAACCTGGAGAGAATAATGTCAGCAAGAATAAACAATTTAATTACCCGGCGCAAATTCTTACAAATATCCGGGGCTCTTGCAGCAGCCACAGCCGTTACTAACCCATGCAGGGTTTTGTATGCCTTAACCCGTGATAAAGGTGAGATAACCCCAAATGAGATCAGGGAAGTTTTTTCAGCCTGTGACATGTGTTTTAACAAGTGTGGCCTGATTGCACATGTTGAGAATGATGTTATTAAAAAACTTGACCCCAATCCCAAATCTTTAAAATCCAGAGGGATGCTGTGTGCCCGGGGAAATGCCGGCGTAAAGCAGCTTTATGATCCTGACAGACTCAAATATCCCCTTTTGAGAAAAGGGGCAAGAGGGGATGGCAAATGGCAGCGGTTAAGCTGGGACCAGGCGCTGGATCATGCGGCAGAAAAGCTTGATAAAATCGGAAAAGATTACACCCGTTGCGGATTTTTATTTATGGCCGGAACAGACATGCAGTCAACTTTTGTACATCAGTTTGCAGAGGCTTATGGATCCTATAACGTTATTTCCCATGAATCCAATTGTCTGCTCAGCCGAAACCGTGCCTTTTTAGATACCTATGGGGTGATGCCGACACCGGATGTATTGAACTGCAAGTATGTGATCATGCCCGGAGCCAACAGGTTCGAGGCCCTTGTCACACCGGACAGCATGGATTTAATGACGGCCAAGGGGAATAAAAGCAAATTAGTTGTTCTTGATCCAAGATTTACAAAAACAGCTGCTCTTTCCGATGAATGGTATCCCATAAAACCGGGTACGGACATGGCATTTTTTTTAAGCCTGGCACATGTCATTATTTCAGAAAAATTGTATGACAAGACCTTTATTAAAGAAAAAACATTTGGGTTTGAAGAATTAAGGGAGCATGTCAAAAAATACACCCCCCAATGGGCTGCAAAAGAGACTGACATACCGGCAAAAGATATTGCGAGAATCGCAAGAGAACTTGCTGCCGCCGCACCATCAGCCATGGTTTATCCGGGACGTAGGAGTTCGGATTATGAAGATTCAACCCAGATAAGGCGATCCTATGCCATTGTAAATGCTTTGCTGGGCAACTGGGATCAAGAGGGTGGTTTGCAAGTTCCAAAAAAAATCAAACCCGGTTCAATGCATATAGAAGCACCTTTTTATGAAGACAATCCAGATGATCGGGTTGATGCAGGAAGAGCCCAGATGATGTTTGATGAGGAAGGGTCTTTCAAGCATACCCGGGATGCGGTAATAGAGGGCAAACCCTACCCAATTAAAGGTTGGATGACTTATAAAACCAATCCCATGCAGACCGGGGCAAACAGGGACAAGACCATTCAAATGATCAACTCTCTGGATTTTATGATGACCGTGGATATTGCCATGAGTGATACGGCCTGGATGGCGGATCTGGTCCTGCCGGCTCCGAGTTATCTGGAAAGGCAGGACCCCTTGTCTGCTTTTCTTGCATCCTCCACATGCAGTGGCGTGATCACACGTGATCCTGTCGTACCGGCCATGTTTGAATCTAAACCCGTATTCTGGATAGTGAAAGAGCTGGCCAAACGACTGGATCTGGGAGAATTTTTTGACTTTACCGTGGATGACTTTCGAAAAGCACAGCTTAAAAAAATCCCCCAGGTGGCAAAAGCACTTAAGGAAGATGGCGTCTACAATATTACAGGCCCGAGTTTTGGTATTCACAAAGACAAACCCTTTAAAACACGTTCAAAAAAGATTGAGTTTTATAATACACGGTATAAAGACAAAGGGATTGATCCCATGCCGGTATATAAACAGCCAAAGGCCATTCCTGAAAATCATTTCCGTATCGTTGTGGGGCGAAATGCATATATCACCCAGAGTGCCAGCACAAATAATACTCTTTTGTGGGAACTGCAAAAAGAAAATCATCTCTGGATACACCCAAAATCTGCTCTATCACTGGGCATTAAAAATCATGACATGGTAAAGGTAGAAAGCAGTGCCGGAAAAGTACGGATCAAGGCAAGGGTTACAGAAGAGACAAGGCCTGATACGGTTTACATGGACACTGGTTATGGAGTGCTTTCCAAAGGATTAACAAATATTTTTGGGAAAGGCGCATGTATTGCACAGATTCTGGAAGATAAAGCAGACAAAATTTCCGGTAATATGGCCATGCATGAAACCTTTGTGACGGTGAGTAAAACATGATTTATAAAATTTATACGCAAGGGATAAAGGTATGACAAAACGCAAAAAATACGTCATCATTGTTGATGCTGCAAAATGTATTGACTGCAAGGCCTGCATGGTTGCTTGCAAGGTTGAAAACAATGTCCCGGAAGGATTTTGGCGAAATTGGATCAATGTCCTTGGTGGTAAAAACGGATCATTGCGGACTGAGTTTCAACCCAGCCAGTGCATGCAATGTGATGACCCCTCATGTGTGGCTGCCTGCCCGGTTCAGGCAACTTATAAACAGGATGACGGTTTGGTGGTGATTGATCCTGAAAAATGCATCGGGTGCGGTAATTGTGTAACAGCCTGTCCATACAAAGCACGTTACAGAAATCCCGCCAAAAAAATTGCAGATAAATGTGACTTCTGCGAAGATCGTTTAAAGCGTGGCAAAGAACCCGCATGTGTGGTGACCTGTCCAACCAAGACAAGGGTATTCGGGGACTTAAATAACCCTGACTCCCTGGTTGCCCAGATGTTAAAAAAAGAAAAACTGGTTCAGATCGCAGCACCTCAGATAAATACCCGGCCCAATATTTATTATTTTGAGGGGACCCAACTTTTGGATTGGGCAGTAACACCCATGCTTCCCGGTAATATTAATATGCCGAAAGAATTCTGGAAGTCTGAATCAAGCGTAAAAGAAGGATGATATTTAGGTTAGGTGGTTAATATTAACGTATAGCCGTTTGCATGGCGGATTTTATTGCAAAAAAGGCTATTACAAATTTAAAAAGGATGGTAAAAATGCAAAACACCAAGAGGTTAGTTTGGATGCCTGTAATGCTTGTATTGGTGCTGGTGATGGGTTTGGCTGGTTGCCAGACAGCACCAAAACCGGTAAAACTGGCCGCTGCAGACACAAGCTGGATATTTCATGATATTGTTGATGTGAAATTTGTTCAGCAGTATGTAAAAATGCCAAAACCGGCAGATGTGTTGATTGTCGATTCAAGGCCCACGAGAGGTAAATTTGACAAGGGATATATTCCCACTGCGATTAATATCCCGGGTAGCAAGTTTGATAAAATGACCGACAAACTGCCAAAGGATAAAAACACACTCCTTATTTTCTATTGCCAGGGCCCCACTTGAAAGCTGAGTCATAAATCCGCCTGGAAGGCGGAAAAAATGGGTTACACAAATGTAAAAGTCTTTACAGATGGTTTTCCGGCATGGAAAAAAGCCGGCAATTACTGGGCAGTTGAAGCATCTTATGTCAAAAATTTAGTTGATAAAATGGAACCCGCAGTCATTGTGGATTCGCGGCCCACGCGACCAAAATATGTTCAAGGTCATCTTCCAGGAGCCTTAAGTATTCCGGACAAAGACTATGACAAACTCAAAGGAATTCTTCCCGTTGACAAGAATATCCCCCTTGTCTTCTATTGCCAGGGGCATACATGAAAGCTTAGTCATTTATCCGCCAGGAAGGCGGTAAGGGACGGCTATAAAAATGTAATGGTATTTGGTGCAGGATACCCGGCATGGAAAAAAATTGCCGGCACAACAGCTTCTGCTGTGGCAATAAATACGGGTGATGATGAGGCGATTGATATTGCAATCTTTAAGAAAATTATCAGCCAAAATCCCGATAGTATTCAACTTATTGATGTCAGGGACAAGGATGAATATGCAGCCGGCCATTTCAAATCTGCTGTAAACATCCCCACGGATGAACTTGAAAAACAAATCAAAACACTTTCCGATGCAAAACCAATTATTTTTGTTTGTAATACGGGTGCAAAAAGTGGTGAAGCCTATTACATGCTTCAGGATTTGAGACCAGATCTTAAAAAAGTTCAATATCTTGATGCAGAGTGTACATACAGCGCAGATGGTACCTATAACATTCAAAAACCTAAATAGTTACTATGAGGTTAACACTGGGTAGTTCCTTCCAAAGGGGCTGCCCTAATCCAACAATTCTTTGTTTGAAATCAACCTAAGAAGCAAGATAAGAATTTCACTTGCAAAAAAATAAAATCTGCAATCGTCAGCAGCTATCTTAAGGCGCTGATTAAAAACCATGACCCAGGGAAGCATCGTTTTTGCGGCAAACAAAGCCGCAGGATTATCATCAGGCCCAACATACCCATCCTGCAAAAGAAAAAATAAATATTCCAGCTCAATCGCAAGGTGGTCGGGAGGTTCATGAACACGACTTTCCATGGAAAGTCCTTTGGAGGCAAATCGTTTTTTCATTTTTAATGCTGCTTCACCCATCATCGGTGCATTCTCAAATTCATAGCACGATTCATAAAGAGGAGAAGCAATACCCTCATTGTTGTTCACAAAAAGTCGTACATAGCATTCATTTAAGTGTTCAAAAAGAGATTGGAAAGAATCAAACGTCTTGATAATTGAATTAATATTATCAAGGGGGCCTGCTGCGTTCTTGTCTGATTTTATAAAAATAATTTCAAACGGTTTAAATAAATTTTCTTTTATCATGAGCCGGCATGACTCTAAATCCGGTCCCCAAAATATTCGGCACATGATTTGTATCCCGTCAAGAACAGCCCCATTAAACTTTTGATTCTCTAAATTTTCTATAACCATAAACAAAATCCTATATTTTTATAAAAGATCTATTGTAATTATTCAGCTCTTACGCTTGAAACCGCCCCGTCTGAAGGATATTTTTGTTCGATGCTAAACGCTTAACCTCCTGCAAATATCCATCAGACAGGGCTTTGGAGATACTTTTTTTTAACGGGCTAAACAATTACGATCTATTCTTGAATATCGGCTGTGACTAAAAATTTTGGCGGATCAACAATATTTCTTTTAACCGTGCAAAGTTCTGCTGTTCTGACAACAGCGGATTTATATTTTTTTGGAAATTCCGGAGGAAGATCCATATGAATATGCACTGTTTCTATCAAATGTTTCTTTTCGTTTCTGTCAAATTCCAATCTCATTTTAATTTTTGAGGTATCAATACCCCGTTCATCACAAAAATAGACCACATAAACCCCGGCGCAGGTTCCGATGGCGGTCAAAAAAAGATCATAGGGCTCCGGTGCACTGCCGTCACCCCCCTCATTTTTAGGTTGATCCGTTTCAGTGGTAAATCCCTTGTAAACTGCATTTACTTTTTTATTACCTGGAAAAACAATCTCCATGCCCATTCTTTTCTTCTCCTTGCTGGTATCTGCTTTATGTGTCACTTTGATCTGATTGATCAAAGTGACACAATTTTATTGTACACCTTTATCAGCCCCTTGCAAGCCCTGGTATCAAAGATGGCGGAATAATCATCACAGGACAGGCCGCAAAGACCTGGCCAGTGAAAGCCTGTACAGTATTCTTTTTTTTAAACGGAAAAATTAAGCTTGTTAACAAAAACCTCCTGAAAGTCCTGGTTGCAGGCAAGATCAATAATCTTAATTTTATCTGCAAGCTGTATTGCTTTTTCAAGATAGGTATTTGCACACAGAACCATAATAGCGCCGGCGCCAGCCGAGTTTCCTGCAATTTCCACCCTTGCGGGATCCATGGCCGGAATCATCCCTAAGGTCATCATATCATCTTTATCCAGAAAGGTTCCAAAGGCCCCGGCAATGATAATTTTTTCAGGGCAGTCAAGCCCTGCTTCCTTTAAGAGAAAATCAATGCCGGTAATCAATGCCGACTTGCCAAGCTGGACAGATCGGATATCTTTCTGGCTGATGAAAACTTGCTTGCTGTCGGAAGAATCCTCCTTTGGAGCCAGTATATAATGCATCTTGTCTGGCCCTCACTTTGAAGTGAAGGTATTTTGTCTTTTTTGTTAAAAAGCCCGCTGGGCGCTATAATATTTTTTTTACCAATTGATTGGCTGCCGTTAACAAAGGGTCCCAAACCGGGCCAAAGGGCGGGGCATAGGCTAAATCAGTCTGGGAAAAATCCTTCACAGTCATTTTATTATGCAACGCAACGGCAACGGCATTGATCCTGTGGGCCACTCCCTCTTTGCCCACCATCTGGGCCCCAAGCAGGCGGCCTGTCTTTTTGTCGGCCACCATATTAATATGAATCGGTGTTGAGCCTGGATGCCCATGAGCCCGGGACCTTGTTTTTACATTGTTTTCCACAGGATCAAATCCTGCCTTTTTTGCCTCTTTAAAATTTAGGCCGGACCTGGCAACCTCCAGGGAAAAAACCTTGAACACCGATGTTCCTGTAACTCCTTGAAGACTGGTTTGCGTCCCGCAGACATTATCGGCAACTGCCCATCCCGCTCTGTTTGCTCTTAATGCCAGGGGAATCCAGCATTTAGAATCTGAGACCAGATGAAAAGCGTCGGCACAGTCTCCTGCCGCATAAATATTATTATCCGAAGTTTGCAAATAATTGTCCACGGCTATTGAACCAGCAATTCCTATATCAAGACCAGCCTCTTTTGCAATTTTACTGCAGGGTTTTACACCCATTGCCACAAGAACCAAATCTGCATCAAGGATTAAATTTTCGCATATAACCTGAACACTATTACCCAGGGGTTCAATCCTCTCAATGGGCACTCCTGGATAGATATCAATACCCTTGTTGGTTAGCTCGTGGTAAATAACATCTGCAAGATCCGGGGACAGCCAGGGCAAAAAAACCGGGCCGGGCTTAACCATGCTTGTTTTTATCCCACTTTTTTCAAAGGCTTCACACATTTCAAGGGCTATATATCCCATACCGATAATCACAGCTTTTTTGATGGGATTTTTCTCAAGATAATATTTTATCTGTTTGCCCTGTTCCAGGCTCTTTAGGGCCATCACCTGGGGCAGATCAATCCCGGGCAGATCGGGTCTTAAAGAAGAGGCGCCCGTGGCAATGAACAGCTTATCATAGTCAAAACTAAAGGATTCCCCCCCAATGGTTACTCCAAACACTTTTTTTGCTGTGCGGTCAATGTCCGTCACCCTATGTCCGATAAGGAGATTTATCCTATTTTTTTCAATAAAAACCTGGGCTTTTCTTACAACAAGGGTTTCCATATCCCTTTTTGGATCAGCAATATTATAGGGCATTCCACAGGCACTGTAAGAAACATCATGGGTCTGCTCTAATACAATAACTTCCATATTTGGATCATTTCTTTTTGCGCGGCTGGCCGCACTCATCCCTGCAGCATCACCACCGATAATAACAAATTTCATAGGGCCTCCGTTTTATATGTTCACCTGCTTTTAATGGAAAAGGTATGGTGATTTACATGGTTTTAATTTTCAATAATTCCAATTGATCCATGAGCAAACCTTTAAACCGGTCCAGGGTTATAGGGTATGACTGCATGGGAATTCCCATCCAATCACAATATTCAAGGAACCCTTCCGGGTCTTCCTCCATATACTGATCCAGATATCCAATGCCATCCAGAACAACAGCCCCCCCTGTATGCCTGGGAAAATTTTCATTAGCAATGGCTTTGTCCCAGCCCTTGAACACCTGTTTGCGATATTTTACCCAGCCCGGTGTCATAAACCAGATGGGTTCGCCACTTGCAATTTCATTTGTTATCCGGCTCATCTCATCATCACTGGCAAGCATTCCCATGCAATGGCTGGCCTCGATTCTGGCAACCTTTAATCCTTGCTCCTCAATTATTGTCTGCATCAGCCGGGTCGGATTATCCGGATTGACATAACAATATTTACCGCCATAGACAACAATCACACCATTGGCAACCAACTTGGCTTTTTCAATAAACTTTATAAGTTGGATTTCAAGTTCCGGGATATCCTGATGAAGGCCTGGTGAAGTATAAAAAATGTGCTGGGTATCAAGAAATTTTTCTTTTACAAAATAATTGATTTCTGGACTCATGGTCCCGCATGCTACGATGGCAGTGTTCTTGAAAGATAATTGTCCCATATATTTAATCCTTTTTATTCTTAAAGTATGATTTTTGGTTCGCTAAAATTTCTTTTTAGTAGCGACGTCAATCTGTATACACTTTCAAAAATAGTTATTTAAAAATTGAATCGCAAACCAATTATTCAACAATCATGCCAGCGAATAAGAATATAAACAGAATCGAATCAATCATAGCCGATCTATTTAAAGGATTAGGGAAAACCATCAATGCTCCATGGATTTATACCCTTTTTAAAAGAAGCGAAATGCCGGAAGAAGTTAATATACTGCATTCAATCATATTTTTTGCTTTGGCATCTGCCATAATAAATGCATATTCTTCAGGTATGGTTCTATACAGGAAAGTCACATCTAACAACCCTTAAAAGAGGAGAAACTATCTTGAATACTCCAGATCAGATAACACCATGTCCCTATTGCGGAGACGAAACGTCTTTTGAATTGCCAGGCAATTATGCCCCTGTTTTTGTGCATTGCGCTATTTGCAATAAAAAATTTATCATTGAACGTCTATCCAAAGATTTTCAAACCTTTACTTTAGAAGATGCACCCGCCAGTAGCGACCCAGACTGCATAGAAATCGAAGATGAATCAAGTGACGAGCAATAACCTTTGTATTGTTGTCGCGATATCCTCTTGGAGGGATAACATTTAAAGGAGTTTTTCATAGGCCATAATATTAAAAATCAATACGATAAATGGCCAATTCAAATGCATATCGATATGGTGCGCTGCCCTCTGAAGTTTGAGAAAGGCTGCTTCTTGCCACTAAATTAAGTATTAAGTATAATTCCTCTGGTAGAAAAAAAATCCGGGACAGCAACTGGCGGTATTTATGCTGTCCCGGATGATGGTGAGGTGGTTAGTCAGACTTTGGAGGTAAGTAAATGCCTTACATCTGATAACTAAGAATATATTAATGCATACTTGATGCCAAGCCATCCACTTAAAACCATCAACCATACGATTCCCCTTTATTATAGGGGTTTTTCAATTTTGTTGCACATACTTTTCCATTTTCAAAGTAAGGTTGGGCTCTATGAAAGTAGCGTTGGGCTCTATGGGTAACGCACCCGAAGCGTTACATAGATGGTTTTAGTAACGTTTTAATGCTGATGCTCTATTTTGTCAGTTTTCCAGGGAAAAATAAAAAACCTATATTTTAAGGGTCTTATAAAATAATCAAATAGTATTTGAATCTGCTTTTTTGCTTTTGGCACCAACCTTGCTCTAAACATTTTAAAAGGGATACCGCATCTGTACATCATTAAAAGATGCAATTATTAACATCTAATATTAAGGATAATAAAAATGACAGATCTTAATGCAATAGAATCCTCGGACATAGTTGACGCAAGAGGCAGTGCATGCCCAGGACCCCTTCTTGAAGCAAAAAAAGGCATCGGCAAAGTTCAGGTGGGTCAGACACTTGAAATTCTTTCCAACGACAGCGGAACAAAGACTGATCTTCCGGCATGGGCGGGAAAAGTCGGACATGAGTATCTTGGCATTCTAGAAGCTGACGGATATGACAGGCATTTTATAACCAGAAACAAATAGGCAGGTGATGATGTCACCCCAGGCGAAGAAACAACACAATAAAATTTTAATATTAGCCACGGAAACCTGTGCCTACCCTGGCGCAGATTCTGTGGGCCAAGCCCATTCGACTTATCCTGCAAACACATATATTTTAAGGGTAAGGGCACCTGTGCTTTTCCCTGAATCGTTTTATATCGACTGCTTTAAAAAAGGGATAAGCGGTATCATTGTAATGTCCTGTGGTGAAGAATGCCCTTATGAAGGCGCTTATAAGGCCCTGGCAAAAAGGCTGGATAGCGTTTATAAAAAAATGAAGGCAATGGAGATTGATTTAAAACGTCTTCGCCTGACAGCCATCTGTACTGTTTGCAACCGAGCCTTTTTAAATGAGGTAAAACAGATGGACCAGTTGGTACATGAAATCGGCCCGCCGCAATTAATGGCCTGATTTCCGTGTTTTAACAAATGATTGTGCAGCTAATTAAACGTCAGACCAATTAAAAAGTTCACTGCCGTTTTTTTGCAGTGAACTAAAAAAATCTTTCAGGAGGATGTTATGGTCTCCACACATATTAAAAACTTTGACACGCTTGTTGTGGGCGGCGGCATTGCAGGCTTACAGACAGCTCTGGATCTTGGTGATCAGGGATACAGGGTTGCTGTTGTAGAAAAAGATGCTTCCATTGGGGGCAAAATGATACGGCTTTCAAAAGTTTTTCCCACCCTTGACTGTGCCAGTTGTATTACCACCCCTAAAATGTCAGCTGTCGCACACCATGAAAATATTACCTTATTTACATATTGCGAATTGAATTCATTGGACCATGACGGTTCCGGGGAATCCCAGGGCATTAAAGCCCTGATCACTCAAAATCCTAGGTATGTTGATCCGATAAAATGTATAGGGTGCAGACAATGTGAATATGTCTGCCCCGTGCATATACCTGATATGGAACAAGGCGGTTTAAGCGCCACAAAAGCGATTTCCATCCCATTTTCAAATGCCATCCCCCAATTGCCGATAATGGATATAGAAAACTGCATGCTTTGCGGTCAATGCGAAAAAGCATGTCCCACAAATGCTATTGATTATTTTCAGAAACCCGAAGAATTTACAATTACAGCAAAAACAGCCGTTATCACAACAGGATTTGACCTGCTTGCCGTAAAAGACAATGTGCAATACGGAAACGGCAGGATACCCAATGTGATTGATTCTTTGCAGATGGAGAGACTTTTGGCCCCCCATGGACCCTATAACCGCGTATTAAGACCTTCAGACGGGATGGAACCCGATTCCATTGCCTATGTTCAATGTGCCGGTTCACGGGATAAAAGCATGGGGGTTTCCTATTGCTCAAGGGTCTGCTGCATGTATGCCATTAAACAGGCCATGCTTCTTTCAGGCTCCCTTCCCCTGGCAGATATTATCATTTATTACATGGATATCAGGGCTTTCGGAAAAGGGTATGAGCAATTTTACCAAAACGCAAAAGCCATGGGTATTGAGTTTGTCAAAGCCAAGGTTGCCAGAATCGATAAAGGCGAGAACGGAAGCGCCCAGGTTCGATATGAGCTTCAGGACGGGTCCGGTATTGCAACTGCAGACCATGATCTGGTGGTTCTTTCCATGGGAATGGTTCCGGGCTGGAATCCTGAACCCATCTGTCCTGTTTCCAAAGATTCAGATCAATTCATTACCTCGATAAAACCCAAGATATCTCCGGTACTCACCAATATGGACGGTCTGTTTGTGGCAGGAGCTGCAGCAGGTCCCAAGGATATTGTGGACACTATCACAGAATCTGGCTCTGCCGCAATGGAAGCTGCTAAATTCATGTCTAAAAGCCTTATGGAGGATTAAAGATGAGTGAAAGAAATCAAAATATAGGTGTCTATATATGCTATTGCGGGGGCAATATTTCAGACCATGTTGATGTAGAAGAGGTCAGAAACAGGGTTGAAAAAATGCCGGGTGTTGCCGTGGCCAGAACTGAGATGTTCATGTGCTCTGATCCCGGCCAGGAAATGATCATAGAAGATTTAAAAAGCGGGAAAATTGACAGGGTGGTGGTTGCATCCTGTGCACCAAGCCTCCATGAAACTACTTTCAGGGATGCAATTAAAAGGGCGGGTTCCAACCCCTTTATTTATGAACACGCCAATATCCGGGAACAGGTCTCCTGGGTCCATCATGGGGATACCGCCACAGACAAGGCCTCGGTTCTTATCGCATCTGCAACGGCAAAGGCAAAACTACTCAAGCCTCTGGAACCCATTCGTGTTGAAGCCAAAAAGCATACAACCATAATCGGAGGTGGTGTTGCCGGTATTAAAACCGCACTGGATATTGCGCAAAAAGGGATTGAAGTGACACTCATCGAAAAGGCGCCGATCCTTGGCGGACAGCTCAATAAACTTGGCAGACTCGCCCCTTTTGGAGAAAAAGCATCGGATATTCTCCAGGAACTTCTGGAGCAGATTCTTAACCACAAAGGTATCACCATCCATACGGATTGCAAGATTGAAGATGTAACTGGATATGTGGGCAACTTCAGCCTGGATATAGTAACAAAACCCGATAATAATAATATTAATAAAAAAATCACTATAGATACCGGCGCCATTGTTATGGCAACCGGATCTGTTTCTTATACACCTTTTGATGGTGAATACGGCTTTGGCCGACACAAGGAAGTCATTACGCTCAAGGATTTGATTCACATTTTAAAAGAAAATAAATCCTCTGGAACGGCCCTTGAGGTTAATGGGAAGCGTATTAAAAATATGGTCATGATTCATTGTGTGGGCAGCCGGCAGATACCGGGGATCCACCATCCAAAAGAAAACGGGCAACTCAATGAATATTGTTCCAGAACATGCTGCGCTGCCATGCTCAATGCCTCAAACCAGATCAGGGCAAATTTCCCTGAAACCGGTATTTATGAAATGTACAGGGATATCAGGACCTATGGCCGGGGGCAGGAAGAGTTGTATAATCAGGCATCCAAAAACAAGGTGGTTTTCATGCGATATGATGCTGATGCCCAGCCGGAAATCACCCTCGGTTCCTCGTCTGATTATCCTTTGCTGGTCAAAATTAAAGACAGCCTGACCTTTAACGAACAAATGGAAGTTCCTGCAGATCTTGTTGTACTTGCAACCGGAATTGAACCAGACGATGTTTCAGACCTTGCCTCAATGATGAAACTTCCCATTGGAACAGATAAGTTCCTTTTGGAAGTTCATCCAAAACTTCGACCGGTTGAATTTCCCATAACCGGCGTTTTTCTTGCCGGGACATGCCAGGCGCCCATGGATGTGGGGGAAGCCTGCAATGCTGCGGGGGCAGCTGCAGTAAAAGCATCTGCTCTTTTAAGCAAAAACTATATTGAACTTGATCCCTTTGTGGCCCAGGTTGATACCGACAGATGCCAGGGACATGGCGCCTGTGTTGAAGCCTGTCTTAAAGAGGGTGCCCTGGAGCTCATAGAAGTGAATATTGAAGGCAAAATTCATAAAAAGGCCCAGATAACGGCTGCCATGTGCCTGGGATGTGGGGCCTGTGCAGCAGTCTGTCCTGAAAAAGCAATTGATATCAATGGATGGGCATTAAAACAATATGAAGATATGGTTGATGCAATTGTTTCAGATGGATTTGCTGCCTGATGGATTCAACAAAACCCCTTTTATTGGAAAAATACAATGAAAACGATCAATAAAGATAAAGAGGCGAAAAAAACGGCTATGAAGGAATTACGGGGCCTAAGAAAAAACCTGATAGCCGCAGCTTCATCCACAATGAAAATACAAAAAAAAGATATGGCCGCCATCAAAACTTTTTTAAAGGGAGAGGCTGCAACCATCCCGGAAATCTCAGCGAGAATTGATATGCCGACGGACAAAACCCTCTGGTATATGGCAACCCTGAAAAAATACGGCCAGATTATTGAAGGAGAAAAAGAAGGGGCTTTTTTTAAATACTCTCTGAATGAACCGGAAAAAACCCAAGAAAAAGCAGAGGCTTGATATGAGTTTGGTAAACTTAGATTTTGCAGAAGAGTTAAAAGAGTATAGTGGGGACACAGCTCTTGAATGTTTTAACTGCGGGACATGTGCCGCCATCTGCCCCCTTGTCAATGATAATTTCCCCAGAAGAATGATTCGATATATCCAGGTGGGGGCCAGAGAAAAAATCCTTGAAAATTCAGATGAACTCTGGCGTTGCCTCCACTGCGGACTGTGTACCCATACCTGCCCGCGGGAAGCTGACCCGGGTGAAATTATTCTTGGCTTGAAACGATTTGTTTTAGCTAACTGGAGGAAATCATAAACCATGTTTAATCCCAGAGATATAATTGAAGTTCTTGCCGCCAATGTAAGGCAGACAAAAAGTCCCTTTGGCATACCAAAATTTATGGTAAACACATGGTACAAGGATCTAAGCCTGCCTAAAGAGGGGGAATATCTGTTATTCACAGGGCTGATGTACCAATTTTCACCCTTTATTGAAAAATCCACCCAATACCTTGAAAAATACGAAGACACTAAAATAGCCGGCTATTTAAAATATACCAAATTACTTCCTGCCTACTTTTCCGGTATTGGTCTGGCTATGATGACAAAGGGAACAGAGAAAAAAAAGGCGGCTCAACCCCTTAAAAACATTGCCTACCTTCTTCAAAAATCAAAAGTAAATTTCGGTTACAGGCCTGATCTGGATGATTATTCCGGGATTCTTCTCTATGATATGGGGGACCAGAAAGGATTTGTGGCCCATGCAAAAAAAGTTGCCCAAAAACTTAAAAACACCGGTATAAAAAAAATTATCACCATTGACCCCCATACCGCCTACGCCTTAAAAGAGCTTTTTCCAAAATATACAGGCATCAGTTTTGATGTGAAACCATATTTTGAGCTTTTCAATTTTGAGCCCAAAGACTGCGGACTTGAGGTAACCCTCCATGATCCCTGTTTTTTCGGCAGATACCTCAAGGCATCGGATATAACCCGAAAACAACTATCCAATATGGGAATCTCTGTAACAAATATCAGGAACCAGGGTGAATTTACAAGCTGCTGCGGCGGACCTGCTGAATCCATTTCCCCAAGCCTTTCCAATGAAATCATGGAAAAAAGAGCAACAGAGCTGAAAGAACCGGGGAAGCCGATTATTGCCTATTGCCCCATCTGCCTTGGGAATCTGAAGAAATCCGGTGCTAATGTTGAGGATTTATCCACTTTACTAGCCAGACATGCTTGATTAATAAAGCAAAATAAAAATGAATT
>Ga0257119_1000083_pt1 | contig 109089 bp, 151 predicted proteins | sample SI112_200mmetaG_FD_190179 | JGI IMG/M metagenome (GOLD analysis project Ga0257119, IMG submission 190179) | Marine microbial communities from Saanich Inlet, British Columbia, Canada - SI112_200m | ecosystem: Environmental > Aquatic > Marine > Inlet | place: Canada: British Columbia | collected... | reverse complement strand
CCTCATCGCCGTCTTTCCCAGACCCGGAGCCGTCCCCGTCGTCATCGCCGTCTTCGTCTCCACCGGAGCCGGACGAACCGTCGCCGTCCTCGTCCCCGTCAGACTTGCCACCGGACGAACCGGAGCCACCCTGACCGTCACCGGCCTCACCTTCGCCCCCACCGTCGCCTTCATCGTCGAAGTCGTCCTCGTCGAAGCCTTCGAACTTGGGGCCGGGTGCGGACTTCTTGCCCGCCTGCTTGTCCTTCTTGTCCTTGGCCTTATCGGCGGCAGACTTCTTCTTGACGTCGACCTCTTCCTGATGGCCACAGGCCGTGCAGGTAGCGAGGCCCTTGCCCCGAACCTTGCCTCCCTTGCCGTCTGAGAGGGGCCGTACAACGATCTTGGAGGCGGGTGCGCCACAACCGGGGCACGTTTGCATCCCGTCGCCGTGCTGCCCGTCCTGGGCCTTGTCGTCGGACTCGTCCATACCGCCCAACTCCCCGATCTTGGCAACGACGTCCATCGCCAGTCGGATGCACCCGAGATCGTCCTTGGCGGACAGATCGATGGTGTCCTGAAGCATCGGGGTCAGCGGGCCGGTCATCACAAGGTCGACGGCATCCGGGTTGTCCGTCTTGTACTCGGCGAAGGCTTCACGCTGGCGCTCGGTGTTGTACCCAAGACCCACGTCACGGAACGCCCGGACGATCACAGACAAGGCTCCCGGCTTGCCCCCGTGGGAGCGCACCTGTTCGACGCCTGCGGCCTCCTTGTCGAGGATGAAGTCCTGCAAGTCGGCCAGCTTCGTGTGCGAACCCTCGTAGTCCTCACGGCCCCGGCGCTCGATGCGTATGTCCTCGATGATGTTGTTCCACTCTTGGAGGGCCTTGTGGAGCCCACTCCAGTCCTTCACCAGCGCCCAACGGGGCAGGATGAAGTTCACGCACTCCTTCACCTGTAGTGGTCTGCGGCAGGAGTACTTCGTGTGGAACGCCTCGTGGTACGCCCCGCCGGTCAGGCCAAGGGCTACCTTGAGGGGCAGCTTGTCGGGTGTGTTGGCAATGACGATGCACCGCTCCGGGGCGGTCATGTTGTTGGCCTTGGAGACCCAGTCGGCTACGTCCTTCGCTGTGGGGGTGCAGCCCCTGTTCTTCCCGGCCCACTGGCACATCTCGGACACGAGCGCCCGTGCAGTCCAGCGGTCAAGGTTGTAGAACATGGATCCCCGGCTGAGAACGGGAGGAGCCTGACGGCCCAGGACACCGATCACGGAGGCCCTGTGGGTTCGTCGGTAGCGGTCTCCCCTTACAACGGGGGTGAGTTCCTGTTTCGCTGCTGGCTTGGCCATGTCACCTCACGGGGCGCAAGTTACCACCCGGTGACCATTCTACCCGGAACGAGAAAAGCCTAAGCCCACGCTTCGGGGGGCTTAGCGAAAGGGGGCAACGGGTAGAAGGGGCAGACGGACGAGAAACCCTACTCACCGAGAGGGGCAAGTGACGGATAGCAAGACCAAGCCTGATGGGCTCAAGTGCCGGATCTGCGGTCACGTAGAGCAGGACTTCCTGGGGGACCACCTCTTGGAAGCCCACGGCATGACAGCATCAAAGTACCTCGACACGTACCCGGATGCGGGCACCGTCAGCCAGCGGCTCCATGCCCGCTTCCAGCAGACTGTGAACCCCCGCAAGCGGGCGCACCCGCCCAAGCCCACCTCCCTGAAGGTGAAGTTTGGGCGGATCGAGTTCCCGGTTAACGTGGACGTGCCAGTGGAAAACTGCCTCCCCATGCCGGACCATTACCGGATCCCCCGGTACGGACTGCTCGGGGAGGACGTGGAGCACGCTGTCGTGTCCCTGTTCTTCAAGCGGTCGATCTACGTGTGGGGGCTTCCCGGTAGCGGGAAGGACGCCCTGTTCCACGCTTGGAGCAACCTGACCCGCACCCCGGCGATGATCCGGCAGGTGAAACCGGGCACGGACATCGAGGCGTGGTTCTTCAGCCGTGGGTTCACAGAGGCGGGCACGCATTGGGAAGAGGGCGAGGCCCTCAAGGCCCTGCGTGACGGGTTCGTCACCCCTACCGGACGACGCATCCCTTACATGATGCTGGTCACTGACTTCGACCGGGCCGACCGGGAACAGGCCGAACACCTCCGCCTCATCACGGACTCCATCCAAGGCCGCATCGACGGCCCCGCTGGCAAGGTCTACCCGGTACTCCCCGGCACGCTGGTCGCCGCTACAGGCAACACGGCGGGTTCGGGCGACGAACGTGGGCGTATGATCTCGGCCAACCCCATCGACGCCTCCCTGCTCGACCGCTTTGAGAAGGTCTTCCAGTTCCGCTGGATGGACTGGCGGGACGAGGAGTCCATTGTCCGGGCCAAGTTCCCGGTGCTGGCACAGCGGGTCGGAGACACCCTGTTCGAGAAGATGGGCAAGGTGACGAAGTCGCTCCGTGAGGCCATCCTCGACGGCGAACTGTACGGCGAGTTCTCCCACCGTGGCCTGTGCTCGATCCTGATGCACGCAGAGGACATGCTGGAGTGCAACGGCTCTGCCAAGGTGCCGAAGAACCTGTTGAAGCTGGCCTCCCGTTCGTGGCTCGACCGGCTACCCGACGAGGAGAACCGGGAATCGGCGATCAAGATCATGGATCCCCACATCTCCATGCTGGACGTTGGCAAGGCTCCTCCGGGATCCACTGTCGGCGGGTTCAAGGGGGGCCGATAGGATGAGAGGCACACCCAAGCACACCGTTAGCGCCAAGAGCTTCGTTAGCCCGCTGCTCCTGACTCTGGGGAAGCTCTCCGGGTTCAAGCCGGACGTCCCCGTCCAAAGCGAGGCCACCTACGATCCGACCTGTGTGGACATGGGCATCACCATCGACCAGTTCGGAAAGCCCGCAGGGGTCAACGCTTTCAGCACCGTGCGTTGGATGCAGGCGGCGTTCAAGACCCTCATCGCAGAGGGTTGGGCCGCCCGTGAAGGCCGGGGTACGTGGAAGCTGACCCCGGATGGAGTAATCAAGGCACAGTCCCTACGGGATGCCAAGTCCTCGGAGGACAGCGTGGACGGTGACAAAACTCAGGTAGCCTCGATGCCCTTGCCGGTGTCCCCCGGACACGACGAGGGCAACGATTACCACGACGACGCCTACATTCGGGGGCTGGCCATCGAGCAGACGCCCTGTTACGGGGCGTACTCGGACAAGTCGGACGTATGCACCGACTGTGCGGTGAAGAACCGCTGCCTCAACGCCATGGCGGCTCACCTGTCCCGGCTGTCCACCCTGTTGGCCAAAGAGGACATCGACGCCGCTGCCGCCAAGCAGGTACAGCCCTCGACCGTCGTGGGGCCTGCCGTGAAGCCCTCAAAGCCCGCCGCCCGACCGGCGACGAGTGGTGCCACGAGCATGTCGGGTGAAACGCAACGAATCACCTGTCAGCAGAAGGCCATCTGCAAGAAGTGCGGTAACGTGGTGTCGAAGGGTGAGGATGCTGTCTGGATTCGCTCGGCGAATGCGTCACAAGGCCCACCCGGCATCTACCACGTTCACTGCTACGAGGAAGATTGATGCCCACGCCGAAAACTGCCGACCTGATCACGGTTATCCGTACCATCGAAGACCTCCGCCGTGCCCTGCCCAGCCTCCTCACCGCCATGCCGGACGAGGAGGCTGTGGCCTTGGGGCACAAGCTGGCGGGCATCTCCAAAGAGGCCGGGGAAGCCTTGGAACCCATCAAGGGCAAGCTGCGTGAACTGGCCGTACAGGCCCGTGCGGGAGATCCCGGCGCAGAGCACTTCGATGGGAACGACGGCTCCCGCTGTACGGTCTCGATCCCCAAGCCCAACACGGTCGTTCGCAAGGACGCCGACATGGACGGCTTGAAGGGGATTCTGGGAGATGACTTCGACCGCTTCTTCGACACGGTCGTGACCTACAAGGCCCGTGATACCCTCGCTACCCGTGTCGCCGGGGCTGATCAAGCCAAGCGGGATGCCGTCCTTGAAGCGGTGGACGTGAAAGAGGGCACCCCTCGGGTGTACTTCAAGTAGCGGATCCGGCTTAGCCCCTTCCTGTTCCGTGTGGGATCCCTGAATAGGAGGAGCCCATGACTGAACGAGTACTCCCCAACTGCACCTGTGGCCGCAACGAGTGGCGACAAGGTGGCTGCACGATGGGAGCCGGTTACTCGGCCCATCACTTCTGCCCCTGCGGCCTCCGTGCCTTGGAGATCAGCAACAACGGCTACAGCACGTTCTCCATCTTCCCGGATGGTCCGAAGGGCGTCCCCGACGACTTTACCGAGACGTTCCTCCAGCCGGTGTTCGATTGGTTCAACACCAAGCTGGCCACCGCTTCCCGTGCCTACGAGATGGACGGCTGGATGCCCCTCAAGAAGGCCAAGGAGAACGAAGACGCCGACGCCATCGCTGGGACATTCGGCCTCGACCCGGCCAAGGGCTACCACTACAAGTCCGAGTACAACGACGACCACAAGCTGGTGGGCGAGTGGTACGAGGACGACGAGGGGAACCGCCTCCCCGTGGACGGCAAGGCCCTGATCGAAGCGTTCCGTGCCGGGTACGTCCAGTACAACCCCCGGACGCTCCTCGCCCCCGAGAACCCGCCGCTCTGGCCGGAAATGATCTTCCGTGTCTACCTCGGGACGGAGGGCGGCTGGAAGCACGTCCCCCGAGAAGAGGCCCGCACCGAAGAGATCATTGACCCGATCCGCCGCAACCACGACGAGTTCTGGGCCGGGGTGTTCAAGGAGGTGCAGGACAAGTCGGGCCGCACCTTCGAACCCACCGTGATCCCCAACCAGTACTACGGGGACAGCACGAAGTCGGAGCCGTGGTACACGTTCGTCTACGCCGAGACCGAGTTCACGGTCGGCCCCCGCAAGCGGGTAATCAGCCTGTCCATGAAGTCGGAACGCCTGTTCGCCGTGGACCACCTCCGGGATCTCGGGAAGCGGGACAAGGTGACCTACGAATCCAGTGGTCGCTGGCAGGGCCCCGAAGACCACGCCAAGTCCATGACGATCCACGCATGGGGCCGTGACAAGCTGATCGAATACCTCCTCGCTGCCCTTGAGTTCTTGCCTGTCGAGCCCTGAGCGGGCTTAGTGCCCTCCGCTTCCGTGTAGATGACCCGAGGAGGGACTCATGTCTCACAAGTACGACATCCACTGGCTGACTGACAACTGCTGTGTCCTGCCCGCACGGGCCGGGATGCGGTGCGACGTCACAGCTTTCCTCACCAAGGAACTATGGGAGGCCACCGAAGAGGGGCTCTGGGCACAGGCTGTACAGGCCGCATCCTACAAGGGTGTGACTCACGCCTTCCTGATGCCGGACACCCACTTCGGGTTCGGGGTTCCCATCGGCAGCGTCATCGTGACCGACGACACGCTGGTCCAGTCAGGCTCCGGCTACGACATCTCGTGCGGCGTCCTCTACATGAAGACGAGCCTCAAGGCGGCGGACATCGTCGATCCGGCCAAGCGGCTGGAGTGGATTCATGCGGTTGAGGAGCGTGTAGCCACGGGCCTCGGTTCGCACCGTCCGGTCAAGATGCCGACCTACGGGTGGACGGACGTGCAGGAGATGCTTGCCCACGGCGGAGAGCCGGTGGGTGTCACGGCGGACGAGTGCGAGCGTGTCTTCATGCGTGTGGACACGGCGCACTTCAAGGCCAACCGCATCGACCGGGCGTGGCCGAAGGCCGTCCCGCAGATGGGATCCCTCGGTGGTGGGAACCACTTCATCGAGATGCAGGTAGACCCGACGGACTCCTCTGTCTGGCTGATGCTGCACTGCGGCTCCCGTGGGTACGGGTGGCACACGGCCAACCACTACTTCTACGAGGGTGCCCGATTGCGGTGCCTCCAGTCCAAGCGACGGGAGGAGTCCTACCTCCGCATGGACGAGGATCTCGGGAAGGAGTATTGGGCGCACCACAACTCGGCGGCCAACTACGCCATCGCCAACAGGCACGTCATAGCCAGAGGGCTGGCGGACGCCACGGCGACGGTGTTCGGAGGGGCTGAGTCTGAGACCCTGTACGAGATCAGCCACAACCTGATCCAGCAGGAGCGCATCTACCTGCCGGACGGTTCGCTGACGGAGGGCTTCGTTCACCGCAAGGGGGCGACCCGTGCCTTCCCGGCTGGACACCCGGATCTCGCCCGCACGAAGTGGGCTGAGACGGGCCACCCGTGCTTGATCCCCGGTTCCATGAAGGACGGGGCTGCGATCCTGTTCCCGCTCTCCGGGACGAGGAAGACGGGCTGCTCCGTCAACCACGGGGCCGGACGGCTCATGGGACGTGGGGAGGCCAAGCGTGAGCTTCGGGCAATCCACGATGAGATCGACGAGGAGATGCGGGACGCCCGTGTCGTCTGCGCGGACGGAACCATCGTCGAGGGCATCGTCATGAACTCGGAGCGGACGCCGCTGGACGAGTGCGGCCACGCCTACAAGGATCTCAACGCTGTGCTCCGGGTGTTGGAGGACGAGGGCATCGCCAAGATGACCCTGCGCCTGTTCCCGGTCGCCAACCTCAAGGGGCTGGAGTAATGAACGACATCAGTCTGAAAGTCGTGATGTGGCCCGAGGTGAAGGGCCACCCGAAGGCTCCGCCCCGTGAGGGGTACGTGAGCTTTGAGTACCACGAGATCGAGGAGTTGGCTCTGCACTTCGACCTGATGATCCAAGAACGGGACGGGGACACCTTCCTGTTCCTGTGCGGTAAGGGCAGAGCCTTCAAGCAGAGGTGACGGATGACGAAACTCCAAAGGACGGCCTGCGCCTGTCTGTTCGGGCTAGTTGTGTGCGGTGTGGTGCTGGCCATGATCGTCACCGGCTTCATGGCTGGTGCGGAGGCCGGGATCGAGATCACCATGAACACCAACATGGCGTCCGAGAACCTTGAGGCCCGGTACTATTACGCCCGAGGCATCCTGTTCGGTATCGTAGCCATGACCCTCTGGTGGCGTTTAGTGGAACCCCGGCTCCTGAGATGGATCCGAAACGGAGACTAGCATGACGGACAAGGGTAACGGGAACGGGAACGGGAACGGCAAGATCATCACCCTGTTCCCTGAGATGGGCGGCGCTCCGAAACAGGCCGCCCCGCAACAGTTCAACCTGACCATTGGATGGAACCCTGCGTTGGGCTCCGTCATGGTGTCCTTCGACGAGTCCGTTCGGGGGTTCGGCCTCCGGTCGGACGACGCCGAACGTCTGGCGAAGACCATCCTGTCCCACCTCCAGTTCAAGGAACTCCCGTTCCACCGGACGGCTCCCCCGCTCCCCGTGGACGCCCCTCTCCGCAAGGCAGAGGTCGAGTGGCTGATGGAGCACCCCCTGTGGACGTACCCTGTCGAGATGCGCTGCCCGCCCGAGGGAGGCAGCTACTTCGGGGACCCCATTGAGATCGGGGACGTCGACAAGTCCGGCCACAAGGTCGTTTCGGCGGAGCCGGACTCGGAGGGCGTGCTCAAGGCCGTCCCCATGCTGTTCGACGGCCCGGACTGGCAGGACGAGGTACACCGGATCGGCGGCGGGTTCTACGAGTCCGTTGAGACCACCTTCCACCACGTCGACCCGCTGGCGGAGCGCATCCACGACGAGCTTTCCGACGGCGTGGACGACCCCCGCAACAATGCGTCCCGTGTCTGGGTCGAAGCCGGAGGCTGGTACGACCGCTCCGAGGACGACAACGAGATGATCCCGGAGGAGGGGTGGAACAAGTACAACCGCTGGCAGTCCTGTCACGACATCCGCCTCGACTGTGGCGGCCCGGACTGGGAAACGGCTCTGATGGAACTCGCCCGCCTCGTCCGGTTCTTCTACCACGACGACGGCACCGAGAGGGCAGAGGCCCCCGAGAAGTGCGAGGGCTCCTTCGAGAACGATGATGCCATGAATGGGGACTGGATCTCGGCCTGTGAGGACGACGGGGACGGGTTCTGCAAGACGTGTGGGTATGTCATGGGGTGGCACGAGAGCACCCCTGATGAAGACAAAAGTGAAGATGCCTGACCCTCGGGGGGCTTAGCCCTTTCGTGGTTCGGGTAGAGATAGAGCAAGAGGAGGTGCCTGATGGCCGGTGAAGAGAAAAAGAAGGGCGGGTTCCTGTCCATGTTCGTGGACTACGACACGGAAGAGACCCCCGACGATGCGACCGACGTGACCGAGGTCGCCGCTCCTGCGGTGTCCGATGACCCGCTGGCAGCCTTCACGGCTACCCCAACGGCACCCGTAGAGGCGGCACCCGCCGCCCCGGCAGCGCCTCCGGCCCCCAAGCGGACAGCGTTGGACTGGACGCTCGACGAGGTCTTCGCCGCAGGCAAGGTAGGCACCGGGGCGAACTCGGCCCACACCGTCCTCACCCTGCTGGACAACCTCGCACAGTTCCCCGAACCGCAGCGCCTCGCCATGATCCGGGCGATGGACGCCGCCGACGACGCATGGGACGAGCCCACGGTCAAGGCGGACGCTGAGAAGCGTGTCAACGTCCTGCGCCAGTACGGATCCTTCATCGACAAGGACGTAGCCACCCGCTGTACGGCGATCCAGAGCCAGTTCGAGGGCCTGAAGACCAGCAGCGATGACCGCATCAAGGCGCTTGAGGCGCAGATCGCCGCCCTCCAGTCCGAACGTGAGCAGGTGATGCAGGACATCTCCGAGTCTCAGGTTTCGGCCAAGGACAGGGCGGCAGCGGTGACCAAGCGTGGCGAGGATGCCAAGGCCGCAGCGGCCAAGGAAGGCGTCCGTTACACCAAGCTCGTGACTTTCTTCGGCCAGCAGAAGGGCTAGGCCGAAGGTGCCTGCCGGGAATGACCCCGGTACGGTGAGACAGACAATTCGCAAGGGAGGTTCGAGATGAAGCTCAAGCCGATGGGAAAGATCCTGCTCGTCCTAGTCGTCGCGGGAGCGGCGGCGGGTGCGTACTTCGGGTTCTTCCACGAGTCCACGACCGAGACGGCGACCGCCACCGCTCCGGCGACGGCGACCGCCACCACGACGCAGCCTGCGGCTGTGACCCCCACGACGACCCCCGGTGCGGTGGCGGGTGTCCAGGCCCCTGCGGCGATCAAGCCGACCGGCGTCCAGCCCAAGACCCACTACAAGGTGGCCCTGTCGCAGTGGCCCGGTCACATGGCGGGCATCATCGCCTGCGGCGGCCTGACGACGCAGCCGGGTTCCATCTGTGCCAAGGAGGGGATCCAGCTTGAGTTCGTCTTCATCGAGGAGCCGGACAAGAAGAACGCTGCCCTCCAGTCCGGCGAGGTCGACTTCACTTGGCAGGTGGTCGACGAGATGCCCCTGAACATGCCCGGTTACGCACGCTCCGGCGTCGAAGCGCAGGCGTTCGTCCAGATCGACTGGTCCCGTGGCGGTGACGCCTGTGTGGCAGCGGCCAACGTGAAGACGCCCCGTGATCTGCTGGCCAGCCGTGGCGCAGCCATGATGAAGTTCAGCCCCGACCACACGGTCTACGAGTTCTGGATCAACAACAGCGACCTGAACCCGCAGGAAGTGCGGCAGCTTCGCCAGCAGACCAAGTTCTCGATGGACTCATGGGAGTTCGGGCGCAACCTGTTCTGTCAGAAGCAGGTCGACGTGGCATGCCTGTGGGAGCCTGACGTGACGCTCGCCCTTGAGTGCCGCCCCGGTGCCCACCGTGTGTTCAGCACCAAGGACGCCGACACGCTGGTCGCCGACGTGCTGCTCGGTAAGAAGGACTTCCTCCAGCAGCAGCCCGAGATCGCCCGCAAGGTGGCGAAGATCTTCATGGAAGGTGCCAAGCTAGGTACGGCGGACAAGCCCGCAGCGGCCCGCCTGATCTCGACGGTCGTGCCCCGTTTCCGTGACGAACTCAAGTACGAGGGCACCCTCAAGGCGCTCAACTGGGTCCGCTGGAACGATCTCGGCGACAACACGTCCTTCTTCGGCCTCGGCGGGACTGCGCCCCTCTTCGACACGGTCTACAAGCAGGCGGACAGCATCTGGTCGGAGTACACGGAGCCTGACGGCACCCCGGTCCTCTCGCAGCGCTTCAGCGCCCACGGTCTGCGTACCGCAGCCATCGTGAAGCCCCTGTACGACGCTGAGATGGCCCGACGCCAGCAGGTCGCCGCCTCGTCCGGTGTGGCAGCGGTTCCCGTGGCAGCGGCGAAGCCGGTCTACAACCCGCAGGTCGCCAAGACGGCGGCACCCAAGCTGGTCAAGCCGGTGAGCATCCACTTCGACACGGGTGCCTACGCCATCGACACGCAGTCCCGCTCGATCCTGAAGCGTCAGGTGTTGCCGCAGTTGATGCTGGCGACGGCCATGAGCATCCGTGTCGAGGGCAACACCGACGACGTGGGCAGTGACAGCGGCAACAAGACCCTCTCGGGCAAGCGGGCGCAGGCGGTCGTTGACTACCTGATCTCGCAGGGCATCGACCCGGCCCGTATTGCGGCACAGGGCAACGGCGAGGACAACCCGCTCTGCGACCTGAAGACCCCCGACTGCCGTTCACGGAACCGCCGCACCGAGATCCTGTTCGTTTCGGCCAACTAGGAGGGCGATCATGTCGGCCCACTCTGCGAAGTACATCTGCACGCCTACGACCGGGAGCATGCGCTATGTGCTCCCGGTCGCGGGGCTTGTCCTGTTCCTGCTGGCATGGGTAGCCGTGACCAAGCTTGAACTGGTGAATCCCAACTTCCTCCCTTCCCCCAAGGCAACCTTCGGGGCGCTGGCGGAAGCGTTCGTGGACGCACCCCCGCAGACACTCGTGGAGGGGACCAAGGGCGAATGGCGGGACATCCAGCCGGGGTGGGACACCTTCGTCCACTCCAGCGCAATCCAAGGGGCGGGCTTCAGCTTGAAGCGCATCTTCTTGGCGTTGTTTTGGGCGTGCCTGTTCGGGATCCCCATCGGGATCTTCATGGGGGCCTTCGGGTGGTTTGAGAGTCTGCTACAGGCCCTCGTGATGCCCATGCGGAACGCCCCGATCATGGCCTTCGCCCCGCTGTTCATCCTGATCTACGGGATCGAGGAGCAGATGAAGATCAGCTTCCTCGCCTTCGGCACCATCGTGTTCATTATCCCTGCGGCGTTTGACGCCGTGAGGAACGTGCCGCCCCTGATCATCGACAAGGCGGTCGACATGGGGTTCCGCCCCATGGGAACGCTCTGGTACTACGTCCTGCCGTCAGCGCTGCCCCGTCTGTGGGACGGCATCCGCCTGTGTACGGGCGTAGCGTGGACGTACCTCGTAGCAGCGGAGGTGATGAACGTCACCACCGGCCTCGGGGCTATGGAAGCCAACGCACAGCGGTTCCAAAATACACCGAGGGTCTACGCTGCGATCCTCATTATCCTGATCCTCGGGGTGCTTTCCGACTACCTGTTCCGGGTCATCAAGAAGGTCGTCCCGATGTTGAACCAAGGGAGCGAAGCATGAGCGGCACAGCGGACAACACCGGAGACGGACACGTCTCCATCGACGAGGCTTTCGCCGCACCCGCTGCCCCTGTGGCGGCTACCCCGGCTCCCGTTCCCGCCCCCGTGGCGGCCAAGGGCAGCGACCTGAAGCTGGACTTCAAGGGCTGCGGGCAGACCTTCAGGAACGACGGCGAACTGGTCGAGGTGGTCAAGGACATCACCTTCACGGTGGAGGGCAACCAGACCATCGCCATCCTCGGGCCGTCCGGCTGCGGCAAGTCCACCCTCCTGCGGATGGTGTCCGGCATGCACCCCAGAGGCATTCGGATGCCGACGGTGGGCGAGTGCTGCATCAACGGAGAGGCCGTGCTGACCCCGCACGACGACGTCGTCACGGTGTTCCAGAGCCCTGTGCTGGTCCCGTGGCTGTCCGTGTTGGGCAACGTCATGCTCTCCTTCAAGCCGTTCCTGTTCGGCCCCCGGCCCCGTTGGCCCTGGGAGGTGGCGCAGGACTTCGTAGCGGCCATCGGTGACCGCTTTGAGGCCACCCGCCTGAAGATCCCGTGTTCGGATCCCTACAAGGAGATCGAGGCCAAGGCCATCACCCTGCTGAAAGAGGTCGGGTTGGGTGACTCCCTTCACCAGTTCCCGCATCAGCTTTCGGGTGGGATGAAGCAGCGGTGTAGCCTCGCTACCTCGCTGGTCGTTGAGCCCAAGATCCTGTGCATGGACGAGCCGTTCAGCGCCCTCGACCCGACGTCCAGCAAGGCGATGCAAGAGATCATCGTGCGCTTGCGGGACAAGTACCCCTGCCTTATCCTGTTCGTGACGCACAACGTGCGCCGTGCCCTCGATCTGGCCGACCGCATCATCGTGCTCTCCACCCGACCGGCTACCATCGCTGGCGACATCCGACTGCCTGCGAACAGGCCGGAGGACTGGAAGCACACGCCGGAGTATGCCGGTCTGGAAGCCAAGATCCTGCACCTGATCAGTGACGCCTCAGAGGCTTCTGACAGTGGCGGTGAGTTGACCATCAGCGTTTAGGAGGCCCCCGTGTCCGATAAAACCCCCAACTACCGGATGGCCTTCCTGACGCATTGGCTCAACCTGTCATTCCTCGCAGGAGGCATTGTCATCGGACTCGCCTCGGGTGGCATGACGGGGTTGTTCGTGGTGCTCGGGATTGAGGTCGCCTTCCTGTGGATCCTTCCCGACCTAGCCCTCGTCCAGCGGTTCCTCACGGTGACCGCCAAGACCGAGGACGTGGATGAGCAGCGCTGGTACTACCTCCGCTCCCTGTGGGGGTTGGAGCCTGATCAATCCCTTGGGTTCCTCGGTGCCGTGTTCGGTGTAGACGTGGCATGGCACCAGCTAGACCTGAACCCGGACAGCGGTTACCGGCGAGTCCGTAACCAAGACAGCACGATGGAGCACAAGCGGACGTTCCTGCGGATGTGCGAGGTCGTCCACGAACTCCGCAAGCTGCATGACGTTCGCAAGAGTTCGATCTCCACCAGCCAGATCAGGAAGCTGGACGAGATGATCAACAACTGGCTGGCCCTGCACAACACGGCCAAGGATGCCAAGGCCGCCCTCCTCCGTATGGACAAGGACAGCCTGCGGACGGAGTTCGGGCGTCTACGGGAACAGGCCGCAGAGGCCGACCCCAGCACCCGGATCGTGATCAGCGAGCGCCTCCGTACCCTGAAGTCCAAGGTGGAGTCGATCCCCAAGCTGGAACGCCGTGAGGGGCTGGCCGTGGCACAGGCCGAAGGCATCGCCCACCACATCGAGAAGGTGAACCAGCAGGTTCGGTCGGCGGGTATGGCCGACGTGTCCAGCAAGCTGCTCGACACCACGGTGGACAACCTCGTAGACGTGTCCGTCATTGACGACCTTGAGGTCATCTCGGACACGAGGGACGCCCTTTCGGGCACCTCGATGGACGACGACGGCCTTTGGGAAGAGATCGGAGATGCCCTGAAATGAGTGCCCTTGGACGAGCCTTCCGCCGCCTGAAGAGGGTCATAAACCCCATCGACCGGGAGGTTTTCGAGTCCACCTCCACCAAGGTCGTTCGAGAGAACGGCGAGGTGACTGTCCTGCGTGTCAACGGCAAGGACATCGACCCGGAGAGCCCGGAGGGCAAGAAGGCCCTCGCAGCGTTCGACGAGTCCATGGCGGAGATGTCGAAGTCCTTGGATTCAATGAGCCGGTCGCTCGACCGCATGTTTGATAAGGATTGACAGATGGCTGATCCACACAACCCTGAGCGGTACGGCGAGTGCTGGCACCAGTACAAGATCGACGCCTATGCAACGGACATGGAACCTCTCAAGCCCTTCGTCGTGTTCTCTGGCGGTTGGGCTTGGCACCTGCTCTCGCCCCCAGGCCACGCTGAACGCAAGCACGCCCACGATCACAAGGACGTGGACATACACTGCCCGAAGGAGGCAGTAGGCACCGTCATGGGCCTCCTGAGCGTCCTGGGGTACAAGAAGGTCAATACGAAGTACGACCGCCTGCCCAGCGCAGAGGACTTCCGCCGGTACGAGCGGGTCGTGGACGACAAGAAGCACCCGGAGTACCGCCTGACCATCGACTTCTTCGTCGGGGACTACCCCACGCTGGAGTTGCCTGACGGTTCGAAGGTCGTGCGGCCCGACGTCCTCCTGACCTTCTACGGGGAGATCCACTCCAGCGACAAGGCTTGGGCCGTGCTGGCAGCGACCAAGCTGTTCGAGAACGGAGAGACCCCGGAGAACTTCATCCACAGGGGCGACCTGTTGGCCTGTCCCGACCTGGACGTGTACATCTGCACCAAGTGCGGGTGGACGGGGCAGTTCGTGGACGACAAGCCTGCCGTGGGGCCGAATCCGATCCACCCCGGCTGCAACTACATGGCTCACCGCATGGGGAAGCCCTCTTTCCGACCCATGAGTGACCTACCAGGCATCCTCGCCAAGCTACGAGGCTGACATGCCCAAACCCGGACACGACAAGAGACACAAGAAACCTCAGTGTTTCCCCCTGCCGCAGGACAAGGTACGAGCGCTCCGGGCAGATGAGGATGTGTGGGCCACTATCCAACACCCGAACACCGGGGAGACCCTGCGTGTCCGGTTCGCCAGCCACCCTCGGGTAGACTGGTTCGAGCAATCCTCCGTCTGCTACGTCCAAGACACCCACTACCAGGGCCCTGCCATCTTCCTGAAGGACGGCCTGATGCAGTTCGGGAACGGCGACGTCAAGCGTGTGTTCTCATCCTACTGCGGGTCTGTCATCGGGGTGGTCGTTGAGGAACACCCAAGGGAGAAACCATGATCACCCTTGAAACCATCGCACTAGCGGGTGGCCTGTTCGTCCCCCTCGTGTTCTGGCATTTCGTGGCCGACTGGCTGACCCAGACCGAGAAGATGGCGGAGGCCAAGTCCCACAAGTTCGGGATTCTGGCGCTCCACTGCCTGATTTACTCCGTGATGTTCATCCCGGCTTTCTACCTGTACGGGCTGGAGTCGTGGGAGATGGTGTTGGGCTTCCTGCTCCTGTACGTCAGCCACTTCATCGGGGACACCTACCTCGTGGTGTTCCTGTGGGCGAAGTACCTCCGCCGCATGACTTCGATGCGGATACCGGAGGACGACGGCAGCTTCACGGGCACTGATGTCCAAGTCCCGACCGACATATTCCCCAACTATGAATTCATCACGACCCCGCTCCTGTTCCGCCCGTCCCTCGTGCTGGTCATTGACCAACTATGGCATCTGGCCTTCCTCTGGCCTATCGTGGTGCTCGCCCTGTACTGAGGAGGAGAACATGCCCGACGAGATGAAGTTCCAGACCCTTCGGGATGTAGGCTACCAGATCAAGCCTCACTGCGGCCTGTGCAAGCGGGGAGAGTTCCCGTCCCTGCACGCCCTGTGGGGTCGTTGCACTCGGCACTCCTACATCCACGGCAAGCACAACGGGGACAGCCGCCTCGGCATCCTCCGCACGGGGTGTTGTGAGACGGGCTTCACCATGGACCCTGTCCTGAAGGCCACGCTCCTCCAGTCCTACGCCGACCTGTTCGTAGAGGCGAACGACGCAGAGGCCCTGTTGGACAACGCCAACGCCTTCAGTCTCGAGCCTGTGTTCTACACGGACCCTGATTGCCCCGAGAATGACTGCTGGGGCTGCAAGGGGCCGTTCCTGCCCGACGATGCCCACATCGCAGAGCAAACGCTCCAGGGGGCACTCAGGGCGGCGTGCAGAGCCATTACGGGGGAACCATGAACCAGCGTGCGCTTGCCAAGAGGATCTCACTCCTCAAAGAGTTCTCGGCCTTGTTGAAGGCCGCTACCGCAGGGACGGAAGAGACCGTCGTGGTTCAGCGGGTACAACTGGCAGAGAACGCTGACCTGATCGGCGATATTGCGGAAGACCTGTTGGAGTTGGTCCCTGAGAAGGAGATCACCGTCGACGTGGCAGAGGAAGAGGACTAGGTCAGGCTGCTGTACTCGGCCAAGAACGCTTCCTGTGCATCCTCCGGCGACAAGTAGGACAGATGCAGGTGGTCGATCTCCTCCGGCAGCTTGGGGAGGCCCTTGCGGGTCTGCCTTGAGAGGACCGCACAGTCCCTGCGTTCGATCACTACTGCCAGCAGGTTCGCAGCCTTCACCGTAGCGGTGGCCCAGAATCGGGGCTCCAGCCCCAACGCCTTGGCGATGATCCCGTTGACCTTGGCCTCTAGCTTGTCCCACGGGATGCTCTCTCCGTGGGGGAGATCCATGCGGGCGTATCGCCGGACGGGACTCTGGATGTCGTGCAGGTACGCTTGGCAGGAGTCATGGAGTAGGCCGCCCGCCATCTCTTTGGACTCGGGCCACAGAATCCCGATCACCCTTGAAACCATGATGGAGTGCTCGGCGACCGTCACGGGCGTCGTCTGTCCAGCGTACCGGAACTTGAAGGCGAGGCCGTGGGCCAGGTCCTCCAATCGGATCTGGTCTACCTCGGGTTTCAGGACGTTGAACCCGTCTCCGGTGAAGGTTGGGATCCAGCCCTTCCACGTTGGAGGGCGTCTGTGGGCGAGGGTGATATCTGTGGGCTTGATCTTGTGAGCCATCCGCTACCCCTTGGACTGAAGACGAAGGAACATCGTGGGGACCAGGGGATCCTCCACGTCCACCAACGACTCTACCCAAAGCATCCCGGCGAGGGCTTCCATCTCTGAACCATCACCTGTCGGTTCCTCCGGGATCTTCCCGGACGTGTCCACGGCGTAGAGGTGGTAGACGGTGTCCAGCGCCTTGGTGCCCCGGCAGGTTCCCAAGTCGATCAGTTCGCCGAGGGTCACGGTGAACCCGGTCTCCTCCAGCATCTCCCGAACGGCTACCTCATCGAAGGTTTCGCCTTCCTTGTCCCATGAGCCTGTGACGGCACACGTTTGCGGAGCGAGGCCCCACGGCGGGATCACTTCGGAGCGGATGAGATACTCACGGTTCCCACTCACGTAGGACACCCTGAAGGGGAGCACGGCGATGATGTGTCCACGGGACTTCTCCTCGTGGGCGTAGTCGTATCCGATGTTCTTGGAGGGGATCTCGATCTTGCGAAGAGAAACCCAATCAGCGTCGGGGGTCAGGTTGATGATCTGTCCGCCGTGATAGGCGACGTCGAGTTCTAGTTGATCGTGTCCGGCCATGCAGCACCTCCTCATGGGACTCTACCCTAGAAGTAGGGCGGCTAAGCCGATGGTAGTAGAGGAAAGAAACCGGGGTCGGACGAATCCGACCCCGGCCAGGTCATTCCTTGAGGGACTGGTTCCAGTAGCTGTAGGAGCCGAGGTAGTCCTTCCACGTCTCCGGCATCTTGTCTCCCCACGTCAACGTCGGGAACGCCATACCGGGCAGCGACCTCGGCTTTACCGGCGGGACACGCAGGCGCATCCGTGCCTTCTCCAAGGTGAGGTCACCCTTCCGCTGGTTGCACTTGTAGCAGGCCACGACGATGTTCTCCCACTTGGTGCGCCCGCCCTTGGACTGGGGCACGACGTGGTCGAACGTGAAGTCAGACATGGAGACCTTGGTCCCGCAGTACTGGCACTTCCCCTTGTCACGGAGCCATACGTTCTTGCGGTTGAACTTCGCACCCTTGCGGAACAAGCCAGTCACGTTGTGGAGCAGACGGATAACCGACGGCATCGGGAAGACCTTGTAGGCGGAGCGGATCTGGGCCTCGTCGTACTCTTCTACGACTTCGGCACGATCCAGCACGACCCATGTGATGGCCTTCTGCCACGGGACTCGGCTTATCGGCGTGTAACTCTGACTCAAAACCAAGGTTTCCATCTCCGCCTCCTCGGAGGGTTGTTGATTACGACATGCCGGTCATGGCACTCCCCCTCATACTCCTATCTGAACAATACGTGATCAACGCTTTTCCTACGGCTGGTCAGGGAGGCGGGATTCGAACCCGCGACAACCGGCGTCCAAGGCCGGGACTCTGCCAGACTGAGCTACCCCCTGAAAAGAACGCCCGGGGAGATTCGAACTCCCAACCTGATGGCCCTGGCAGGACTCGAACCTGCGACAACCTGATTCGAAGTCAGGCACCCTATCCACTGGGTTACAGGGCCTCGTCATGAACCTCTGAGTGGCAATTCCGACACAGAAGGTCACATTTATCTAATTCTTCCTTTACCCGTTCGAATTTCCAACCTCGGATCTGCGAAATCCCGTAACCTTTCTCCTTGGGATCCCTGTGATGGAAATCCAACGCAGCGAGGCTTTTCGAGTACCCACAAACCCGGCACCCGCCTCCCTTGTACTCAACGCAACGGGCTTTCAATGCCCGCATACGTCCCCGTGCTTCCTCTGCGGCGCATGCCTTACAGTAGGAGGAAGGCTCGGACTCCTTACCTCTCCGTCTGGTGTAGAACTCAGTGAGTTCCTTCACGTCCCCACACCGAGGGCAGGTTTTCACTCCGCTGGTAATCGAGGGGGCACTCAGGTCTTTTCGGTTTCGAGACCCCCAAGGGGAACATGTCAGGCAGAATTTCCGTCTGGAGATGTTTCGCCTGCCCCCCTCAACCGTTATCCTGTTGGGGAATGAGACACCACATTTCTTGCAGGTTGGCATGGTTCCTCCTGTTGCCCGGATAATACCGGAGGAGAAACCATAAAGCTACGGGCGCACAAGTACCCCGGAGAGGATTCGAACCTCCGACCCCACCCTCCGCAGGGGTGTGCTCTAATCCACTGAGCTACCGGGGCATGTTTGGATTGGTGTCTAGCGCTTCTTGCGGCGTCCGGCCCGATACATCCGCATGAACTGACCGGGCGGGAGCTTCCTGATGTGGGAGAGGGCCTTTCGGATCAAGGGGTCTGCAAGCAGCCCCTCGACCGTGTCCAGCCCTCTGGACGAGTCCCGTAGTTCCTTGTTGTCAAAGAGCCCGTGTACCGTCTTGTGGCACTCCCGGCACAGCATCGCCGTGTCGTCCTTGTCCACCCTGCGGGTCTTCAAGTGGTGCTCCGTCATGATCGCCTGTGGGCAGTCACGGTGGCACAGGGGGCACTCTTGGGTTTCCTGCTTCATGAGGTTCTCTACACGGACGGGCGTCCGGCTAAGCCTGAATGGTGGGCGAGGTGGGGATTGAACCCACGACCTACGGCTTGTAAAGCCGGTGCTACTTCCACTGCGCTACTCGCCCTTGGAGCCTTGTGCGTTGTCAGGACTGCGGCAACAGCGTTGCCGGGATGGTCAGGTGCATGTCCTCGACGGTCACGCCTACGGGCAACACCGTCATGCCCACCTCGATCCCGCTCGGGCAGTGGCACACCACCGTGGCGATGTGCATCTTGTGGTCGCCGTAGGCGGGATTCTTCACCCTCGCCTGTGCCATCTGGGGTACACGCTGGCGGATGATCCCCCAGATGTCACCGTCGGGTTGGCTCCGCTTGTGGTAGTCCACAAGCTCCGTCGCCGTGTGGCGGCCCACCGTCTGACGCCTTGGGATGCTGATCTGTAGGCCATCGAAGTCCGAGTCCGGCAGTGGCACGTCGAACTGGAGCATCGGGTTGTCGTAGGTCAACTGCATCTCGATGACGTGATGCGGAAACCCCTCAACGTCCTCATCGAACTCCCGCAGGACACGGTTGCCCTCGGCCTTCGCTGCGGCTTCGGCACCCTTGCCGAACAGGAGCCAACCTGTGACTCCAGCGGCTCCTGCAAGGAACCCTCTGCGTGTGCTTTCCATGTTAGCCCTCCTTCAAAGTAGGCCCGCCCGGTTTTGAACCGGGGACTTCCTGCGTGTGAAGCAGGCGCTCTCCCACTGAGCTACGAGCCTAGAATGGTTGCTGTTCGCCCTCAACGAAGCCCTTGCGGTAGTAGGATACCCAAGTGCCGTTGTCGCACTCCTGACAGTTCAAGCCGATGCCGCCCTGTGAGTCACGGCAGTAGGAGATCCACGGCTTCCCGCAACACCCGGCCTCCACCTTCTTCTTCTCTGAGCGGTACATCCAGAGGGGAACACCGACCAGCATGAGGATGAGTCCAGTGAGCATCACGTAGGGTAGATCCGGCATGAGGCACCTCCTGCCTTATCCTACCCTGCTGCTTGCTGTTTAGGGGCTAGTGGGCCCGGAGGGAGTCGAACCCGTCGACCGTCCCGTTATGAGCGGGAGGCTCTACCGTTGAGCTACAGGCCCTTGCTTGCGTTCCTCGTTGACCCGGCAGGACCAGCGAGAGGGTACACCTTTCAGTCGTGCATCACGGGCCATCTTGTCGACCCGGTTGTTCAAGTAGCCCACGACGCTGCCCGTGCCTTGGTGTCCCTTCACCCACTTGACGACCACCTTCACTCGGCGGTCGGTGGCAAGCTCTAGGACGTGCTGCATCATCTCGAGGGCTTCAGGCTGCTTCGGTACGGACTTGTTGCCCTGCCAGCCGAACCAGTTGGCCGTGCTCTGGCTGTCCGTCTTGATGACGAGGATGTTGGCTTCCTGTGTGAGTTCCGTCAGGGCCGTCTCAATGGCGGCGCAGACCCCGAACAGTTCCACGAGGTTGGAGTTCACAGCCCACGGAGGGGTCGGTATAGCCTTGAGGATTCGGGTCTCGTTGTCCCGTACCCACAGGCCCACGCCGCCCTTCCCTGTGTCGGGATGGTGGCTTCCGTCGGTGTAGCCGGACAACCAGAAGGGGTCGTTGACTTGCTGGTGGGCGTTGACCCGCTTGAGCATTTTCACACGCTCACGGTGAGCACTCATCCCCAAACCACCCGGTGACTGTTCTCCAAAGCGTAGGCGAGGAGCTTGTCCAACCGGGTCAGCCGGTCGAGTACCTGCTCGTCGGTGTAGCCCTGCGAAACGACCCGGCAGGTTCCAGTTCCCGGCCCGCCGTAGGATTCGGCGTCTCGGTGTGCCCCTTCCCTGCGGCCTGTCACGTTGCGGGCCTTGAGGATCGCCGCCCTGATGGTGCGGATGTCCTCGGGGGTCTCCCACCCGCCGCACATGGATTCGTCACTCTGGACACCCAAGGCGAGGAGGATGTTGTAGGCGTTGGCGTTGGCGAGGTTCATCTCGTGCGGGCTGACCTGTTCCGTGGTCACGTTGGTGCCGTGACACATGGGGCAGGTTTCGTCGCACTCGCCCCAGCAAGGGGTCTCGATGGCCTCTCGGGGAGCTTCGGGGCACCAAAATGTAACGCTCATGTCGTCCTCCGTCGTCCACCTCTTCAACACAGGTGAACGGGAGGCTAAGCCTGGTGGGTAGGGTCAGGATGGCTGCTCCCTTTCGGGCCTGACCACCCCGCCCTCCCCATAGTGGAGCCTGCCGGGATCGAACCGGCTACCTCCGCCTTGCAAAAGCGGCGCTCTCCCAAGTGAGCTAAGGCCCCATAGAGCGGGTGATGGGATTCGAACCCACGACATCCAGCTTGGGAAGCTGACGTTCTACCCCTGAACTACACCCGCACGGTGGGGCGTCCCTCCGGGACGCATTCCGACGCTGTACAAAGCGTCTTCCCACGGTCTGCTCCTGTTGCCCTACCCTTTCGGGTGCTCGTCACCCTGACGGGGACGTGGGGCGGGCTTACGGGCCGAGTCAGATTGCCCGAGAGGTTGCGGGGGGCGGACTTGAACCGCCGATCCCTTGGTTATGAGCCAAGGAGGATGCCACTTCCCTACCCCGCGCCAAAACTACCTGCCGTAGATGTACTGGTGTGCTCTACGGCTGACTTTCGGAACTCCAAAGAGCCAGATGGCGGCTGCGGCCACCTCAAAGATCGATGCCAGCGTTGAGTCGAGGCCAAGCCCCACAAGACCGAAGCCTGTCACAAGCATCAACACCATACAGGTTGCGAACCACTTGTCCTTGTTCGTCACCTAGCCCTCCGATTCAGTGGGCGTACCTGGGATTGAACCAGGGACTTCCGCCTTGTCAAGACGGCACTCTTCCGCTGAGTTATACGCCCTCACGCCCACAGCCGGAAGTACGCCGTGCCATGGGGTACTTCCGGCTCGTCCAGTACCGCACCCGAAGGTGGGATTCAACAATGGGGACGAGTACTCCGCTTCCAGCTTGGTTGATACAAACCCTCATCCACAGGGGCCAGTCCAAGCACCAGCCAAAGGGCGTCCTTCAGGGGGTGTACCTACGCTGCCCTTCAAGGCCGCCCTCAAGATGACGGCTCAACGCAGGACCCTTCCGGGCGGGTCAAGAGGACTTCCACCCCCTCCCCGGTTGACGGTTCCCCGTTTGGGCCTATCTCACGGGCGGTGCAGGCGTCGTTTTGTGCCCCTCCACTGCGTACCCAGCTTCACCGAGGCTGACATCCTACCCATGGGTGTCTACGCAATAGAGGAACTACCTAAGCCCTGTTGGTGGAGCGGACGACCGGAATCGAACCGGCGCTCACGGGGTGGAAGCCCGATGCCTTACCTCTTGGCTACGTCCGCAATAGTGGGCCGACCGGGACTTGAACCCGGAACCTAGCGGTTAAAAGCCGCTTGCTGACTATCCAGTTGAGCTACCGGCCCAGTAAACGAATGGGGGTCGGCGGCTGTTTGAGACGAAGTACCATGGTGTTCTCCTTGTTGCGGTGCTGTTGAAGGGAGTGCCCCAAGCAGGAATCGAACCTGCGGCCCTCGGTTTAGGAGACCGATGCTCTATCCACTGAGCTACTGGGGCAGGTTACGGGGGGATCACGACGCTGTTCGTGACTGATGCGTAGTTGCTATGTGGGACGGGCAAGCTGGACAGGGCCGAACTGCTCATCGCACAGGTGGTGGCGCAGACGTTCAGGGCGTTCAGGGGAAGGGCCGCACCCCACGAGTTCACGTCGAAGTAGGTGTTGATGATGACCGATCCCGACGGGGACTGTGTGTGTTCCCACTCGTTGACGTCCAGGTTGCAGTCCAGGATGGACCAGTAGGTCCTGAAAATCAGGTCTCCACCGCTCATGGAAACGTGGTCGAACACGATGTCGGCGTCTGCCACGAACACGTCGCCCGTGATGTTGCAGTTGCTGGCCCAGAACCGGCAGGTCTGCGTGTAGATAGGGGCACCAGGTCCAGAGTACTGCTCAAGGCCACTGAAGGCGGAGTTGAGGATCTCGACGTCGTACTTCTCCAGCCCCAGGACTTCGAAGTAGTTGAACGAGACTCGGTCACAGTCGATGTTGATGTCGGCTTCCCAATCCCCGTTCTCTCCAGGGACGAGTACCAGGCCGTAGACATCTTTCAAGCTAATGGACGGCGACGGGGTGTGCGTCCAGCCACCGAGGGGTGCTTCCACCTCGTAGACGATCCCGCCCATAAGGGTCCACATCTGCAGACCCCCGGTGCTGCCGTTCCTGCCGATGCCGCCGATCATCTTGTCTTTCGGGGCACCGTAGAGGGGCTGAATGTCCAAGATGAACATGCCCCAAGCGTCAAGCTTGGTTTCATCCGGGTTCAGGTGGAAGAACCGCATGTCGTCAATGGACGGGGGCGGCTCGTGCTCAGGATCCCACAGGTAAGCGAAAGCCACAGGGGAGATCAGCAGGACCTGCCCTGCTGATTGAAAGGACCAGAGCCCTGCCTCTGTGATAATGGGGCTCTCGTCGTACACACCCGAATTGACGACGATGAACCGGAACAGGTTGACCAGATCCTCTGGGCCCATGTCCGCCGGGTCAGGCGGAGGCATCTCTGTGGGCGGAAAAGCATCGATGGCCGTCTGGATGCCCCTGTACGGGTTGACCAATGAGCCGTCCCCCGTTCCCTCCAGATGGTTAGCATCCGGTGGGGACACGTACTTGACGTTCGCTACGTCGGGGTACGTGGCAAGGAGCGAGGCGTAAGGTTCGGGGACGTTGTAGCCCATGACGGTATCTCCTCGTGGAGTCGATCCACTCTACCATCCCCTGCCCATAGACAAACTAGCGCCCCCGGAAGGAATCGAACCCTCGACCTCCGGTTTAGAAGACCAAAGCCCCGATCCACGGGCGAGGGCATGAACGCAGGGCGGCGCACGGGGCCTGCTGCAACAGACGTTGAACCATTGGGCCTTGCAGAACCCGGCAGGCTCTCAGACCGCCACCTTTCCCTACTGGTCGGACGAGGAGGATTCGAACCTCCGGCCCCACGGTAGTAAAAGTCGGGAGAGAGGGACTCGAACCCTCGCCCTAACGGTTATCAGCCGTTCGCTCTAGCCACTGAGCTACCCCCCGAGTTCAACCATCCCATCATGAACTTCAGCGTGACAGTTGGCGCAGAGGAGGATGCACTTATCCAACTCCACCTTCAGTTTGTCCCACGACCTCGTGTAGTTGGCCCCAAGAGGAAAATCCTTCTTGGCAGGGTCCTTATGGTGGAACCCCAAGGCTCTCGCACACCGGTCGTAACCGCAGATGGCGCACGCCCCTCCTTTGTAGGAGACTGCCTTTTCCTTTACGCTTGCTCTCCTGGTGTTGACCACACAAGAGTTGCAAAGGGTTCCACGGTGTCCCTTTTTCCTGTCCGGGACGTACTCCCTGCCGCACTGCTCACATTTCACGATGGTTGTCACAGCCCACCTCCTACCATGAGACTCCTGATAGGAGAGCTACCGAAGCTCTACCACTGAGCTACCGTCCGAAAAGAGGCGACGCCCGGATTCGAACCGGGGATCTCTGGTTTTGCAGACCAGTGCTTTAACCAACTTGGCTACGTCGCCCTAGTACCGCTGTAGTCGCAGTGCCCGGAATTGAACCGGGAACCTCCGGCTTATGAGACCAGCGCTCTACCTGTTGAGCTACACTGCGTTAGACGGCCTGCACTGCCTGTGCGTCCCGCCATAGCTGGGGCAGAAGGACTTGAACCTTCAACCTATGGGCTGGGGAGGTGGGACTCGAACCCACAACATCCGCCTTCAGAGGACGGCACTCTGCCAGTTGAGTTACTCCCCAGTAAAATAACGATGCCTGCCGCTACATGAACGACATCTGGTACTTCTTGTGTGGATGGGTGTCCCGCAGTCCACACAAAGAACCTCGCCCTTTTTCGTTTTCCGACCTGCAAAGGTTGGAAGCTGTGAGTTGCAGTTGGGGCAGACCAACCTCAGATTCCCTGCCCGGTGGTCTTGGGGTTCCCCGTTTATGTGGTCAAGAACCATCACGAGGGGATCTCCTTCCCAAACAGGATCGAGACCGCACATGGCACACTTGTTTTCCAACACCCTGTCTCGCAGTAGACGGGCCTTTAGGTGGTACCGTGAGTAGGAAGAATCTTTCACCATGATCTCTGAAAGGGGCTGCTCCTGTTTCTTAGCGGCCAAAAGGCCACCTCGTTTTGAGGCCCCCTCTCGCAAATGATGATCGTCCAACCCATCTTGCTGGATCCTTTTACGGATGGTCTTGAATGTCCCCCCACAGATCGACATCCCAAGGGCTAATGCGAGCCCTTTCCATGTGGTGTGGGTGTGTACCAGTTGGCGGAAGCGTTCCGGGGGTGTGTCCCAGATGTGGCTCTTTCGTCCCATGCTTCTAGTGTAAGGGTAAAGCGCACAAAGTTCAACGGTACTCTACCAATTGAGCTATGCCCCAATGAGGCCCCCGGAGAGGGGGCTAGAAAACGAGGTGGATCTTGTCCCGAAGGGACTCGGGGAGCTTGGCGACCTCCGCCTTGACCTCCTTCTCGCTGTGTCGCATCGAGAAGTGTGTCAGGACAACGGCCTTCACGTCCTTGAACAGTTCCGCACGTTCCGCCAGTTCGGACAGGTGCGTGTGTCCCCGCCTGTGGGTCTCCTCCAAGGAGTAGTCGCCCACGAACGTACACTCCAGCACCAGCACATCTGACTGGAACACCTCGGGGTGTTTGTCCAGCACGGTCACCCGGCTGTCCCCTACGTGCGTGTGTGCCAAGGCTTCTACCTCACGGGTGACTTCCGTTCCACCCTTCCGAAGCCGCCCGATCTCCTCTCCGGGAAGTCCTATGAACTCATCCCGGAGCTTGTTTCGGGTCTGGTAGACCTTGTAGCCGAGGCACGGTAGCCGGTGGTCGGTGTAGAAGGGCACCACTCTGCGAGGCCCTCCCAGATCGTGACTCTTGCCCGCTTCCATGGGGACCATGTCGAACTGGACTCCCCCACCGTTGAGGCGGGCGGCGGCCTTCAGTATCACCCGAAGGTCGGCTTCCATCCAGGCCGGGACGTGGAACAGGGGCGGCCCCATTCCCATCATTCCCCGTGTGCTGGCGTGGAACACCAGAGCCCCTGCGTGATCCATGTGCCCGTGGGTGATGAACACCTTACGGACGCCCAAGGACTCCACCAGGGGAGCCCCCATGTCGAACACCAGCCGGTGCTGCGGAACCACCAACGTAGTTCCTACACCGCTCCGGGAGGTGCCTTTTACTATCTTGCTCATGACACCTCCTTGAATGGCTGAGGCGGAAGGATTCGAACCCTCATCACTGGGACCAAAACCCAGGGTCCTGCCTTTGGACGACGCCCCATCAACGCAGATAGATCTGCAACTAAGCCCTGGTGGAGCCTGCGGGGATCGAACCCGCTACCTTCGGAATGCCATCCCGACGCTCTCCCAAGTGAGCTAAGGCCCCATGATCAGGGGTAAGACCCGGACGATGTATTTCAGACCGTCCTTCGGTTGCCCTACTTTCGCCTCCCTGACGACGCCCCATTACCGGGGATCGGCTACCCTGTTCGTCAGATGCCAACCTGACTGACGACCGGGGGTGTCTCCGGCCGCGTCCGGTGGCTACCGGACTTCTTGTAGTGTGGACGGGATTCGAACCCGCATTCCCCGGCTTGAAAGGCCGATTTCCTAGCCAATTAGAAGACCACACCATAGAGCGGGCGATGGGATTCGAACCCACGACCTTCGGATTGGCAACCCGATGCTCTACCACTGAGCTACGCCCGCAAAGTCGAACAGGCTGGGTTTGAACCAGCGGCCTCCGAGTGTCCCGGCGCTCTCCCTATCGATGCCCTTCCGCTTCATCAACCGGCAACTTGGCGGGGGTACATCAACACTGAGCTACTGTTCGAGGGAAGCAGAGGAAGGTCGGGTGTCGGGCTGTTGCAAACGAACAGGGATCGAACCTGTAACCGTCGGTTTGAATGACCGATGCTCAACCAATTGAGCTATCTATGCTGAACCAGCACCACAGTCCTCTGCTAGTCCTCCCGAAAGGAATTGAACCTTCGCTGTCACGGCTTATCGGGCCGCCGCTCTACCTACTGAGCTACGGGAGGATGGTAACCCCGACCGGGTTTGAACCGGCGATCTCCAGATTGAGAGTCTGGTGTCCTAGCCAACTAGACGACGGGGTCACAAAGTACAAACGCTAGTCCCCCCGGAAGGAATCGAACCTTCAACCTCACGGTTAAGAGCCGTTTGCGCTACCAATTGCGCCACGGAGGGATGAAAACACTTCAGTGAGTCCGGGGGGACTTGAACCCGCCACCCGCCTGGTTAAGAGCCAGGGATGCTACATTAACACTACGGACCCAAAGCGGGAGTGAAGGGAATCGAACCCTCCCCGTTCTGACCTGACAAGCCAGCGTCCGCCCAGCAGACCTCACCCCCATGAAAATCGCCGTTGGAACTTGGACATCCCGCTTCTTGTGTACCCAGGGAAGGACTCGAACCCCCTACCTCTGGGCCCAAAGCCGTGCAAGCGTTGCCCAGCGCTCTGCCGATTGGAGCTACCCAGCCTGCGTGTCCACAAGGTCCCAAGTGGGGATTCGCCCGGTTTTCCACAGCTTCCACGGCAGGAGTTACGCTTGCACGGCCTCCCCCGAGGGGGAGCCTGCTGCTTCCACTGTGTTCCTCCGGGTTTCACCCCCGGCGATTGGCGGGATAGACGGGACTCGAACCCGCTTCCTCTGGCGGTCCCACCGGGATTTGAACCCGGGATCTCCTGCGTGACAGGCAGGTGGGGACTCCTGACTCCCCTATGAGACCGTGATCTTGTCCCAGCGTTCCTCTGCTTCATCCCAACAGGAAACAGTGCTGGTGAAATCCTTCACCTCATCCCACGTCCACACATAGGCAGTGTCGGTGTAAAGGTCATATCCTACAAGAATGTCGAATTCCCCCTCCGTGTAGCACCGGAGTCCAGAACGGCCCCCGGCACATCGTACTTTCACTTGTGGTGCCCCATGTTTGGCTGGTGTGGCCGCCCATTTCACCTGCACCTTAAGGAGGCGTCCCTTCACATCAAACACCCAGTCGGCCTTGTCTCCATCAAAGGGGCTCTGGTAGGTATCCACCCCCAACAAGCCAGCCCGAAGAAGGATCGCTGCTTCTGCAATCTTAGCCTTGTAGTGGCTGTTCATGGGAACACCGAAACGGCGGTGTAAGGCAGATTCAACCCGGTCAGCTTTTGCTCGTCCCTTGCTGGTTCCATTGAGGCGGAGTTTTGCCCGCACCTCTTCCCTGTCTAACGGCATCCCCTGCAACCACTTGGAGAGGGTTCCTTTAGAGACCCCTGTTTGGGCTTGGATCTCTCGAAGGGAAAGGCGCTGCTGTTGGCGAAGGCGGAGGGCCTCTTGCTTCGTGGCTTCCTTGTACATGCTACCTCCTACTAATGAGGAGAGTATAGCCAGTCTAATGTGCCTCGTCCAACTTCGGCCTCTACCCCATAGCCCTTGTCCGTCCTAACCCCGGGAGTTGAACCCGAATCTCCCGGTCCACAGCCGAGCGCTCTGCCATTGAGCTAGGTCAGGATTGAAAGTCGGGATGGTCGGATTCGAACCGACGGCCCCTTGGCCCCCAGCCAAGTGCGCTGCCAGACTGCGCCACATCCCGATGGTGCCCGTCTCTCCGGGCTGTCTCTGTCGTGGTCGGAGAGGGGGGATTCGAACCCCCGACCCCCTGGTCCCGAACCAGGTGCGCTACCAGGCTGCGCTACTCTCCGATAGTCCCCGCCCCGAAGGGAGGGGAGAATGAGGAACGGTGAGACTACCCGTTTTCATAACCGGCCTCTCAGGGCATTACCTTGACGGTCCCCCGCCAAGTTCTCCCCGTGTCCACCGGGTCTCCCCGGTAGCCAGTCGTGACCGCCTTTGTTGGAGGGTGGCGTTTCCCTCGTCGCCTGTGCTGCATCGGCTTTCCACATCCGGCAGGGGTGGCCGCCCCTACGCTTCAGCTTCCCACCAACCGGCTCCACCTTGGGGGCTTCACCGGCCCGCCTTCCCTTGCGGGGACGGGATTAGGTCACTTACCACACAGACCGGCAGGGTCTTTCCTTTGTTTGCAAGGGTTGGACTTGAACCAACGACCTCATCCCTACGAAGGATGCGCTCTACCAACTGAGCTAATTCGCATGTCATAAGGGCGTGCCCTGCCAGTCGTTCCCTTCCCTTTTGAGGAGGGGAATGCAACACGTCCTCTGGTATTCGCCCCGGCGGGCTTTACCCTGTCTTCAGGACTCCGGGGATTTCACCCTTCGCCCCTCTACATGCCGACCGCCTTCAGGGCTCCCACCCCTCAAACTGACCGACTGCCGCTTGGGAATCCTCCTTCGTCCAGTTGGATTGGTTGGCTCAAGGCGTCCCCGCCTATCCTTCGCATGACTGCCATCGCTGACAGGCCATGCTTCACCCACCTGTCGGTGGGGCCAACCCCAGACTCGGGACTAGAGCCGCCTTTGGTGGACGACCCGCCCTGACCGGGCTACCTACGGCTTGCATGGACGGACCAACCACCCCGAGAGGTGACTGGCGGGGGCCTGTGACAAGGACTCCCCTTCCACCGGATTGCTCCGATGTTTCCTACGGACCCCATACGGCCCGTCACAGACTGAACCCCCGAAAGGGAACAGCCAGCCCTTCAAGCTCCGGCGGTGGGACTCGAACCCACAACATGAGGAGCTTGTAGCTCTGGGGGAGGGACTTGAACCCTCAACAACCGATTTAACAGACCGGCGCTCTACCTATTGAGCTACCCCAGATCGAGAAGATAATCCGCCGCAAAGCGGACGCCTTTGGATTGGCCATTACGAGGTTTGGACAGCCTGAGTCGGGCTTGGGTAACCCCGACATCCTCAACGGGTACAAGGTACACGGCGTCCCTGTCAGGAGAATAGACCCCAAACAAGTCCGCTTGCCCCCTGTAATCTTGCTTCCCCTTCCCCCGATGGGTTTGAGAGGAGCATGTATCGAAGGCCAAAGCGCCGTTCTTCAAGCGGGCGGTCTTGCACTGGACCCGGATGAATTTCCCATCCTCATCCACCACAAGGTCGTACCGTTGGTTGTCCCCGAAGGGTTGCAACACAACCTTGCCCGCCCTCAAGAGGGCTGCCAGCACCATGCCTTCACTGCGCTCGCCGATAGTTTTAGGGCTCTTGTTCATGCCCTCAAAGTAAGGCAAGACCCTTCGGTTGTCAACCGCCCGCTCTACCAGATGAGCTTCGCCGGAATAATGTGGTCTAGTACAACGCCGTCATCGTTGGGTGGCCTACCCTAGACGACGCTGCCTTTGCACGTCTCCGTGCGGGACACCAGACCTTAGCCCCTCTCATGGGGTGAACGACGGGCTTCGAACCCGCAACCACCGGGATCACAACCCGGGGCTCTACCTATTGAGCTACGTCCACCATGAACATGGGAACCCGTGGCAGGTGTTGAGCCTGCTTGACCTTGCCCCGTTAGGGGATTGGCCGTGCCCACCGGGGCACGGGTTCATTATGAAAATGAGGGCAGGACGAGTGGGCTAGACCCGCCCTGCCCTCGTTGGTGCGTTTTCACGTACTATTCAGTTGTCAAAGACCGCAACTCCCGGTGCTACCGGGTAGGCCCTACGTTCCAACTCAGGCCCAAGAAGCAAAAAAGCCGGGGAACCTTTCGGTTACCCGGCTTTCACCAGTCCACTTATGGAGCTTGGTTACTCGCCGGGTGCCCCCATCGGGTCATCACAACCCTCAATGGCGGCGGGGGCAGGCTGGTGATTCACGACTGCTGCGAACAGAGAGTCGCGCTTCGACGCCAGGGTTGCCCCGTGCGCTTGACGCTTTCTGCGTTCGTTTTTCGTCGTGATCAACATGGAACCAAAACCTCCGCTCGCCGATCATTCGGCGGCACTTGCTCAAAGGAATAACGGCAGCCTGGGTCCCTGTCAAGGGTTTTTCTCAGGCCGGGGAACTTTCCCCGTTACTTTCCCTCAACCCGAAACCGGAGGGGCCTAAGCCCACTTCGGGGAAGAAAAGTTGGATCTGGTGTGATGTCGGGGGTCTATCGTGTGGTGTGTCCGTAGAGACCGTGGTGTCTGATGTAGGCGACCACAGACGGGGGCACCCACTTAAGAACCTCGTCCGTATTGCCCGCAGCGATCAATTCCCGGAGGCGGGTGGATGAAACGTCGGGCATCGCCCACCCCAACTGTTCGGCCATCTTGGTATCGGGACGGGGGACCACGAGGATGCGCTCCTCCCCGCCAAGGATGTCGAGGATCTCGTCCCACCCCTTCCACTGGTGGCGGAGATCCCAGTTGTCCGATCCGATGATGAGGTGGGGTTCCCCGTGGCGGGCTACGTCACGGAGCAGATCGACCGTATAGGTGTAGTCGCCCTTCTCCTCCCACTTGGGGATGCGGACGGTGCCTCCGAAGCCCTCGAAGGCCCTGCGGCACATCTCGGCCCGGTGTTCCCACGGGATCAGCTTGTCGTTCTTGGCGAAGGCGTGGTGGCCGCAGGGGCTGACGTACAGGATCTCGAGGTTGCGCTGTGCGATGGCGTAGGCCGCCGTCATGACATGGGCAAGGTGTGGCGGGTTGAAGCCGCCCCCGAAGATCCCGTAGCGCCACATCAGTCGGTGCCTCCGTAGCTGCCCATCTCGTAGCAGTCGGGGTCTTCCGTCACGGTAGGCGGCGTCTCGATGCGTACCGGCCCGATCATGACCTTGGCCTTGCCGTCACGGGGGTCACGCTGGACGATGAGGCCGTCCGTCTCCCCCTCCATGGCGAAGATGACGAACCCTTGCTGCTCCTCGTGGAGGAACACCTTGCTGAGCACGCCTCTCTCACAGTTCAAGCACACGCACTCAGGGCCGTCGGGTGTTCCTGCCTGTCCAGTCATCTAATGCACCGTGTCGAGGTTGAAGAAGCTCCATTCGGGCTCTGGCTCACTGGGCGTGGGCGGAGAAGCCCCGTACTCCCGGTAGTCCACCATCTGTAGCTGTGTACGGTCGTAGCCGTCCCGCATCACACGGTAGCAGTCAGGACAGGTGGCCTGCCCCATGTCCGAGGTGGTCTGGTTGCCCTTGTTGCCGCAGGCGGGCTTGGTGCTGCCCGAAGGCTGGTAGCAGACGTCTCCCATGTCACACCTCAAACTCGATGCCCTGCCCCTCCAGTTGGAGGTAGGCGGGGGTGTCAAAGCGGTAGACCTTGGCGGGCCGGTGGCCTGCCTTGCGGGTCTTGCCGGTGTCGATGAGCACCTCCAGCTTCTCCACCTTGCGGCGGAAGCTGGCCTTGTGGAGTTGGTGGCCGAGGATAATCTCGTACACGGTCTGCAACTCGGTCAGGGTGAACTCCTCGTCCAACAGGCCGAGGCCAACGGGTTGCCAGCGGAGCTTGGAGCGCAGGCGCTTGAGGCCCTCTGCGAGGATCTTGTTGTGGTCGAAGGCCATGTCGGGAAGGTCGCCCACGTCGAACCAGCGGGCGTCGGAGGCGTCGTCGTCCGCCTTGACGGTCACGTCCTTGGGGCGGACGAGGCCCATGTAGGCGGTCGAGATGACCGGGCCTCGGGGGTCACGTCCGGGATCGCTGAAGGTGGCAAGCTGCTCCATGTAGGACAGGGCCACGCCGGTCTCTTCCAGCAGTTCCCGCATCGCCGTTTCACGGAGAGGCTCGTTCTCGTTGATGAAGCCGCCCGGTAGCGCCCAGTGGTCATAGAAGGGCTCTCCTTCACGGCCACGGCGGATGAGCAGTACCTTGAGGGTGCGCTCCTCGATGTCGAGGGCGAACACAACGGCGTCGGTGGTGTGGTCTACCTTGGGGAACTCGTAGACGTGGGCGTGGTCCATCAGGTCGAACAGGTCGCCCATCGTGCAGCCCTCGGGGAGCGGGGGCTGGTGATACCGCATCCCGGCCTCGACCGTGTTGCCGTCCTCACCGATCATTTCGGCGGCCTTCAGAGAGCACACCCGCATGAACTGGCGGGCTGCGATCTGTAGTTCCGCACGTTTGTTTCGAGTCATCAGGTCCTCCTTCTATCTCTTCAACACAGCTTGACGGCTCTCTAAGCCTGTCCAGACACGGGCAGCGGCAGTAAATGCCGCCTTGAGGATGGGGTTGGGGTAGTAGCACCCCGACCACGGATCCAAGGGTGCTAGGCTGGAGAACCGTCCTGGGTACGACACCAGCTTCCTCTGCGCCACGTCGTCCAGAATCTGCTGCGCCCAACGGTTCGCACCAGGTACGACCTTGGGAATCAGGTAACGGGTCACGGGACTGATGCCGTCTGTCCTGTTCCAGATGTCCGTAGCGATGACCCCCATGGAGATGAGGGTGCTGTAGATGCCCCTCGCCTGCCAGCCCGCACGGTGGCAGTGCCACCAACGGACCATCTCGGCTTTCACCTTCTGGTAGAACCGCAGGGTCGGGATCGAGCCCAAGGCCGCCGACCCCGACGTCACGATCCCCATGCACGCTCCGGGGTTCATGTGGCCCAACAAGCCCTCGATGAGGTGCTGTGGGCCTAGTAGGTCCGACCGGACAAAGGAACCCCGCTGGTAGGCGTCTGCGGGGCCGTGGAGGGCATTCCCGGCCAGGTGGAACAGGTAGTCCAGCGGCGGCCCATCCAGAACGGCAGCGGCGGCCTCGTCGATGGAGTCCTGGTTCGTGAAGTCACAGAACAGGGACGTGCCGCCGCACTCTTCCAACTCCCAGAGCTTGGCGTGGTTGCGGCCCAGCGTGTAGACCTTGGAGGCTCCCCTGCGGAGCAGGGTCTTGGCTACTGCCAGTCCGTTCCCTGACGTGGCACCTGTGACGAGGCAGACCTTTCCCTCATAGGGGTTCATGGAGATCACCAGAGGTCGTTTAGCCCTGATTGCTCCGGGCGATGCCGGATGATGAACAGGTACTCTCGTAGAAGCGAGTCAGAATACGTCCGATCATCGGAGGCGTCTGCCTTGTACCGCTTGTAGGCCCGGACCTGGATCTCCATCTCGGTGTGTTGGAACCCCTCCAGCATGCACTGCTCCATCTCATCCCGGCTGAGTGTCCCGTCAGAACTGTAGCTGATGAGGACGAGCTTGGCCGTCGTCCGCTTCATGATCGCCCGGATCAGGTCGGCCACGTCCTCGGCCTTGCCGCTGAACGTGGAGCGGGGGTACGGGCGGAGCCCGGTCACGCCCTTGACCCTCGGGTTGTCGTTCATCACGAAGGTATCGTAGAGGTGGTAGTTGGGGCCGTACTGGCGGTTGTTGTACGGCGGGTCGATGTACAGCACGTCCTCCGGTGCCCTGCCCGGATGGTCAAGGTACACGAGGATGTCGTCCTGCATCGCTGTGACGTCGGCACTCATGGCCACGAGGATCTCGTCCTTCGGGAAGTACGGGTTCAGGGCCTTGTCCTGCCAGTGCTTCAGATAGGCCCCCTGCGTCCCTGCTGTGTTGAGGACACGGGACATGGCCTCTATCCCACAGTAGAGCAGGTAAGCCCGCACACGGGGACTCCTGACGCTCTCAATGTACTGTCTGGTGGCGTCTACCCGCTTGGCGTTGTCCTCTGTGAGGTACATGCGGTTTCCAGCGGGTGAGTACTCACGGTAGAAGAAGCCCTCGATCCCCTCCAGCCCGGAGATCAACTCCAGATGGGTGGCACTCTCGAGGGCCTCATCCTCTGTCAGGGTGGTCAGGCCGTTGACCCGAACAGCCGGGAACGCAAGCAGGTCGAGGGCGATGACCTTTTGGAACGTCATCAATGCCTTGAACGTGACCGCACCTGTCCCCATGCAAGCGTCCAAGAACGTAGACTTGGCGGGATCAATCCCCAGAATCTGCATGTGCCGTTCGGCGTGCCCGAAGATCCAGTCGAGCAGCTTGGCCTTGGAGCCGATGTAGTCCATGTCACCTCCGGGGGACTCTACCCGAACAGCGTCCCCGGTCGGGCTACCCCTTGACGGGCACCTTGTGGATGTTGCCCGTGGCGTCCCGCTTGACGGTCACGTAGACGATCTCCGCCGCTGTGACAGCGATGGGGGCGTCCTTGCCGTCCCTGCTGGCCTCGATCTCCACCTTGACGGTGATGGAGGTGTTCCCGATACAGACCAGCGACGTGTAGAAGGTGACCTGGTCGCCCACCTTCACAGGGTGGGTGAACTCGATCCCGTTCATGAACCGGGTCACGACGTCGTGCTGCGTATGCCGTCTAGCTTCTACCGCACCGGCCAGATCGATCTTGGACAGGACCCAACCGCCGAAGGCGACCCCGTGGTGGTTCAAGTCCTTGGGCATCAGGATCTCACGGATGGCGATGTGCCTGCTACCCAGGACACAGGGCTGCAACGAGATCTCGGCGCAGGGGTTCCTCATCGGCTCCGGCTCAGGGCCGTTGACGGAGAGGTGAACCGTCTGGGTGCGTGCGATGAGGCCCATCTCGTTGTGGGTATGCCGCCCGTCAGCGAGGAGGGTGTCGAGGATGCCCGCCGCCCTTGGCCCGTGGGCCTCGACGGAGTCAGCCACTGCGTCCGCCCACCAGTCCTCGTGCAAGTCGGCCCGGTCGGCCTCTGCCCTTGCGGCGGCACTGGAAATGCCCATGAGGCTTTTGAGCGCCGTCTCAACGACGCTCCTGGGGGCGTTGAGCCGCACGAAGTCGTGGGTATGCCTGTCGTAGAGCGCCCACTTCTGGTCGGGCTGTTGGAGAGGGGCGAGGTTTCTCATGGGGCCTCCACGATGGCCTTGAGGCGGGTGGTGATTTCAGTGAGGGCTTCCGTAGAGCCATCCCACCGGATCACGTTGGGGTGGGTGAAGTCCTTGTTCCACTTCTGGTCGGGCATGATGACGAGGCCACGGGGCCGCCACTCCAGCCAACGCTCGATGTACGGCGGGTAGTCGTCCATCAGCACCTTGCCGTAGGAGAGGCCCTTGTCCTCCGTGATCGTCACGGCCACGCCGGGGAGGTGCTCCCGGCACCACTCCACCTTCTCCGTCCATGCAGGGGTGTTGCGGAACGGCCCCTTGGTCAAGACGTTGAGGGTGAACCCGTGGGATTTCAGGGCGGAGATCATACGCATCCCGAACCGGAGGGTCGGGAGTTCCCGCCACCAGCCGGGGCGCTGCTTGATGATCCGCATGCGGGCTTCGATGTGCCTCGGGTGCTTTCCGGGGTGGGCCTCGTAAGGGGCCTCGTCCGGCCCCCGCATGGCCTCCAGATCCCGCTGCATCTGGCCGTCGAAGTCAGCGACGGTTCCGTCCATATCGATCAGGGCTACCAGTTCGTTCTGCTTCATTCTTGTTCCTTGGCTATTCGATCCCTCACACGGGCTTCCACAGTACCCCACAGCCCGGACGCCTTGGCCTCCTCGATCTCCCCTTGAGACACCCACAGCGGAGGCTCGTCCTTGTGCTGTGGTAGGGCGATGCTGTCGTCGATGTGCAGGTCGAGGCGGGCTTCTAGCGGGCCGTCCCTCATGAAGTCGTCCAGCCGCATGCCACAGCCGTTCGCACGGGTGCAGGGCTGGCCCTTGGGGGCGTGGCACACGGGGCAGTCAATGTGTTTGATGACGAGGGGGTTCATCTACTTCAACCTCATCCGGTACAGGCGGTCGCCACGGGAGAACAACACCACGCCGCCCTCCTTGCCAAGTCGCATGTCACCGCTGATGGCGGGGTCTTCGATCTCCTTGACCTTGCTGGAACCCTTGCGGTGGCTGAACAGTTCGAGCTTGTCGTCCTCGTTCAGGCAGACACAGACCCCGGAGTCGAGGGTCACGAAGTTGAGGCCAGTCGGCTGGATGTCCTCAACGATCCTCACGTCGTAGGTGGTGAAGGTCTCGTCGAAGCGGAACACGAGCCGGTCAAACTGGCCCTTCTTCTCGCCCACAGCCATGAGGACGCCGCTGTCGTACTTGGCATCCAGCACACGGTACTCATCCAACTCCTTGATCCGAACCTGTTGTGAGGCCCCGGAACGAATGAGGAGGGACGCAAAGGTCGACCCGAGCATGTCCTGTAAGAGGACGCCGGGGTACAGATGGGAAGCGTTGGGCAGGACGTTGGCCACCGCTTGCGTAGAAGCGATCACCTTGTTCCCTGCGTCCGTCAGCTTGATCTCCAACAGGTTGCCCCCGGCCCTCATGTAGATGCGCCCGTCGTAGCTGGACACCTCGTCGGCCTTCAGGCTGAAGGGGATCGTGGTCTGGTCTTGGAGGTTGTGCAGCGTGGGGACGTCCGTGGAGGAGTCCACCAGCACCGGGACGTAGCCCCGGCTGAAACCCAAACCCGAGGGCTTCGGGGGTGCCTTGCCTACCTGACGGCGGTCGACCCACATGGTGTCTGCCAGCACGACCCGCTTGGTGCCGGTCGTCCAGTACCGTGTGACGTTGCCGCTGTACTGGCCCAACTCGATCACCTCGATGAGGTCGGTGCCCGTGACCGCCTTGACGGTCGGGACGATGATGGCCACCACGTTGAAGTCACCCGGAGGAGCGTCTCTGCGCCCGTGCAGGAACACGGCCTCGTACCAGTCCCTGTAAGCCTGCGGGATCACAGCAAAGTCATAGGTCGCACGGGGCACCTTGACCTTCGGGTCGAACACGGAGATCCCGGCCTTCATGCGCTCTTCGAGTCCCTTGATGGACGGGTGTTTTCCCTTGAACGGATGGATGCCGGTGAACATCTGGAAGGACACGCAGGCGAAGGCGTACCAGTCAGAGCCCTCCGTCCAGTGCGGGGGCGTAATCGTCCAGTCCCTGACCGACGGCATGATGGCCGTGGCCGGGTAGTTGGGGGTCTGGTAGCTGTCGGCGTCGATGGCGTAGATCTCGGCGAAGTCCTTGGACACGAGGAAGTTCATCTCGTTGGCGTCGACCAGTAGGACGCCTGCAACGTGGACGCCCTTCATGACGTGTTGGAGCTTCAGGACAAGGCGCTGCATCATCGGGTGGTCAAGGTTGTTCCTGTCACGGAACACCTTGGGGAACAACTGGCACAAGGCCCAAGCGTCCGGGATGAAGCGCATCGTGTAACCGATGGGCTTGCCCTGCTGGTCTTCGAGAAGGGCCTGCGGGCGGATCACGTTCGGATCTTGGATCGCCTGTAGGGCTTGAACCTTCCCGTGGGGGAGCATCTTGTTCGGGTCGTGGTAGGTCTTGTAGGCGATGCCGCCCTTGGCGTGGATCTTCCCCTCACCGCCCTCGCCGACGTAGTCCCGTTGCGTAAGGCTGATCGGGCTGTTCTGCCCCTTGACCCAGACTTTCATGCAGATCCTCCTGCCCTCAAGTAAACGAGGAGCTTCGTCTCGTCGTCTGTCAGGGAAGGTTTCGAGTTAACGAGGCTAGGAATCCACAAGCAGTGATGCATCCCATCGTTGTCCTTGAACCACAGCCATCGGATCCAGCCCCCACCGGGATCTCGCCAAACCTCCCCCAACTCAGGGTGGCCCATCTCTCGCCACTTCGTCACGAACCGACGGAGCGCAGTGGTATCCAGTTCGGGATGGTCCCGGTGGTACTCGACAAACGGCTCTGGCCGTTGGGTAGTTGCTGGGGCGAGGTCGCTCATGTCAGTCCTTCTTGCCACAGGGCGCAGCGCCCGACGCATAGGGGCCGTCGAGCTTCCCCTCTTGGGTGACGCAGTGAAACTCCTCCTTGAAGGAGTCGATGATGGATTCCTGTGCCCCGATGTGACCCTTCGCCACACAGAACGCCTTCTGTGCGTCCTGCTCACACCCATGTTGGACGAACACGCCGACCACCAGCGCACAGATGGCGATGATGGCGAGGACGACGAGCAACTCGATGACTGTCCAGCCTTTACGCATCGGGGGCCTCCTCCGGTTCGGGGATGTAAATGGCGGCCACCCCGAGGTCGTCCCCGTGAGTCCACCCGAGGTTCGGGCAGGTCTTGGTCAGGAACCGGCGGAGGCGGCGTTGAAGGAACTCGCCCGTGTAGCTCTTGATACTGACGAGGTGCTGGACGACGTCGAGCATCGGCACGGGGTTGTGGTCGGCGTCTACGAACGAGTGGACGCCGTCGGTGCAGACCATGACCATCTCGCACTCGGCGAGGCTGAAGTTCATCCCGGTCTCGAACTCGTCCGGGGTCGTGATCTTGAACCCGTCCTCGATGACCGTTGTCTCCACGCCGTCGACGTACACCTTGGCGGTGCGGATGCCGTACCCTTCGGAGATGTAGAGGTCGAACCGGGACTGGTCGAGCAGGTAGGACAGGTAGCCGGGGGCTCCCTTGTAGTCCACGTCTAGCACCATGACCTTGCCGTCCCGGTACTTGGCTACGACAACGCCGTCTCCCGCCACCGAGGCGTAGATCTCATCGTCGTTGCCGAGCAGGGTCAACAGGGTGGCGTCTAGGCAGCGAACGGGCAGGGGCAGGGACACTCGGTCCTTCGTGCGCCACGCCACCCACTCAGGCTTGATCATCCCGTAGAGGGTCAGGCACTCGATGGCTGTCATGGTGAGGAACCGGGAACCGAAGTCCGTGTCCGGGCTGGAGGAGCAGCCGTCGGCGACCACAGCGTAGGGCCTGCCGCCGGGGGTCTCCCCGGAGCGGGCGTAGTCCTCGCAGACCTTGTGGGTGCTGCCGATGGCGAAATGGTGATCAGCGTTCATGCGAACAGACCCTCCTCCATGCCGTGGATCCACTTCCCGATCAGGGTGCAGTCGGCATCCGTGAGGACGCTGTCGACGGCACGCTGGAACAGATCGGTCACCTGTGCCGGGGGGTGGACCACGATGTACTTGTTCGGGTTGCTGACCCGGACGTTGCCGACCGTCACCGATGGCTTGCGGTCCTTGTAGGAGACCCGGAGTCGTCGTGCCTTCAGCTTGTCCGGCAGGATCTCCGTGATCTGGTAGAGGATCATCCCGTACTCAGCGTGGCTGTTGCCCTTGCCCGTGGCAGCAATCCAGCCGCCCTCCGTGAAGGGTTGGCCGAGAAAGTCTGTCTTGGGTTTGCTCATCCCACGTTGCTCCACGAGATCTGGTTCTGCTTCTTCTACCCGGTGGTGAAAAGGGCTAAGCCGGGGAGGGGCATAAGAACCCCCAACGGCCCCTCCCCGGTTGCCCTACGCACTATCGGTGGTGGCCTAGAAGGCGAGGGACTGCGAGGGGCCGCCCGCCACAAGGGCACACCACCTCATGAAAGAGGCTTGCGTAAGCCGTCCCTTCATCATGTTTACGTCCTTGTGAACCCACTGAACGTTCCCTTTCTCATAAGGTTTTTCCGAATCGATCCTGTCCAAAGACGCCGTCGTGTACCGACTGTAGTTTGTCCGCAGCCGTGTGAAATAGAGGGGTTCCCCTGTCAGGGCACATCTGCACCCATGGTCTTGGAACAAGGTTCGGGCTTCCTCTTGTGTAAGGGTGACAGAGATCCCACGCCTGACGGCTTGTGCCACTAGACGGGACCAGAACCGATCTGGCAACTCAGACACAGTGCGGTTCATCAGTTCCCTTTCTTTGTGCAAGCACTCGGGGCATTGAGTTGCCTTACGTTTTCCATTCCCTGACAGATATGCCGTTCCGAACGTCCTCTCGAACCCGCACTCGCACCGGCAAAGCCACATCCGTCCACCGTACTTGTTGTACCCTGCCAGCTTGGTTACGGTGTACTTCCCCACCTTTAGGCCGAGAAGTTGATCCTTCAATTCCTGTTCCGCCGTTCCTCTCAGGGACTTGCGGCAGTCAGGGCATGCGGACGGTTGCCCTGTATTCAGGTAGGATGTCCCGAACGTCCTCTCATAACCGCAACCACACCGGCAGAGCCACAACCTCATCTTGTGCTTGTCGTGCCCTGCCGGTGCGATCACTGTCCACTTGCCGACCCGCTTGCCTTCCATCTGTCCTCCGGTCGGGTACTGCACCCTTCTGGTGTCTAAGTACCCGTAACACCGGACAGACTAAAAAGCAAGAGATTGGCTGGGGCCGCCCGTGCCGAGGCTCTGGCTCTGGCTGGAGACGCTCTTGGACACGAAGCCCGCGACCTTCGCCAGCGTGCCGCTGTTGACCGTCCCGGCGAAGACGTACTGCTGGAAGCCAGCCTCGGTCTTGAAGCGCTCCAAGTAGGCGCTCAACTGGGACACGTCGTCGGAGGCCCCGTCACCGATGCCGATCAGGACGGGCATGATGGACTCGACCGCCTCGGACTTCATGGCACCGTCGAGGGCGTCCTTGATCATCCGGGGCGTGACCTTCGACTCGTTGTCCATGCCGTCCGTCAGGACGAACACGGCGGCGTTGACGTCGAAGTCCTGCGCCACGAGGTCCTTGCCGTACTGGAGGCAGGACTCGATGCCGCTGTAGGCGGCGTCGTAGAGCGCCGTGGTGCCGGAGGGGTTGCACGAACCGTTGTAGTCCGCCGGGTTGAGGTCGGGCAACGGACGGAAGCCGTGGAACTCGCTGATGCTGCGGTTGAACATGATCACCCGCAGCATGATGTTGTCCGCACGGGGGCTCTTGCGGCAGGCTTCGACGATGGTGCCGAGGAGCTTGTCGAGGGCGTCACCGTGCCCGTAGAGCGAGGACGACACGTCGACCGCCACGACCACGAGCGTGTACTCGCTGGCCCCGAGGGTCTCGATCCGTGCCGCCGAGAACTGGAAAGTCGTCCCACCGATCTGGTGGGCCTGCATGCCATCGGTCTGTCCCAAACGTGCCATGATGTAGTTCCTCCTTCAGGATTCGGTTCTCTGTATGTCTGCCCTGTCCAGCCTTGCGGCCAGACGGTCTATCTCATCGAGCAGTACCTTGGCGTCAGCCCGCTCAATGTCCGGGCACCCGTTCCCTGGGTCGAGGACGAGTGCCCGGACACGGGCCACCTCCCGGCGTTCCCGCCGAGCCTTCTTCTCCGTCCGCCGTGGCATCAGGCGAGGAAGTCGACCGTGGTCGAGGTCTTCATGCCCTTGGCGAGCATGTCCGCCATGAAGGCGTCCCCGAGGAAGTCGAAGCCGCCGACGTTGCTGGAGGCGTCCGTCAGCAGGACGAGCTTCTCCACGTACTTCGGGTCGCTGAACAGGTCGGCGATGTCCCGCACCGTGTTGGCCACGCAGTGGGACAGGGCCTCGCCCGTGACGGCGATCATGTCCGCCTCTTCCAGCGTGGAGATGAGCCCGGTGTTCACCTGCGTCGAGGGGTCGTTCGGGTCGGGCACCTCGGCACGGACGCCGCTGAAGTGCTCCGTGTTCGGGTTGTTGCCCTTGACGACGTAGTTGATGCGGGCCTTCTCGCTGACTTCCCACTTGCACAGGGCGTCGGCGAGGTCAGGCACGATGCCCCAGCCCCAAGTGCCCACCACGCAGTGGTTCGTCCACACGACGTGCGGGTAGCGTCCGCCGTCGGAGAGGGCCTTCAGGTAGGCGCGGGCATCGTCGTACAGGGACGGGGCGAAGGTCGTGTACTCGTCGTTCGTCAGGACGGGGGAGCCGCTGCTCATGTCCACGGCGACGATCCGGTTGTCCGGGGTCAGGCCGAGAACGGTGAACGGGGCGGGCATGTCGCCGGTCGTGACGTGCTTCCACCAGGCGGGGCGCTCGATCTGCACCATCTGGTGCGAGTCGAGGGTGACGTGGATGTCGTCGAGCTTCGGGCCGATGCGGCGGATCATGTCAGCCGTGCGCTGCATGTCGGCGTCCGCTCCCGGCACGCACAGGGCCCCTTTGGGGTCGCAGAAGTCGTTCTGCGGGTCGACGATCAGGAGATGGATCTTCATGGTCAGTCCTCCAAGGTCAGGTCGTTCGTAAGGAGGCCGCTCGACACGAGCGCCTCACGGGTTCCCAGGGTTGCGATCACCGGGTTGGACTTGTGGCGGGTGATGCGTTCCACCCGCCGGGTCGCCCGGAGCAGCATGAGGAAGTCGTTGCTGGTCGTGAACTCGGCGCAGCCCCTGAAGCAAGGGCTCTTCACCGCCTGCTCTACGAGCAGCCGCATCTCGTCCTGCGAGAGGTCGTCTATGAACAGACGGGTCTCGATGGCGGGGCAAGCTCCCCACTGGCTGTCGAGGAACCGGGCCACCCGCTCGATGGTCCCGAAGCGCAGCACCTTGCCGGTGTCGGGGTCTACCCGCCCGTAAGTGAACGGGACGCCGAGCCAGTCCAGCAACTCCTGCTCGTCGCTGTGCCCGTCCCCTGTGCCCCACAGGTCGGGGGAGGGGAGGGCAGCGATGATCGGGCGGAGGGCGCTCTTGACGTCGTCGCCCATCACCTCGCCGCAGGCGAAAGCCAACTGGTACACCTCGGTCTTCGTGAGCATCGCCATCGGGTTGGTGTCCACTTCACCGTCGCCACCCTTTTGGTAGAAGCGGATGAAGCGGTCTTCGCACTCGTTCCCCGTGCCGTGGCGGATGCCGTTGCCGAGGAGGCGGTTGAAGCCTCGCCCGATAGGCGCTCGCAGGCAGGAGCGGATGCTGCCGAGGATGGTGGGGTCGGAGGCAACCCGGTTTTCGATGCTGCTCCAGATCTGCCCACCATGGGCTTGCACGATGGCGTATTCCATGGATTCAAGGAGGGCACTGAACATGGCCTCGCCGTTGAAGTCGATCATGGGGATGCCCAAGGCGTCCGCCAGCCCCTGCGCCCGCTGCGTCTGATCGCCGCTGGTTGAGAACCGGCTGTGGACCATCGTGATCTTGTCAGCCCCGAGGGCCTCCTTGAGGAGGCAGGCCATCACGGCGCTGTCGATGCCGCCCGAGATGTCCAGTTCCGCACGGGGCACGCCGGTTTCCTCGTGGTACTCCTTGATGGCCGCAGAGCGGTCGTGGAACAGGGCGATGGGGTCGAGGACGCTCATGTTACCTCCCGTCAACGAGCTTGACGGCCCGTCCTTCGTTGTCTGTGGGGTGCGTCCAGCCGCCGTCCTTGTGGTCAACGCCCAAGGGCAGTGTCCCTTTGAGGGCGCTGGAAACGGCGATGTCGGTGTTCGCTCCACATGCGGAACAGCGGAACGTGGCGCACACATCCTTCGGACGTGTGTGGTGCTTCGAGATGAACAGGTCACCCGGCTCAATGAGAAGGAGCGCATCACACCCTCTTCCCCCGTTCCAGTTGCCGGAGCACCGCATCTCGGCGATCCATGCCTTGTTCCTGCGTCCTGCTTCCAGCACCTTCACCGGGGGTCTCCTGTGTCGGGGAGCGTGGGGTCGTCCGGGTGCGTGTACCCGCCGTCCTTGTGCTTGACGCCTGCGGGCACCGAGATGGTGCGAGGCACGAGGCGCTTGCCGGACTCGTCGTTCTCGATGTCGGTGTTCACGCCGCACTCGGAGCAGCGGAAGGTCTTGTAGGTCGTGGTTTCGTCACGGGCGTGGCTGGCCGTGGTGAACAGGTCTCCCTGCTCCACAAGTAAGAGTGCCCCGCACCCGCCGCCGTCGTTCCCGTCTCCGGTGCAACGGAACTCATGGGACCAGCCCTTTTGCTTTCGGCCTGCTTCCAACACTTTCATTTCAGCCCTCCGCTTCTACGGTCGCCTGCGCCCACTGTGCGGCGCAGTCCCGCATCAGAGCCTTGGTGCCCTCTGAGAACTCAGAGGTGGCGTCGGTTGTGTTCGTGTAGAGGTAGGTGCCGACCGTCCCGAGGGGTGAGTAGCCGGTCGGGACAGGCTCACCCGCCTGACCGATCAGGCTGAAGGTGCCCTTCTCGTTGCCGATGCACCTGCGCCAGATCACGGGCTGGCCGGGGAGGCTGTCCTTGCCCGGTGTGCCCGAACGCTTCCTGACTGCCACGCCACCCGTCATCGCCAGCTTGAAGATGGCGCTCACGTTGTTGCGGCCAAAGGGATTCATCTCGGACATGCCGACCCAGTAGCCGCCGTAGCCGTACAGGCGGCGCTTACGGGGCCACCCGAGATCCTCGCAGTAGGCTTCGTTGGCGGTGGTCTTCTCAGCGGTGTAGCCGTCCTCGAAGATCGTGTTGGGCGTCAGGTAGAAGTAGTCACGCCCGTCGGCGTTCTGCGACGTACACCCTATGATGAGGGTGGTAAGCTGCTCGTCCTGATCCCCGGAGTCGAAGCGCATCGAACAGGGACGGAAGGGGTCTTCCGCCATGACCTTGAGGGCCGTGGGAATCCCGACCTTCATGGGGTCGATGGTGTCGAACAGGTAGGACGGGGGCTCCCGGCGCATGTCCCGGATGGCCTTGAACCCGGCCTCGTCGCCATTGTCCACGGCGCTCCACCGCATCTGGTGTTCGTGACCCGTGGTGCCCACGGGGATCATGTAGAGTTGCCAAGCGAGGTACACGTTGGACGTGTTGAAGATCCCGATGCCCTTCAGGGCTTCCAGCGCCAGACGGTGCTGCTGCATGCAGGTTGCCGCACGCATGCCAACTTCGAAGGCCCTGTGGGCGTCCCCGCCGAGGGCCTCGATGACCGCCAAGCCCCGCTCACGCACGAGGGACTGGTAGAGGTCGGGGTTCTCCGTGAGGAACGTCCAGCCCGAGTTGGCCGGGGTCATCAACTCGCCGATCAGGTTGGCGATCCGCTCCTCGTCCGAGCAGGAGGGGATGTAGGTCTGGAAGGCTTCGGTGTCCCCCGTCTTTATCGCCGTGGCGATCTGGAGGGGGAAGTTGAGCATGATGCTGAGAGGCTCCAGCCAACTGGCGAGGAAGCTGGGGCCGTCCACGGTGAACAGGGGCTCCTTGGGGAGTACCCACGATCCCACCGGGGCGCACTGGATGTCGACGTGCCCGAGAAGGGCCGTCTCCATGGCAGGGGTCATCCCGTAACCGTGGGCGTCGAGGAATCCCCGCTCCTTGCCGTCCGGCAGGCGCTTGGGAAGGAACGCACGCACGACCCGCTCAAGATCGAACGGGATATACAGCGGGCCACCCTTACGGCAACCGCTGTAGAAGGTCTCCCTACGCATCGGGAAGCCCGCTTGGGCCATTGAGAACTTGTAGCCGTCCGTCATGAGGGGGTTGCTCGACCCGCCCATCATCAGTTCGGCCAATCGCTCTTCGTATCGTTCGGCCATCCGGCCCTCCCGTGTTGCGGTTAGTAGCAACCTGCTACGAACCATAGTAGCGGGCTGATACTAAGTCAACCCCTTTCTCACGTCTTCAACACAGGGAGGTGGAGGGCTAAGCCTCACACGGCTTTGACGGCGATCCTCAGAATACGGATGGGCTTCTTGTTCTTCTCGGGCAGGCGTTGGATCAGGGTGTTACGGGCGGCACGGGCCTCGTCCACCGTGTCATACTTCTCAGCTTGCGGGAGGTTGTTGCAGACGATGGCGATGTTGGGGTAGCGGACGTACCGCCGTCCGAGGGTGATGACGTAGAAGGGAGGTTGCGGGTCGATCATCAGGAGTCCTCGTCGTTGAGGACTTTGACGAAACCGTGGCCCTTGACGTTGAACACCGGGCCGGGGATCTCCCGGTTGTTGTCACGGACGGTTCCGGGCGGCCCGTAAGGAACGGTGGGGACGTCGGCGAGGGGACGGTGGAGGTGCAGGACAGGCATGCGCCGTCCGTCCTTCGTGTGGCTTCGCCCTGTGCGGATCAGGAGCGGGGCGTTCAATGTGGCCCGCTTCTTCTCACCCACGACATCGACCCGGCGCTTGTCCGTGTCGATGTCCAGCACGATGACGGCGTCGTTCTCCGTGAAGGCTCCGTCCTTCTCCCTTGGGGAGCAAAGCCAGCCTGCACCGTCGATGGGGACAGCCAAGGAACCGAACACCCGTGTGTAGGCATTGGTCGGGCTCTTGAACTGGTCCCGGTACTTCTCCACGATGCGCCCGAAGATCGCACGGGCCGAGTCCAGTGCCGCCCACGAGGGGCCCTCGGAGGTCACCTCGACGTTGCGTGTCCAGTAATGCTCATCGAGGATCACGTTGTACAGGGACTCGAACAGCCCACCGAAGTCGTCGTCGTAGGTCTGGACGCTGCGGTCAGGGTAGACGAGGTACTTCGTGCGGAGGCCCGCCCGCATGTCGTTGGCGAGGACCACGTTGCAGCGGCTCCTGATCAGCACAGCCTCGTAGGCTGTGTCGACCAACTCTTCCTGCCCGGACCCCGAGAGCATCTTGCACCCGATGAGAGTGAGCTTGGGGTTGAGCTTCCGCATCTTGTCGATGACCCGTTCGGCCAGCACGAACGGGATCTGGATGATGTCACCGGCCTCGTAGCCCTTGGTGTTCATCTTGCCCGTCACGGGCTCCGCAGGGATCCAATTGACGACGGCGGCGGCCATGATGGCGGCGTCCATCTCCGGGGCGAGCGCCCAACACTGATCCCGGTAGCTGTCGTAGCCGTCTTGGAACACGACCTTGATGGCCTTGTTCCGGCCACCGTACTCCCCCGCGTCCTCACCCTTGATGCACGAGCCCCGGCTGGGCCAGTGGCCCACCATCTCATCGATCTGGCGGAGCTTGCCCATCGTGTCCGGCACGAGGAGGGTGACGTCGATGCCCTTGGAGGACAGGAGCCCTGCGAACTTGCAGGCCCAGATTCCACGCACCCGGTTGCCCACGAGCTTGTTGTCGTCGAGGCGTCCGTAGACCGCCCCAGCGGTGACGAGTACCTTCATAACATGCTCACTTTCGGGTTCACGCACAGGCACTCGAACGGTTTGCCCGTAGCGCCCGCCTTGCTGTGCCCGTCTCCCAGAATACGGGTTCCGTGGACAGGACACACATACCACTTGTGGCCCTTGGCACAGGTACGGTCGCCGATGAAGCACCGGCACCTTGTTACGGCAGGGCCCTCACAGGTGGGGCACTGCTCACGGTTGCGGATTTCTACGTCGTGGTCGGTCATGGTGTCTCCTTCTTGATGCAGAGGAACCGCAAGGAGCGGCCCTCCCGGAGAATAGCGAGGTCGAACCCGGCGTCCGCCAACACGGCGGCCATGTCTTCGGGGTCGTGGTACTGGAACACTGAGAAGTCCACCCCCGGCCCCCGGTTCAGCCTCGCCTGTAGGTGGTAGACCTTGCCCCAGAGGTAGAGGTGGGCCTCGGCGAACCTCACACCCTCCATCTGGTACAGGTGCGTCGAGTACCGCTTCACCTCACCCTCAAGCGGATGGACGAAGTAGTTGAAGGCGAACCGGCCACCGGGACGGAGCAGCTTGGCCACGGCAGGGAACGCCTTGCGGTAGTCAAAATAGGCGACCGCCTGTCGGCAGACGATGAGGTCGAAGATGCCGTGGGCGAAGTGGGTGTCCACTTCCTCGGCGTTGCCTTGGACGGTACGGAACTGCCCTCGGCGGAAAGGCCCCTCGGCCCACCCTGCCCTCGGGTTGAGATCAAAGAGGGTCACGTCTGGGGTTTGGCTAGCATCGGCCTTGTCCCGGTTCCACCGCAGGGCTTCCCGTGAGACCGCCCCAGAGCCGCCACAGAGGTCTAGGAGCTTCTCCCCGGCCACGTAGCCGCCGTGCGTAAGCAAGGCCCCAGGGTGGGCCAGCCAGCGGGCATAGAGGCGGTCGTAGTCCTCAGTGGTGCAGTCGAACATCAGTCCTCGTCAATCCAGTCGTCGTCCCATGCCCCACGGATGAATCCGTAGGTCGCCTTGAAGTGATCTGGCTCTCGCTCGATGGCTTTCTTGTAGAAGGGGTGCGCTGCGGAGCAGATCGCCTTGGCGTCCTCCAAGCTCACGAACCCCTCCCCCAGAACCTTGGCCCGGAAGCTGCGGTCGTAAGGGGAGAGCAACGTGGCGCAGGCAGCGTAGAAGGGCTTGTAGGCCGAGATCTCGACCAAGGGGTCCGGGTTACGGAGTCCGCTGATCTCGGAGCCGCCCCGCTCATAGTGAATGGCCTCAAGCAACTCGGCGGCGGCCTCTTTGATCTTCTCGTCCGTCACAGAGGATCCCTCTAGTCGATGGTCAGGCTCCAGATGGCCTGCGGGTTGGCTTCCCAGGACTTGCAGCGGCGGATCTCCCACCAGCCCTCTTCGAGGCGGTCGATGTCGTCATGCTCCGGGTGCTTGACGGCCAGCCCGTTGGGGGCGTGCAGGAACCCGAGGCGGTTCTTCGGCGTCTTCGCCTTGGACACGAACAGCCGCATCAGTGCCCCGTTCTCCACGAGGGGCACGAAGCGATGGGATTCGAACTCCATCCCGTTGCCCTCACGGGGATCCTCGACCTTGGCCTTGGCGGCGATGGGGTCGTTCGGGTGCCGGATGAAGATCAGGTCGCCCTGCTGTGCCGTGATGTCCGAGGCGGGGATGTTCCCGGCCATGTACTGGTAGCACGCTTGGATCAAGGTGCAGGCGGGCGTCTGGACGCCGTTCTTGCTGCGCTGCGGGCGAACCCGGTGGAAGTGGACACGGGTGCCGCCTTCGGTCTTCGGGAAGTGGTAGGCGCAGCCCTTCTTGGCGATGTCCCCACGGTTGTCCGTGACCCCGTGCTTCTCGGGGAAGCAGGCGGGGCAGTCCGGGTCTTTCGGCCCACGCACCAGCCGCTCTTCCAGCCGCTCGAAGATGATCAGGAAGGTCGGGTAGCCCCGTGCCGTGACGGTGCCCGTCAGGGTGTAGTAGCAGAGCCCGTAGTCGTCCCGCCCGTTGAGCCCCTTCTCCAACTCGTCCACGACGATGCCCTCGGACTCGGGGTCGGTGAAGCCTTCCTCGAAGATGTAGTAGTGGCGGGCGTAGCACCATTGGGTGCGGACGCCGCTCACGGACATCGCCACGTAGGGCACGGTGATCGTGTTGGTCTCGTTGTCCGCCACCGGGGTGAACGCCGAGCGCTTCTTGACGGTGCCCGTGTCGCTCTCGTCGTCCATCTCCAGTTCGAACTGGCTCTTCACGAAGCGGGGCATCGCCGTCCACTTCTTCTTCGTGTGCCGCTTGAGGTACACCTCGATGCGGAACAGGAAGTTCAGGAACGGCGTGATGTCCCGTTCGTAGTTCTTGCGCTCAGTGGCCGTGCGGGCGATCTCACAGATCACCTCGGCCCACCCCTTGCGCTTGAGGGCCTTCTCCCACAGACCGAACTCCCGGTTGACCGGCTGGCCGTCCTTACCCGGCTGGTTGAACACCGAGATGGGGATGTCCCCGGCCTCGATGGCCTTGCGGAGCTTCGGGAAGTTGTCCTTCGTGACGCCGAGACCGTCGGCCTGACTGCCGAAGCCCTTGCGCTTGCGGAAGTCCGCCTTGGCCTCCTGCTCCTGCACCTTGTCGGAGGCACCGGGCAGGGACAGGCACACATCCCGCTTCGCTTGGAACCAGAGGTTCGGCATGTCGTTGTGCTCCCGGTAGTCCGAGAACAACTCCGAGTCGGTCTTCCCGAACCGCATCCCACGGCGGGCCGCTTGGATACCGGACAGGAGGGCGTCGTAGTCCTCGCCGACCGCCTGTACGAAGGCCGAGAGCAGGGTGTTGTTCCGCTGCTTCTCCTTGGTCTTGCCGTTCATCAGCCAGCGGAAGAAGTCCCACTCCAGCGGGGCCTCCGTCTGGAGGCGCTCGATGTTGGCCTTGTACGCCTTCCTCTTGAGGATGGAGGCGATGCCTGCGTCGTCCACCTTCTTGAACAGGCCGCCGATGCCGTTGATGGCGAAGAAGCGATCCCAGAGGGCGTCGGCGTCACACTGCTCACCGGACAGGGCCAGCAGGATCGTGCGGATCGGGTTCGTGCTCGACGTGTTGAACCGCTGAGTGCGCTCCCAGTGGTTCATCTTGATCGGGGTGGAGTGCGACGTGTACTGGAGCGTCCGCCGCCACTTCCGCTGAAGCCCGAAGAACTCGGACGTGAACTCGACGTCGTTCGTACCGGGCACGATCTCCACCTTGCCCGTCTGGGGCTGGTGGAAGTGGGACACGAACTCACCGAGCACGGCGTCGTCGAGCGAAACCTTGATGCGGAGGAAGGCGTAGGGGATGGCTTCGTCCCGCACTTCCCGGTAGCCGCCCCGGCGCTCGTTGGGGTCGAAGCAGACGATGGGGTCGGACTGGTAGGCGTCGCCCACAGGCTCGACCTTGATCGGGATGTCCGAAAGCTCCTCGTCGGTCGTGGCGTTGCGGAACCACCAGCGGAACTGGTGGTTCGCATAGCGGTAGGCTTCCTCTGTCTGATCCATGCCGCAGTAGAAGATGTGGTCGCCCCACACGTAGAAGGCCACCTTGATGTTGGAGGCCAGCTTGACCTGCACCCACTGGACGGGCACGTCCTTGCCGGGGACGGGCAGATCCTTCTCCTTCAGGAACTCATCGGCGTCCTGGTTTCGCCAGTGGTTGTTGTCCTTGGGGTTGTTCAGCGTCTGTGCGCTGGGCGTATGGAAATGTATGGCCATGGAGTCCTCCTGTTCAAGCTCTCTACCCGACGGCGGAAAGGGCTAAGCCGGGTTCCGCCGGAGATCCATCGGGAAGTGGACGTGGGCAACCGTGTGCTCCGTCTCCATGAATGGATCATCGGTGTTTACGGGGAACGTCAGTTCGAAGTCCCCGTACCGCCGGACGGTGCCGTCCTCTGCGGTTTCAGCGTACTGCTGCTGGATGGTGTCGTGGACGACGATGGGCCACGGGATCTCAAAGGGCTTGACGGGTGTCTTGTCCCCCTTGTCCACGGCGGCCCACATCTCGGTCAGGTCGATCCTCTTCTCAGCCTGCCGGACTTCCATCAGCCGGAACACGTCGCCGAGTCGCCGGTACTTGAACTCAAAATAGGTCTTGTAGCCGGGGGAGATGTCCAACCCGTAGACCACCTCTTTGCCCGCCCGCTCAGGCACGATGACGTGCATCGTGATGTCGATCTCCGGCTGGAGGATGCCCTGCTTGTAGTCCACGATGCAGGACCAGTCGCAGAGCACCCTCACCTTCCTGAAGTTCTCCGTGTCGTACTTGACGTAGCGGTAGTCGAACTTCCAACGGTGCTCTCCCCACGGGTGCATCATCATCGTGAGCCCTGCCCCTCCGGGGAGGGTCTGGGACACGTCGAGGGCCTTGCCGTGGACTTCATCGATGCCCGTGGCGATCCTGTCCACCTGATCAGCGACACCGTCCGATACGTGTGACAGCGTTCGCAGGTACGTGGCGAAACGGTACAGGACGTCGGTGGGGTCGCTGTAGTCCGGTGGGGTCGGGCCGTCGATCATCCCCATCGCTACCTCCGCAAGAACGCCGCAGCGGTCTTGAAGCCCTGCGCCAGCACACGGGTTCCGTCAGCGGAGACCCAGCCCTTGCTCTGCGCCCGCTGGAGGTACAGAGGCCACCAGCCGGAATCGTCGTCGGACGGCATGGAGCCGTACACGAGTTGATGGTCCGCCCACATCGTCAGAAGCTGCTTGGCCCGCTCCGTGATGAAGTCCTGTTCGCCCTTGGTGTAGTCGCCGAAAGGCTTGGGGGTGAGGGTATCGCTCATTCGTCATCCTCCGAGGGGGTGAAGATCCGGGCGCAGTAGGCCGCCAAGATCCCGACGTAGTGGTTCCACGCCTTGTGTGTGCGCTTCCGCAGGAACTCCTTCCACGATTCGTGGGCGTTCCCTTGCGCCTTGAGGGTCAGATCCAACTCGGCCACAGCCAAGTCGATGTCGTGATGGGACAGCAGGAGCGGCTGGACGAAGACAGGCTCCCACCCGAGCTTCGCCCGCCAGCACACGCTGCCGATGTAGACGCCGCCCCGAAACAGCACCACCTTCCCTCCACGAAGGAAAGCGGTGACGTTCTCCAGCTTCTCGAAAGCTGTCACAAGGACATCCCCGTCCGCTTTGGCTAGACGCTTCCGTTCGGCGTCCCGCTGTACGGTGGCGGGGTTGTCGATCTTTATGCCGTTTTTTCCCACAGGCACCTCACTTGAACAGGGACTCGTAGGTAATCCACAGAGCCCTCGCTTTCTTCATCTCAGGCGAGTAGTAGGCCAGCCAGAACGTGTCCCGTTCTTTACGGTACATCTTCATCAGATCGGTGCCGTGCGACCGGCGCAGGTTGGCGATCCGGTCTGCCAGCTTGACCAGCACGGCAAGCTCCACGAGCCACATCTTGTGGGCGTCGGGGTCTACCTCCCACTCACAGATGAGCCGGACCATCTTGGCGTAGGTCAGCCGCTTGCGGATACGTCGACTCGGCCCGTCCACGTCGGACAGCAACTGAACGACGTGCCCGATCTCCCACTGGAACTTCTTGGCGAGGAGCGCCTCGTCCAGCGGGGTGTCCTCTATGATGTCGTGTAGCTGTGCCAAGGCACGCAGCACTTCGTCATCGAACCCGTGCTCGACCAGCACCGCCTCTACCTCATCGAGGTGAACGGTGTAGGGTTCGCCCGAGTATGTCTGATCCTTGTGCGCCTTGGCGGCGAGGTCTCTGGCTTTTTCGTAGAGATCTTCCATGTCTCCTCTACCCGAAACCCGAACGGGCTAAGCCCCCCGCCCGCCATTCTCCAGCATGTAGGCTTAGCCATGGCTTCATTCGGGTAGGGAGTTCGGACGGAGGAACCCAATGAAACGACGAGTCGACCTCAAAGCGATCCTGCGTGATCCCATCAAACGGAGGCGGTTGTTCGCCTTGACTCTTCAGGCAACACAAGCACGGGAAGGCCGTGTGATTACGTTGGTCGAAGCGTACTCAGTTGTCGACAAAGTGGGCTTAGGCCCCCGCAAGCCTGTGTAGAAGGGCTGGACGACGATGACGGAGGACATTCGATGAAGGTTCAGGTGAACAGGACGCAGAGTTCGGGTGGTGTGGCGGCAAGCTCCCAGTTCGGGATCTCCAAGGCCAACGCTTCTCACATCATGACGATCCTGCGTGACACGCTGTACACGGACAGGATCCTTGCTGTCCTTCGTGAGTACGCCAGCAACGGATGGGACGCCCACCGTTCGGCGGGCAAGGCTGATCAGCCCATCAAGGTAACGCTGCCCACGACCGACGACCCCAACCTTTACATCCGGGACTTCGGGAACGGCCTGTCCGAGGATGACGTGCTGCACGTCTACACTCAGTACGGAGACAGCACGAAGCGGGACACCGACGATCAGGTCGGCATGATGGGCATCGGCTGCAAGAGCGGATTCGCCTACTCCGACACCTTCACGGTCGTAAGCTACCACGGCGGGATGAAGCGCATCTACGTTGCCACACTGGACAAGTCCAACCTCGGGCTGATGCAGCGGCTCCACGAAGAGCCCTGCAACGCCGACGAGACGGGGATCGAGATTCAGATCCCCGTCAAAGAGGCGGACATCTGGCGTTTCGACAGCACGGCGAAGCGCCTGTTCCGCCACTTCAACCCGCAGCCCATCATCAACATCGACCTGCCCACGAACGGGCGCACCGAGGTCGAGACCGGCTACGTTGTAGACAACCCCGACCCGAGGGGCCAGTGGATGGCGGTCATGGGCTGTATCCCCTACCGCATCGACATCCACCAGATCCAAGAGAAGCTGACCGAGGTCAACCTGTGGGATATGGCCTGCCACCTGTCTGGCGGCCTGTTCCTCAACATCGGTGAGGTGAGGATCAGCGCCAGCCGTGAGGAACTCAAGTACGAAGAGGACACCACGGACGAAGAGGGGAACGACGTCCCCGGCACGAACAGCATCATCTTCGACAAGATCGTCACCGTCCTGCACGAGTACATCGACCGCCTGACGGACGTGCTACGGGACGACACCATGTCTCCTTGGGAGAAGCGCCTGAAGGGTTGGGCGCTCGTAGGCCAATGGGGCGGGCGTGGCACGCTGCCCTTCGCCGCCGACGTCAAGGACTTCTGCCGCAAGGCCATCACCCTCTGGAAGGGTGGCGAGGAAGACCCGGCCCCCAAGACCTTCACCATCCTGACTGCCAGCGGGCGGGAGGCCGTGTCCCACATGGACATGGATCCGAAGATGGCCTTCTACTACCGGGACGACGACGAGAAGCACCTTCAGGGCTACCGCTTCTCGTGGGAACAGCAGCGCCAATGCTTCATCATCCGTCCGTACAAGACCGCCAAGCCGAAGGCCGTGCGGGCTGAGTTGGCCCTGCTGTTCAAGAAGGTGAACCTGACGGGTGTGCCCGTTGTGAACCTCTCCTCCGTGGAGTGGCGTGAGCCGCCCAAGAACGAGATCGAGAAGAACATCAAGCACCGGGTGACCAGCTTCAAGCTGGTGGGCACGAACCGACACGGAGCGCTGTCCAATAACTGGGAGACCATCACCCGTGTCCCGACCGACGATGACGTGTTTGAGGTCATCTCGCACTTCACGACGGAGCACGACACCCGTGGCTTCCACATCTTCTCTGCCTACGAGGCAGACAAGACGATGGCGGACATCTTCGGGGTCACGCTGCCGGACATCTACGGCTACAAGACCACGGCCCGCAAGGAGGTCACCCCCGAGGACTGCAAGGGTACGCAGTACCGCATCTGGAGGAAGGGGTTCTTCCGCCGCCTGTTGGAGAACCCGGACCACCGCAAGGCCCTCGGCCAGCGGCGTTGGGCCAACGTGTTCGGGCGGGACGACTGGCATTGGCGGTACTTCCGCAACAAGGCCGAACTGCTCAAGGCGTTCTACGAGCGGCTGGAGACCGAGCTTGGGGCCGACCACCCCGTGACGAGGGTCTTCACGATGCAGCGGAAGAGCCAGCTTGCCCTGACCAAGCTGTCCAAGCGGCGCTTGCTGCGCCGCTACGTCCTAGAGGGCCTGCCCGAGTTGGACAAGCTGACCCGCACGAAGCGGGGCGTGGCCGCTGAGTGGGCGGTTCGGGACATCCGGGAGACCTACCCGTTGCTCGACGTAGGCGGCGAGGGCCTGCATTCCCTGTGCGGCGACGACGCCGACCACTGGTTCCAGTACGTGAAGCTCGTAGATGACGCCAAACTGGCCGCCCTGCTCCCGAAGGGGGCTTAGGCGTTCCCGGTTTCGGGTTGAGAACATGAACGGACGACTGAACGGACGTAAACGGAGGACACCATGAGCGCACCCAAGTTCAACCTGACCGACGAGTCGGTGACCATCATCGTGGATGGCAAGCCGTCGACCTTCAAGAAGGGCACCCCCAACTACGCTGGACTCGTGGGCGTCATCGCCAAGCAGGAGTACCACCGCTTCGGCGAGTTCCTGACCGTTGAGAGCGCCATCGCCGGTTGGATGGACGACGGCGACTTCACCGACGTGAATGGCAAGCTCCACTACAAGGGCGAGCCTGTCCCGCAGGCGCTCTCCGACCGCATGGCCTCCATGGCCTCTCGCAGCGAGAGCCCGAAGCCGCTGATGCGCTTCTACGAGCGCCTCCAGCGCAACCCGAGCTTCCGCTCCGTGCAGCAGCTTTACCCCTTCCTCGCCCACAAGGGCATCCCCATCGAGGAGGACGGCTGCTTCCTCGCCTACAAGTCGGTGAAGTCCAACCTGACGGATCACCACACGGGCACGGTCAGCAACAAGCCGGGGAACGTGCTGGAGATGCCCCGCAACAAGATCAGCGACGACCCGGACGTGGCCTGCCACTACGGCTACCATGTCGGTGCGCTGGCCTACGCCAAGAGCTTCGGCAGCAGCCCGAGCAAGATCGTGATCTGCCGGATCGACCCGGAGCACGTCGTCTGCATCCCGAAGGACTCTAGGCAGCAGAAGATGCGGGTCTGCAAGTACGAGGTGGTCGGCCACCACACCGGGCAGGTGATGCCCTCGACCACGGTCAAGAAGGGCGACGTGCCCGAGAAGGGTGCCAAGAGCCTCGGTGACAAGGCTCCGAAGTCCAAGGCGACCGGCAAGCGGAAGGGCAGCACGGGCAAGGCGAAGGTCGACCCGGCGCAGTACCCGAAGATGGACACGCAGGGCAAGGACGAGTTGAAGACGCTGCCGCTGGACACGCTCCGGGGCTACGCCGCCAACCACCTCAAGATCGTCGGGGCCTCGAAGATCCCCGGCGGCAAGCTCGCCCTGATCAGCAAGATCCTCGACGTCCGGGGCTGACCCTACGGGTCTACCACCCGGCCCGATCCTCCGTCCGGGCCGGGTGGGAACGCCCTCAACTGTGACGGACAAGGAAGCCATGTTCCTAGCCACCCTGACAGACCGGGTCGTACCTGCCGCAACGGAAGCCGCAACCGTGGCTTGCCAATGCCCGGTCTGCCCTTCCATGAAAAGCATCGTGGTCCTCGGGGTGTTGCTGTTCATAGTGGGGATCGTTGTGGGTGTCCTCGGAAGTGCCATGAGGTTCGCCCAATCATTCCGGTTTTGGTAAGGAGTCCGAATGAGCCAGTCCGCTGCCGCTGAAGAGATCACCGTTGCCCGCCCCGTCAAGGACGAGGTCTGGCGCAACCGTTGGGGCTGGCACTGCAAGGTCACCGGGGAGAACCCGGCTGACCACTTCCGGTACACGGCCATCCTGAAGGGCGGGCGTGAGTACGAGGGCATCTTCGAGATGTCCGACGTAGAGGACGGGTCGATTGTCCGGCTGGACGAGAGCCCTACGGAGACACCATGAGCAAGTCCACCATGTACATCAGCATCGACGTTGAGGCGGACGGGCCGATCCCCGGCCCCTTCTCGATGCTCCAGATCGGCGCAGCCATGTTCCACCCGGACCACTACTTGGTCGGGGAGGAGGCAGGGCCACAGGTACGAGGGACGTTCCAAGCGAACCTCGCCCCGTTGCCCGGAGCCACGACCGACCCGGACACGATGGCGTGGTGGGCCAAGCAAGACCCCGCCGTGTGGGAGGCCGTGACCCGTAGCCCCGGTGACCCCAAGACGGTCATGGAAGAGTTCATCCAGTGGGTGAACGACATCTGCCGGGTGGATAACGCCCGACCCGTGATCGTGGGCTACCCGGTGACCTACGACTTCATGTTCGTCTACTGGTACACGGTCAACTTCGTGGGCTTCCCCGCCCCCTTCGGATTTCAGGGGCTGGACATCAAGACGATGGCCATGGACAGGATGGGCTGCGAGTTCAGGCAGGCGTCGAAGCGCCGGATGCCCAAGCGGTGGTTCAAGGGTGCGCCCCCGCACACACACCTCGCCGTCGAGGACGCCATCGGGCAGGGAGCATTGTTCATGAACATGCTGCTGGAGGCCCGTGATGCGAAGTAGCCCCGATCCGGCCACCTCCGCCTTGTTCGACAAGCACCTCGTGCTCCTGTTCGACAAGGGGGAACCCTTCGGCGTGTACGACGTGCTGTGCGCCATGGAAGAGGAGCGTTGGTATCCCTGCAACTTCATGCAGATCGATCAGGTGTTCCGCTGGCGGGTCAAGACCAAGTGCGAAGGCGCAGGGTGGACTGAAGCGGAGCAACGGGACAGCAAGAATGCGATGGTTCGTACCTACGGGGTCTACAAGCCATGACGGTCATCGCCACCACCCCGATCATGATGACCTACGCTGAGTTCCTGCACCCGCACGATCACGAACCCGGCACGGTCGACTACTCCGTGCGGTCGGTCGAGGACAGGGACACCAACGTGTTCCCCGGCCCGCCGTCCGACGCCATGGGCGTTCGGTTCTTCGACGTCGTGGAGGTCGTCACCACGGACGAGAACGACATCCAGCGGGTCTGCACCTCGGGCCGGTTCAACTACTCCAAGGGCATCCACTTCTACGCAGGGACTGTCCACGCCCGAACCGACATCAAGGATCACGGGAACACCTTGGTCCCCGGCGTGGCCAACATCGTTCTGGCCAAGGCGATGGACGATAACGGCTGGTCCCACGTCATCCACTGTTGGGGGCTGGTCCTGCCCTTCGACGCTGTCCAAGATACACCCCCGTAGAGGCCCCCCAATGCCCCCAGACGCTACGACAGCCGACGCCGCCCCCGCACTACCCCACAAGCTACCGGACGCCTTGTGGTGCCTCCTGAGCGTACAACCAAGTCACCGACTGAATAGACGCCCGATACTGCCGCTTGAGTAACCCGCCTTGCTAGCCCCGACCTTGGGGTCCCACCTTCAGGGCATCGGACCTTGGGCTCCTGTCAGGGGCCTGGTGCCCTTCGTTCAAACGCCATAGTTGTTGATGTCGAAGGGCTCAAGCTGGGGGGATTCCATCGGGAACGAGGACGCTACGATCTCTTTCCCGAGGCCGATGTAGTGCCAATACATGTAAGGGACGCCTCGCAGCACCAGAAGGCTGGCCTGTGACGAGGACATGGCGAGGATGAACTGGCCTTTGCACCCCACGAGGGCTTCCACGAGTCCCCGGTGGCGTCCGTCCATGCTGAACTCGTACTGCATGGCACCCGGCCACGGTGGATCGGCGAGGAACAGGGTGTCAGGATGATCGTACTGCTCGATGACGGCCTTGTAGTCCTCACAGAGGATGTCGACCTGCCCGAACGCCTGCCTGTAGTTGTTGGCGTGGGGGATCTTGTCCGGCACTCGGAACGGAGGCTCGAACTTGCACGAGGCCATGCTGTAGAACAGGGCCGCTCCCAGAATTGGATCGAAGTCACCCTTGAGGGCGTCTCTGTACCACCGCTGGAAGACCCCGAACGGCAAGCCCTGTATGGAGCGCAGGTAGGTCATCTGCTCCCGCAGGAGGTGCCAGTCGGAGCCTCTGACCGTCATGATCTGTACGAGGCGGGCCAGAAGCGGGTGGATGTCGTTGTAGGCCCGGATGTGGTGCCCTGCGTGCTTGGCCCACAGCAGAGAACGGCCCGCACCGGAGAATAAGTCCACGACACCGACCCCTTGCGGGATATGGCGGGAGATCATCTTACATGATCGGGTTCCCGGCCAGTAGAAGGGCCCTTGTACGGCCCGAGGCGTCTTGGCGAACTTCTTCTTGGGCTGCTTCTGGAGCTTCGTCCGGTTGATCTTCCTGATGCGGGTGATACACGCCTCACACTTCGTAGCGGAGGCCAACGAGCCCCGTGGCTTGCCGCAGGACGCACAAAGGCCCTCAGACACCCACCTCCGCTGCTTCTCACACTCCGCCTGACGGCAATCGGCGCATCGCTTGCCCGCTGAGTCCTTGTGCTCCCTGCACACGGGACAAACCCCACGGGCCTGTTGCCGTTTCGTGGCCAAGCGGTTCTGGATGTTGATCTTGCTCCGGCCTGGGAGGACACCAGCGTTGAACAGGGCGACCGTCTTGATCCCCCGCTCATCGGCGTCCCTGATGATGGCGTCTTCCTCCGCCGTCCACTTTTTCCACGTTCCACTCATACAACCTCTACCCGAGAACGGGCTTAGCTAAGCCGTCCACGGGGTAGAGTAAGCAGGACAGGAGGCTCGATGGGATTTCTCTGGGAAAAGAAGAAGCCGCCGGAGGACCACCCCCCTGCGGTGGAGCTACCTCCGGTGCGGGTTGCCCCGTGGACACACGGCAAGGCGATGATCAGGGTCGAGGACTGGAGGGTCTTTCTGGAGATGGAGTGCGTCCACCCGCCCGAGACAGCTTCCTCTGCCCTGGGGACTCCCTTCATGGAACTCACGACCCGAGTAGTGGAACGGATCTGCTCCGGGCGGACCAACATGGGGCACTACCCTCCGAAGGGCTACGTGCTCTCCCCCGAGGGGGAGGTATACTGCACCCCACATGAAAACGGGATCCACGTCCGGCAACGAGTCGTCATGTCCCGACAACTCTTCATCGCACAGGACACCATCAAGCGGGTCCACGTCATGTGGCACCCCGGCTTCGATCTCCACATCTGGTGGAACGACGATGAGACCGTGAACTTGGATCGAGCACCCCAAGAGAAGAAGGACACCGACGATGCCTGACAGCACGCACGCTACGAGAGCCCACCAGATCCGTGTCATGGAACTGATGCAGACGGTGATGGGCAAGATCATGGACGCCGCTGTGAACCACGACGCCTCCAAGCTGGTGGAACCCGAGAAGAGCGTCTTCGACGTGTTCACACCCCGGCTCAAGCACCTCGACTACGGGACGCCCGCCTACGCTGAAGCGCTGAAGCACATGAAGCCCGCCCTCGATCACCACTACGCCAACAACCGGCACCACCCTGAGTTCCACGAGAACGGGATCCACGGCATGGACCTCCTCGACCTGATCGAGATGCTGGCGGACTGGAAGGCGGCGGGCGAACGGCACACGGACAGCAAGGGGCTGGCCAACAGCATCAAGATCAACGCAGAGCGGTACGGGTACGACGAGGGCTTCGCCGCTCTCCTGACCCGGACGGCTGAACGTCTGGGTTGGTTGTGAGTTGGTTCCGTAAAGCAGTAGTCCCCAAGCTGGTCTACAAGCCTACTGAGTCCGAGAAGCTGGAGACAGAGGGCGAGGTCAAGGACGACCGTGACCCGACCCGGACAAGCATCCTCGACAAGCTCATCAGGGACACGGGGAGCATCCGCACGGACGCAGGGAAGCAGAGGCCCAAGTCGGCCCGTCCGGCTCCGCCCCCTCCGATACCCCGGCCCCGTCGGTACATGATCTGACGCAGCGGATTCTGGCGCAGGCCGGTGAGATCCGGGACACCGCTCTCCGTGAGGCACAGGTTTACCGGAGCCAGGCCCAGCAAGGTGTCGTGGTTCGGAGTCTCAGGGACAACCGGAAGAAGCCCCTCATCATCGGCATCGACGAGTTCAAGCAGGTTCAGGTGCAGTTCCCCAACGGGGAGACACAGTGGATGTCGGTGGGGCTGGCGAAGCAACTTGGGGCCACCTACTCACACTCCCTGATGAGGAAGGGCGTCTAGTCTGCTTCAGCGAACTCCGCCCGCACCCTCGCACCCTCAGTACAGTTATGGCAGATCGGCTTGTGCCTCTTCTTCGAGAAGGGGAACAGGTGAGCCTCCCTGTAGGCCACAAGGCAATCCTCTACCGTCTCGATCCCCTCCTTCTTCTTGGGGCACTCGTGCTTCGGGGGCTCGCCCGTGAAGTACTCCATGTGGCGGGTGTCCCGTGCTCCGGGTCCGGCAAAGTCAGGTCCTAACGTGTAGACAGGTTCCAGCTTGGGATTCACTCAGCCCTCCTCATCTTGGGTACACTCTATACCCGAGTAGCGTACTGAATTACCCGGCCCGTTTCACGGGGTAGAGTGAAGGACAGGAGGACCGTCATGCTTCACATCGTCCAGAACCTAGACCGTGCAGGGTTGACCCCGGCCCTACATGAGTTCCTACGAACTGGCGGGGACAGCCTCACCAATCCTTACCACAACATCCAGCACGCCCTACGGGTAGCAGCCTTCGCAGGACAAGCTACGAACCACAACCCCACCGTCATGCTCGCAGGACTGTTCCACGACTGGCGACACCCCGGCGGATTCGGAGACCCCGACATCGACACCGCCAACGTAGAAAGGGCAGCAACCAAGGTCATGTCCCTACCGACTGATCTGCTACCGGCAGAGGCCAACAAGGCCATGGCCGCACACAGTATCAGAGGAACAAGGTTCCCTATGGACGAAGCAGAGGTTCAGGCTCTGCCACGCATGGCCAAGCTGCTACGAGACGCCGACGTCTGGAACATGGCCTTCATGACCGACGACGAACTACTGGCCCTTCAGGTAGGGCTTGCCGCAGAGGCCGGGGTAGAGCCCCATCGCCAGTTCGAGAACAACGTAGCCTTCATCAAGACCCTCCCCGCACTCACACCCTACGCCGAAGCCGTGGCCCTCAAACACAGGGACCGTTTGATTTCAGTTCTCCAAAACTGGTAGCCCACACCACATAGGGAAAGCCCACACCACGATCCGCTCATATATGATTTCCCAGGATGAGGCCCCTCCCCCATGGGGGGAGCGCCCCCCTTTGCACAGTGAGGGCGGGGGGTTTCAGTTTCAGAGCCCCATTTTCAACGGAGGTCCAATATGGCTATTTGGGCCATGGGGCCCCGAACAGAATCTTAACCGACCGGTTTTGGGGTATCCCCCTCCCCCCACCCCCCTCCTCCCTGTGTACCACCCTAGGGTCAAGTGTTATCCCAGGGGGTGGGAGGGGCATCTCACAGGACGATGAGCAGCGTCGAAGTTACGACGTAAGCCACGCAGCATGCCCCACAGACCATGGCGACCCGGGAGCACTGTCTGAGGGTGTACCGTTATGACTAGTACCCAGCGACTGCATGCGACACCAGTCGTCGCACAGGGGTCGACCCCTTGGGGGTTGTGACTTTGGGCGTCACAACCCAGGCACTCATGCGTGAAGAGAACCGACCTACCCCTCCCCCTGGTACTCTCCACCTAAGTGTTGATTGCCTTACCAGGGTCCCTGGGCCAGGATGTAGGGGTACTCTTCGTGGGCTAGCGGGCGTCGGCCCAGCGTGGGGCCAGGAGGCGGATGACTGCCAGGGAGCGTGACACGGCTGCCTTGGACTTGCCGATGCGTTCGGCGATCTCTGAGCGTGACATGCCCTCAGCGTGTAAGGGCAGGATAGTCATGGCTAGCCTCCCCTCCGGGGTCCTCCCCTGTGGGGTGCCCGCCATGTACGTGACCAGGTCTTCTATGGCTGTCTCGTAGTTGGCCAGCCCGTCCGCTGTAGCGTCGTTAGAGGCCACGTTGCTGTCTGCCACGTCTACCTCAATGAACCGCCCGTCCCTGTACTCACGGGTGCCTGTCTGTTCCATGCTGTAGCGTCGACGCATCTTGCGGTGGTAGTTGGCTAGCACACAGGAGCACACCATGTGGACGTAGTGACCGAAGCTAGCCTTGCGTGGGTCGAACGAGCATGTCCCCTTGTTGCGTACCAGGAGACCCTTGTAGACTTCCTGTAGCACGTCGTCCGGGTCGTAGTGTGAGCGGTAGATCAGGGTCCCGAACCCAGCGAACAGCAGCTTGGCCACCTCAGTGTAACGGTTGACCAGGTCGATCCCCAGGGGCGGGGCTGAGTCCACCACCGTCAGCACAGGGCTGGTAGCCAGTGCTACCAGGCCCGTAGCGTCCGCAGGGTCCACTGTCAGGGACTTGTCATACACAGGAGGGTCCGTCCAGCCCAGCACATCGAGCACGGTCTCTCCTGCTGGGTGGTGATGGCGGCCCTGCTTGAAGTAGCGGTCGAAGGTCCAGTGGCGGGCTTCAGGGTGCCCTGTCAGGTCAATCAGCAGCTTACGGGCCGACGGGAACACTACCACACCACCATCCACGGGAGGGCGATGTAAGCGGTAGACGGTCGCCTCGTCCTTTGCGCCTCGTTCTACAGTCACACGTAAGGGAAGGACACCGTCATCCGGTACCGTCCAGTAGGTCTCGATATTGCTTTTTGAGGCTTCGATCACAGGGCAGGCCCTCCCCGCTAGGATTTCAAAAACCGATCTGCTCCCTCATTTTCTCTGCACCTTTGACTCTCCGGGTCGAGAACTGAATCAAAGAGTACTTCCACACCCCCCGACTTCGGGGGGAAATGGTGATGAGGCTGCTTTCTTTTCCTACTGGAATCCGGGTGTGGTGTCAAGAAAACGGTTGACAACCCGTGGATTAGATCGGGGAGGCTCCCCTTTATCTAGAGGGAGAGGGGGCTATGAACGGGGGCCTACTGCGCTACTCGTTCTACCCTACTGCGCTGCTACTCGTTCTACCTTACAGGTCGAGGCGTCCTTCGCTACGTGCGAGGCGCTTGGGCATGTCTGAGTAGCCGGGGTTCTTGCGTGCTACGGGCACCTCGGCCCTGTATTGCTGGATCAGGTCTGAAAGGTCGGAGCGTGACATCCCGTCCCGACCTACGCCTTGGCGATCACGGGCTTGAAGGACACCTGATACTTGGGCGTCCCGTCGGCCTTGATGTTGGACAACAGGAGGAACCGCTTGATGGGGTCGGTCTCATCCCCGGCTGCGCCGTGGGGCTTGTTGATCTGGCTGTCGGTCAGATCCCCCTCACGGGCGGCGTGTACGAGGGCGAGCTTCATCTGGGTGCCGTTGACGACCCACTGGAACGGCCCCTTCAGCGTCGGAGGCTCGCCCTTGCGGCCTTTCGTGACCCCGTTGCGGAACATGCACTCCAACAGGACGTCCTCACGCAGGTCCACGAGGTAACCGTCGGGCGTCACGACCTTGTAGGCTCGTCCGCCCTCGCCCCGGATCTCCAAGCCAACGAGGGTCAGCATCGGGTAGGGGTCGTTCTCTATGGTCTCGCCCTTGTGGCCGCCGAACTGCCGGACCCAGTTCTCCGCCGCCTTGAAGCTTTTGGCCTTGGAATTGGCGAAGAAGGCCGGTCGGCACATGGTCTCGATGCCGTAGGGGCCTTTATGCTTACGATCAGAGCGCAGGAACACCCTTACGTCTTCGGGAACGTGCCCCTTGGTCTTCCCTCTCCACTGGCCTACGATCAGATCACTCATCGCTCACCTCGTCATGGGGGCCATGTGAAGGAGATGTTGGCCGTGGAACAGTTGCCATCCGTTGATACGGTGGTCGATGAACTGGACGTCACCGTACAGTTCTGAACCCACGCACCCCCAACGGGCCTCTCCAACGGCTCTCGCACGCCCTCCGTTGCCATAGCCAGGTCGATCTCAGCATCCTCAAGGCGTTTCTTGAGGTGCTTGATATAACACCGCTTCCGGCCCTGATAATGCTTCAGGGCCTCCTTCTTCGTAGGAGCTACCTTGCGCCCGCCGAACTTCGTCCAACTGGAGGCTTGGTAGTTGATCGGGGAGGTGGGGTTCGCCCCCATCTTGTAGTGGAACCAGTAGCCCTTGGGCGTCACCTTGAGCACGATGTACTGCTCGAAGAACAGTTGTTTCCCGTTCGATTCGACCCGGTACACTTTGTCGCCCACAAGGGGTTTCCACTTCGGCATGAGACCTCTCCTGTGCTCTCTACCCGAAATGGCCTCCGGCTAAGCCCTGGGCCTAGAAGGTGGTCATGTCCTCGTCCTCAAAGGGCATGCTGTCATTCTGGATGGTCCTGATGGCGGGGTGCTGTGTGGTGTCCGCAGGGAGCGGGATGATGTTCCCGTTCCGCATGTAGGCGTGCAGGCAAGGCTCGTGGACCCATGTCGTTCCGTCCGGGGAGATCTTTCGCAGGACGGGGTGGACGTTCACAGGCTCCAACGGACTGATCGTGCTTGGCACGGTGTCGTCCCCATACTCTATGGGGTCCAGAGGCACGTAGCACTGCAACGGGTGAGCCGTGATGTGATCCTTGTACGCCCCCACGGCGTTCGCCACCCAACCCACGAAGTCAGACCACTGATAGTTGTCCAGGGTCTCTGGATCCAACAGGACTTCGGTGCATCCGCTGTCGTGGATCAGGGTGGCTTGAGTCTGTGACGACCCGCCCATGAACACCATGAAGGTGTGCGGGTCCAGTTCGACGGTCATCACGTCAATAGGTGGTATCGGCCTACCGTCCGCCTTCATCCCCCACTCCGTGTTGTCCGGGCTCACGCTTTCCGGCGTGAGCCACGGACACGAATCGGAGATCAGAGCCAACAGGCGGGTGATTTCCATCGACCTACCACTCCGAACCCAGGCGGTAGCACAGGTGCAGGAAGCTGTCGGTGGCCGTGTCGTACTCGATACGGCGGTGATCGAGTGCCATCTGGTCGGCGAACGGCACCGGGTCCAGCTTGCTGAAGGTCTCGGACTTCTTGACCGCACTGTTCAGGAGCTTGCGGAACTGCTTCGACCCCGCATAGGTGGGGAGGTCCACGTTGCCCGAGTCGGCTTTGAGAGCCCCGAAGCAGTGGCGCAGGAACGCTCCCAGCCCCATGTCACCGTTCACGGGCTTGCTCAGGTCCGACGCCTTGAGGGTATGGGCGGTCAGGGCCTCTGCGAAGGCTTCATCGAAAGCCACCGGGAACACGGCCCCGAGGTCATCCTTCCACGAACCAGAAGCGCCACCCTCGCCCACGAGCGCAGCTACCTCATCCTCGGGCGTCTCGGGCGCTGTCGTGGCCTGTACGGGCTCCGGGTCGGTCTTGGTAGGATTGACACCCGTCCGGGTGTCCACGTCCGTAGAAAGCCCCTTGGGCGGCTGCTCCGGCGTGTCCTTGGCCTTGTCCTCATCCCAGTGACCGTCGAGGGGGTCGGTGGAGTCGATGGCGTCGAGGGCGTCCGCCACGGCGTTGGCCGTCGCTTCCGTCGGGTTGATCAGGGGGTCCACCGGGTCGTCCAGGATGCCGTCCAGATCCGCAGCGTCCATGGTCGCCTTGGGGCGTTCCACGTCGGGGAAGCAGAGGTACAGGATCTCCTTGTCCTTGGCGGTGGGATCCAACAGGAAGGCACGGGCCACACGGGCGTCCCACTTGGCGTTGAAGGACTGTTTGCTCAACGGGAGGCCGATGACCGCCTTCTGCGGCAACGCCCAGACGATCTCTCCCACAGCATCTGCCCGCTTTTTCGGGCGGTGGTTCTTCGTGACTAGATCAACGGCGATGCTGATCTCCTCTCGGTGCATCGTCCAGCTACCGTCATGGCCGTCACCGATGGTCTCACGGGCCTCGTGATACCATCGGTCGAGTTCCTCGATCCGGTCCACCGGGTACGTGCGAATATGGGCCGCCCACGGGTTGAAGCCCAACGGGTTCTCCGGGATGTGCCCGTGGTTGACGCACCACGTCAGGAACTCCTTTATCACGCTGAAGTGGTCACCCTTGCTGCCCATCACGCCGACCTGATTTTTCATCTTGTCGTCGTAGGTGCTGGTGACGTTCTGATCGATGTCGGCCACGACATTGGCGTGTGTGACCAAACGCACCCGATTCAACGGCGACTGGACCATCCCCAACATGGCGCTGCTGCGGGAGTGATGGTGCTGCTGGAGGTGTGCGGCCCATTCGGCGGCGATGAGGGACAGCGGCTTCGAATCAATGGCGGAGAGCACCTTGGGGCCCACGATGTCCGCCTTGTCCATCGCCCCCAACTTGATGATGAGCTTGTATTCGTCCTCCAAGATCTCCATCGTGTGTCTCCCCAGAATGTCGCCGACGACGTGCATCCGCTGGAGGGCCTTCATGCCGCTGTGAATGTAGTTGCGGGCGGACTTCAGGCGCAGGAGTTCGGGGGTGTACTTGGGGTCGTCGGGCTTGGAGTCTACCCCGATCTTGCGGGTTGCCCGGAACAGGTCGAACAAGGTCATCCGGGAATCGTGCTGCACGGCGAGCAGCACGTTGATGATCCCCATGACATACTCCCGTACCGTGTTGGGATGGAGAACGGGCTTACGGTAGTAGTAGGTCGCCAACTCACTGTGGAGCAGGCACCTCCACCTCGTGTCCATCACGATGGGGAGCTTCTCTTCCTTCGGCCAGCACGTCACGAGCCAGATGTGGAAGAACGTCCATGCGTTGACGAGGTTCTCAGGCCACTTCGGGTCGGGAGGTGCCCACAAGGGGTGGCCGGACTGGATCAGGTCGTACACGTAGCCCGCCCACTTCGGGGCGTGCTTCTTTTTGAGTGCCCACCCGTCGGCACGATACAGCCGCAGGAAGGTGACGATGTGTTTCATATCCCCCTGTGCCAGGAGCCGGAACTCCCGACGGAGGCCGTCCACATCGGTCACCTTGGCCGCCTTCATCTTCAGGTGCTTCATCAAGGCCAGCAGATGCGGCTGGCGGTCCCTCGGGGGGTAGTTGCCCTTGGTCTTGGAACCTATGGGGCACTTCTTGACGGGGTCTTTTCGCAGGGTCAACTTCATCGGGGCCTCCTGTTATTACTTGAAGATGTCGGCGATGTTCGGTGCCGACTCCCACAGTTGTTCTAATGCTTCGATCTCATGCCTCGGGGACAGGCGCTGGAGGGCCTTCGGGTGCATCCCGCTCTTGGCGATCTGTCCGTGAGCCCACGAGAGCCAACCCATCAGGTCGGTCTCGCACGTCACGTCGACGTCCATCTGCTCCCCCAGAAGCTCACCATCAGTCAGTATGATGCCCGCCTGTACTATCTTGATGCGGGGCATGTCGTGCGGGATCTCTGACCCCAGGGTGAGGCCCGTGCCCTCATCCACCTCAACCCAGAGGCTCCACAGACCCTTCCGGGCCTTGGCGCTCATGTAGGTCTTCATGGCGGGGCTGCCTGCGTCCCAGTCAAGATCGAACGTAGACAAGGCGGCGTCACAGAACCCGATGACCCAGTCCATGTCCTCTGCGGCCTGAGAGACTGAGTAGCCAAGGGACTGGAGTACGTGGCTTGCGTCGATCATGAACTTGCGTCTGTAGTCGACGGGCATCTGGTCCGGGCGCATAGCACCTCCTGCCAGTACCTACCCGAACTGCGGGGGTGATGATCTACTTGGGGACGAGCGTCCCGTCTTCGATGTAGTCAGTGATGCGGGCGGGGTCCAAATGGATCCATGACAGGTGGCCGGTGTCCATCGTCTTGCCGTTGCCCCACTCAAGGGTACGGATAGCGCTCCCAGACGGGTGCATCTCGACTTCGTCCCCGCTGTGGAAGTCGTGCTTGACCTTGGACCGGGGGTCTCGGATAGAGACCGGACGGGTGAAGGTCACAACGGAAGCGGTAGGGGCGACCGCTACCCCCAGATGGTCGAAGGTGCCCTTGGCCATGCTCACCCAACCCACCACGTCCGTGTCCTCGGTGTTGGACAGTTCCATGTGGGTGCCCTCAACCAGCCTGCCCGTCCTCATCATTCTGGCAGAGGACACTTCCTCAAAGGCTGTGAGGCCGAGGTAGACCCTGGGCTTGTCCTGTATGATCGCCATTACGGACGTTTGGACGAGGACGGGTTTCCCGTCATCGAGGAGGGTTTCTTTGCCCGGGATCACACACCACTCAAGGACATCGAACACATCGTCCACGGTCAGGACCCACAGCAACAGGATGCCCCGGTGATCGACCGGAATGTCGTCCATCCGCTCATAGACCGCAACCGGGAGCTTGCCTATGTCTGCCGGGGTGAACGCAACCATCACGGCCTCCCTTGCCCCTTCGTATCAGACCATGCTCTCGTGGCGGGTGTCCGCTTCTTGGGGTTCCCGTGCTGGAATTGGGTGGAGATGATGCCGTCATCCGTCTGGCGAACGGACAGCGGGTGATCCTTCCACTCCTCCTTGGGCAACAGGGACTTCCCCTCACGTAGCTGCTTGGCCAGGTCCGGGGCGATGACGGGCTGGTATCCGTTGAAGTCCGTCAGGACCTCGTTCGTGTGCGGTCGCATGCTCACAGTGCTGCCCGGACGGAACGCCACGCCCTGATCGGACGTGTGGCCGAACTGCATGAAGATGTTGGAGGCGGCGATCAGTTCCAGCGGCTCACCGTTCCGTATCTCCGCATACCGGGCGGCGGCCATGCCCATCCAACCTTGGAAGTCCGCCCATTCCTCTACGGGGAGGGACTCTTCCAACTCGTAGCGGTCAAAGCTGTCGGAAAGGGCGATGTCGGCGGTGTTCTCACCCAGAGTCACCTCGATGGAGATCTCCGGGTCCAGGTAGTAGGACAGGTGGGCTTCGAACTCGTCCCCCTTGGCTTCACGGCGGCGTGGACACTCCCAAGGGAACGCCTCGCCGATGAGTTCGTTCAGGGGTTCTTGCAGCGGGTGGATGTCGGTGTTCATGCAGTGCCCTCAAAGGCAACCAGACGGCCTTCACGGATGGCGTCTGTGATCTTGTTGCTGGACTCTCCAGGTTCCTCCAGGGACTGTACCCATAACCATTGCGGGTCGGTAGCATCCCAAGACCGTGCCACGGAGTACCCCGTGATCCTCCTCACCGCCCGTAACGACGGGTGGATCTCTAACACTTTACCCGTCCGTTCGGGCATCCGGGTTGTGAACCCGGACCTGGTGTCCTCAAACGTGAGGTTCTCAGCCGCTCTCATAAGGTAGGGGCGGCGTGCGTTCCCGAAAATCTTGAGGAATCCGTCCTGCATCAGCTTTTCGACGGCCCCCTCTGAGACCTTGGTCCACGAGGCGTGCGTCAAGTCCGGTGGGTAGCTCGGGTTGATGGCGTCCCGAAGGTGCTGGTTGTCCGGGTGGACCTCGAACACCATCCCACGGGTCAGGCTGGCGGCCACGGTGCCCTGGTGTACGAGGTTGATGTCGGCGATGCACTCGTACAGGGGCGGCACCACGTAAATCTCGGCGTCGTAAAAGGACTTCGCCTTGAACAGCCACCCGGCCACGTTCCCCTCCGTGATCTCGAAGGTGTCCGGCCCGACGGCAAACTGCTTGTTCTTCCTCCTGCCCATGGCTGCCTCTGCGTGGTCGGCTTGGAACAGCACTCGCAGGGTTGCTTCGCCTTTGAGCAGCACTTGCAGGATGGAGTTCCCCTCCAAGTAGGCAGGGGACGCTTCAAGCCCGTGGAGGGACGTGACGCCCCCAACAAGGGTCTCCCCGAACACGTCGGCGATTAGTGTTTCCGCCGATTCGATGCAGGCTGACCGGGATGTGGCATCCATGGGTGCTCCTTCACTTCTCGGTCGTAGGCACTCAGGGCGGCGAACATCCAGCCCTGTACGTCCGTTGGTTCACGTAGGTCCAGACGGATCTCTTCCATGAGGATGGTTTCGTAGCCGTCCCGGATGATTCGGGAGACCGCTGTGCCCGTCGTGCCCTTGAGGCGCAGGATCAGTTGGATGCCTTGCTTGAGGAAGCAGTGGATGACCCGTGTCTTGGTGGTCCTGTCCCACAACCACAGGAGTCCCTGTTCGCCCCACCTGTCCCCGACCATTTCGTCAAAGGATACCCGGACTTCAGCCTCTTTGAGCGTCTGGTTCCACCGGATCGTCACTTGATTCCTCCAAGGATGTCGTCGACGTCCGCTAGGGACATCACTGCACGGGGTTCCTCTGTCGTCAGTTGAACGTCCCCGGACAGGAGGGCACGTTTCATCCCTTGCGTGCTGTCCAGCCGGATCCACGAGGTGTCTGCGGGGTCCAACGAGAGGCCCTCAGTGGTCAGCCTGATGGCGCTGAGATCCGTCAGCACGTCGCAGATGTCGCCCTTCTTGAAGTTCACGCCCTGGTTGCGGCGGGTGCAGAAGAAGGCGATCCGCTTGTGGATCTTGTACCGGACCACACGGGCCTTCCCGTTCTCAAGCCGGACGATGGCGTGGGCCTCTTCCATGCCCTCGATCGATTCGGGTGCGATCCTTGTCCACGAGGGGTGCTCAAGGTTCGTCATCAGGTCAGCGTCGATTTTGTGCCGGATGCCTTGCTGGGTCGGGTGGACTTGGAACACCGTGGGCGGGCGGATCTCTTCGACCTCCCCCGTCTTGTAGTCCGTGATCTGTAGGGTTTGCGTGGCCTGGTACAGGACGGGCTCGGAGATCTTGTTGTCCACGAACGACTTGGCCACGTAGATCCACCCCAGGATGTCCGTGTCACAGGCGGCGTTGAGGGCCATTCGTTCGTAGGAGCGGATGTTGTTGCTCGGGATGACGCCGTGGTCGATCTCCGGGGCGGTGACCATAGCCAAGGCGAGGCGGTTCCTGCTGTTGTCCTCTGTGACCGAGATCTTCAGTTGCGTCCGTTCGGCCAGGTTCAGGGTGATCTCGGTGTAGTGGCCGTCGTCCCGTAGGCCGTAGTAGTAACCGTTAGCCGGAAAGTCTGGGAACACCTCGATGAGCGTGTCCAGGATCAGTTCGGCCAGCTTTACTCGCCACTCCGGGCGGCCCAGCATCACGAATGCCGGGTTGATAGCGAGAGCTTTGGCTTTGGGCATCAGCGACACCTCCTCACTGACTCTACCCAGCCGCACCATTTCCTAAGCCCACGGGTACAATGAGCGGAGGAGGCTCGCATGTCACATCTGGAAGAACATCACGACCTTGCCCTGATGCTGCTGGTGGCCCGAAGCCTGGAAGACGGCATCCCGTGGACGGTTGAGGCGGATCAGGGCCACATCGCTCGGGAACGGACACTCTGGGAACTCATGACGGCGGACGAGCGCCTCTGGGAGCAGGAGTTTCTGGAGTCCCTGTGGCGTGCCCGTGAGGAGGAGCGAGCCTACCCGGTCAACCACTCGTGGGGTGACTGGACGAAGGGCCTCCCCAAGCGGGTGAAGATCACGAATGAAGCGTTCGGCCTCCCCAAGAACGCCTACCGGCCTCCCCCGAAGGGCAAGTTTGAGGCCCCAGAGGGCTACCCCAAGACCTTCGACTGGCTGTGGGACAAGGGGTTCCAGATCATTGATGTCGGCCCACTCGGGTTCAGCCTGTCAGTGCCTCCCCACCGTGTCGTACAAGAGGCTGACCGCTTGAAGGCGCTCCTCGAACGCCAGTTCCCGGACATGAAGCTGCGGCCTTACGGCCACGGCGGAGGCGTCCAGTTCCGGTCCTGCTACGACCCCTTCACACACGCCACCGTCATCGAAGTGTCCGGCCTACTGGACAGCACCGAAGCGTTCAATCTCTAGACTCGTTCACGTTCCGTGAACAATCCGTAGAAATGAACAAGCCCTAGATCATTGGGGTTATAGGATCGTGCGCTGGAAGCTGCCGTCCGTGAACACGATGCGAACCTCGACATCCGTCAAGGCGGCGAAGGCCCGGACAGGAACGTCCTTGACCGACACAGGCCCGGTATCACAGAGCGCTGACTGCACCGCTTGGTAGTTGGCAAGGTTCACCTCAACCCGCAGGACTCCGGGTCGGTCACCTTTGCGGGCGGCGATGTGGTAGTTGATCCGGCTCAGCACCTTGTGGTCCTCGTCGAACAGCACCAGCACCTGTCCGTCGGGGAGGTGGGGCTCCACGATCAAGGGGTAGCCCATGAAGATCGTGGGCCGGTACTCGGGGAGTGACCCTGTGGGCGGTTCAGCGTTCTGGTAGTCCGCCATCGTCCGGGGACTCATCGCAATAGCCCGGATGTTCCTGGGGCAACTCTTGAACTGCTGCTGTATCTGTTCGCCTGCTGTCTTCGCCCCAGCCTGCTCTGCGGGTTCATGCGGGCGTGGTTGCACGGGCACGTTGGCAGGCCCCATAGGGAACCCCAGGGGCGTCACAGTGGGCGAATCAAGGCCCTTCTCGTCCAGAAACGCTGCGGCGGCGGCTTCTACCTCGGCGACGATGCCTCTGGGGATGCGAGGCTCCGGCCAGTCAGGGACAGCCGGATCAGCAAAGTACCCGTACAGGCTAATACCGGGCCGGGGGAACCGGATGAGCATCGGGTTCATGCGTGGCCGGATGAACGTGAACCCCTGTAGGGAGATGTCTCGGATAAGGGCGTTGGACCCTTGCGGGCAGCACCACGCCAACTCATGGCAGTTCGGCAGGTTCCACAGCTTGCCCCTGTCAGACGTGATGTCGTAGGCGTCGTCCCCTTTGATCTTGCCCCGCAGGAAGGACACCCAAGCGATCAGGTCTTCCATGTTGTCTGTCAGGAACGTGTCGAGGACGGCGTAGTCGGTCAGGGTGCCGTTGGCAGCGTCGTAGGTGATCAGCCCCCACTCGCAGGACACCTGTGCCGTCCATTCGTCCAGTTCCAAGGCGTCCCACGACCGTTCCCACCCCCACTGCGTCTCGGTGATCTTCATCACGTTGATAGCGGTGACGTCTTGGCGGCCCACGTCGGAGAGAGGCACCCGGTACAGAATCTCGAGGGGCTTGTCGGGTGGAGAGAGCTTGACTGCGCCCTTCGGGAACACGTCCCCGAGGAGCTTCAGGGTCTCCCGAACGGTGAGGGCACGAGCTTCCAAGTGGCTCCTAGCGAGGCAACTCCCACGTCCCCTCGTGGTCCCCACGGTGCTTGAGGACGGTGTAGCTGCCGTCTTCGATGAAGGCACCAATGGCGACGGTCATCCGGTCGTCCAGCTTGAGGGCGTCCCACCATTCCTGTGCGGCGGCACCCCGAGGAGGCTGCACGAAGGCCACTACGGAGGAGTCCCGCTGGACTGCCAGCCTTTGCAGGCTCTCCAAGTCCAACGCCCTCGCCGTCAGCGGATCATCGATGACGAGGAGGCAGTTCGTCCTCCCATTGAGCAACTGCTCCGCCATCGCTTGGCGTTCCTTGACCCCGATCTGGAGGAGCGTGGGGTAGTCCCGCTCTGTCTTGGGGTCTCCGAACAGGGACACCCACCGTCTCACATAGGCTTGGGACGCCTCAGACACGACGAAGACGTGGTGCATGGCGTTTCCGTACTTGGCCCCCCAAGCGTGGGCGAGGTGCATCCCGAGGGTGGTCTTGCCCGCCATGGGTGCCCCAGCGATCAGGGTGATGCCGGGGACGAGCGTCAGGTGATCCAACAGGGCTGTCATTGGAGTCCCTCGCAGTTGTCTGCACGGGCGTTCATCTGGCCCGCATCGGCTCTCTGGTTCAGAACGGGGCCGAAGGACGGGTCGTGCTTCATGCACTCAAACCCTCTGCCGGGAGCGTAGACGGCGTACCGGCAGGTGTCGTGCCCTTGGCCGCTCTTGCAGATGTTCTTCAAGCGCTCGTCGTCAATGGCGATGCTCATGGGGATCTCCCTAGTCAATGGTCATGGCGGCTCGCTGCGACTTGATGTCCAGCGTGCCGAAGCGGGCGTTCTGGCAGAGGAACGTAGCAACCGCATCGGCCTCGGCCTTCCTATCCCGTGGGGTGGCCTTCAGTTCGTCCCGCATGCGGCCCTTGGCGGCCCACAGACCGGGCAAGTACCACATCTCCCAGTACTGACCGTCCTCGCCCCGCTGTGAGCGCATGCACGAGAAGCCCCACTCGGTCAGCTTGTCGGCTTCGGTCTTATAGCCTTCGGGGCTGTACCCGTAGCCGCAGAGGTGCTGGATAATGAACCCCGGCGAGTAGGTCTCGTACTCCTGTGGGAACATGTCGATGGTGGTGTTGTCCGGGATCGGCATGGAGGGCCAGAACGGGGCCATCGCAGGGTCTTCCAGAGGGGTCGGGGCCGGGAGGAACGTCGGGGAAGCCTTGAGTCGTCCCTTGTGGACGGTAACCCACGCCGTACCGTGCAGCAGCGCCTTGAGGGCGGCGTGCTCGGACGCTTGCAGGTTCGAGAACTCGATCTTGTGGATGTCCCCCTCGTGTTGCTCGGTGCCTACACGAACAGGAAACTCCTCCCAGTCCCGATCACTCATCCTGCGGCCTCGATGACCGTGTGGTCCACGGCGGCGGCCTGCATGATCTCGGCGCACTCGGCGACGGCGTCATCGATGCTGGCGAACACCGGGACGTCCTTGGCCTTGGCCCAGCCCATCAGTTCCGCTCGGGCGATGTTGATGTCCATCGCTTCCTCGGCGGAGATGGCCTGTCCCGCTACGTCCTGCCCCGCTTCGATGTAGGCGGACACCAGGACCACCCGCTGTGCGCCGGAGGCGGCGAACTCGACCACCTCGTTGAGCGTGGCGAGGGCACGGGTCTGCGGGTCGAACACGAACAGGAGGACGTAGCTGGCCAGCTTCTCGGCGGCCTCTGCCTCCATCATCCCACCGGGGATGCCGGAGTCGATCAGGCGCTGGTGCTCGGCGCTCCAGTCGGCCACCTGCGGGTTCCAGTAGGCGCATCCCGCCTCTTTGAGGGCCGGGATGGCGATGTCCTCACGCCACGTCGTCGGATCGCAGGCCCCGCCCAGGAAGACCTGGTTCTTCAGGGCACGCCGGGTGGTCAGGTCGTGCAGGTAGGCGAGGCCCCGGTCGTAGTCCTTGTACCGGCGACCGTCGAAGGGGACGCCCCCGAGGACGAGTTCCCCTTCCTTCGGGCTGTTGTCCACGACGACCTGACACTCAGGCCCCTCATTGACCGCACAGGCAGCATCGAAAATCTGCCTCGCCGACGGCCCGAACCGTCCGATGTGAATCGTTCGCTTTGCCATGACGCACTCCTCTAGATGTGAAGGTCGTGAGACCCTTGTATACGCTCTGTCCACTCGCCCCTGCGGGCGTCTAAGCCCCCCGACCTACCACCGACGGTCTTCGATGGCCTTGTAGGCGTAGGCCAACACCACCTTGATGTATTGGTAGGAGAGGTACTCTTGGATCTCCTGTTCCGTGGGCTGTGCCCGGAACACATAGGTGCCCCGTTCGTCCAGCACACGGTCGAGCGGGATCTTGACCCGCCACTCCAGATCCCACGTCGCCTGCATGAAGGTGTGCTCTACGATACGGCCCACAACGGCTCCACGGCCCGCCGCACTGACCATCATGGCGTGCTTCTTATCCTTGGCCTTCCAAGGCAGGAACGGACGCAGGGGTGGCAACAGAACGGCGTGGGTGTCCCCACCGACCCGAAGGCCGCAATCCTCCAGCGTCTTCAAGGGGATCTGCATCAGCTTGCGGGCGGTCTTGAGCCCGCCATCGGGGAACAGGTTGCCGGGTTGGATCTGAGCGCAGATGGCTCCTGCGGCCATCTTGACCATCTGATCTCTGAGCCACGAGGCCCACCCGATCACGTCGTCGCCGGTCTGGAAGACGCACGTATCCAGCAGGGGCGTCTTGTTGCCGGGGTGCTTCCACCCGGAGTGAGCGGCACCGGCCCGCCACTCACCGGCCCAGAAGTCGCCGTCGGCCCGCAGGAGGATCTTGTGGGGTTCGATCTCAAAGCTGATCTTGCTGAACTCCGGTGGGAGCTTCCTCGTGGTCCGGGTCATGGGATCCCAGAATGAGGAGCTATCCTGTAGGACTTTGCCACCGGGCATGGCGAGGCGGAGCGCCTCACAGATTTCATTGGGCGTAGGCACGGTCAGCCTCCGGGTTCGTCTTCACTACTCGGTATCTCCCCATCGAAGCCCCCCATCATCTGTTCCACGAAGGGGCTGCGGTTCTCCTTGACCCAGTGGACGAACTCCTTGGCCACACGAGGGCCGCTGCGGCGCTGTAGCTGTACCGCCATGAGGGTGAGCAGGTCGGGGTTGAGGAACTCGTTGCCCATGATCGTACAGAGGGACTGAAAGGCTCCCTTCCAGTTGGTCTGGTCGGCTACCTTCTCGCCCTTCCCCCAGCCTACCTGCTCGGGGGTCGGGATCTTCAGGCGGTCACTGTTGAGGGCGGAGCAACACCCGGCCCCGATGTAGAGGCCCTCCCGGTACTCGTCCGCAAGCGGCCCCACAGCACGCTCCACGGCGCTGCACCACCAGCGCCCGTCGTGGTACGTCAACTCGGGGCAGCGGGTAAGACCGCCCCCGTGGATACGGTAGGCAAGCTCACAGGGGGTCTTGCGGCAGCAGAAGCCACAGCCTACGCAGGGGCGGGGGGTGTATTCCAACTCGTCCATCAGTGTTCCAAAAATGAAGGGAAGCACTTGGCCAACATGGCCTCTGGGATCTTCAACTGGATGTCCCCTCCTCTGGAGGGTCGTCCGCTACGGGTGCGCCAGTACAGGGTCGGCATGATCCAGTCCCGCAGGCCAAGGTACAGCCTGCCGGACTTCAACCGGCAGGACTCGTCCGCCGTCTGGTTGTCCGCCAACACCCGGATGGCCTTCATCAAGGAAGGCCCCCGGTGGAGGATCCGTTCCCCTTGGATGACCGTGTACAACTAGCCCTCCAGCGGAACCATGTGGACGGTCGAGAGGGCGTTCCACGCATCGGTGAACGCTTCCACTTCGGCGTCTTGGAACAGCACGACCGTCACGTCCACGTTGACCCGGCGCAGTGCCCGGTGCAGGCACTTGGCGAAGGTCGGGAACGGGCACCCGAACACGCCGCAGGAGATCGCCGGGATGGCCAGCGACCTGACCCGGTGGCGGATGGCCGTGATGAACACGTTTCGCAGGGCCTCGTACAGGAGGCGCTCGGGGTCGTAGTCCGGCTCGGCCAGCGCTTCACGTTCGCCCACGAAGCTCGCCTGACGGGCACCGTCGGTCGGGAAGATCGGCCCGACCGTGTGGATGATCATATCGGCCATGCCGAAGCCTTCCGTGGTGATGTTGCCCGCCACGGGGATTCGGACGTCGGAGTACAGGATGGGGAACTCACGCTCGATGAGATCCCGGAGGGCACGGGTCGCTACCTTGTGGATGGCCCCGTCGACGCCCCCGCCACCGAGTCCGGCGACGTTGGCGGCGTTGACGATGGCGGTACGCCCGTCCTTGCGGACGAAGTCGGTGATCGAGCCCTGTGCGATGCGAATATCCATGTCGTGCTCCTGTCCGTTGTGTGTCTAGTGCTGCCAGCGCTCGGCGTGTTCCCGCTCGGCCTCTTGGGCGAAACGCATCTCCAGCCCGCACGAGTAACCGTGCGTCTTGGCCAGCGCTTCCTCACGGGCGTAGGCCAGCCCGTCGGCGATCTCGTAGGCGGCGGCTACCCAATCCTCCGAGGAAGGCTCTGACGTTTCCAAGCGAGTGCGGCAAGCTTCCTTGAAGTTGCCCGTGAACCCCGCCCGTCGAGCCTCGCCCCGGTAGTGATTGTAGGCATCCCGCATGACCGTCAGGCGGTGTTCCTCGGCGTCGAAGTCACCTTCCTCGTACTCCCACTCGGGGTGCGGCACGTCCTTGCCGTGGAGCTTGCACTGATGCCACGTATCGAAGTCGGACAGGATCCAGCCCCGGCCCTTGCACTCGCACAGCATGGGGTTGGGGTGATTCCAAGCGCCCGAGTCCAGTTCCCTTGCGATGTCGCCGTTCATTGTGTGCCTCCGTCTCCGTCCTCGTCGTCCACTCCTTCTACACAGGGAAAGGCGGGGCTAAGCCTCCGATCTAGATTCTGGGGGTCGGTTTTTTCAGGCTTAGCCTCGGTCAAGACTGTGTTGAAGAGATGGACGACGATGACGGAGGGACACAAGATGGCGATTCGCTGGTACAACGACAAGCACGAAGTCGTAAAGGTCACGCACGAGGGCCAGGTCCTCACAGAGGGCGAGACCCGTTGCGTGCGTGTCATGTCAGACATCTACTCGGACGAGACCTACTGTTCGGTCTACAACCCCACGACGGGCAAGACCGAGAGCGTCCACATCAACTCCTGCTTCGAACTGTTCCAAGGCCCCTACGGCGTGGCCGTCCCCGACCTGTCCGACGAGAATCGGACGGCGTGGGATGCTGTGCTGGCCGAACAAGCCAAGGTTCACGAGGAGCAGCGGCGGCTGGCCGCCCTCGAAGAGGCGGAGCGCCAGTGGAACGCCCCCACCAAGGGCAAGAGCATGCTCGTCCACAAGGGCCGCAAGGTTCCCCGAGGCACAGAGGGCACGGTCATCTGGGTCGGCGAGGGCCGCTACGGGGGCCTCCGGGTCGGCCTCAAGGACGCCACCGGCACCGTTCACTGGACGGCGGCCTCCAACGTCACGAACTCCTCCCCCTACCTGTCCACCGCAGCCGCCTAAAACGCCCGCAAAAGACACACGATCTGGTCGATCCTTCGGATGAGCTTGGGGTCGTCAAGGTCGGTGTTGTTGTGGAGGCGGACCATGAGCGGGGCCACCGTGCCGTTCATTCGCTGCGAGTCGGTATTCTGGAAGGCCATCCGTTGCTTCACCTCTGCATCTTCGAGGCCATCCCGCTTCTGCACCCGGATGAACCGCTGGATGGGTTCGGCGGTGACGATGATGATCCCCGCCAGCCCTTCGTCCCACCCGTGCTCGATGATGGTAGCGCCCTCAACGAGGACAACCTTGTGCCCGTCCGCCTTCAGGTCGGCCAAGCGGGCCTCAAGGGACTGTAAGATGACCGGCAGGACGATGCTCTCCAGCCGGTTCCGTGCGTCCACGTCCTTGAAGATGAGTTTGCCGACGAGTTCCCGGTTGATGAACCCCTTGTCATCGAGGCAGTCCGGGCCGAAGGTCGCCACAAGCTCCCCTGCTTCCTTGCAGCCCTCGGGGTACCGACACTTACGGGACACCTGATCGACATCGATCAGGGGCACGCCCTGCTTTGAGATGAGTTTGCCGATGGCGGACTTGCCCGCCCCGATGCCGCCTGTGAGTCCCCAGATCTCCATGTGTACCTCCAGTGTTCACGGGTACTACCCAGAATCCGGGTGGGCTTAGCCCCCTGCCTTGTCGGGTGGAGTCTGTAGCAATTGGTCTCTGCACGGAGGGAATATGACCGACACGCTGGCGGCCAAGCGATGAACCCGCTCAACGAGCCTACGACGGGTACGACGCTGACGGTGACCCTCGCCAACGGGCACGATCTCCATCAACTGTTCCTGCGGGGAGGGGCACACCGTCGAGGTGGGGCCTTGCGGCTGTCCAAGCCGACTGAGCGTGAACTGATCGCTTCGGTGGAGCAGCAGACGGGTGGCAAGGTCACACGGGTATACTATGAGGACAGGACGGCCTTCGCAGAGGTCGCCTGCTAGGGAGAAGGGCATGCGAGTCTACGCACAGAACTGGACGGAGTACGAACGAGGGTGGGGCCAACGCCCCGACGGTTGGTCCTGCGCTGAGAACCCCAAGGAGTTTGAGCGCTTCGTGAAGGAGATGCGCCAGCGTGAGGGCAACCTCGCCACGGGACAGGCCCCGGACGAGTACTCGGCCCCCTGCGGTGACCCCTTCATCATTGAACTGAACGACCCGGAGATGTGCGGGCAGTTTGCCGCGGGCAAGACGCACATCTGGGGCAAGGGGAACAGATGTCCGCTACCGAAGATCGACCCGCTGAAGGCGTGATGTCCGAGGTGGATCAGCTTATCCACCTCCACGGCGTCGTGGGGTCAGGGTCGCTGAACTACCGGAACGAGGCGTTGAAGGGCTACAGTGTGCTGGCCAAGACCGGACCCGAGCCCGGAACCCTCGTGATCTCCTTGAAAAAGAAGCCTCCGAAGGAGCCGAAATGAGCCGTGTCTACCCTGTCATTCACGCACAGACCGCCGATCAGGTGTCACGGAACATCGATGTCGCCCGTGAGGCGGGCGTCGACGGCGTGTTCCTAATCAACCACGAGATCGGCATCACCGACCTGCACACGATCTTCATGCAGATGCGGGCCCGGTTCGTGGACACTTGGATCGGGCTCAACTACCTCGGGGCACCGGAGCACGCTCTGTCCGCCATGACCCTACAGGCCAATGGCCTCTGGATGGACAACCTGCCGACACAGCGGCTGGATCTGGGCTGCCCCGTCCTCGGTGGCGTGGCGTTCAAGTACCAGCACACGGGCCTCTCGCTGGAGGCAGAGGTGCAGCACGCCTCCCCGCTCGTGGACGTGCTCTGCACGTCCGGCCCCGCCACGGGTGCGGCTGCTGACGTGAGCAAGGTAGCACGCCTACGGGAACTCGCACCCGACCGAGAGATCGGCTTGGCGTCCGGGCTGACCCCGGAGAACGTGAGAGAGTACACGCCGTTCGTAGACTGGCTGCTGGTCGCCACGGGCGTCGGCAGCGACTTCTACAACCTCGACCCGGCCAAGTTGGCCTCGTTCGTGGAGGCGGCTCGTTCGTAGGAGGACTCGATGAAGTGCAAGTGCGGCTCCCCCCGGTTCCTGAAGGTCGACGCCAAGTGCTCCGACCAGTGTTACGCCGAAGCCCTCCCCTCCGGTGACGTGTCTGATGGCTATGTCCCCTCCGGCATCGGACTCGGCGGCGGTGACTACATGAGCTTCAAGGTCTGTCTCGTGTGCGGTCTGATCCAAGACTGGGAGACCGTCCCGCACGTCAAGCTCCGGGCGGCCTTGGAAGCCGCAGGCTAACTCATAGGGCTTCCCATGCGGCCTGTCGGGTAGAATGATCCGACTGGAGGCCGCCCTTGAAGCGTGCTCGCAACCCCCGTGCCCGTCGTGTCACCCCCCGACCTGAAGAAGACCGCAGAGGCGTCCGCCTTGAGCGGTGTGACCGCTGTTGGAGAGGGTGCCGCCGCTCTGATTCTGTCCAGTGCCCCCTATCCTATGAAGAGACGAAGTTCGGGCTGAAGTCTGCGGTCGAGGCAGGCACCAGGACGTGCTCTCAGGCGTGGATCACGCCGCACACCGTCCTCGGGCGGATGTGGGAGATGAAAGAGGAGGAGTGGACCCGGCACATGGAGATGTGCGAACACCAAGGCGAACTGCTCCCAACCAACATCGATGATCTGTTCCTGTGGGCGAAGCTGCTCCGGGCGGTCGAGGTGCGGATCGCCATTGGGGTCGACCCGGACAAGGCCCCACGGATGAAGACCGCTCTCAAGGTCTACGAACTGGACGCCTTCTACAAGCACATGCGGGAGACGCTCCCTCCAGAATCCGAGTGGGTGCGCCCGGACATGAAAGAGCTATACCGGGAACACATGGAGCAGTACTACGTCACGGATCTCGAGGACGAGGGACCACCCCTGCCGCCCCCACCGGACGATGACGACGAGGTTCCCTTCTAGCGGAGCTTGTCTACGCGGGCCTGCGCCTTGGCAACCAGATCCGTGTAGAAGACCACGTCGGGGTCGCCCTTGTGCCGGGGCCGTCCCGGTGGCCTCGGGTGCGTCATGCTCCGTAGGTCTATGGTCAGCCGTTGCAGTTGTTCCTGGGCCAGTTGTAGGGGCGTCTTGTCCTGTTCCATAGCGTCCTCCACCCCTTCAACCCAAGTAGGCCACGCCCTAAGCCGTCAGCAGGAGTCCCGTGGAGATCGGCCCGGTCGGGTCTGGACGACGTTGACCTTCTCCCAGGCTTCCCCAGCGGCCCAACGGAGGGCGTTGGCGAGGGTTCTCATCGGGTTGCTTGCTCCCTCTCACTCAGTCTGCGGGTGACTGCCTCGACCGTCTCGGCGGCATGGTTCTCTAAGGCTGCCTTGACCTTGTTGCCGGGGTCAGTCTTGTGAGCGGCTCGGCGGGCGTCGTACTCGTCGAGAGCCTTATCGAGGTCCGCCCGTGTTGTCTCGCCCATGTTCCAGCGACGGAGCACCTCGGAGTACGAGACCTTCGTGTCTTGCTCATCATTGGGGTCGAACTCACGGTAGCCCACCTTGATCTTGCCACAATCGGGGCACTCGATGGTGTGTCGGTTGTTCTCGATACGGGAGCGTGCTTCCCTGGAGAGACACTCGCAGGGGATATATCGCCATTGTCTCATTGGTCAGTCCTCCTTGGGGATCGCTGCACACAGCGTGGTTATGTCGTCGGTGTAGAGGGCGTGACCACCCCGCAACAGGAGGATAAGGCCATGCACGGTCCCGTTGACCTTCCAGACTTTGTCCTCACTGACCACGAAGGAACCATCTTCGGGCCATGTCGTAAGGACTGACCCCCTTGTGTACTCTTTCCCCCTGAGCGTCATCGGCTTCGTCTTCACAGGGTCAGTCCTCCCTGGGGATCGCTTCGTACATCGTGCTCCCGGAGGAGACGTTCACTTGGAAGGGCCCTCTCGTCAAGATGGTGAAGCGCTGGTAAAGCCGCTTCACCTTCCTGACCTTGCCCTCATAGACCACCAAGGCACCCACTACGGGGAGCGTTGTGAGGGCTGCTCCCTGCTCGTACTCCTTGTCGTCGATGTAGGACAGCACAGGCTCCTCTTCCGGTTCCGCCCCGATCTCTTTCCTGATGTCTCCGAACTCATAGTTCACGCAGTCGTAGCCCTGGAACCCGTTGAGGCGGGGATGGATGTTGACAGCGTGGTATCCGATGAACGTGGACACGTCTTGCAACAAGCCCACGGTAGCCATGGGGCCTACCGTAATGACGGTCACGGGGGTCGAGAGATCCAGCTTGGCGCACTTGAACTTGGTCCCATGTGGCCCTGTGTGGCTGAATCCGTTACGCACCTCTTTGGGGGTGTAATTGGGTTCAGGCATCGAGCTTTCTCCTGTCCTGCTCCCGCCGGATGGCGTGTCGCATGAAGTCGAACGCCCGGATAGTGTCCGGGTCAGTCAAAGGATCCACGTTGTTGAGGTACGACTTCAACAGGCCGAACTTTCGGGCGTAGCTGGCGAAGTCCTTGTCTGACAGGGCTTGCATGTTCTCCTCTGTGAGGATTCGAATGCCCGAACGACCCTGCCATTCCAGCACTCTCAGGCCGTGCTTCTCACGTACTCTTGCTCTGTCTAGCATGGTTCCTCCGTCCAGAAGGTCACGGTGCGGTCGAGGACAGCCTGCACCCGCTTGCGGGCACCTTCCTCGGCGTGTCCCGCCGTCCGTCCGTAAGCCACCTTGGAGGCGGTCTCATGCGTCCGGCCCGTGACCGTGTGTTTCATATACCCCGTGGCGCTGGCCTTCCAGCCGCCCTTGGGCTGTTCGACGGCATGGGTGTACTCGATCCACGTCTCGTACCCGTCGCCTTTGACTTTATCCGTGCGGGGCATGGTGCCTCCGTAGGCCAGAGGGCAACCGGCACCCACACGACTGTGTGCGCCCTTGGCGTAGGTTCGAGATGTGGATGTGCTTAATCGTCCCGCAGCTACAACGGCACCGCCAATACCTGCCGTCCACGTAACTCAGCACGGTGATCTGCCCGAAGATGTGGCCCGACCAATCCTTGCAGGAGGGCAGGCCACAGTCATGGGAGCACCGTTGCGGGATCCGGGCCAAGGCAGCGGTCGTTGTCGTGACAGCGGCACCGCAGACGCACAGGGCCGTGATCTCCGTCCGCTTGAACACTTCCACGATGGTCAGCACGCCGAAGTTGGCACCGGGGACGAATCCGTCGGCCAGAGCGCTCGCTTTGCCCTCCACGTTCAGGTCAGCCGTCCAGCACGTCTGGCACTGGCTGCGCTTCCTGCGTAGGTAGCGGCCTGTCCGGGTCGCCAGCTTCCCGCACTTGCACTGGACATCCCACCACGGGGTGCCCTTCGATGACGGCCCGAGGACAGTCCAGCCCCCGAACACCAGCCCCGTCAGGTCAACCTTGCGGGGCTGGGGTACACGGGGCGGGGGCGGGCACTGTTGGCAACGCTTCGGCTGGAGCCGGAGGTGGCGTGCGGTCACGACATTCTCTGCCCCACAGTCACACCGAACCGTGATCTTCATCAGCCTTGGGGCTTGGACTACCTCTAGAACCCCGAACCGGGCACCGGGGAAGAACCCCTTGCGGCGGGCGTGTGCCTCGTAGGCTGGTCGGTCTTCGCCGGGGGTCATGGGTCAAGCTCTCCGTGGTCACAGTCCCGGTGGTCGCACTTGGCGCACTCACACGGGCACTTGTGGCAGGTGTACTGGACACGGGTGTACCCCAAGCCACACCGGCACGACGTCGCAGCACAGCCCTCCTGACGGGCTACGCACAAGAGCAAGGTGAGCAGGGCTCGGGTCACAGGTCTTTCTCCCACCGATGGCGCATGGAGGTGATGGTGTCTATAGGTACGCCGTGGACGTTGCGGGCGGCCAACTGCTTGTCGGTCAGCCCGCCGTCGAACAGGTCGATGATCTCCACCTTGTACCCGAACTGCTCGGCCATTTCGAGGTACAGGAGGATCTCCCACCGACGGGTCACAGTGTTGTCGAGGATCACGTCCTGACCGGCCTTCATAGCCCGGAAGGCGTGGATCTGTGCCATCACATGGGCCACGCCCATCTTGGTCTTGTCGAAGCGGTACTTGCCGGTCGACCAGTCCATGAAGAAGTGGTCCCCAGACACGACGACGGGCGACCATCCCTCGGGAGCCAACGGGTAGGGCGTGGCGTCCGGCCAGCGCTTCAGTATCTCGTAGGACTTGCCCGAACCGGGAAGCCCCCGCATGACTGTGAGCGTGTTCAAGGTGTTCTCCTGTTGCCGTACTTCCGTAGCGTTTCCGTAAGGATGACTCCCGCAAGGAGTAGAGCCCCCGCCGAGGTATTCGGGATCGTTCCAGAGGCCCCGAGGACAAGGATGACGGCCATGATTAGTAGGACGAGGAGCCTGATCAGGCGGAGCATCAGACGCCCGCCAGCTTGCGGGCCTCGTCCAGATCGATCACGTTGGTGCCGTACTTGCGGGCCTTCTGCGCCTTGCCGCTCTGGCTGTTGGCGTCGAGGGCTACGAGGTAGGTCAGGCCCTTGGATACGCTGCTCTTCACGGTGCCGCCCGCACGCTCGATGGCGTCGGCGAGGGTGGCGTCACGGAACCCGGTCAGGCAGAAGCTCTTGCCCACGAGCGGCCCGTTGCTGTCCTGTACGGTGATCCCGGCTTCCGCCACCAGCTTGCTGACGAGGCCGATCTTGTCCCCGAACCCCTTGACGAAGGACTCGGCCTTGGTCTGGCCCACCTTCGGGATTGCGCCCACCTCGCTGATGCGGGCTTTGTACAGGGCGGACAGGTCGCCGAAGCCGCCGTCGATGATCATCTTGGCCATCGAGCGCCCGATCAGCGGGATACCCAAGGCCCCAACCATGACGTGGAGCGGGAGGCTCATCTTCGCCCGAAGGTTCTTCAGGGCCTTCGTGGCCGAACCGCCCAAGCGGCGTCCGTTGTATTCCACCTCGGCGGCCTTGTCGCCGTCCAAGAGGTACAGGTCAGCGATGTCCATGGTCTCGCTGTCCCGCAGGGTGGCTCGTTCCGCCATGGTCAGGGCGGTCATCTTCTTGCCGTAGCGGGCCTCGAACACGTCGTCCCGCAGGTTGAAGGGGAAAGCCTCGACCATCGCCTCTACGAAGGTGTCGCCAACGTGCAACACGCCGATCTTGTCCGCCCAACGCTTCAGCATCCCGGTGATCTTGGCGGGGCAGGCGTCGTTGCGGCAGACGAGGTACTCGCCGTCACGTTCCAGCGTGGAACCGCACTCGGGGCACACGGTCGGGGTGACGAACTCTTGGGTGTCGTCCTCGGTGGCCTCGATCACGGCCTCCACGTAGGGGATCACGTCGTTGCGTCGGGCCACGAGGATCGTGTCGCCTTCGCACAGGGCGTCCTGACCGCCGCCAGCGGCGAGGTCGGCGATGTTGCTGATGTTGTGCAGGCTGGCCTGCTTCACGTTCGCCCCGGCGAGGTTGACGCTATCGAACTCGGCCACGGGGGTCACCCGGCCAGACCGGCCAACCTGCCAGCGGATGTTGCGGAGCGTCGTCTGCTTCTCCTCGTGGGGGAACTTGTAGGCGATGGCACCCTTGGGGCGGTTGTCGTGGTCGCCAAGGGCCTCACGAGTCGCCACGTCGTCGAACTCCACGATCAGGCCGTCGATGTCGTAGTTGAGGCTCTCACGCACCGAGTCCACGTAGCCGGTGTAGGTGTCCCGCACTTCCTGCGCCGTCTTGCAGACCGTCCAGCGGGCCACGTAGAACCCGGCGTCGGTGAGGGCCTGAAGCTCGGCGGTCTTGTTCATCGTCGCCCGCCCCTCGGGGAGAAGCTGGTAGCAGATGACCGTGAGGAAGGCGCACTTCGCCGGGTCGCTCTGGCGCTTGGCCGTACCCGCCGCCGTGTTGCGGGGGTTGCTGTCGCCGGGGAAGTTGGCGGTGAAGTCGGAGTGGGTGACTACGCCTTCGGCCCGCACGAACACGAGGGCGGGGGTGGGCTGTCCGCCCATCGTCGGCGGGAGCATTTTGACAGCCCCCTTCATCAACAGGACGTTGCGGGTGATGTCCTCGCCCTCAACGCCGTCCCCTCGGGTCGTCGCCTGTACGAGCTTACGGTTTTCGTAGCGCAGGCCGAGGCTGAATCCGTCCAGCTTGTCGGACACACACAGGGTAGCGCCGTCCTTGTATCCACGGGACGAGAACCAGTTGGCGAGGTCGGCGTCGTCCTGCGCCTTGAACTGGCTGCCCATCGGGATGGCGTGCTTGACCTTCTTCCAGCCGCCGGACGGGGCCGGGGCACCTACCTTCTTCAAGGCGGGGTGGTTCGGGTCTACCTTGCGGAGAGCGTCCTCAAGGGCGTCGTACTCAGCGTCGCTCATGATGGGCTTGCTGTGGTAGTACGCCTGTCGGGCGGCTTCGATCCGCTGTACGAGCTTGGTCAGGTTCGTGCTCATGTTGGGGTCTCCTTCGTTCACTTCTTCTACACAGCTTTGGACGGGCCTAAGCCTCGCAATCCCGCAGGATGCGGTCGAGGTGGCGGCGCACACGAGCCTTGTTGGCCTTGTAGCTGGTGCGGTTCCCCTTGCGGCCCTTCTTGCAGCCGGAGAAATCGTACCCACGCTTGGCGTAACGCTTCCAGTAGTTCCCGTTCACTGTGTCCTCCGTCTTCGTCCACTCCTTCTACACAAAAGGAAGGGGGCCTAAGCCTACCGCCCTACCTTTTTAATGGTGCGCTTTGTGGCTTAGCCCCCGACGAATCCGTGTGGAAGGAGTAGACGACGGAGGACACCATGGCGAAAACGAACGAACCGAAGCTCACGATCAAGAACTACCGCAGTGCGGGCATTGGCCGGGACGGCGAAATGTACTCCTGCACGCTCTACGTGGACGGCAAGAAGGCCGCCCTGTGCCGTGAAGAAGGACGTGGCGGCGAGATGGACATCGACTGGACGCCGAGTGGCGGCTACCGCTTCCGCCCCGGCCCCGTGGGCGAGCGTGTGCTGGCCCATGTGGCTTCGATGCCGCTGGAGAAGACCGAGTACGGCCCGATGAAGCGTGACCTTGCGATGGTCGTGGCGGAACTCGTGGACGAGGCCGAGGCCGAAAAGAAGATCAAGCGCTGGTGCAAGAAGTGGATCGTGGCCCTGACCCCCGACACGCAGCGGGGACAGTTCACCATCTGGAAGCGGATGGCCCCCACGTCCGCCAACATGACCCGCCTGCGGGTGAAGCTGGACAGCCAGTACGGAGCGGGCACCTACGAGATCGTCAACGACCGCTACGTGGCCTAGCAGGAGAGCCCTATGACAGACCCCAAGTGGACAGGTTGGCCCAACCCCTACCCCATAGCCCGCATCGTGTGCCGGCACCCCCACGTCTTCTGTAAGGGCTGCGGGAAACCCATCCCCATCAAGGCCGATGCCTTTTGGGTTCGCACCATCTGTGGCACTCCACCGGGTGAGTTGCAACCGGGCGTGTACTGCCTGAAGTGCGGTGACCCTTTCGAGGACAAGTGATGGGCAAGGGGAAACAACGGCAGAAGACGAAGCACCGGGAAGGGATGCCCCTGTTCGATATCGACTGCCGATCTGTCGGGTGCGGGGGCACTACCGTTTCGTTCTACCAGACCGCCAAAGGGATCGAGGCCGTGTGGCAGAACGAGAATTGCCCCTACGGGGAGAGCGATGAGCGGGGTGCCGCAAAGGACGGGCACAACGTCTCCATCCTCCACTTCCTTCCTGATCAGAAGGAAGCGCTGATCAAAGCGATCCAAGAATTGCCCTGATGGGCTTAGGCCGCCCCGAAACTGTGTAGAAGAGTCGGACGCAGTTATAGACCTTCAGACGGAGCAACAACAATGGCCACGAAGCTCGGACGCAAGACGATGCCCGCCGGTTGCACGGCGGACGAGTTCACCTACAAGGGTCGACCCGCCAAAGATCAGGGCGACTTCGGCACCGACGTCGGCCTCGCCGACATGGGGTGCGTCAACCAGTTCGGCGAGTCCAACAACGCCAAGTATTACCACGCCGGGGTCGTTCAAGCGTCCAGCGGCGCATGGTTCGTCTACCTTGAGTGGGGCCGCATGAAGGCGGCCAAGTCGTGGAACGGCGGCTTCGGCGGTGGCGACTTCATGTTCGTCCAGTGCGACGGTGAGGCCGACGCCCGTGCGTTCTTCGCCAAGCAGTGCGGCAGCAAGAACACCAAGCGCCTTGAGCGCAAGACCATCGGCGGCGTGGAAGTGTGGGCGGGCAAGGCTGGCAAGGACGGCTACCTCGTCCAAGACCTCGCCACCCGTGAGAAGGGCCTGCCGGACGCCTACAAGATCAAGGACAACTCGGGCATCGCTGCCAAGCCCGCCGCCGCCAAGAAGACGGCGAAGAAGGCGACCAAGGCGACCCGCACGTTCCACCCGCAGGTCGTGAGCCTCGCCAACGCCCTCGTCGGTGGCGTCCAGACCTACACCCGTGCGATGGCAGCGGCCTCCGGCGTATCGCCCACGATGGCCACCATCGACCGTGTCCGTGACCAGTTCATTCCCGCCGCCCTCCACCGGATCAAGGCGCTCGGGGACAACATCGAGCTTCAGGTCGAGGACAGCGACCTCGTGGACATCTCGAAGGCCGTCATGGCGCTCGTGCCCCGCCCGATCCCCGGCAAGGGGATGGACGCCGCCGACGCCATCATGAACTCCAACAACATCCTCGTCTTGCAGCAGGACTTGGACGCCTTCGAAGCGGCGCTACGCAACGAGGACTTCGACGCAACGACGCACGACACCGGCACGAACCCGGACACGCTGCTCAACGCCCGCCTGACGTGGCTCGACCCCAAGACCGAGGGCAAGTGGCTGGCGGCAGCGTTTGCGGCTATGACCGGCCACCGTCACGGCTACCTCCGGGGCAACATGCGGGTTCGCAACCTGTTCGCCGTGGAACGCCCCGACCGGGACGCCAAGTTCAACGCAGCGGTCGCCAAGGTAGCGGCGAAGCGTGGCGGGCGCATCAGCTTGAAGGCCAACCTTCAGCCGCCCAAGCGGGCCGACCTCGGTGCCGCCGAGGCCGCCCTGTTCCAGCAGGCCAACGTGATCCTCGGGATCCACGGCACCCGCCCGGTCAACATCGCCCCCATTATGCAGGGCAACCTGCGGCTCCCCCGCAGCCTGCCGGGAGCGCAGATCACCGGGGCCAACTTCGGCCACGGGATTTATTGGGCCGTCGATTGGCGCAAGTCCTACGGGTATACAGGACGGGGTTACTGGGGGCATAACGGAGGAGGGGTCAGCGGTCGAGGTTGTTTCATGTTCCTTTCGGACGTGATTATGGGTGATGCCTATAGGGCTCCCAGCACCGGATCTTGGGCTAACCCCCCACAGGGTAAGGACAGCATCGTTGGTTTTGGGGGAGACCCGGGCCACGGTCTCCAAAATGATGAACACGTCATCTTTTCCCCTGATTACCAGCAGATCCGTTATCTTGCGGAATTCGAGTGGCTCACCTAGACCCTCCGGGGCGGCTTCCCTGTAATGGGGGAGTCGCCCTGTAAAGGAGACCCTCGCTATGCAGATCCTATGCAACCTCGCCGCCGTAGTGGGGGGACAAGCGTACCTCCTCGCCTCCTTGGGGGTCGTAGCCGCAGCGTCCACCATCAGCGTCCCTGTGGCCCTTATGGCCGCCGTGATGGATGGCCTACAGGGTGACGAGTCCGACCCCAAGAACCTCGAGATCGCAGAGGGCGTCTACGATTCCCTCACCGAAGACCTGTTCTAACGTACCGGGCAACGCCCCCACGGGTACGGTATGGACAACTCTGGAGGCACTATGCACGGCGAACTCACAGTCGTAGGCGGCACATCCCACCGGGGCTTCGTGGAAGCGGTAGCCCGCCAGATCGGCGTGAAGCCCGTCTACACGGAAGTGCCCCGGTTCAAGAACGACAACATGATGGTCCGGGTGCCGGATAACGTCCGGGGCCGGGACGTGTTCTTCGTCCAGACGTCGTGCCCGCCTGTCAGCGACCACATCATGGAAACGCTCCTCACCATTGACGCCCTCAAGCATTCGTCGGCGGATCGAATCACGCTGGTCGTGCCCTACATGCCCTACGTCCGTTCCGACAAGAAGGACCAGCCCCGGATCAGCATCGCTGCCCGGTTGATGGCCAACCTGTACGAGACAGCGGGGGCCGACCGTGTGCTGGTCATGGATCTCCACGCCGCACAGATCCACGGCTTCTTCGACGTCCCCGTAGACCACCTCAAGGCTGTCGGCTCCATCGTCCGGCACCTCCGGCAGCGCCCCTTGAACGACTACGTGGTTGTCGCCAGCGACATCTGCGAGATGAAAGAGGCGGGGCCGTTCGCCAACCGCCTCGACCTGCCCCTCGCCGTCATCGACAAGCGCCGGACGGGCAACGATGACAAGTCCACGGTCAGCACCATCATCGGTGACATCAAAGGCAAGCACTGCCTCCTCGTGGACGACGAGACGGCCACGGCGGGAACCCTGTGCAACGCCGCAGCCTTCCTGACTGACAGGGGAGCAGCGTCCGTAGAGGCCGCCGTCACCCACGGCGTGCTGGAGGGGGACAGCCTCCGCCGCATAGAAGAGAGCGCCCTCACCCGGCTGCTGGTCACCGACACGGTGCCCGTGGCAGAGAAGGCCCGCAAGTGTGGCAAGATCGAGATCCTGTCCGTCGCCAACGTATTCGCCGACGCCATCCGCCGCATCCATAGCGGGGACTCCCTCGGCGTCCTTTTCGAGTAGGAGCAAGCATGAGCATCGAACTCTTCACCGTCATCGCTGGCGCAGGCTGGATTCTGGCACTCGCCCTCATGGGGTTCACCATCGCCCGCTCCTACAAGGACACGCTGGTCTGCGGTACATGGGTCATCCCCCTGTTCCAATGGTGTAGCATCAGGCACGTCTACAAGGCCGCTGTGGTGTCCTACGGCGTCGGTGTGCAGACCTTGGCCCTTGTGTGGGCTGTCCTCGCAGAGGAGCCGTCACAGGGCCTTATAGACACCTTCGGGCTGTTGTCCGCCATCACGTCCGGCGTCATCCTGTTAGTCTACGTGGCCATCATCCTGATCGGACGCAGGGCAGAGGCCAAGTGGGCACCCGCCCTCGTGACGGCGGTCAGCAACTCCTACTGCACCGGCTGTGGCCACCCCGTCAAGGTCGGCAAGGCGATGGGCGGCTACTGTCCTGTGTGTGGGGCAGACCCCGACAAGGAGTGCAACGCCCACCGCCACGGACGTTTCGATGAGACCGGCGACCCCAACCCCCTCAAGGCCAAGAAGGCCAAGAGCGGGGCCGCCAAGCGGAGAGGTCGACGTGCCTAGAGATCCCGGACTCCTAATTCTGCTGCTGTTGTGTGCCGCCGTGGTCGGCGTCTGGACGAGGCCCCTTTGGATGAGGGCTCTCAAGAGGCTCACCCGCACCGAGGCTACGGGCGGATTTGTCCCATCTGCCGAACTGCTCCGTGGCTTGCGGGAGAAGGGCGGCCACCCGGCCTCCGGCAGATTCTGTCTGTGGTGCGGCAAGGACACGGACAAGGAGCCCTGCGATCCGAACGTCACCCACCACGGTATAGGCGTGCCAACCTACTGCCATATCTGCGGGGCGCACACCGATGAGCCCTGTGACTCGGGGCTGCACTCATGAAACGTCTCCTCTACGTCGTCCTCATCATCATCGTGGTCATCTGGCTGTGGGGTCACATCTGGACGGCAGGTATCTTCATCGGTGGATTCTGTGTGGGCTACGCTGTCCGCAAGTACGGCGGCCCCGAAGACCCCGAACAGATCATCGGTGATCCCTTCCCGTAGGTGGGCTTAGCCTGCTCCGTTCTTGCGTAAAACATTCGGGTATTATCAGGATGCTTACGGATGTTGAGGACTCTTCGGGACTACCAGTACGATGCCGTCCGGTTCCTTGCTCGTCACATCTACAACGGGCAGCAGACGGTGGCGCTCACTTCCCCAACAGGGTCGGGGAAGACCCTGGTTGCCCAATTCTTGCTGGAGACCTTGCTGGCGACGGACAGGTTCTCCCGTGCGCTCGTTGTAGCCCCACAAGTCCAGATCGAAGAGGGGTTCATCCCCAACGGGGGTGATCGCATTCAGGCCCCCGCATCAAAAGCCGGGTACATCCACGTTTCACCCGAAGTGACGGTCAAGCAGGGCGGTCATGGGTGGGTTCAATGCCGTACAAGCCGTACAAGCCCCCAGAAGTTCCTCTCCGCTAATGTGCCCCGGCACAAGGTAGTCGTTACCACACACAGCGCCGTGGCCCGCTGGCACCGTGCAGAGGGGTTCCTCCCCGCTGACTTGAAGGGATGCATCCTGCTGGTGGACGAGACACACAGGGCGTCGCTCAAGAACCAGGTCGGTGCCGTGACCACCGAATGGGAGCGCCTGGGTGGAACGGTCATCCACATGACGGCCACGCCGTTCCGCACGGATGGCGACATCCTCCTGCCGAATGACATTCCCCGCTACCCCCGGACAATCGCTGAGCACGCCTTGGGCGGTATCTATGCTCCAGAGAAGATGCGGCTCCGCACCCGTGCGTTGAGGCTCAACGCTGAGTCCCATGAGGAACTCACGGGAGACAAGCAGGCCCACGGTGACGTACAGGCATCGTGCAGTGATCTGGTCAGCCTGTGGAAGTCCGACGGCAAGCCCAAGACCGTCATCATCGTTCCTTCCAGGGGAGATTCTGGTAAGTGGGCTTCCACTTTGATGGGGATGCTCAAGGCGGCAGGTGCCCGTGTGTTCAATGCCATAGGGACGGCAGGCGGACGGCAGACTGAATTGGCGCTCCTGCTCAAGAAAGAACGGACGGTCACGTCCTACAAGGATTCATCCCTCGATGTCGTACTGGCCTGCAAACGGTTCGACGAGGGTACTGACTGGCCCTTGTGTTCCCACATCTACAACGTGGGTCTGCCACGGGCTTTCAACCTCATTCTTCAGAGGTGGGGCCGTGCGATGCGCCCCAAGCGTGGGATCAAAGGCTATCCCAAAGCGCACCGGGATCTGGCCTTGATGACCTTCTTCGTGCCTCACGTCTCGGATGCCGTGTGGGCCAAGTTCGAAGGGCACCACAAGGATCACGTCTTCCTGCTGGCCTGCTACATGGAGGACAGCGAGACCGCACAGCAGTATCGGGGCGCTCTCCGCTGGCGTCCCGAAGACGTGGGACGCCAGCGATCAGGCAGGACACGTCAATCACTCGATGACCTGTTGGCGGATCTGGACTCCGAGGTTCAGAAGGTCACGCAAGCGGACACAGACGCCGAGGCGCTGTTGAAGACGGCACAGGCGGAGGCGTTGATCCGGGACCATGGCAAGGAGCCGACCCTGTCCGCCGTGCTGGACCACATGGAAAACACGATGAAGCTCCCGGATGAGGAGCTTCAGAAGGTCAAAGCCTATTGGGCGGTCAAGGCTCTGCTCGACCCCAAGGCGAAGGCGATCCAACAGTCCCTGCTGCAACGCCTGACGGCCCGGATCAAGAATGGGGACACGTCCGTACCCTTGAGCATCATCCAGACCGAGATGCGGGTGGCCTTCGATGAGGTCATCAAGGAACACGCTGGGTCCACGGTCATCGACCTTGCGGAGTCTGTGTCGGAACGAACGTCGCAGTTCTCGGGGCGAGACGCCAAGGTCGTGGCTCAAGACCTTCGGGATCGGGTGCCCGCAATCCATCTCTCGCTGGAACAGATCAAGGAGGGCATCCTGCGGTACAAGAACGCAAAAGGAGGTCCTCCTACTGTTCTAGGCGGTGATGCGGCCCCTTATTTTGGTTTCCCAATCACATGGAACACAATTAACAACATCCTACGTCGTCATTGGGGCTCGAGACTGTTTGATCTTTGTGTCGAATTAGGTTTGCGGGATCGCTTCCGTGTGCTTTCCCTGGAGGAAATCCGAAAAGGCATCCGCAAATACCAAGAAAAGCATGGAGTTTGCCCTCCTGCAAAAGGAGGGGATGCTTCTGTTTACTTTGGTACCCCCATCACATGGTCAGCTTTGACAACAAGACTTTGGTGTCAGGGCTCCTCTATCCCCATCCTTTGTTCAGACATGGGCCTGACAGCCCCTCTGGGAATGACGCTGGATCGAGCTAAAGCCTTAATCCGTAAACATCATGCCAAGACAGGGAAAGTTCCCACTAAGCGAAGCACCCCACCACCGGATACCCCGTACCCCTTTACTTGGGTGATGTTGGAAGGACGCCTTATTTCAATGGGAACAAGTATCTACAAACTCTGCATCGACATGGGACTTCGGGCTCCCTCTCCAAAGGATCTTCCTCCTTCCACTGTCAAGGAGGCGCTCAAGAAATACTATGCGGAAAAAGGTTCCCGCCCGTCAGGGCATTCTCTTGAGGATGCGGCCCCTTATTTCGGTTACCCAATCACATGGAACAGCATTGAGCAGAGACTCCAACGTCTTTTCGGTACATCCATCATGGATCTTTGTGATGAAATGGGTATTAGACAAACTGAGAAGACTTATGTGCGGGTGACGGCAAAACAGATTGATCAAGACCTCCGAGCGTTCTTTCTCCGTAAGGGGAGACCACCCCTTAAAAAAGAAAACACTGTCCTGGTTGGGGGGACAGGGAGAACTTGGGGGGGCAACAACCACCATCTCAAGAAGCTCACGGGAAAGACCCTCCTGCAACGTAGTGCAGAGCTAGGGTTTATTGCCCCCACGGATCCAAGGATACGAAAGGGATGTCCCGCCAAAAAGCTAGAGCTGAACACGATTGAGGCCGGGATTCGGAGATACAGGAGGAAATATGGGGTGTGCCCCCTCCCGAAATCCGGGGGCGCTGCTCCCTTTTTCGGGGATGGTGTAACTTGGTGCTCCTTAAACAACTATCTGGCAGGGATGGGGACCTCACTGTCCAAACTGTGTGTCTCGATGGGCCTAAAAGGCCCCCGTAAGGCACTCAGTAAAGATCAAGTTGTAACAGGGATACGGGAGTATTATACGAAGCATCAGGTGGAGCCGACGACGTCCTCTGGAGATGCCTCCCCCATATTCGACAAGCCTATCTCATGGGCGAGTATAAACAGTTCCTTGCGTTATCGGTACGGGACAAGCCTTGCCAAGCTGAAAGCAGAGATGTGGGCCAACGGGGAACTGCCGTGAACACAACCCGCCACGTCTTCAGCGCACAAGCGAACCCGACCAAGGCCCGGACACGGGACAAGACCCTCCACCTCGTTCAGGATGAGACATGGTTCTGGTACGACGGCGTCCTGACTGCCGACTGGATCGAGTTGTGCGCCGAACGTGATGAAACGCTCCAGCTACTCCTGCGGGAGGGTGCTCTCCAGCCCGGTAAGGGCCGCTACGTGGGCGTGAACAAGGACGCCGCCCTCCTAGCCCGTAACCGGGATCACTTTGCAGAGGCCACCGCTGCGGGCCTTGTAGAGTGGGTCGAGGGAACGTGGGAGGACGTCCTGTCCGATCTGTCCGCCTACCCCAACGCTGGCATCCTTGTGTTTGATAGCTTCAACTCGGTCGCCAATGAGCATCTGGCGGAGATTCTGGAACCCACAATCCAGTTCGCTCATGCCCGACAGGCAACGCTGGGCCAAGCCCTTGTCGTCCTCAACCTTGCGCTGCGAGGCAAAGACCGCCGCCATGACTACCACCAACTCATCGAACAGCGTCTCGGTGTTCCTGTGTCTTCATCGCAGTTCAACACCTACCGGGGAGAGGGCCGTACCGTGTCCATGCACATCTGTTGGGTGAAGTTCGGGGCTTAGCCCCTAGCGCCCCCGTGTTGCAGGAGTAGCAACAACAGACCCATCAAGGGGGAACGCATGATCACTTTCGGTTGGATCCTTTTCGTCGGCGGCCTGATCGTCGCCCTGTTCGCCTTCATCGGTGCGGCCAAGAACATGGGCAACATGGTCAGCGGCGGCCAGAGCTTCGATAGCGGCTTCAAGTCCCACCTCGGCAAGATGGTCCCGATGGCCATCGGCGGTGTCGCCTCCAGTATCGGTGTCGTCCTCCTGATCATCGGCTACATCAGCAAGTTCGCCGGGTGACGCCGTGACCCCCCACCTCTGGGTCGGCTTCGGCGGCCTCGCCGCAGCGGTCATCATCATGGTGGTTCCCCGACTCTGGGCCGCTGCGAGGGTCGACCGTGTGAACCGTCAGATCGCCGTCAAGGCCGCCGTCCCCACCACCAAGAAGATCGTGGGCCGCAAGGTTTACGATGTGCCGCTCGAACAGGTGCCAGAGCCCGACATGGCGTCCCTCCAGCACATCCCCACCATCTACTGGCTGGCCAAGTGGATCGCCGGGAGCGTCGGAGCCATGGGGCTGATCATCATTCTCATCGGCCTCATTGAAAAGTTCATGGGCGGGTAGGCTTAGCCCGCTGGATTCCTGCGTAGAAGGGATGTGGGCACGATGCCCGCAACAAACGTCACCCCATATAGGGGAAGGAGACACCGATGACGACCTTGAACGACAAGATCACCAACACGGACCTCGACCAGATCCTCACTGGCCACGCCGACTGGCGTCCCGCGGTCGACGCCCTCGTCGCCTACTGGACGGAGCAGGGCCTCTGCTTCTCGTCGGGCGAGGTCGCCTCCGCCCTGCGTGAGCACCGCAGCGACCTGATGTTCCAAGTGACGAGCGTCGGCTCGTACCTGCGTGACCTGCTCTACGCTCAGACGATGCCGGGTTACGACGACGGCATGGGCGGCTCCGAGCAGCCGGTGCAGGTGCTGCGCCCCTGTGAGGGCCTCTACCCCGACCGCACCCCGGCGGGCACCGAGGTCTACGTCTACGGCCCGGACTTCGACGCCTGTGAGGGGCACGAGTTCGAGGTCTACATCCCCTGCCCGTGGAAGGGCGAGAGCGTGGCGACGGCCCCGGCCCCGGCGATGGGCCAGACGGCCAAGGCCAAGGCCGACCCCTCCGGCAAGACCCCGACGGCGGTCGCCATCCTGGGGGCGAAGATCGCCGTTGAGGCGGGGAAGATCCGCTGCGGCGTCCAGCCCGACAAGCGCCTGACGGTGCCCCGCAACGCCTTCGAGTACGCCGTGAGCCTCGGCGGACACCCGCTGCGTGGCGGCGACTCGGTGTGGGCCGTGCAGGACGACGACACCGTCACGGTCTACACGACCGACCCCGGCGACCCGAGCCAGCGGGAGTACAAGCTCACGACCGACCGTGGCCGTGTCCTGATCCCGAGCGACGGCACCCCCTTCACCCCCGGCGAGACCTACAAGGTCGAGGTCGCCGCTGGCAAGCTGGTGATCAACACCGCCGCCCCCGTCAACGGCTAACCGCCACGTTGAGGGTGTCCCTTCACGGGGCACCCTCACCGGGCTTCCCAAGGAGACCCTGATGCGAACCCGTTACCTGTTCCTGCTGGCCCTCGTGGCCTTCCTCGGCGTGTCCTGTGCGGATCAGGCCGAGGCCGAGGGCTACCTGACCGAGTACCTCGCCAAGTTCTATCCCGGTGCCAAGGTCATCGCCACCGAGTGCTTGCAGAAGGACACGGACGGCGACGGCTACATCTCCTGCACCGTGCGGCTCAAGGAGCCGGTCACGGACGACGAGGACAAGCCGGTCGTCCCCGTCAAGTACGGGGAGCCCAAGACCGTCACGGTCGAGTGTACCGGGACGTGGTTCTACCAGTTCAAGTGGTTCCAGACGGGGTGCCGTACCCCCAAGCTCCACGGAGGCTGATTTTCGGCGGGCGGCACGGGGCCTCCGTCGTCCAACGTAGCGACCTGTGTCGCCCGCCGTTTCCTTCTGGTACAGTAAGGGCATGAGCACCCTCCACTCAGACCCCATCAACCGCACCCTCATCACAGAGTACTTCGAGGCTCTCTTCCCCGGCATCAAGGCCACGGTCGGCCCACGCATCGGCGGCCAGTCCACCACCATCCTCATCTGGAAGTTTGAGATCACGGTCTCCTTCACAACGTCGGCCACCAGCCACGTCGACGAGGCAGGCACCGCCTCCGTGTCCTTGTCCTACAAACCTGACGACAAGCGGGTCAACGTGTCCCGCATCCCCGTACTCAAGCACAACACCTCCTGCGCCGGGGAGCTACTGAAAGCCCTTGAGGAATGCCGCCAGTACCTGTCCGGCATCGTGGCCACCATCGAGTTGGCGCTCACCGTCCCGACCCCCGACCCAGAAAACCGACTCGGCTTGTTCGACTCTGACTAATTCGGGGGGTACAGTCACATCACGGATGGAGGAGCCACAATGAAAGTCGGTGTCATCGGGAACGGTTACGTGGGCGGAGCGGTAGCCAAGGGCCTGTTGGCCTTGGGTGACGAGGTGCTGGTCTGGGACTGCTTGCAGGACAAGGCCACGCACACCCTAGAGGAGACGTGCAAGGCGGAGTTCGTGTTCGTCTGCGTCCCCACACCGTCGCCCGACGGGGAGCAGGATCTGAGCGCCGTCAACGAAATGGTGCTGGCCGTGTCTGAGTTGAACCCGGACGCCATCATCTTGATGAAGAGCACGGTGGTCCCCGGCACCTGTGACGCCCTGTCGGCGGCCTACAAGATCCCGGTGGTCTCCAACCCCGAGTTCCTGTCCGCCCGAACCGCCGATCAGGACTTCCTCGACCCGAACAGCATCGTGGCCGGACACCCCGAACGGGACGTCCGCAGGAGGGTGGGCCAGTTCTACGCTGTCCGGTTCCCCGACGTGCCCCTGTTCCTCTACGCCTCCTGTACAGAGGCCGAGTTCGTCAAGTACGCCCGCAACACCTTCTTCGCCTTGAAGGTGGGCTACATGAACCAACTGTACGATCTGGCGACGTCTCTGGGGGTTCCATGGGACTCCGTGAAGGACGGGCTGGCAGGTTCTGGTTGGGTGAGCCCGATGCACACTCAGGTTCCCGGCCCAGACGGTAAGCGTGGGTTCGGTGGGGCCTGTCTGCCCAAGGACAGTGAGGCCCTCGTAGCCCTCGCCCAAGGCAAGCTGACCATCCTTGAGGCAGCCCTTGAGGCCAACCGAAGTCACAGAGGGGACTGATCCTCCGTTCAACATGGGTAGAATGATCCAGCAACTACCCCTCAAGAGGAGGACAGACAGATGCACCTGAACATGGAAATCGAAGCCAAGACCGAGGACGTGCTGGCCAAGCTCAAGGAGAACCGGGAGACCCACTCCCGAATCGTCGCAGAGGCCCGTGAAGGCTACGTGGAGGCCGCCAAGAAGGCGCTCCAGAGCCGCCTGCGGGAACTCAAGAAGGGCGAGATCACGCACCTCCAGTTCCATCTGGCTCCGCCGCAGGACTACACGTCGACCTACGACACGGCCATCGAGATGCTGGAGTGGCACACGGACGACGAGATCACGCTGTCGGCCCAGGAAGTCCAGAATCTCATCATGGACAACTGGGACTGGACGGATCACTTCCTGCTCTCCAACACACAGTACAGTGCCACCGCCATGACCGTCGCCACCTCCAAAGGCATCAGCCGCTAGGAAGAGATGGACCTCCGCAGGAACCGCACACGAGGAACCGTTCGACGCCTTCTGGATAAGGCGGGGAACACGATGCTCGTGATCGTGCTCGTTGCGGGGGCCCTGTCGCTCCTTGCGTTGGTGTTCGATGTCCTGTCGTGGATGTTCAGCTAGGAAGGAGCCCCCATGGGACGTAACGAGGATCCCGTTGAGATCACTGTCCAGATCCTGAAGATCGGCGATGAGGCCATGCTTGTCACCGACGGCAAGACCGAGGCGTGGGTGCCGTACAGCCTCCTCGACGAGGACTCCGAACTGGACGACATGGCGGACGAGGGCGATCAGGGCCTGATCGTCATCCCCGAATGGAAGGCGTTCGACACGGGGCTCATTTAGCCCATGGAGGTAACAGGTGTCCCAAACGGAGTTCACTTTTTGGGTTGAGGTGGATCAAGTAAGCGGGGTGTTCCGCCCTGCCCGCCCAAAGAGAAGCCGCCACTTCCGCAAGTACACCGGCAGGTGGCAACTACGAACAGCCTCACAGGCTCCCTTGATAGTCGCCTCCCGGCACTGGCCCGGGGAGGCTACCATCCCGTGGGACAGGCACCCGATCTACCACGCTGTCCGTGATTACTTTGCTGGGACACGGCCTTTCCCGTTGCAGGCTTACGGGAATGTCTACATCCGGTACTGCCACAAGTGCGCCCAACTAGGGATCAGCCCCGAGGAAGGCGTCGGGACTCCGTACTTTCACAAGGTAGCCGACCCCTTTGAGAAGAAGCTGATCCAGACCAGGGACTGGCTTGAGAAGGACGGGTTCATCCCCCAGGACAGGGACAACATCAAGGTTGCGGTCGGGGCTGACGGTCAACTCTGGCAGGTTGACGGGGGCACCCACCGCTTACTGGTGGCTCAGGCTTTGGGAATCACCCCTATCGTCGTAGACGCCATCATTGTCCATGCGGACTACCTGATGCCGGAGGGTCGGACCCTAGGGCCCCCTGCCGTGCCTGTCAGTGAATGTAGAACACCCGGCGAGGCTTCGTAGCTCCTACCCGGCACTCCTCATCAGACCCCACCAATTCGACCTGCGTGAGCCCTGTGGCGTCAGCGATCCACTGTGCGAAGTCATGTGGGGTCTCAAACTCAGCACCGGGAACCTTCTCGTGGGTCGAGAAGAAGATGTGCTTGACGGACATGGAGGACACCATCGCCTTGAAGGCTTCGATGTCGTGATTGGCGAGGTGGTTGAACACGTTGAAAGCCAACAGGATGTCCGTTCGGAGCCCCCGCAGCATCGTCATGTCGCCTTGCCAGAGGTTGAACTTGCGCCGTAGGGCATCCCGCAGGCGGACAGCCACCCCGTAGCAGTAGTCGTCCAGTTCGATCCCCAGGCACTGGAACCCCTCGTCCTCTAGCCCGTGGCACAGCGTCCCGTAGTTGCACCCCGCGTCGATCACTGTCCCCTTGGGGATGGCCTCCAAGTACGGAAGCAACATCTCGACCCGCTTCAAGTTGAAGGCAGACCGGATCTCGTACAGGTCCGGGTGGGGGAGTTGCTGGTAGAGGCCCCCTCTTCTCCTTGCCTTCACGGTGAGGGATGCCTTCAAGGCTTCCCAGTTGTGATGCCTCGACACCACCTGGATGCCTACCTGGCGGTGCCCCTGTAGGTAGGCATCCGCAACGCCCGCCGTGTCCGACACCTCCAGATGTCCCAGGTGGTCGACCGAGGCGTCGAAGGTGGGCATGCCCGCACACGTTTGCGGGGGCACCATGCTGTGCAGGTTGAACGTCCGTTGCTGGAACACGTCCTTGAACGCAAGGGACTCAAGCAAGGGAACACCGTCGCTGAACAGGGAACGGACGGGGACAGGAAAACTCATGGTAGCTCCTCGATGTGGGGCCATTTTGACTGGTCGTATTTCTTCAGTGCCCGTTCAAAGCTGATGCTCATCGGGTTCACCTTGAGGGGCATGTGGTGTAGCCGGATGGGCTCTTTGGCGTTGACCTGTGGAACGACCTCTGTCTTGGGGTAGTTCTGGATGCTGGGCCAGTTGGGGTGCTCCTTCAAAGGAAGATGCTTCTCCGTGTCCAGATCCCAGTCCCCACCGATGACCACGGGGCCATAGGTGTTGGACGGGGAGTGTTTACCCCGTCCGTAAGGGTCCGGTTCTGTGAGGAGTTCCTGGATCGAGTCACACCAAGGCCCTTCCTTGTGCTGTGTTTGAATCACGGTACGGAGATTTGGGTTGAGTACCCAACCCACTAAGCATTTTGGGTGTATACGGGGCATTCCATTCTCCATTCTGTTCTAGTTGGGCACCGGAATAGGGGTTCTACCCCAACACCCGAAGCTGCTCCTCGAACGAACGCACCCCCAAACGACCCAGCAAGGGCTTCACGGTCGCCAGCGACTTGTCTACGACGGGCGCTTCGACGACCTTGTCTACCTGAATGCCCAATGAAAACCGCTCGTTGAACAGGCGGAGCATCTCGTACTTGGAGAGGGTCTCGGGGGAATGAACGTGGAAGGTGCCCGGTTCGTACATCCCGTCCTGTGCGATGACCCGGAAGCAACGGGCTAACTCCTTGGTCGTGACCCCGTTCCAGAGATGGTGGTCCCACCCCCGCACGACCTTGCCCTTCTGAGCCTTGGCCCATTCCAGCAGACTCGTGCGGTGGTGCAGTTCAGGCCCGACGATGCTGGTACGGAGTACCATGGCCGTGTCGGGCTCACCCAGGGCCTTGGAGCGCCCGTACAAGTCCTGTGCGTTGAAGGGATCCTTCTCTGTGTAGGCTCCCTTCGCCCCGTCATAGACGCAATCCGTGGTGACATGGATCAAGCGGGCACCCACCTCCCCGCACCGTTCGGCTAGCACCCACGGGAGCAGAGCATTGAGGCGCACGTAGTCGATGGGCCGGGGATTCTGTTGCGGGATGGCCCCGATGCAGTTGATCACGAAGTCGGGCTTCGTGGCCTTCAGCATGGCGGCCAAGGAGGCCCCGTCTAGGCCCTCAACGGCTTGGAACACTGCGGGTGTGTCCTTGAAGGCAGCGTCCCAGACTCTTTGCGAGGTGGGCCTGGCCGCAGCAACAGTGGAGACCCCAGCCTCGAGAAATGCTTGGGCCACGGCGTGACCGAGCATGCCGGTAGACCCCAGGATCAGGACACTCATCTCGTACTCCAAGCGTGCAGATGGCTTGCGATGATGTTCACTACGGTGTGAGCTACGTTTTCCCTCGTGTACTCAGGAGGAGCCACCCAATCCAGGTCGTTCGTCAGGACGTGATGGGCCGCTGTCACGATGCCCTCTTCCTGTACGCCGCCCAAGAGGGTGCTGCCGCACTCCAAAAGCTCCGGGCGTTCCGTGCTGTCCCGTAGGATGATGCAGGGCACGTTCAGCAGGCAGCACTCTTCGGGAACTGTTCCCGAGTCGGTGAGCACCAAGTGGGCGGACGCTTCGTACCGCAAGAACTCCAACAATCCCATGGCGTCCCGCACATGGATGCGGTCACTGAGCGGTGGCAGCTTGTCCCTCGTGCGTGGATGGGCCGGGAAGATGACGGTATGCCCGAACCGTTCAGCCACCGCTTCCACCCCTTTGAGGATCGAGGCGAGGCGTTCCGGGTCATCGGTGTTCTCTGTCCGGTGCAAGGTCAGCAGGATGTGGTCCTGTGTGCCCTGTGGGGCGGGTCGGTATTCATGGAGGACCTCGTTGATGGGGTTCCCTGTCACGAAGATCCGATTGTTGGGGTAGCCTTCCTCGATGAGGTTGGCCCTGCTCCGCTCTGTGTAGGGGAGCAAGATGGTGCTGCACGAGTCGATCAGCTTGCGGTTGACCTCCTCCGGCACCTTGTCGTCGTGGCAGCGGTTCCCCGCTTCCATGTGGAACACGGGGACGCCCATTCGTTTGCAGGCGATGGCTGCCAAGCCGCTCGTGGTGTCCCCCAGAATCAGGACGCCATCCGGCCTGCGTGCCCTTATCTCCTGCTCCACCCCGTCCAGAACGATCCCGACCTGCTGGCCGAAGGTTGCCCTCTCCATGGCAAGGGTCACGGCGGGTTCCCCAAGACCCAACTCATCGAAGAAAACGTCTTTGAGATCAGGGGTGTAGTTCTGGTTCGTGTAGAGGAGGATATGGTTATGCTCCCCAAACGTGGCCTCAATGGCCTTGATCACGCCACTCAGGCGGATCAGTTCGGGCCGTGTCCCGCAGATGGTCAGCAACCTCACCGGAGAGGCTCCTTTTCATCCAACAGGTCATCCACCGAGACGTTCCTGTCCCGCAGGAACTTGGAGAGTACCTCGGCCTTCATTACGTGGTCCCCGGAGTTGAACTCGCTCCCCAAGGGTTCGGGAGGAGCCGCTGTCCCTTGCAGTTCCGGGAGCATCGGCATCACGGCGTAGTAGTCACCAGAGGTGTACGTCCGGGGCCCCTCCTCCTCGCTGATGAGGATCTCGTGCAGCTTCTCGCCGGGGCGGATCCCCGTGAACGTGATGGGTGCGCCCGTATCCCCGATCATGTACTGGGCCACGTCCACCATAGAGGCAGAGGGCACTTGGGGCACGTAGATCGCTCCGGGGATCGGGTTGGCCAGGGCGTGGAAGATTGTGTCTACCGCGTCGTCAAGGCTCAGGAGGAACCTTGTCATCTTCTCGTCCGTGACGGTTACAGGGCCGCCGTCCTTGACCTGGCGGGCGAACAGGGGCAGCACAGACCCCCTCGACGCCAGCACGTTGCCGTAGCGCACGCAGAGGTGCGGGACGTCGGAGTGCAGGTTGGCGGCGATGAACACCCGTTCCTGGAGCGCCTTCGTCATCCCCATGGCGTTGATGGGCTTGCACGCCTTGTCCGTGGAGACCCCGATGACTGTGCGGACGTTGTGACCTACCTCTCGGACAGCCCTCACCACGTTGGCGGCACCCAGAATGTTGGTCAGGACGGCCTGGAGAGGCTCGTACTCACAGGAAGGGACCTGCTTGAGGGCGGCGGCGTAGATGATGACGTCGGCCCGAGCCACCGCAGAGGCCACTGATGCGTAGTCCCTGGCGTCCCCGATCTGGAACTCCAACAACTCATGGGCCGCCTTGTAGGCGATGTCGTCCGTCCCTACGCTCTTGCCCTCGTAGTCCAGACGCATGAAGTGCTGCTTGGCCTCGTCCCGTGAGAATACGATGACCTTGTGGGGCGTGCCCTGCTCCCCGGAAAGCAAACGTCGCACAAGCGTCTTGCCCAAGGATCCAGTGCCGCCCAGGATGAGGTATGTGGTTCCGGTTTTCATGCGTCCTCCTTTGACTACTCTACCCCTTGGCGACACAGGTGTAGGAGAACACGTCGTTGGAGCCGAGGGTGACGGATGTCTGGTCAACGATGGTGAGGTACTTGCCGAACAGGTTGTCCCAGAACTCCTGCCCTTCCCGGAGCACATGCAGTTGGTGGCCGCTCTTGACGTCGGAATGGTCCGCAGTCATGAACACGAACCCGAGGTTGGGCCGCATCTCACCGATCCAGGCTACCACGTCCTCGATGTCCTCGGCGCAGATGTGCTCCAGGACGCCGATGCAGGCCACGACGTCCACCCCTTCCATCGGGACGGCCCCCCGCTCTGTCGGGTTCGTCATGTCGCACCGGATGAACTGGACGCCCTGTCGAAGCTCCGGTCGGATGTAGCACTCCAAGTCGAGGCCGATCAGCTTGGTGTCAGGAACCAGGTGGTTCCGCATCAGGCGAATCACGGCACCCCGGCCTGTGCCAAGCTCTATGACAGACCCGATGGCGTCCCGGTTCTGGTCCAGGTACTGGGCGAAGTGGGCGTACTGCTGCTCTTCGCCGCCCTGCCGGTTGTACTTCGGGTTGGCCCGGAACACCTCTGTGTAGACGCCCCGGTAGTCGTAACCCTTGGGAGGAGCCACCCATGTGGCGAACAAGGCTCCGCCGAGGGCTCCGTGGTAGTCGGGGTCTTCGATGACGGTGAACCCAAGGGCTTCCATCTCCGCCTTCGTCCACGAACTACGGTGCGTCTGGGCCTCATGGGCCCCGAGCCCGGTCACGTCCTCATCCTGCACGCACTGGCCCTCGGGGGCGAACACCATGATCTTCTGGAAGCGGGCCTTGCACCGTTCCAGAAGATCCAGGGCCTCGTCCTTTACCAGGTGCTCCAGGGTGTCAATGAACATCACGCAGTCGCGGGCGTCGTCCGGCAACAGCGTGTCGAACTCCCGCATGTCCCCGTGGATCTTCTCGCAGTCGTGATACTTGGCGTTCTGGATGTAGGGCTCCCAGATCTCGATGCCGATCTTCCGGGTGACGCCCGGGTCGACCTGTGCGAGACGGGTGAAGAACATACTCCCCATCTCAACGACGCAGGAGTGACCCTTCGTGTTTTCCATCATCCAGGTCTGCATCCACGCCCTCTTGCGGCGTCCTCGGGATCTGCGGGGTGGGCTCATGTGACGATCTCCTTGTCTGGATTGGCTCTGACTGTGAATCCACTCAGCAGAAGCCTGTTGAATATCTTGACGTTATGCCGTCGGGCCTTGGGGGCCTTGTTGTATACCTGCGGGTGCCACTGGTGGGCTACGAACGGGGCATCCACGATGGTCATCGGGCAGCCCGTCAACCGGGCTCTCTCGACGATCTCCACGTCATCCTTGCACAGCCCTCCGGCGAACTGTTCGTCAAACCCGTTGAGGGTTCGGAGGAGTCCCCGTGTCATGACGGTGGCGAAGTGAAGCATGACGGGTCGATGCTCACTGTGATTGAACCACACGTTTTCACGGCCTTCCTCTGCGGAGTGGCCGATGTCCCGCAGGGGGCCGATCTTGGCCTGGATCTCATGGTAGCTGTCCCCGACCTTGATCGATTCCGCTGTGTCCTTGTCCAGGGAGTAGCAGGCGTAGGACCGGAACTCCTCCGGCAGGTACGTGTGGCTCACAATGTCCGCCAGCACATCCCCCGTGTGCAAGGTCTCCGGGTTCTGGAGGAGGATCAGGTCCCCACGGGCCCGGGAGATGCCCATGTTCATTGGTACGCAGGGGTTGCGATACCACTTGTCCTGCTTCTCTACCCGGATCACCTCGACGTGCCCCCGGTAGAGCTTCCGTACTTCCTCGATCTTCAAGGGTTCTGGGCTGTTGTCGTCCACGACGATCAGTTCCGTGTCCCCTACGGCAGAGGATTGGTCCCACGAGGCCAGGCTCGCCATGAACTGTGGCCACCTGTCGTAGTAGCTGACAACGATGGAGACCTTCATGGACGGGACCTCTTGTACCGCTGAATCACCCCGTGCAGTGCCCGGACCAGGGCAGGACCCAGCAGGCCGATGCTCAGGGCCTGTGAGTTGAGCACTCCAGAGCGGCTCCCCGGCGTCCACAAGTCCTCGTCGGCATAAAGTGCCCGGATGGAATCCAACAACTCGTCCTCGTTGCGGTACATGACGCCTGTGTGGCCGAGGTACTGGGACAGGGACTGGCGCATGTACGGATACAACACCACCGTCCCGCACGACTGGGCCTCGATAGGCACCATCTCGAAGGTGCAGTACGGTGTCAAGAGAGCATGGAGCCGAAACCCGCCCAGAAACTCGAAGAACTTGTCTTCATCCCTTTCGTTCGGGACGACCCGCAAGCCCTCGGGGTACTCCG